>Ga0307319_10000332_pt1 | contig 14421 bp, 15 predicted proteins | sample ER_DNA_368_FD_194491 | JGI IMG/M metagenome (GOLD analysis project Ga0307319, IMG submission 194491) | Bulk soil microbial communities from the East River watershed near Crested Butte, Colorado, United States - ER_DNA_368 | ecosystem: Environmental > Terrestrial > Soil > Floodplain | place...
TTGTCGAGCACGGTGGAGCCGTTGACGGCGAGGTCGAAGGAGGCGCCGTTGCCGCCCTCGATCACCTTGACCACGGTCAGCTTGGGCTTGCGCTTGTTCGTGACCGTGCAGGTCTTCTCGTCGCCGTAGGCAAGGCTGACGGCGCCGCTGGCATCGCAGTCGCCGCTGAAGCCGACCGCCCAGGCCGAGCCGATCGCTCCGCCGTTCCCGAAGGTCTCGGAGACCGAGTAGCTACCGGGCGAGTAGGAGCGCGTGTCGCTCGCGCCGTTGCCGGCGTCGTCGAGCACCTTCGTCCCACCGACCGAGATGTCGAAGGTCGAGCCGTCGCCGCCCTGGATCTGCTTCACGACCGTCAGGCGCGGCAGCTTCGAGTTGGTGATCGTGCAGCTCTTCGATTGGTCGTTCTGCACGCTGACCTGGCCGTTGCTGTCGCAGGCGCCGCTGTAGCTGACCTGCCAGCCCGCAGGGACTGCGGTGGAGCCGTCGCCGAGCGTCTCGGTGACGGAGTGCGAGGCGGCCGAGACGGCGAAGGCGCCCGAGCTCGTTCCGGCAGGGGCCGTGCTGACGGCGTCGTCGATCTTGGTCGAACCGTCGACCTTGACGTCGAACGCGTCGGTCGTGCCGTTCCCGCCGACGATCTTCTTCACGACCGTCAGCTGAGGCTTCTTCGTGTTCGTGAAGGTGCACGTCACGGTGGCGCCGGGCGCGATCGAGACGGCGCCGTTCGGGCCGTAAGCGACCGGGTTCGAGCCCTGGTCGAGGCACGCCACCGAGGGCGCGTTCCAGACGGCCGGGTCCCCAGGCGTCTCCGCCACGGTGTAGGTGCCCGACTTGATCTGGCCGCTGTCGTGCGGCGGGCTCGCGTCGGCGAGCTGGAACGAATCCGAGTACGCGTTCGGGCCGGAGACGCTGAACGGGAACGCTGTCTGGACGCCGCTCGGCGCGACCTTGTCCACGATCAGCTTCGAGCAGATGTTGAAGGAGCCGCCGGCGAAGTCCTCCAGGACGCCGGTGTCCGGATGCGAGCTGCCGGTCTGCGCGAGGAAGCGGTTGACGCAGGGGAGGTCCTTGCCGAGGCCGGCATAGATCGAGCTGAGGTTGATCCCGCCCTCGACGAAGCCGCCCTGGAGCACCTGCCCGTCGGGGCTCGAGCCCTGGTTGTCGCTGTAGGGCCAGCTCGACGGGATCGTCTGGCTGTTCGTCAGCGCGCAGATGCTGTCGTCGGCGCTGCAGAACGATCCGGAGGTCTTCGAGGCGAGCAGGTGCAACCCGCCGCTCTGCCACTCGTACATGCTGACGGCGGAGTCGCCGCCGCCGCCGCTGAACTCGGCAAAGACGAACAGGTCGCCGTCGACGTGCTGACCGGAGAAGTTGTTCGTCGCGGGGTTGGTGTCGGGACATCCGGTGCCGCCCTGGAGGGCGCCGCCGTTCTGGAGGAACCAGAAGCCCACGTTCGTGGTGCCGCCGGTCGGGTCGTAGCGGTCGGCCCCGAAGTAGAGATAGAGCTGGTTCGAATGGATGTAGGCTGAGGCGAAGGCATGCTCGATGTCGCTCTTCGTCGACACGCTGCCGCACGACCACTTCCAGCTCGGAATGTCGTTGTTGTTCTGGGAGCCGCCGCCGAAGTAGATCGTGTCGTCGACGCCGTTGAAGCCGTCAGTGACGAAGGCTTTGGCGACCGGCGGCGTGTCGCCCGCCAGTGCGGGCGCCTGGAACGAGGACCAGTCCTGCCCCGTTGCGCTCGGATTGTCGAGAATGTTTCCGTCGAGCTCGAACAGCCCCTCGGTGTGAACGGCGTTCGCAGCCATGGGCATGAACGCAACGAAGGCGACCAACGCGGCCGCCAAGAGCACGAATGTGGATCGGCGACGCTTGCGCGTCGGTGTAGAAGTAGGCAAGTTCCCCCGTCCCTCTTGTCATGGCACGCCGCCCCACGCGGCGCGCCCTTGTTCGACCGTAGGCGCGGCGAGGGGGCGCCGAACCCCCCAGAGGTCCTGCGCGACTGGACCTAGGTCGAGATTGGAGCGACGGAGTGGTACGAACGTCCCCCCAACGCGGCGCTCGGTGTCTGGACCGGCGCTCGGTGCCCGATTTTTCCGTTGGAAAGTCGATGCGTTCGTGCCAGACTCGAAAGGTGACGAACGCGAGGTTGCAAGCGCTATTTCCCACTGCGCTCGTCACGGCGCTGCTGCTTCCGTCGGTGCTCGTGACCGCCATCTATCTCGGTACGGGCCAGCTGTGGCCGGCCGACCCGCCGCCGGCACTGCGCGGCTCGGTCGTCGAGTGGGGCGACCGGTCCTTCACCACTCGCCGGGGCTTCGAGATGTGGCTCGAGGCAAACGGCGGCGACTATCGCCGGTGGGCGGCGAACCACCCGTATGCCGCGGCCCGCCTCAGTCGCAGCCCGCGCGTCCGGCGGGCAGTCATCGCCGCCTCGCGCCGTCCCGCCGCGACCACCGCGCGACCGGACGGAGGCCAGGCCCGCGTGACCCTCTTTGCAATCGCCGCAGGTGCCGTTGCGATCTTCCTCATTGCGGTGGTGCGCCGGCTTCCTCGGCCGTCCTTCCCGGCGCTCGCGATCGGCGGATACGGCGGCAACGTCGCGCGGCTCGTTCCGTTACCGGCCGTTCCGCGGCTGCGCGGACCCCACGTCCGACGCTTCGTTCCGCGCCCTCGAGCCAGTCCTCCCGCGGAGAACCGCCGCCCGCGCAGCCTTCCCGTGCGCGACCTGGTCGCGGCGGGCGTTCCGGCTGCTAGAAGGGTGGTCTCTGCCGACCGCGAGTCGGGTTTCGATCTCACGTTCGCGATCGTCTCCGTTGCGCTGGGTCTGGTCGTGGGCATCCTGATCCCGATCTTCCTCACCTAGTCTTCCTTCCTCGGAGGTTCGCGCGGGCGCCTGTGGCACGATGGGGTGGTCGTGGATGCGAGTCGGATCGCGCCGTTTCTCGACTTCGCCGATCTCCGCGCTGAGGAGCTCGACGAGCTCGCGGCCGCCATGAACGAGGTCGAGGTCGAGTCCGGTGCCAGAGTCGTCACGCTGGACGACTACGGAACCGCCATCTACTTCGTCGAAGAGGGCCAGGCGGAGGTCCTCGACGGCGGTGGCGAGACGACGAAGGCTCTCGGCCCCGGCGACACGTTCGGCGAGATCGGCCTCCTCCTGACGGGACAGCGGACGGCCACTGTCGTGGCGCGGACGCCGATGCGGCTCCTCTCACTCTCGGGTCAGGACTTCGACCGGATCCGAGCACGCGTGCCCGAGGTCGAACGCTCGCTGCGTCGCCTCGGTCTCGAGCGCGCGGGACAGTAGACGCACCGGAGTCAGGTGGCGACAGGACGAAGCGGTTCCGACCCGTCCCAAGCCTCGGCGCCCTCGCGCACCATCTGGAAAAAGTCGCGCAGTCCCTGGCTGTCGACGTGGATCTCGATGTCATGGCCCAACGAGGCGGACGCGTCGTGGAAGGTGATGTCGAGTTCGCCGAGCTGGGCGCTGAGGTACTCCGGTAGCCCGCGGTCCTCGAGCTCGCGCCGAAGGTCCTCTACTGATGCCGGCGGTACCGCCCAGGCGACGTGATGAACGCCCGGTCGGGCGCCTGAGAAGCGGCCCTCGATCCGCTCGGGAACGAGGCGGACTATCTCCATCAGCTCGATCGGGCCGCCGCCGCAGTAGCCGAACGCCGAATGATGGACGAACTCCGCCGGCTCACCCCTCGAGCTGATGTTTTCGAGCGGGACGTTTTCGACGAGGAAGAACGGCCCGGCTCCGAGCTGCTCCGCCAAGCGCTCAACGGTCGCCTCGATGTTCTCGACGACGTAGGCGTAGTGGTGTGCTCCCTCCAGCGACGGTCGAAAAGGTTCCTCCGGCACGCTTCTCTCCTTGGTCTCGTTCAAGCAGCGGGTTTACCGGAGACCACAGCAGCTGGTCACAGTTCTCCATGTACACGGTGTCCGGGAGGCGAGCGAAGGGGCCGGGCCGTCGCTCCCGGCCCTTCGCTTAGAAGCGGCCTGTTATGGAGATAGCGCGGCGCAGAATCCCGCGATGTTTCCTTGCGCTCCGACATCGGGCTGAAGGAGGAAGTCTGCCCCTGGATGGGCGGCGAAGTCCACGCGCCCGGCTGTCAGGAAGAAGTTCCCCCCGGGGAGTGGGACGCGCGAAGCGATACCGCTCGCGAAGACGTGCGTGATCTCGCCGGTCTCCGGGTCGAAGAGCACCCGGAGATTGAAGGTATAGGGAAGACCGACGAGCGTTTTCCCGTTTGCCGTGAAGACGTCCTGCTCGACCTGATGAACTTGGGCCATCGTAATGTTGCCGTTCCGATCGAAGAAGTCGATCTCCGTGCCGGTGCCTCCGTAGACAACGGTGACCGGAAACGGGCAGACGTCGGTGAGGACAGCCGTAGCGTTGCTGAAGGTGAAGTCCTCTTTGATCGGTGGGACCGCAGCGGCCGACTGGGCGAAGGCGGCGGCCCCCAGCACGGCTGCGGCAACTATGAGTAGCAACCTGCGCATTTCGGGTGCTCCTTTCCTTTTGTGTCGGCTCCGGATCGAATGTCAAGCCGAAGGGCGGTTCCCGGGCACGGGCGCGGGCTACGGTCGAGGAAGTGAACGCGACGGACGCGAGCGTTTCCGTCCCGCCGGCTACAGGTGAGGCCGCCGTGAGCCGCATGTCGCCTCGTCACTGTCGAACTTTCCGCCTCGGCTGTCAACGTGTGCGCTTCCCGCATTGCCTCGTCGCCGCGGACGAGAGGGGCGGTCTCGTATCGGGGGAAATACGCCGTCGCCGACGGGAATAACGCGATCTCCCGGGCGGTACAAGACGGCGGTACGAAGTGACCCGCCACAGCGCCTGATCCGAAAACAGGAAGCCCCCTCGTTTGCAGGGCTTCTACCCAGCAGGGGCGACAGGACTCGAACCTGCAACCCCCGGTTTTGGAGGTCTAGGGATGACGGCCGCTCCGCTCAGCTAGGCGGCTCTCGGCTCGCTTCGGTCGGCTCAGGTCGGCTCCGGTCAGCTCAGATGGGCAGAAGTTCGGGCAGAAGTTGGGCGCCGGCGCACCTTCTGTCGACGCTATGACTTGAACCTCCACGGGGTTCCGACGGTGGTGGCGCAACCTGGCGAAGCGTGGCGGCTGCAGGTGTTTCGTCAGTTGGCGTGATGCAATTCCGCCCGGTTCCTCCCGGGTTTACGGACTGAGTACGGGCTACGCCAGTTGGCGGGGCTCAGCGAGCGTTCAGGCGTTCAGGAGCGTTGAAGAGCGAGAAGCGGCCATTCGGCAGCCTTCCCAGCCAACTCGCCCCGATTGACCATGGCGAACGCCTTGTCGGCGGACACGCATAACAGCTCATGTGCGGAGTGTTCGGCCAGAGCCTCGAGTTCGGACCGTGAGAGTTCGCCGCGCTCATGATTGGATGCTGTTCTGCGATGGGAATACATCTCTGACGCGCCCCGCGATAGGAAACGGGTCATCTCCTCGATCGTCACCCACCCGGACGGAGCATGTTCGCGGTTTAAGTCGAGTGATCCGCCTCCAAGGGCTGGGGTGCATGCGATCTGGACGTGGTGGCGACACCACCTGATCCACGATCTCGGCGTCGCCCCACTTACACAGGAATGGCCGAGCGTCCTGGCGGACTCAGAGCCGGAGTTCTTCTTCACGAGCAAGCGCTACAAGCGTAGTCGGCGGCCGGCAGCGAACCGAACGCATTTCCCGCTAGTAGCTCACCGGCCCGTTCGAAGACGCGCAGCTAGGCGGCTCGTCGCCTAGTCGCCCTTGGCTGCGGGCGGGTGACCCTGGTCGGCCGAGTCTCTCAAAAAATCCGCATCTGGTCGCTAGCGGCGGCCTAGCTTTTCGATCGCGCGAAATGTCTTCTAGTCCGGGAACGGCTTGGTTGAGGAGTTTCCGGACTCTTTGTACCGCCCGTTTGTACCGCTTGGCGCTATCGGACGGTCAGAACCCACGCGTTGGCGGAAATCCCGGCATCTTCGCTTCGAACTGCAGCCACCATCACATGGTGGCCAGGGAGGAGCCGCGCAGCTCCGATCCAGCGAACAGTCTCCAAGTCGGGGTTGGCTCCTCTGCCCGTCGGGCACGAGCAGCCTTCGTGTGGGGGAGAGATGTCCAGGCAGGGGCAGGTCAAGCGCCCGTCGACGTGCCGACTGTCGATCCAGAGTTCTGCGTCCGGGTAGACCGAGCCGGGCGTGTAGGCCGAGGCGAGGAAGGATATGACCGTGCGTCCGCCTGCCAGAACAGTTGCCGGATCGGGGCGTTCAAGGACGATCCTCGGGGCAAGACCGGGGACATAGCTCTCTTCAGAGATCTTCCACTGGGTCTTTCCTCGAGTCACCTTCACCGCATAGGCGGCAGGTGATTCACCGGAGACGACTCCAATCACGACGCCAGGGCCCCTGCCGGTCGCGCCGTAGTGAAGGTCCCCGTTCAGCCCGCGCATCTCCGCTCGGACATGCCGAACGAACTTGGACTCTATGTACGCCTCATCTGGTCCGGAGCATCTGCTTTGCGGCTGGAGCAGCCGGCACATCATCTGGTCGTCGCCCTTGCGCACAGCATTCACCCATGACTCAAGAGCCTTGCGCGGCGTAGCTGCGTACTCGGGCGCCCTGTTCTCATCGCCCGCTTGACCTGAGCCGCCGCAGCCGAAGATCGCAGCTGCGAGCAAGAGGATCAGGGCAGGAGTCCCGATGCAACCGCTGAGGCGCATGTCGCTATCGATCCTCCCACTGTTCGGCGGGGGCGGCGGCGTGCATTGCAGAACCCGGCTTCCTCGAAGACGCCCGGGACAACCGCGAAGAGCTAGTTCAGCGAGGGTTCCACGACGGGAACGTCGATCAGCGGAAACTCCGCCACGCGCACAAAGCCCGCCCATGTCGGCTCATCGCGGAGCAGACGACGCAAGGCCTCTTCTGCCGCGGCTCGCTCGCCGTAAAGCTCGATCAGACCATGGGCGCGGTCTCCGGCCAGGCGATCGTCGACGAGCCCATAAAGGTTCATGCGAGCGTGGTCATCTCACGACTGGGCCAACGCGCGACGTACTACAGCCATGTGCGCAATCATGGAGCGGTGCCTGAAGAAACAGGCGCCGAGGAGACCGCCACCAGCAAAGCGATAACGGCGCTCAGCGACGTGCTGAAGCTCGTTATCTCAGCGGTCGCCATTGTCTACGTCGCGGGTGGCGCGGTCATGTGGGTGCGACTGCACCACAAGGACGTGCCCAGCGACCCGGTTGTGAGCGTGCTGCCCCGGGAGTTCCTGATCTCGATCGGCTTGAGAACGATCGTCGCGCCGGCGCTCTTGTTCGCGACTGCAGGCCTTGTGCTTGCGTTGCTCTGGAAGGAGTTTCGTGGCGAGCGTCAGTTCCGCCGGCTCGTGCTTGTAGGCCTCGTCGTCGCCCTGGCCGTCGTGGGACGTCTGAGCTTCATCTATATCCAACAACGAAACTGGTGGGTTGCTGGCCTTCTCGTCGGCCTGGTCGTCACTCTCGCGGTCGGATACCTGCTGTTCCGCTACGTCGATACCTCACGCACTACGGTGGTCGTCATCGTCGTGGTCATCGCCGCCGGATTAGGTGGCATCGTCGGACGCGTCCTGGTCGAGTGGAGGGATGACACTTCGGCGCCGACCACGGTCTGCCTCAAGGATTCGAGCACGCCAATCCACGGTGACTACATCGGGGAAACCGACAAGACCATTTATCTGGCTGAGCCGGTCAGGAAGGCGATCGCGTCGATCCCGAAAGACCGTGCGGCCGAGATACACGTTGCCGAACGGGGCGCCGGGCATCCAGATTGTCAGCTGACGTACCCGCTTCCTCAGCCTCCCGCAGCGCCGCCCCCAGCCCCACCGCCGCCCGCAGCACCGGGCGGATAGCTCTGCAACGGTCGATACGATCGAGTACGGGCGGGACGGCGTATAGCCGACGAGGAATTGGTAGCTCCCCCGAGGACTCGAACCTCGGCAAGGCCGCCCGCCTAGTCGCCGAGGTGTTTGGCTGTTCGGTCGAGGAGGCACACAGGGTGCTTGTCCTGGGGATCAACGCTCGCATCGCCGAGCAGAACCTGCGACGGGAGCAGGAGCAAGCTTCCTCCGGATCCGAGGCGCGGTAAGCTGCGGCCAGCCGTCCGGTCCCGCCGAGAGGAGGCAGGAACCGGATGGCGTTTCTCTACAGGCTCGAGGACGAGGCCGGTAAGCCGGTCGCGCCGCACACGTTCAAGACGGCGGTGCCGAACTGGAAGGCTGGCGACACGATCCCGCTACCCCACCGTGCGCTCTGCGTGGTCGCAGTCCGGGACAACGATGCGGATCAGGCGCCGACGCTAATCGTGGAGGAGCGGGGCTAGGGCCCGAGCTGGAAGTTCGCCGTCGAAGGCGCTTCCTAGGAAACGAAAGCCTTCCGAACAGATGCAGCTGTCCATCTGTTCGTGCCGTGAATCGTTGGAACCTTCGTTGCGTTCAGCTTCTCCGCGATCTCCTCCAGCGACATCCGCTTCCCGAGCATCGCATTGATTCTCACCCGCCACAGGTAGTCCCGTTGGTTGCAGACCCGATGCGCGAGCCGGACGTTGTCCGGGGTGAGGTGACCTCCGTGCATCTTGAGCCTCGGATAGTGGTCGGCCGTCGGCATCCAATCGGCACCCGGTGATATCGGCTCAAAGTGCCTACGACCCCGGAAGCAGTAGCACTGGGGCATCTCGCAACGCACGTCGATGATCTGGCCATCCCGGGCAAGTTGCCGAAGGATTCCGCGAACTCCCATCGCCGTCAGAGACGACGACGCCGATTAGGCGCCGCGGCTAGTTGCTGGGGCCGTGGCCGAATGAGCGTCAAGCCTCTCGGCCGGCGCACGCTAGAGACCGTCCGGCCCTGGGCAGCCGTAGGTCGGGTGGCAGCCGGGTCGGTCGTTCTCGAACCCGGGCTGGAGCCAGACGTGGTTGTTCAGGTGGCCCTGGACCTCGGCGGCGTACTCGTCGGCTGCGGCGCTGTGCCAGTCGCCGGAGAACCAGTAGCCGACGCAGCCCCAGAGGTCGTTCGTGGTGTCGGGCAGCCACAGCACCCAGCTCTCGAGGCAGGTGCGGAGCTCGGCCGCGTAGTAGTCGGCGGCGAACGCCGTCGAGTTGCGATTGAACGGGAAGCTACCGTTCTGGTTGCCGGCGAAGTTGAACCCCCACGCCGGGTCCCACCACGACTTGATCCCAAGGATCGAGAACGTCTGCGGGCAGAGGCCGTCGCCGTAGTCCTGCCGGTAGTCGTAGCCGAACGTGGCGATGTGGTCGCAGTAGAGGTTTGAGGCGGCCGAGGCCGACCCGAAGAAGTCGCCGCAGCCGTAGAACGACACGCAGCGGTTGTGGTAGTCGGGGTAGACGAGGTACTGGTACCAGGTCGATTCCTGGTAGGCGGCGGCGCGGATCACGTTGTCGGGAACGCCCCATTTGCAGGCGGCCCACTGAAAGATTTCGTCGGTCGTGCCGGCGAACTGGCCGTCGATCCGCGGCACCAGCCACGAGTCGTACCTGGGGTCGTAGGAGCCATCGGTCGAACGCGGGCTCGATCCGAGCGAGGCGTGGATCGCGGCGGCGTCCTGGGTCGTGTTGTTGCGCTTCGTGTTGTCGGGCCGCGGCTCCCACGTCGAGCGGTGCACCTCGGCGGCGCAGGTCTGGCCGTCAGGCAGGCCGGTCGGGTTCCCGGCCGGGGAGAGGGCGGGGAAGTAGCCCTCGGCCGGCGGGGGCGACGTATCGCCCGGTGGCGGCGGTGGCGGCGGTGGAGGTGGCGGCGGAGGAGGTGGCGGCGGCGGAGCCGCAACCGCGAGCGTCATGATCTGCGAGAACTCTCGGAACGGGCACAAGCCGGCGAAGAAGCACGGCTCGTCGATCCCGCCGATGTGGACGTAATACGTGCCTGGATCGAGCTGGAAGTCGTAGACCCAGGTCGTCTGCGTATCCTCGAGAGCTGAATACGCCTTCACGTTTTCGAAGAGGAAGCGGCCATACCAGCCTGTCGCCGGGCTCGTTGCGACCTCTGCCCAGCGTGCTTTGACGCCAGGTGGAAGCGACCACGTCGCAGACGGGTGGCCCTCGACGTCCCCTACCGATACGAGGACAGGCGGTGCCGCCGGCGCCGGGCCGGCCAATGCCAGCGCGACGAACGTCGCGAAAGCGACGAGTAGGTACCTAAGGCTCACGACCGCAGCGTCCTCACCAAGTCCCTTCGCCAAGAGTCGCACTCCGCGAGTAAGAGTTCAAGGCAGGGTCGACGTCGGTTCTTCTGCTCAATCAGTTACTTGCGCGCAGACATAGCCACTGAGCGTGCCACCGAAAGCGACGATGCCATCCGGTTCCTGCCTCCTCTCGGCGGGACCGGACGGCTAGCCGCGCCTTAGTGGCTAGACGGCTCCTCTTGCTCAGTGTGCTTCTCGACCTCGCGCAGCACCGACTTGATTGTCATCCACGCCGCTTCGCGGTCGGCGGGATCGTCGGAGTCCTCGGCCCGCCGCACGACGTCCGCGATGATCTCCAGCCCGCCGCGGTAGAGGTCAATTTGGTGCTCGATGCTGAGCGGCGGACGGCGCGGCCTCTCGTCAAGCTCGTTGTCTTCGTCTCGCGAGGCTCGGCCTGCGCTACCACCATGCACGTCACAACCATAGAGCCGGCGAGACATCGCCTGCTGCCACGCAGCTAGGAATAGTCGGCGGACTGCAGCAGCGCCACAAAGGGCACTACGGCGATACCAACGCTAACGAACACCGCGATCGTCGCATCACCAGTCGCGCGGCCCTCCTTGTGCGCACGCACGTATTGGAGTAGACCAGCGACAAAAATGGTTGCGCCAACGATCGGTGACACGAGGCCAAACGCCAGGTAGTTCACACCTGGGAACCCCGTCGTTTCGTACATGAGACACCACAGGCCCCAAAGAAGCGCTATCGCAAGAGCGAGGACTAGCACTCGACGAGAACCTGGGTCGCGGCTCATGGCACCAAGCATCCGTTATCGGCGGCTTCGTCGCACCCACGCGGTACCTCGTGTGCGTCCGCGAACCGTGAGATGATCAACCTGCCGCGGTGAATTACCTCTATGGGCTCGTTGACGACCGACTGGGCGGAGACCGCGCCCACGGACTGATCGAGCTTTACGGCAACCGGGCCGAAGCAGAACAGGCCTTGCGTAGCGTGCTCCGCCGATGAGCCAACTTGGGCGGGATTCGTACGCCTGGCGGAGTTTCCGCTGATCGAGGTTCCCGTGGTGGAACCCTCGCTTAACTAGGTCTCTGCGGATGTCCAAGAGGGTTGGGGTGCTCATCTCCCTCGTCTTAGCCCTTGGGGCGGCGGGCTGTGGCGGAGAGGACGGCGGCACTGACAATGTGAACAGCGCCGGCGCAAGAGTTTTCGCCGAGTCCGGGTGCGGGGATTGTCATGCGTACTCCCCTGCAGGCTCGACTGCCGACATCGGGCCAAATCTGACAATGCCGATGTGACGTTCGAGCTTGCGGTCGCGCAGGTGACCGATGGCGGCGGCGGGATGCCCGCCTATGGCGACCGATCAGACCCGGAACATGCCCGCCTTCTCACCAAGGAGCAGATCGAGGACGTCGCCCACTTCGTCAGCCAGGAATGATCAAGCAGCCCAGCGACTTCTCGAGAAGCGAGGGAGTGCCAGCGCATCCCCCGCGCTGGGGACGCCTCGCGCTCCTACCTCCGGTCGCTCTGGCGTCGTGATCTCGCCCCGGTCGACCTGCGTGATCCTGCTGCTCGCTGCTGTCCTGTCCGCCTGCGGCGGCGCAGGCGATGCGGGCGACGAAAGTGACGCGCCTGAGTACGCGGCGACCCCACGCAAGTCACTCGAGTCCTGGGTGGCTGCCGTGCGTGCGGGCGACGTCGAGATGATGTGCAGACTCCTCTCGACGCGCACCTGCACGTCTGTTGAGAGCAGACTACTTCCGCTTGTGCGAGCGGAGATGCGCGGGCTGAAGGGCGACCTTCACTACGGCGCGATCGATATTGGCGCTCCCGAGGCTCGCATCGTGATCGGAGTCGTCTCCGGTGACTCTCCAGCCGCGTATGCGGTACCAGTGGCTCGGGGGAAGACCCAGTGGAGCATCGACGATGAAGAAAGGCAAGCAGGCTTCGCGCCACCCCCGAAGGCCGTCCTCGAACGCCCCAATCTGACGACTGCTCTGCCGAGCGGACGGACGCGTATCTCCTTCATCGCCTCGGCCTATCGTCCCGGATCGAACTATCCGAACGCGGAACTCTGGATCGACAGTCGGCACGTAAACGGGCGCCTGGATTACGCGCCCTCCGTAGACATCCCCGCCGACGCCGATCTCGAAAGAATCCGTTGGATCGGAGCCGCGCGGCTCCTTCCCGGTCGGCACGTGATGGTGGCCGGCGTCAAAGGCGATGGCGGTGTCTCCGCCAACGCCTGGGTCTTGACAGTCCGGTAACGCCGACCGCGCATGCCGAGCTGCCAATGGTCACCACGGCCCGATCCTCTGAATGCGGTCGGATTCACGACCGGTACGAACTCCCGGTACAAAGGTCCGAGAAACGGCTGCTTGCGCCGTTTCCGGGCCAAAGGACATCTTGTTTGCTCGAGAGAGCGGCGTGGTCGATCCATGGCCCGAGGCAGACGCTGCGACGCTAGCGATCGCACTGTTGGCGTTCGCCGCGGTGCGGTCCCGCGCACTGAGTTCGGTTCGGGCAGAAGTCGGGGCAGAAGTAGCGGTTGCGGCACCGGACTCAAGCCAGGCCTTGCCCGGGGGAGCCCCGCGTTTGCGGGAAGTTCTGCCCAGCAGGGGCGACAGGACTCGAACCTGCAACCCCCGGTTTTGGAGACCGGTGCTCTACCAGATTGAGCTACGCCCCTGGGCAGATCCAGTGTAGAGACTAGGCTGGCCGGGTGGCCCGCGCCGGTCAGCTTCGCGTCCAGGGCGCGTTCTTCGCCTTCCTGACGGTCTTCTTCGCGGGGATCGCGGCCGCCGCGTACCGCGCAGGGGTCTGGGTGATCGTCGTTGCTGCCGCCGCGCTCACGCTCTGGATGGCGAGCGTCGCGATCAGGACGCTGCGCGCCGCCCGCCACGGGTGACGCTCTGGCGCCACCTCGCCGCAGTTCTGTTCCTCCCGGGCACCGTCACCGTCGTGATCCCGGCGCTGATCGTCTCGAGCAGGGACGCACGCCTCGCAGTGCCGTACCTGATCGTCCTCGGACTCTTGGTCATCGCCGTCGGCGCCTTTCTGATCGTCGACACCGTCCGGCTCTTCGTCCGGATCGGCCGCGGCACGCTCGCGCCGTGGGATCCGACGACGCAACTCGTCGTGGAAGGGCCGTACCGGCGGGTTCGCAACCCGATGATCAGCGGCGTCGTGATCGTCCTCTTCGGCGAGTCGCTCACGTTCTGGTCGACGCCGCTCATCCTCTGGGCGCTCTCGGTCTTCGCGGTCAATGCGGTCTACCTGCCGATGGTCGAGGAGCCAGGTCTGCGGCGCCGGTTCGGGCCGGACTACGACCGCTATCGGGCTCACGTTCCGCGCTGGCTGCCGCGGCTTCACCCGTGGCACGGTGAGGAAACGACCAGTTGATGGGCGATCCCACGAGATCGGCCGCTTGGAGCGCGAGCTGGCCGCTCTGGGACGCGGCGGCGGGACGTTGCCGATGCGACCAGCATCGGTGACGGCCCGGCGACGTGAAGCGGACGCCTTGGTCGCCGGGCCGCTTGCGGCTGGGCGCGTAACGCGGGAGCGGCCCAGACGCGTCAGATCGCGCTTCCGGACGCCCGAGGTCGAGGGAGCGACCATCGAGGGCCGTATCCTTCTCTAGCCGTGAGCTCCCAGGTCGACGACACGCAGCAGCTCTGGCGGTCGTTTCGCGCCTCGCCCGACGACAAGGGGCTGCGCGACCGGCTGATCCTGACGTACGCGCCGCTCGTGAAGTACGTCGCCGGACGCCTCGGGAGCGGGCTCCCGGCGCACGTGGAGGAGGAGGACCTCGTCTCGTACGGCCTCCTCGGGCTGATCGGCGCAATCGAGCGCTACGACCCAGACCGCGACGTCAAGTTCGAGACCTACGCGATCGCCCGGATCAAGGGTGCGATCATCGACGAGCTCCGCTCGCTCGACTGGGTACCTCGCTCGGTGCGCGCGCGGGCTCGTGAGATCGAGCGTTCGATCGCGACGCTGGAGGCGAAGCTGCACCGTCCGCCCACGGACGAGGAGATCGCGAGCCAGATCGGGATCACGGTCGACGAGCTCGAGGACAGCCTGACCGACATCTCCCGCTCCTCGATTGCGGCGCTCGACGAGCTCTGGACGATCGGCGGCTCCGGCGGCGACCAGATCGCCCTGATCGACACGATCGAGGACACCGAAGCGCCGGCGCCGGAGAGCTCGCTACAGGCGACCGAGCTGAAGGAA
>Ga0307319_10000333_pt1 | contig 14418 bp, 15 predicted proteins | sample ER_DNA_368_FD_194491 | JGI IMG/M metagenome (GOLD analysis project Ga0307319, IMG submission 194491) | Bulk soil microbial communities from the East River watershed near Crested Butte, Colorado, United States - ER_DNA_368 | ecosystem: Environmental > Terrestrial > Soil > Floodplain | place...
ACGTCTTCGGACGGCCCGAGCTCTTCGAGGCCCGCGGCGACCTCCGGTTCCGGGCGCTCTCGATCGAGCCGTTCGGGCTCGGTGACCACCTCGCCGCGCTCGAGCGCCTGAAGCAGAAGCTGGCCCAAGAAGGCCTCTTCGAGCGACGCCGGCCGCTGCCGCGGTTCCCCCGCCGGGTTGGGCTCGTCACCGGCAACGACGCGGCCGCGAAGCGAGACGTCCTGACGGCGCTCACGACCCGGTTCCCGCCGGTACGCGTCGTCGTCGCGGAGACGTACGTGCAGGGGCCGCGCGCCGCGCCCGCGCTCGTCACCGCGATCGAAGATCTGTGCGCGCTGGGAGACGTCGACGTGATCGTGCTGGCCCGCGGCGGGGGCAGCTTCGAGGACCTGCTCCCGTTCAGCGACGAGCGACTCGTCCGCGGCGTGGCCGGCAGTCGAGTCCCGGTCGTGTCCGCCGTCGGCCACGAGCAGGACATGCCGCTGACCGACCTGGCCGCGGACGCCCGCGCCTCGACGCCGAGCCTGGCCGCCCGGCTCGTAGTCCCCGATGCCGACGAGCTGCGCGAGCGCCTGGCGCAGACACGGGAACGCCTCCACCGGGCTCCGCTCCGGCTGGTGGAGCGCAAGCGCGCTCGTCTGGAGACGGCGCACGGACGCCTGCGCGCGCTCTCGCCGCGCGCGACGCTCGAACGTGGCTACGCGATCGTCCGGGCCGGCGACCGGATCGTCCGTGGCTCCTCCGAGGTGGAGCCCGGAGCGCGGGTCGAGGTCGAGCTCGGCCGCGGCGGCTTCGGGGCGACGGTCGAGGAGACGAAATGATCGCGCGCTTCTGGGGCACGCCTGGCGGTGCGATGCCGAAGGGCACAGTGTGAGCAACACGGGCCCGGAGAGCAGCGCGCCGCCAGGCGTGTCAGGCGGTGGCGGAGCCGGGCTCCGCCCGGCGGGAGCCCCCGCCGGCCAGAAACGCGAGATGACGTTTGAGGAGGCGGCGCGCGAGCTGGAGCAGATCGTGCAGCAGCTGGAATCGGGGCAGGCGGATCTTGACAGCGCAATCCAGCTCTGGGAGCGCGGCGAGGAACTTCACCGGTTCTGCCTCGAGCGGCTCGACACCGCGCAGGGGAGGATCGAAGCACTCAAGCCGTCGGGACCTGAATAGAATCGCGCCCATGGCGAGCGAAGCGGCACAACTCCTGAAGCGGGTCCCGCTCTTCTCCGACCTCGACGACAGGGAGCGAGAGGACATCGCGGGATCGATGAAGCAGCGAACGTTTTCCGCCGGCCAGGAAATCGCCGTCGAAGGCGAGTCCGGCGTCGGCTTCTTCGTGATCCAGGACGGCGAGGCGAGGGTCAGCGTCCGGGGCGACGAGGTCCGACGGCTCGGCCCGGGCGACTACTTCGGGGAGATCGCGCTGATCGCGCAGAGTGCGCGGACGGCCACCGTGACCGCAGACAGCGAGCTCAAGACCTACGCGATGACGTTCTGGGACTTCCGGCCGCTCGTCGAGGATACGCCGGGCATCGCCTGGAAGCTCCTCCAGGGCGCGGTCAAGCAGTACGACCAGTCGCAGCGGTAGCCAGGCGCCGGCCGAGCTCTACGAGATCGTCGCGAGCCCGCCCGGGCTCGCCGCTCAGCTCGTAGGTCTCGACGCCGTCCGGCGTCGCCACGACCCGGCCGCCGAAGAGGACTGACCGGACGCCGGCTGCCGCGGCCGCCTCGAGAACGGCCGAGGGTGCCTTGCCGGCGAAGGTGGTGGCGTCCACCGTTCCCTCGCCCGTGACGACCAGGTCTGCCCCGTCGAGTCGCTCGCGAAAGCCGGTCAGCTCGAGCACGAGCGGCGCTCCCTCGACGAGCTCGGCGCCGAGCGCGGCCAGTGCCGCGCCGATGCCGCCCGCAGCGCCCGCTCCGGGGAGGGAGGCCACCGAGGCCAGCCGACGCTTGGAGAGCAGCCTGCGCTCCAGCTCCGGCAGCTGCTCCAGCCGCGCGCCTTTCTGCGCCGCGTAAACCCACACGGCGTCGCCGAGGGGCGCACGAACGTCCGTCGCGGCGCGCACGGGCAGGCGGAAGCCGCCGAGCACCTCCAGGAGCCCGATGCCGCCGTCGACGGTGGCGACGCCGCCGAGGAAGACGAGGAGCTCGGTCGGGTCGGCGTCCATCGCCTCGTGGATCAGCTCTCCGAGACCGCGGCTGGAGGCTCGAAACACGTCGCGTTCGCCCGCAGGGACGAGCCCGACGCCGATGGCCTCGGCCGACTCCACCGCCGCCACCCCGTCGGGGAGCAGCAACCAGCGAGCCTGAACCTCGCTCCCCATCGGCCCAGTCACCGTCGCCGACCGCCAGTCGCCGCCGAGCGCGGCGTGCAGGAGGTCGAGCGTTCCTTCACCGCCGTCGGCGACCGGCGCCTCCGCCGCCTCTGCCCCACCGGTCCGCAGCCCCTCGGCCAGTGCGGCGGCCGCCTCGCGGCCGGAGAGGACGCCCTTGAGGCTAGCCGGAGAGGCGAGCGCGTTCACGGGACTCCTCCGCCGGCTCTGCCTCGTCCCGTTCGGGGGCATCCGCGGGGATGCGGCGGAGCGTGGCGAGCGACAGCCCCTCGCGCATGAGGAAGAGGAGGCCCATGCAGACGCCGACCGACATTTCCAGCACCTGGAGGCCGACGCCGAAGGCGATCCCGGTCGCATAGGGCACGCCGTAGGAGCGGAGCGGCAGCGCCACGACGGCCTGGAGCAGCCCGATGTTCCCCGGCCAGAGCGGGAAGAGGTTCGCGACGTTCATCAGCAGCAGGACGAGCCCGGCCGCGGGCATGTGCTGGTCGATCCCGAACGCGAACATCGTGGCCCAGACGGCGAAGAGCTGCATCAGCCACGCAGCGGTCTGCAGCAGCGCGGCGGCGACGGCCGCCGCCGGCTCGCGCATGACGCCGAGCCCCAGGCGCGCCATCGCGAGGACTCGACGGAGGGCTCGCGCGCTCTCGGGAAGCGGCCGCTGCTCGATGCCCGCGACCAGCATCGTCGCCAGGAAGAGGACGATTCCGATCACGATCGCGATCAGCACGCTCGTGATCGCCCATTTCGGGATCTTCGCCGTGGCCAGGACGTAGGCCGTCAGGAGCAGCGCCGGGACGACGTCGAAGAGGCGGTGGGCGAAGACGGAGCCGAGCAGCCGACCCGTCGAGCCCTCGCCGCGGGGCATCTCCCGGGCGAGGACGGCCACCCGGGCCAGCTCGCCGATGCGGCCGGGCAGGACGGCGTTCCCCAGGAGGCCGATCGAGAACGCCGAGAAGATCCGCGAGAACGGCGGATGCTGCTCCTCCGGCAGCGCCTGGTTGATCACCGTCCGCCACGCCCAGGCGCGAAGGACGACCGAGACGAGGTTGAGGACGAGCGCGGCCGCGATCCAGTTCCACGAGACCTTTTCGAACGCGCTCCCGACCAGGTCCCACTCCGGCCCCCGCCACCAGAGGAGACCGAGGATCGTGATCAGCATCGAGATCCCGAACAGGACGCGCAGGAACCAGCTGTGCGGGAACCCCCAGTTCATGCCGCGGCCGGCACCTGCTCGAGCACGCGCTCGTAGACGTCGACGAGCCGCGCCCCGATCCGGCGCCACGAGTAGCGCTCCTCGGCCAGCCGGCGGGCCTGCTCCCCGAGCCGGCAACGCCGGTGCTCATCCGCGAGGAGCTCGACGATCGCCCGCGTCAGGGCCGCGGGGTCGCCCGGCGGCACGGTCAGCCCGGTCTCCGGCGTCATGACGTCACGGTAGCCCTCGATGTCCGACGCCACGACGGGTGTGGCGCACGCGAACGCCCGCGTGAGCACCATCCCGAAGCTCTCGCCGCCCAGCGACGGGGCGACCATCGCCTTCGCGGAGAGCAGCTCGGCCGTCAGCCGCTCCTGCGAGAGGAAGCCGAGTACGTCGATGCCCTCGTCCGAGATGCGCTCCCGCGCGATCAGCAGCCGCACGGCGAGCGGATCGGCGCCGATCACCCCGAGCCTCATGCCCGTCCGTCGGCGGATCTCGGGCCACGCCCGAAGCAGCACGGGGAGGCCCTTCCTCCCCTCCTGGCGGCCGACGAAAAGGATTCGATCGTCGCGGTCCGAGGGGTCGGCGTGCGGCGGGATCAGCACGCCGTTCGGGATCACCTCGTAGGCCGCGGGTGAGTAGCGGCACGCCGCCAGCCGCGCCTGCTCCGAAACGGCGACCCTCACGTCGATCCGGTCGAGGAGGAAGCCCCAGATCGGCATCCCGAGCCTCGCCCAGCCGAGATCGCCCGAGGCGTGGAAGGTCCCGACGACCGGCGAGCGGGTCAGGGCCAGCGCCCCGATCGAGAGCACCGGCGTGAGCGGTTCGTGGATGTGCAGGAGGTCGAAGCGCTCGCGTTGGAGCGTCCCTCTCAGGCGGCCCACCGAGCGCGGCCCGAGGATGATGTTCGGCAACGACGCGTTCGCCGGCACGATCGCCGAGCGGCCGACGGGGATCACGTCGGGCGGCGGAGGCCCGTCACGGCCGACGCGCGGGTGGAGGGCACGCGTGAACTGACCCGGAGGGTCGTTGCCCATGATCGTCCGCGTCTCCAAGCCCAGATCGCGCAGCGCTTGGGCCTGGAGCTCGGCGTGCTCCACCACGGCGCCCCAGAACGACCATGAGTACGGGACCACGATCCCGACCTTCATGGCGGCCAAACTATGCCGGAGACGACGGCGGGCTGCGCCTCCGCACCATCAACGATCCGGTCCGAGCTCGTCGAGCCGGGCTTCGAGCTCCGCGACGCGCGCGCGGGCCTTCTCGAGCTGCTCGCGGAGCCGTCGGCGCTTCGCCGCGTTCGGGTCCGGCTTGGGCTTCGGCGGCGGCGTCGGCTTGGGTCGCGCTTTGGTGGCGGCCTTGGGCTTCGGCGGAGGGCGGCGCGCGGGAGCCTTTCCGCCCGGAACCGACACGAGCATCCCGCCGAAGCCGCTCTGGGAGACGTCCTCGGTGAGCGTCCCCGCGGCGAGCGCCTTCGACGCCTCCTTCTCCACGGAGGCCGCCCGCAGCGTCTGTGCGACGCGCTGGAGTGTCTGCCCGCCCGTCCCGAGGTCGTGACGCGCCGTCGCGAGGAGCTCATCGAGCCGCTCGCGATGCGTGCGCTGGGCGTCACGGAGGCCGGCGGAGTCGCCGCGGGTGACGGCCGCCCGCTGCGCCTTCCGGAGCGCGGCGCCCGCCTGGACGAGCGCCTTCAACTCCTGCGGGTACCGCCTGGCGAGCTGGTTGACGGCCCACGCGGAGACGCTCGGCTTCCGAAGAGCCTTGACCTCGTCCGCCGCCTCCCGCTTCCCCGCCTTGCGCAGCTCGCGCGCGAGCTCGTCGCGGGCGCGCGTGAACTCCTCGAGCGGGAGCCCGTAGAGGTCGGCGGTGTTCGGGAGAGTGCTCAGGGCGCCCGATCCTACGCCCGACTCGCCCGGTAGGCTCGCCGGATGGCGGCGCAGGAAGGGCTGGCGGAGCTCCATACCCACCTCGGCGGGTCGGTCGCGACCGAGATCCTGTGGACCCTCGCCCACGAGCAAGGCATCGCGCTGCCCGTCAAGGACTACTGGGAGTTCGACCGGCTCGTCACCGTTTCGGACCCCCGCGGCGTGGCCGACCTCGCCGCCCTCGACCAGATCTACAAGTGGACGGAGTTGATCCAGTCCAGCCCGCTCGCGGTCGAGCGCTCGGTCCACACCGCGATCGGCGGCGCCTACCGCTCGCAGCAGATCACGACGCTGGAGCTGCGCTTCAACCCGATGAAGCGGAACCGCGGGGGCGAGCGCGACCTCGACCACATCATCATGGCCGCCGTCCGCGGGCTCGACCGCGCCAGCCTCGAGTACCCGCAGGTGCGCGCCGGCCTGATCCTGATGATGGACCGGACGTTTACCGAGCGGCAGAACGAGATCATCGTCGAGAAGGCGATCCGGTACACGCCGCGCGGCATCGTCGGAATCGATATCGCCGGCCCGCGTCCGGACGCCGGCGCGCCCTACCCCTACCGGGACCTCCTGCCGCTGATCGAGCTAGCGCGCGACGCCGGCCTCGGCGTCACGATCCACGTCGGTGAGGAGGGCGGGGACTACGGGATCGCCGAGATCCGCGAGGTCGTCTCCACGCTGCGCCCCGACCGGATCGGCCACGGGATCCTGGCCTCGCGCGACGAGGGGCTGATGGGCCAGCTCGCGGAGGCCGAGATCGTGCTCGAAATCTGCCCCACCTCGAACCTGCTCACGAAGGCATTGGAGAGCGAGGACGCCGTCCGCGACACGTTCCGCGCCTTCAGCGACCACGCTGTCCCCTTCACGATCGCCACCGACGGCCCCGAGATGATGCGCACGCATCTCCGCGACGAGTTCGAGCTCCTGCTCCGCATCGGCGCGCTGGACGAGGACGAGCTGGGCGAGGCGAACCGCCGGGGCCACGCAGCGAGCTTCGTCCCGCAGCCGAGCGTCCCAGCCGTCGCGTAGCAGGCCGATGCAGCCGCTCGAAGGGGTCACGGTCGTCGATCTCACGCGCCACCTGCCCGGGCCGTTCGCGAGCCGGGAGCTGCTCGAGCTCGGGGCGCGCGTCGTGCGGATCGAGCCGCCGGACCGCGACCCGATGGTCGGGATTGCGCCGGCCTGGTACGAGGCGCTGAACGCCGGCAAGGAGACGGTGCTCGTCGATCTCAAGGCGGAGCCCGAGCGCGCGAAGGCGCTGTGTGGCGACGCCGACGTCGTGCTCGAGGGGTTTCGGCCTGGCGTGGCGGAGCGGCTCGGCATCGGCCGGGACGACCTTCCGGACACGGTCGTCTACTGCTCGATCACGGGCTTCGGCCACGGCGGCCGCCACGAGCTCCGCGCGGGCCACGACCTCAACTACCAGGGCTGGGCCGGCCTGCTCCACGACACGGCGCCCGGTATTCCCGCCGTCCAGCTCGCCGACCTCGCCGCCGGCTCGCTCACGGCGGTCACCGGGATCCTGGCGGGGCTGCTGGAGCGGAACCGGACGGGCCGCGGCTCGCGGATCGTCGTCTCGATGACTCACGGCTCGCATCGGTTCGCCGCGCACCGGCTCGGCGGCGACCCGCTGCCGCGCCTGCTCACCGGCGGCATCGCCTGTTACGGCATCTACGAGACCGCTGACGGGCGACACCTCACCGTCGCAGCCCTCGAGCAGAAGTTCTTCCGACGGCTCTGCGAGCTCCTCGAGCTCGCGGAGCTCGTCCCACGCCAGTTCGACCCCGACGCGCAGGACGAGATCGCCGCCGCGCTCGCCGCGGCGATCGCGGCGCGGCCGCTGGAGGAGTGGCTCGATTTCTTCGACGACGAGGACGTCTGCGTCGGTCCGGTGGCGACGCTCGAGGAGGGCGCGGCCGAGTTTGGAGCGACGCGGTGAGGCGGACGCTCCTTGCGCTCGCTGCGCTGTCCGTCCTGGCGGCAGGACTCGCGGCGGCGGCGCTCTCGCTCGCTGCGGGGCGGCCGGCCTCCGCGCCGCCCGCGCCGTGGGCGACGCTCGCCTTCTCCCGCTCGGAGATCGTCGGCGGCGGGGTCTTCCTCGCCGGCCGCGGCGAGCGCGTGGTCGGCCTCGTCCCGGGTGCGACGGATCCGGCCTGGACGGCCGACGGCCGCCGCCTCGCGTATGTGGCGCCGGGCGCCGCCGGCGCCGGCGACCTGTTCGTCGTCGACGCCGACGGCAGCCACAAGGGACGGATCACGGCCACGCTCGACGACGAGCGGAGCCCGGACTGGTCGCCGGACGGGATGCGGCTCGTCGTCGAGCGCGATGCCAACGTCGTCGTCGTGCGGGCCGACGGCCAGGGCAGCCGCCGTCTGGCGGCCGGCGAGAGCCCGAGTTGGTCGCCGGGTGGAGGTCGAATCGCCTACAGCGACGGCGACGACCTCTACACCGTCCCGCCGGGTGGCGGAAGGCCCCGCAAGCTCTACGGCACCCCCGGGGCTCAGACGGAGCCGGCGTGGTCGCCGGACGGCCGGCGGCTCGCCTTCATCTCGGATGAGTCGGGCTTCGCCGACGTGATCGTGCTCGACCTCAAGACCGGCGCGACGACGCGGCTCACGGCCGACGACGCCGTGGACTCCTCACCGGCCTTCTCCGTCAACGGCCGCCAGGTCATCTTCGCCAGCGCCAAGGCCGGCGTGGAGACGCTCTGGCGCGTTCCGGTCGGCGGCGGCCAGGCGCTGCCGGAGCTCGCGACGCCCTATGCCGTGGCTCCAGCGATCCGACGTGTCCCGGCCGTGGCCGAGCTGCTGCCCGACCTCGAGCAGCGACCCCCTGCGGACCTGTCGCTTCGCACGGTGAAGCGCGGAAGCCGCCGACACTTCCTGCTCGGCTTCGACTCGGCCACCGACAACATCGGCCTGGGCCCGGTGATCCTCTCCGCCCACCGTTCGAGCCGGAGCGTCCCGTTCATGCGTGCTTCGCAGCGCGCCCGCCGCGCGCGCGGCTCTCGCCGCACGTACGCGCAGATCGGCGTCCTTCGCTATGTCCATTCGTCCACGCACAACCACTGGCACATCCTCGGGTTCCAGCGGTACGAGCTCAGGCGGATCGCCGACAACGGCCTCGTCGTCCGTGACCACAAGAGCGGCTTCTGCCTCGCCGACCACTACGCCCACGCGCCCGGCACGTTCGCCTACGAGCCGCGCCATCCCGTCTTCATGGACTACTGCGAGCAGGGGAACCCGAAAGCCCTCTCCGTTTTCGAGGGGACGTCGGTGGGCTACACCGACCGCTACCCCAGCTACTTCCACGGCCAGAACCTCGACCTGACCGGCGTCCCGCCCGGGAACTACCTGCTCGTGCACCGTTCGAATCGGCGATTGCTCCTCCACGAGCTCCGCTACGAGAACAACGCCGCCTCGTTGCGCATCCGGATCCGCTGGCCGCACGGCCGCTCGCGGCAGCCGTCCGTCGCGATCGTCAGGACGTGCCCGGACTCGGATCGCTGCTGACGAGCCCCAGCGCCGCAGGCAGCGCTAGCAGGGTCGGCAGCCGGTCCTCGGCGTCGGGATAAAGGCCCTCTCGGTCGACGAGGAACGCGCGCATGCCGAGTCTGCGCGCGCCCTCCAGGTCGTCCTCGAGCGAGTCGCCCACCATCGCAGCGCGTTCCGGCTCGACCCGAAGCCGGTCGAGCACAGCCTGGAAGATCGTCGGGTGCGGCTTCACCTTGCCGTGAACGCGCGACGAGAGCGCGACGTCCACGTCGAGGCTGTGGTGCGCCATGAACTCGTCCACGTTCCGTCCGGTGTTGGAGACGATCCCGAGCTTGAGCCCGTGCCGGCGCAGCTCGGCGAGCGTCGGGAGCGCATCGTCGAACAGGTCGAAGTTGTGGGCGTGCTCCCAGGCGCGGGTCATCTCGACGGCGCACTCGTAGGCGCGATCGCTGTCCCCACCCATCCCACGGATGATCCGCTCGGTGAACGCGACCCAGATCTCCTCGTCGTGGCGGAAGTCCGGATGCTTCCGCAGGCCCTCGACCGCATTCGCGCGGGCCTCCGCGTACCGCGACGGGTCCAGCTCCAGCCCGAAGCGCCGGCCGAGCCGCTGGTAGCCCTCAGGTCCGAGGTCCGGACCGGGCTTTGCCAGCGTGAAGTCGAGGTCGAAGAGAACCGCCTGGATGTCCACGTGCGTCAGGACGTCGGAGTTGGCCACCGGTAGGCGTCTGCCTGCCTGGAGGCCAGCGAGGGGAGCTTCGCGCGCACGTCGTCGAGCCGCCGCCGGTCGAGCTCGGCGGTGATCACGGTCTCCTCGTCGGGCGCGGTCGCCAGCACGACCCCCCAGGGATCGGCGATCAGGGAGCGGCCGTACGAGAGCCGACCCGGAAGCGTCTCGCCGATCTGCGCCGCCGCGGCGACGTAGTACTGGTTCTCGACCGCGCGCGCCCGTAGGAGCAGCTCCCAGTGATCCTTGCCGGTGTACAGCGTGAAGTGCGCCGGCACCGTCACGAGGTGCGCGCCCTGGAGCGCGAGGATCCGGTACAGCTCGGGGAACCGGACGTCGTAGCAGACGGTCAACCCGAGCGGCCACCCCTCCGCCTCCAGCACGACCGGCTCGTCACCGGGCTCCTCCGCGTCCGACTCGCGGTAGACGAGCCCGCCGACCTCGACGTCGAACATGTGGATCTTCCGGTAGAGACCCGCGATCGAGCCGTCCGAATCGAAGACGATGCTCGTATTCGAGAGCTTCTCGCGGCCCTCGCGTTGCTCAGTGATCGAGCCGCCGACGAGCGTGATCCCATGGGTCTTGGCCCACCGGGACATCGCCCCGACCGACTCGCCGTCCTCGAGCGTCTCGGCCGCGGCGTGCAGCTGCTGGGGGTTCCCGATCGCGTTCCACTTCTCCGGGAGCACGACGATGTCCGCCCCGGTGGCCGCAGCTTTCGCCACCAGCGGCTCGGTTTTCTCGAGATTCGCCGCCTTGTCGGACCGGCTCGTGAGCTGGACGCAGGCGACGCGCAGCGTCCCGGACATCGGCTGGCAGGATAGCTCGGCCCATGGAAGCGGTCGCTCAGTCGCGCGGGCGCGCACGCGCTCGCCTCCCCTGCCTCTGGACCGCGCCGCTCGCGTTGCGTAGCGTTCGCGAGGCCGCATGAGGTCGCCTGAACAGATCCTGCGGGAGTCGAGGACGATCGCCCTCGTCGGCGCCTCGCCGAACCCGAACCGGCCCTCGCACGGGGTGATGCGCTATCTCCTCGCACAGGGCTACAACGTGATTCCGGTGCGGCCGCTGGACTGCGACGAGGTGCTGGGGATCGCGTGCGTCGCGTCATTGGCGGAGATCGACGAGCCCATCGACCTCGTCGACGTCTTCCGCCGCGAGGAGGCGGCGCCGCAGCATGCTCGGGAGGCCGTCGAGACAGGTGCGAAGGCGTTCTGGCTCCAGCTCGACCTCCACTCGCCCGAGGCGCGCCGAATAGTCACAGAGGCGGGACTGGACTACGTCGAGGACGAGTGCACGGCAATCGTCCATCGGAAGCTCGGCTAACCTGTCGGGCAACTCGGGGTGTGGCGCAGCCTGGTAGCGCGCTCCGTTCGGGTCGGAGAGGTCCCCAGTTCAAATCTGGGCACCCCGATCGCCTCCTGGGCGGCGGCGGCTCCCGCCGGGCGGAGCCCGGCTCCGCCGCCGCCTAGCACGTCTGACCGGCCCCGGCTCTCCGGGCCCGTGCTGAAGCACTGTGCCCTCCGGCCGTGACCGCCCAGCCGCGCTCCGGGCGCCGATCGAAGGCCGTTACGCTCCATCGATCGCCCGACGCGACGACATCCTGGAACACGCTCGCGAGCTGCTCGACCTCGACAGCTACCGCGACTACGGCCCGATGGGCCTGCAGGTCGTCGGCGCCGACGAGGTCACGAAGATCGCCGCGTCGGTTTCCAGCTCGCGCGAGGTCTTCGAGGCGGCGGCGGGGACCGGCGCCCAGCTCCTGATCGTCCACCACGGGCTTTTTTGGGAGAACGATCCCCGGATCGTCGACCGCGCGATGCGCCGGAGGCTGGAGGCGCTCTTCGACGCCGACATGACGCTCGCGGCCTACCACCTCGCCTTGGACGCCCACACCGCGATCGGGAACAACGCAATCGTCGCAGAGGGCCTCGGCATCACCGACCGCGAGCGTGTCCTCGAATGGGGCTTTGGCGGACGGCTCGAGCAACCGGCGAGCCTCTCCGAGCTGACGGCTCGACTCGCTGAGCTCACCGGTCGGCCGCCGCAGGTCTTCGAGGGCGGCCCGGAGCAGATCGAGCGCGTCGCCGTGATCACCGGCGGCGCCGCACGCCTGTTCCCGCAGATCGCTGCGATGGGCTACGAGGCGTTCGTCACCGGCGAACCGGCCGAGCCGACGATGGCGCTCGCCCGCGAGCTCGGTGCCTACTTCCTCGCCGGCGGCCACTACGCCACTGAGACCCTCGGCATCGCCGCTCTCGCGGCCGAGCTCGCCACGCACTTCGGGCTCGAGTGGGAGTTCGTCGACGTCCCGAATCCGGTGTAAGCTCAGGGTGTGCAGAAGCGGAGGTTGAGCGACTGATGAGCCGCCCCGCCGACACGCGAGCTTTCGAGCCCGACACGCCTTGCGGCGACGGGCTTTTTTCATGCCTTGGAACCGAGGGGAAGGGGTAGCGGTATGGCGAATCACCTGACGCCGGAGGAGCTGTCGAAGGAGATGAACATGGAGCGCGAAGCGGTCATCCGCCTGTGCCTCCAGGAGGGCGTGCCGATCTACCACGGGAAGATCGACAAGACCCTGTTCGCGGCGCAGCTCCAGGCGACAGGCGTGCCTGCCGCAGCAGCGCAACACCACTAGAGCCGTGTGACTTAGCTGCGGCGGCCGGCTGCGGCCTTCTTGCGCGTCCCTGAGGAACTCTTCGCCTTCGCGGCGGCCTTCGGCTTCTTCTTCTGCGCCTCGGAGACGCTCGCCTTGAGCGCCTCCATCAGGTCGACGACCGGCGTCTCCTCCTCGACCGGCTCGGGCACCTTGATCTCCTGGCCGGCCAGCTTCGCCTCGAGCATCTCGTGGAGGCTGCTGCGGTACTCGCTCTCCAGCGCGGAGGGATCGAAGTCGGCCGCGAGGCTGTCGATCACCTGGCGTGCCAGGTCGAGCTCGGCCTCCTTGATCTCAGTGTCGCCGACGGCCTCCTCCACCTCGGCCTGCGAGCGGACGTCCTCGGCCACGAACAGCGTCTCGAGCGCGAGCGCGTCACCGCGCGCACGGATCAGCCCGAAGTTCTCCTGGCCACGGAGGACGAAGCGCCCGACGGCGCCCACCTCGCTCTCCTGGAGCGCCCGGAGCAGGAGGACGTACGGCCGCCGCTGCGCCGGCGTCGACGAGGGAGCGAGGTAATAGGTGCGGTCGAAGAAGACGGGGTCGATCTGGTCGAGCGGCACGAAGCTCTGGATCTCGATCGACCGCGAGTCGTCGTACTGCTGGATCGCCTCGAGATCGGCGTCCTCGATCATCACGAACTCGCCCTTCGAGACCTCCCAGCCCTTGACGAGCTCGTCGGCCGGGACCTCGCGGTCGTGGACGGGACACCAGCGCTTCTGCTTGATCGGCGTCCCGCACTCGCGATGGAGCGTACGGAAGCTGACGTCCGACTGACGGGCCGCCGGCTTCGTCGCCAGCGCTAACCCGACCGGGATGTTGACCAGGCCGAAGGTGATCGAGCCGTTCCAGATCGTGCGCATAAAGGTCTCCGAAGTGTAGAGGGACCAGGGTTTTTCGCCCTCCGTACGCCCTTCCCTTCCGCGTAGAATCGGCGCTCCATGGCGGTCGAGGTCGAGAGGGCGGCGGGCACGAAGACGATCGCGAGCCTCTGGCGCCGCACCGAGGGACGTACCGGCCGCGCGTACGTGGTCGAGACGGACGAGGGCTGGCGGGACGTCTCGTGGGACGAGGCGAGGACGGCCGTGGACGAGCTCGCGAACGGCCTGCTGGCCTCGGGCGTCGGCAAAGGCGACGCCTTCGGGATCCTGGCGCGGACGAAACTCGAGTGGGTGCTGTTCGACTTCGCGCTGGGGTCGATCGGCGCGATCGGCGCCGGGATCTACCCGTCCCTCCCCTCGCAGGACGTCGCGTACATCCTCGACCACGCCGACGCAGTCGGCGTCCTCGTCGAGAACGAGGAGCAGCTCGCGAAGATCGACGCGGAGCGCGCGAACCTGCCGAAGCTCCGCCACGTCCTGACCTTCGGCGACCTCGACGACCTGCGGGCCCGCGGCCGCGAGCACGCCGCCGCGAACCCGGACGGGCTCGAGCAGGCCCGCAACGCAGTCGGCGAGAGCGACCTCTTCACCTACATCTACACCTCAGGCACGACCGGGCCGCCGAAGGCCTGCATGATCACGCACCGCAACTACTACGAGATGGTCGGTGCGGTCGACGACGTCCCCGAGTTCATCGGGCCGGACGACCTGATCCTCCTCTACCTCCCGCTCGCTCACAACTTCGGCCGCTGCCTGCACCTGCTCTCCGCCTACCTGGGCTGCACGATCGCCTTCTGCCCCGATCCGATGCGCGTCGCGGAGGTCGCGCCCGTCGTGAAGCCGACAGTCCTGCCGAGCGTGCCCCGTGTCTTCGAGAAGGTGCACACGGCAGTCCAGGCGAGTTTCGACGAGGCGACCGGCGTCAAGCGGAAGCTGATCGACTGGGCGCTCGGAGTCGGCAGGCGAGTCAGCGAGCTCCGCCAGCAGCAGAAGCCGGTCCCCCGCGGGCTCGCCTTGCAGCATCGCCTCGCCGACCGGCTCGTCTACTCGAAGGTGAAGGACAAGCTCGGCGGGCGGCTCCGCCTGCCGATCTCCGGCGGGGCGCCGCTCGCCAAGGAGATCGCCGAGTTCTTCCACACGATCGACATCCTGATCATCGAGGGCTACGGCCAGACCGAGTGCACGACGGCGTCGAACGTCAACATGCCGACGGGCTTCCGC
>Ga0307319_10000335_pt1 | contig 14409 bp, 12 predicted proteins | sample ER_DNA_368_FD_194491 | JGI IMG/M metagenome (GOLD analysis project Ga0307319, IMG submission 194491) | Bulk soil microbial communities from the East River watershed near Crested Butte, Colorado, United States - ER_DNA_368 | ecosystem: Environmental > Terrestrial > Soil > Floodplain | place...
TGGCCGACGGGACCTACCGGCCTCTAGAGTCACGGCTCACCGATGTGGACCCGAGCAGCGTGACCGGCCTTACCGCGCAGCAGGCGAGCGATCTGCTGGCTGGGCATCGTCGCAGCGTACGCCGGACTCAGACGGGATGCTATGACCGCATGCTGCACACTCGGCTGGCCCGGCGCCGGGCCCGGCGGCGCTATTGGGTGGCCGTGACTGAGCGGACTGGTGCCGCCGTCGAAGGCACTCTGAGCAGTCTGGCTACCACTCCAGCCGTCCGGCGGCCCTATGGCCGAATCGGCGCCTTCCTCGTGACGGCACTGTTGATGCTGGCGAGCTTCTTCACCATCAGCAGCATCCTCGCGAGCGCCGACCTGGCTCCGCTGGAGGCGTGGTTGCTGCCGCTGGCGTTCGGGCCGGTCTTCGTGTTGTCGACCAAGACCGCGGTGGGCGCCTGGCTCTCCTCGGCCCCGCCCGACCGCTTGCCATCCCCGACCCAACGGGTGACGAGTCGGATCATCGGGCCGTGCCTGGCCGCCGCGTCGCTGTGTTTGGTCAGCGGGGTAGCGGTGAAGAGCGTCGCGGTTGGCGCGCTGATGCCACTGGCCGACGGAGTCAGCCAGCTGTCATCGGTGCTGATGTTCGCCGGACTGGCGCTCGGGGAGCTCGCCGGTGCCGCTGCTTTGGCCGCGCGCCAGCACCGACCGGGCGCACGAGCGTTCAGCGCAGCACGGGGTCAGTACCGGCGGGCGGTGATCGTTCACGAGTTCGCCCATGCACGGCTGCGCGTCGCCGAAAGTCGTGCCGACGCGGCCGCCCAGGCGCTCGCCGTGCATCAGGAGCGGAAGGCGGGACGTGCCCGGCTTGCGCTGGCCGCGGGGTGGACGCAAGCGGTCCGACACAGCCGGAATGGTGACACACTCATCGACAAAGTGGAGACTCCTCCGGTCTCCATCTCCCGACCATGACCATCGAGCACCCGACGCCAGTCGTCATGGCGGCGGGACGCAATCGGGCATTATGGGTCGTCGTACGCCTCATTGGTTTGCTGATTGCCCTGCTCGTACTGCCGGTGCTGATCTTGCTGAACCTATTGCTATACCTGGTGATCTTGCCGGCCGCCGTGCAGGCGATCACCGGCTAGCGGCCTGATCCATGCGACCAGCGACGCGCTAGTGAGGTATCCCGGGCCGGGGTCTGAGATCATCGTCGCGCGACGTCGAGGTGGCGGCCTGATGATCAGCGGCATGCCGCCTCTGGTAGGCCTCATCCTCATCGCCAGCGTGCACGTGAGTCGGGTCCAACACCCGCTGCAAGAAGGTGAAAGTTCGCTTCTCCTTCGGGCGCCCGATGACGTCGTCTGGGCGGCCTTCCTCAACGATGACGCCATCATCCATGAAGATCACGCGGTCAGCCACCTCCCGGGCGAACGCCATTTCATGGGTGACCACGATCATGGTCATCCCTTCGGAAGCAAGCTCTCGCATCACCGAGAGCACGTCGCCGACAAGTTCGGGATCCAGTGCCGACGTTGGCTCGTCGAAGAGCATCAGGCCGGGGTCCATCGACAAGGCGCGGGCGATCGCGACCCGCTGCTGCTGCCCTCCGGAGAGTTGAGCGGGATAGGCGCTCTCCCGCCCGGCCAGACCCACCTTGGCCAGATTCTCTTGAGCCTTTGCTGCAGCCTCTTCCTTGGGACGCTTCAGCACGTTGATCTGGCCGATAGTGCAGTTCTGCAACGCATTAATGTGCGGGAAAAGATTGAACTGCTGAAACACCATCCCAAGGTTGCTTCGGATCCGGTCGATGTCGCAGTCGGGATCAGTGACCTCCTCACCATTCACCACAACTGTCCCCGAGGTGGGCCCCTCCAGCAGGTTCACACAGCGCAGCAACGTTGACTTCCCAGAGCCGGAGGGGCCGATCACACAAACGACCTCACCGCGATGAATGACCGTCGAGATGCCTTTGAGCACCTCGACAGAGCCGAAGGACTTGTGCAGGTCGATGACTTCGACCACCACCTCTCGTGGCCCTGCCGTTGGAGGAGTGGTGGTGTCAGTGACGGCTTCCGACATCGCGTTCACCGACCTCTCCTGGCGCGGGCTTCCAGCCGCTGCACGAGGAAGGTAAGCGGCAGCGTAATCACCAGATAGCAGAGACCGGCGATCACTAGTGGAGTGAGATTGGCGTTGGTGCTGGACAGATCGCGCCCGTACTTGGTCAGCTCATAGCCGGCCGCCGACAAGCCCAGGATGTAGGCAAGCGACGAGTCCTTTACGAGCAAGATCAGCTCGTTGGTCAACGGAGGAATGACGATCCGAAACGCTTGGGGAAGCACAATCTTCCGACTCGCCACCCCGGCCGGCATACCGAGCGAGCGAGCCGCCTCGACCTGCCCCTTCGGAACGGCCTGGATGCCGGCTCGGATCGTCTCGGCCATGTAGGCGGCGGCTACTATGCCGAGCGCAAGCCACACGGTGCCGTACGGGTCGAAGGGAATGATCAGGCCGGAAAAGGCCAGCGGCAGCAGGCCGAACGCGAGTAGCACGATGAGGGCCGGTAGGCCGCGGAACAACTCGATGTAGATCCCAGCGATCCAGCGGTATGGAGCCACCGAGGAGAGCCGCATTAACGCGAGGATGGTGCCACCGACTAGGCCAATAATGAAAGCCCCAGCGCTATAGATGATGGTGTTGAGCAGCGCAGTGCCTAAACCCTGGGTCAGGGTAGCGTAGATCATGTCGGACCGGAAGAAGACTTGCCCGATCTGCTGCCAGTCGGCCACCAAGAGCAGCACGACGATCGCGACGACCAGGACTACGTACTGGATCAGCCGACGTCGCTTGGCGCGTTGGCGCGGAGACGGCCCCCGGTGCGCCGGCGGAGCGAGGGTGGAAACGCTCATCGCAAAACCTCCTGAAGTAGGCTGAGTCGAACTTCAGTCCGGCGGCTTCCTCCGGTTGCCGGGGGCCGCAGTTGAGTCGCGGGAGGCGGCGGGTGGTCGGGCTTCGCGCTTACGCGGGCTGGACGCCAAACCACTTCTTGTAGATGGTGTCATAGCTGCCATCGGCCTTCGACGTCTTCAGCACGTCGTTGATGACGGCCAGCAACGCCGCAGCGTTGGCGTTGTCCTTCTGCACCATGAAGCCGTACTGCTCGCCGGTGTTGAATTCCTTGGTCACCGATGTTGTCGGGTTTTCCTTGGCGAAGTCATACACCACGCCGTTGTCGTTGATCGCGGCGGCGACGCGTCCGGCGAGAACTCCGGTCAATGTGGTCGGCATGTCGTCGAAGACCACGATGTCGTATCCGTTGGCTGCCTTGTTGTCCTCGGCGTAGATCTGGCCGGTGGTATCGGTCTGGACTCCAAGCTTCTTGCCGCGGAGCTGCGACAGCTCGGTGATGCCGGAATCCTTCTTGACCAGCAACGCCTGCGTGGCCTTGAAGTAGGGATCAGAGAACGCTACGGCTTCCTTGCGCTTGTCGGTGATGGTGACGGCACCCGCGCCGGCGTCACACTTCCGTGCTGCGAACACCGCGCCGGAAGTCATCGACGCGAAGTCGATGTCAAAAATTTCCTGGGTGACGCCCAGCTTCTTAGCGACCAGATCCATCATGTCGACATCGAAGCCAACCACTTTATTGGAGCTGTCCTTGAACTGGAACGGCTTGTAGGACAGGTGAGTGCAGACGGTGAGCTTCCCCGGTGTCACCAGGGAGATCTCCCCGGGGCTGCCGCTGCCGGCCGGTGAGGACGACGACGATGGGGTTTGGGTGGGGGCGCAGGCAGCCAGGACGATTGTGGATAGCGCTGCGACAGCAACAACATACTGGCGGAATCTTTTGAGCCGGGCGGTGATCAAAACGGATTCCCTTGGCTGGGTGGGATTTCTCGCATTCTGGCATGGCACCTGACCGGACGCAATAAGCCGCGTCGACTCAGGCGACCCGGGCGGGGGGTGCTGTGGGCTCGTTGACCGGACGAGCTCGCGTACCGAGCTGGCCCACCTTTCTTTTGGAGTGACGACCACCGTCGGACATTCGTTGCAACCTGGCAGTTTTGCCGGCGAGACCGGACAGCTTGGCGTCTTAGCGTGGCCGCTATGACCAGTTAGGGTCGCGGGTACATACCAAACCCACTTCGATCAAGGAGCGAGATCATGCGTACACAACAAGCGCGCACCCCGTCCACCCGCGCTCGGGCAACCGGTGCCCAGGCAATCGGCGCCAGTTCCACCGGCGCGACATCGGTCGCGTTTGCCGCCGTCATCGCGGCTGCGGCAGGAGCCGTGGCGATGGGCGCCGTAGCAATCGGTGCCTTGGCAGTCGGGCGGCTCAGGATCGGAGACGCGGCCGTCCGTCGGCTGCGCATTGGTGAACTGGAGGTCGACGAATTGCGAGTGCGTCGGCTGCAGGTGCTCGAGCGGGATGACGGGAGCTGAGCGATCTCCGACGCTGGTCTACGCCGGGCAGCGCCCTTGCCATCGGGGCTCTGACGCCTGGAGTCGGCCTGCTCATCTCCGGACAGACACTAAGCTGACCTGCCAGTCGACGGGAGGCCAGCATGATCGCGATCCGAACGCCAGACCAGCGGCTTCGCATCTTTATCAGCTCCACGATGAAGGAGTTGGCCGGTGCCCGCGCGGCAGCCCGCACTGCCATCGAACGGCTCCGGCTGATCCCGGTGCTGTTCGAGCTCGGCGCCCGACCGTACCCTCCGCGAGATCTCTATCTTGCGTATCTCAGGCAAAGCGACGTCTTCATTGGCATCTACGGGCAGCAGTACGGGTGGATCGCGCCTGATCAGGAGGTCTCCGGGCTGGAGGACGAGTACCTCAACGCCAGTGGGATGCCGAAGCTCGTCTACGTGCAGTCCCCCGCCCCGGACCGTGATCCCCGGCTCAGGGAAATGCTCAGCCGCATTCAGTCGGACGGATTGTCCTATCGCGGTTTCGGCACCAGTGACGAGCTCGGCACGCTGATCGCGGACGACCTCGCGGTCCTGCTGAGCGAGCGGTTCGATCTCAGGGACGAGACGCCGGAGGCTGGGCCGCCGAGCCGCCCGCTGCCGGTCCCGGCGTCCCGGTTTATCGGGCGGGAACGCGAAAAGTCGATGGTCCGGGACCTGCTGACCGGCGGAGATGCGCGCCTGGTCACCCTGGTAGGAGCAGGAGGAATCGGCAAGACACGGTTGGCGATCGAGGTCGGCTCAGGCCTGATAGGCAAGTTCGATGGTGTGGTGATGGTGGCGCTCGATGAGGTGTCCTCGGCGGACCTGGTGGTGTCGTCGATCGCCTCGTCTCTCGGTGTCCCCGAGTCACCGGGCCGGCTCCTGCTGGACGTGATCATCAACTACCTCCGCACCCGCAGGATGCTGCTAATCGTCGACAACTTCGAGCACGTGATGGCCGCCGCAGGAGTACTTGGGCAGCTCATCACCCAAACGGATCAAGCAGTACTGCTCGTCACCAGCAGGGAGCGGTTGCGCCTATCCGGTGAACGCGTGGTGGAGATTCCGCCGCTGGAAGTCCCGGCAGCCGTCGATAGCGACGAGGTGTTGCGGCGCTCGGATGCGGTCGAACTCTTCATCGACCGCGCTCGCGCAGCCGGGAGCGACCTGGATCTTGATCATGGCCAGGTAGAAATCATCGCGAAAATCTGTCGCCGGCTCGATGGCATCCCGCTCGCCATCGAGCTTGCCGCGTCGCGGGCCAAAGTCGTGGGACCGGAGGAACTCCTGCATAGGCTCGACCGCCGCCTCAGCTTCCTGACCGGCGGGCCACGGGACTTGCCGGAGCGGCAGCAGACCTTACGCTCCACCATTGCCTGGAGTCACGATCTCCTCGACGACTCCGAACGCCGGTTGTTCGCCCGGCTGGGTGTGTTTGCCGCGGGCTTCTCGTTGGAGGCGGCGGAGACGGTGTGCGCCGACGACGCCGCGCCGGCGGTTCTGGACGGTATCGCCTCGCTTCTGGACAAGAGCCTTGTTCGCACCGAGGACACGCTGCACGGACAGCCGCGGTTCGCCATGCTGCAGGTCGTCCGTGACTTTGCGCTGGAGAAGTTGGATGCCTTGGGGGAGATGGAGCGACTCAGGCGAGCGCACGCCGACTATTACCAGGGCGTCATCATCGCGGCTGAGCCGATGCTCCGGGGTGATCCGGGTCCCGTCATCGAGCAGTACCGTGCGGACCTGCCAAATATTCGCGCCGCACTGCGCTGGTCGCTGGAGGTGAAGGAGGGCGGTCGAGTCGCCCGCATGGCGGTCGCCATGTGGCCGTTTCTGTGGATCGCCGGGCTTCTCAGCGAGAGCGTTGAAGTCGTGCAGCAGGCACTCCTCGATGAGACAGCGCTCAGCGCTGCAGAGCAGGCGCACGCTCGTCTTGGGCTCGGGATGCTCGCCTTCGGGCAGGGCGATTACGAACGAGCCGCGCCCGCTTTGGAGACGGCAATAGAGCTCTACACCCGGCTTGGTGACGTCCAGCGCGTGGCAACGGCCTTGGTCCCACTCGGTGTGATTCGGGCCGTCTGGAACCCAAACGGAGGCGAAGATCTGCTCGCCCGAGCGGCCGCTACGTTCCGCGAACTGGACGATCAATGGGGCCTCGCATTCGCGTCGCTGAATCTTGGTGGTGCACTGCTGCTGCACCACCGGTATGCCGACGCAATCCCGCACCTCGAAGAGTGCATCCCGCTTGCCCGCGCGGTGAAGGCCGAGGTCTTCCTCAGCAACGCCCTTATCAATCTGGGCTGGGTTCACCATGGGCTTGGCGACGTTGAGGCGGCTCGTGCGCGCCTTCGCGAGGCGGTCATGCACGCTGCGGCGCCGGACAACCGGGAGAGCCTTGGCCGGGCCCTCGAGGCGTTGGCCGCGGTCGCCGTCGCTGCAGACGACCCGGACCTGGCTGCGACCCTGTTCGGCGCGGCCGAGGGTGTCCGCCGCTCGATCGGAGCGGGGGTCTGGATGACGGATCGAGCCAGCCACGACCAGACTGCGGCTCAGCTGCGCACCCGGCTTGGCGATCCAGCGTACGTAGCGGCGACCGACCGCGGTCGCAGCCTGACCGTCGAGCAGGTGCTGGAGCTCACCACGGCCGAATGACCACGGGCAACGAGACCACTAGGCTTGGTGCCCGCGCCGACTGTTGGCGCGGAACCCCAAGGAGGCTGCATGCCTACGCCTGAGGAGAACATGCAGTCCATGCGTACCTTTGCCGAGGAAGTGTTTGGCAACAAGAATCTGAAGTACGCGGCCGACTGGCTTGCCGATGACTTCGTCGAGCATCAAGTGTTCCCGGGGACAACGCCCCTCGGCCTGCTTCCGCCGCCGTGAATATTGGCGTGGGATTGACTGGTCGCCCCTTAGACTGCGGTCCACGATCGACCCAAGGAGAGGTGCGGTTCTTGCAGCAAACACCCGCCGGCGGTTGGATCCGAGTTGGCCTGTTCGCCCTGCCCGCCTATGGGCTCTTGACTGCATACGCGACTCTGGAGCCGCAACCCGACCAGGTAAGCGACCCGGATGGCTGGGCGCGCTTTGTGAGCAGCACGTCATATCTGGTTGGGCACGTCGTCGGCAACGTCCTCGGCACCTCGCTGGCGATCTTCGGAACCTTCGCTCTAGGTGCCTTCCTCGCGGCTAGCCGAGCCCCGCGCCTGGGACTGTGGGGAATGGTGCTCGCAGTGGCTGGCCACATCCTTTTCACGGTGCCGGGTGCGATCTCAACGTTCGCCACGCCGGCGATCGGCGCTGCCTACCTAGCGGGAAACCGTGACGTCATGACACTTGAGTTCTCGCCCGTCATGACCGCGATCCTTGCTTCAGGGTTGCTGCTGGCTGTCGTCGGTAACGCGATCCTCGGTGTTGCGGTCTGGCGGTCCGGCACCCTGCCCCGATGGGCCGGCGTGATCTGGGCCCTCGCAACGTTCATCTTCTACGTTCTCGGTGCCGCACTCGGCATGGCCACCACCGGCGCCAGCCTGCCCACTCAGCCAGTCGGGGCCGCCCTCATGGCCATCAGCGGCGCTTGGATCGCCTGGTCCGCTGTGCGGACGTACGCCATCGATACCGCGACACCGCAAGCTCCCGCCGCCAAGGTGTGACAACCGAAGCAGTCGGCGTGTCCGCAGATATGATCAGGGGCGCTGCGCCGGCTCCGACTTGCCGAACACGCTCTTGGACTCTTTACGGGCGTGCTTGTCCAGCTTCAGTGCTTGGGCACTCATCTCAGCCAAGCCCTTGCGCGACAGCTTGACGGCATTGATCAGGGCTTCCTTCTCCTGCTCACCGCCGGAGTAGTTGGGCTCGGTTGCGATATGCCCCACTCCGGGACCGAAGTACTTGAACTCGCTGCCGTCCTCAAGGATGGCCAGAGACTTGAAGCACTTGAACGGGACGCATTTCTTGTCGCCGACCTTGGTGACCTCAGCCCGAATGGTCTCCCGCGAGTTGTGCGCCTCGACGTACTTCATCCCCTCTTTGGGGTCAGCCATCATCCAGACACCCGGTTTCGCGCCGTGCTTGCCGGCAAGCCAGGCGTCAACGGCGTTGACGAATTGGCCGCCGTCGTAGATCTCGGTATACGAGCCGAGGTACCAGATGTTGCCGGACTTGTCTTGCGCGAGGTAGTCCAACGAGGCCTCGCCAACCTGACCCTGGTCAATGTCCTGGTCAAGAATGGCGACGGTTTTGACGCCATTGATGACCTTTGTGACGTCTGTGACGGTGACGCGTAGCTGGTGGTGAAGCTTCCTACTCCCGCGGTTTATCGAACCGTCTCTGAGCGTCTGATTACCTGGCACGAGGGGATACCAGTTGTTCTGGTCACCGATGGGATCCACAAAGTTCTTCGGGTCGAACTTCTTATAGTTCGCGTTGGCTTTCGGTGCTGCCGTGCTGCTGGCTTTGGGAGATGCGGTCGTCGCGACAGGCGACGGTGTCGATGAGGTCGCGGCTACCTGCGTTGGCGCGGGAGTCTCCGGCGCCGATGCCGCCTGCGGTGGTGTCGCGGCACTACAAGCTGCCGCCGCGGATGCAACAACGAAGGCACCGGCGACGGCCAAAGCCTTACGGCGAAAGCGGACAGGCGCAAGCACTTCGCTGACGATAGCACCCAGTGTCGACGTCATCGAGTGAATGCCTTTTGAGTCGCTACTCATCACGCAACAACTCCCCAGGAGGTAAACGACGAATAAGGGTTGTGGCCGCCAACGACGCGACCACTGATACAGCAAGTACGAGCGCCGCGAGCACGGCAATGTCGACACGTGGGAGGACGACTTCTGGCCGCAGTACAAACAGCGGCCGCAGCACGGTCACCAAGAAGTACGCCATCACGGCACCGACCAGTACCCCGACCGCTGCTCCTATAACGACGACGCCTGAGGATTCGGTGACCAGAAGCGAGCGGATCTTTCCAATCCGCATGCCTTGGGCGCGCAGCGTGACGTACTCCCGTCTCCGCTGCAGCAGCAACCCGAAGACGAAGATCGTGATCGCCGTGGCCGCCATGGCCAGGGCATAGGCGGAGTCGAGGGTCAAGAGACCGCGGATGTTCAGCGCCGCAAGGCTTGATTGGTCCTTGTCGAGCGCGGTTGCCCGCGTGTCGATCTGCAGAGCGTCCGCCGAACCGGGACCTTCTTGCAGCCCAGCGACGACTCGATCCAATGTGGCATCGCTGGGGTCGGTCGTCTGCGCCAGGAAGAAGGTGGTGTTGGTCGAGGGTATGAGCTGCATCTGACGTTGGATGTTGACCAAAACGTCCACGCCCTCAGGGAAACCGGGCAGGCGTTGAAAGAGCCCGATGACCGTCAGCTCGGACAGCTTCTGATCTTGGGTTCCCCGGGCGAACAGCACCTGTACGGAGTCGCCGACATCCACGTCGAGGGTGTCGGCGAGATCTTCGGTCAGGAGCACTCCGCCTGGCTGGCGCTGTAAGGCGTCCATTGCGTTGGCCGCAGTGGTACCGAGGAAATCCGTATCAATGAGCGGGGCCACCTGCCCAAACGCAGCCGGATCGATCGCGGCCATGTTGCCCGCGTCCTCGTTGTTCTCGCTTTCCAGCAGCGCATTGTTGAGGCCGTACACCACCGGCGTCGCCGTTTGGATACCGGGGACCTTGAGTTGTTCCGCGTACTGAGGGGGATGGTCGAGGGCGCTGATCGGCGAAGGTGTGACGCGTACGTCCGAACCCACCACGAACCTCGCGTCACGGGCCTTCGCCTGGTTGTACGACGCACTGAAGGACGCCACGCTGGTGCCGAGGGCGACGATCAACCCCACCATGATCACCGCCGTTGCTGCAGCCCAGGAGCGGCGGCGGATGCTACGGGTCAACAGACCCCGAAGTGGTCGGCCGAAGCGGTGCCGCAGCGGGAGCGGCAGGAACGCGAACCCTCGCTCGACGATCCTGCCCAACACCAGGACCCCGCCGAGCCAGATCCCGATTGGCACGATCACCAGATGCAGTTGCAGGGAGACCGCGCGGCCGAAGTACACCGATCCCTGTACGCCCTCGAAGCCGCCGTGGCGACGTTGGTACCACTCGACACCTATTGCTGCCGCCAAGATCAGAAAGTCGATCCCGAGTAGCCGCCAGAGTGGCGCTCGGGACGCCAGCTGGGCTCGTTCGTCGCTGATTTGGCGGGTGATTCCGCGCCGGCCTGCTGCGTACAGCGCGACGCCAGTGGCAAGGAATCCGGCGCCCGCACCCAATAACGCGGACGCGAGCAAGCTGACAGGAGAGGCGCTCGCGAGAGCGTCGGCCGATAAGACCGCCGCGCTCGAAACCAGACCCAACGCGACGCCGAGCACCGACCCGACAGCGGCGAGCGCGAGGGTGCGGAGAGCGTGCATGCGGAGCAAGTGACGCCGGTTCGCGCCGCGGATTCGCAAGATCGCCTGTTCCCGGCGTAGCGCGCTGGCGAGCACACCGCCCGCGTACGCGGTGAGGATCGCTGCCAGCAAAGCACCGGGAAGTCCGAGGAAGACGAACATGCGCTTGGCCGTACGGGCATCATCGCGGGCAACTTGGAGCGCATTGGAGATGTTGTCGATCAAGACGTCTTGCCCGAGCGCGACGGCATTGACGCCGTCAGCGACCGCCTTGGTTTGGGCCAGGGCCGTTCCGGGATCGGCGTCAAGCGGCTCGCGCTCCATGAAGACGTCGACTTCGAGGATCGGTTGGCTACGAAGGACTGTGCCCGGGGCCGTCGCCACGTTCTGAAAAGCCGGGATGATCGTCTTGGGGAACACCTCGGGCGCGACGATCACCGAGTTTCGGACATAGACGAACTGTTCGAGCCGTTTGCCCTCGCGGCTGTAGAACAGGGACTTCGCCCGCGACACATCGGTGATGCCGCTGATGCGCACGCTGAGGGGCTGGCTCATGCCGGGCACGCGTATCTGCACGACACCACCAGGTCCGATCGACAAGGCCCGAGCCGCTTCCGCGCTGAGTAGTCCGGAGCCCGGCTCATAGGAACCTTCGACGATCCGGATGGAGGGATCTTGCTCGAGGTATCTGTTGTCCAAGCCGAAAACGCGGGTCGCCTCGGGGAGCCGCTTGGCGCCCGCCGAGAGCGAGCCGGGATCGAGATCCACGAACGAGAGCGGCTCGGCTCGGGCGACACCCGGGATCTGGCCGATCTGGCGTGTCAGCTCGTCAAGACTTCGGGGTTCGGAGGTATTGGCTTTGACTGGGACGCCAATCTCGCGGCTGGAGAAGCTGGCGCTGGGACCAAGGGAGGGCACGGACTCCACGGCCGAGTCGGCTACCACGTCGTACGCCAGCGTGACCTTGGACTTTGGTCGCACGGTGCCTAGGTTGAGGCCCAGATTCGCCTCTCCCTGAGAAAGTGGGAACTCACCGCCGTAATCCGGCATCCGTGAGCCGTCGATCGTCATCGAGTTGGGGACGTAACTCAAAGGAGGGATTGGTTCGTCTCTGATGACGACCTCGTTGGCGGGATGGGAACTGTTGTTCGCCAAGACGAGCGTCACGTGCCCGCGCTGGCCCGGCTGGAGCCGAGACGGATCGATTTGCTGGGTGAGGCGCACCTTATTGCCCAGCGGATCCGCCAGCACGCGCTGCATGTCAATCGGGATGGGTGCAATCGCGCGAGCGGTCATGGTCGCGGAGGAACCGTCGATAAAGAACAACACAGCCGAGAACAGACCGATGCCGAGCGTCATGCCGGCCAGTGCGGTGAGGCTGCGTCTCGGGTTGCGGCGCAGGTCGCGCCAGACGTAGCGGCCGATCATGACACGCGTCCGTCTTGAAGGTGAATCTGTCGGTCCAACCGGCCAGCGGCATCGCGGTCGTGGGTGACCATGATCAACGTCGCACCGATCTCGCGCTGCATTCCCAGCAGCAGGTCGATCACACCGACCGCGTTGGCCGAATCCAGTGCCCCCGTCGGCTCGTCGGCAAGAATGATCTCCGGCTGGTGCACGATTGCCCGAGCCACTGCAGCCCGTTGTCGTTGCCCGCCCGAGAGATGGTCGGGCAGTCGGTAGGCCAGCCCAGCCAGGCCGAGGTTGGCGAGCGTCGCTAGCGATCTTCCGGCTCCCGAAGACTCGCCGTTGAGCGCCAGCTGAAGGCCCACGTTTTCCAACAGAGTGAGGAAGGGGAGGAGGTTGTCGGCCTGATAGACGAAGCCGATGTGACTTCGCCGAAAGTCCGATCGATCACGCTCGGACAACTCTGAGATCTGAGAATCGCCGATGCGCACGGTGCCTGACGTGGGCCGGGCGAGCCCTCCGACCACTCCCAGAAGTGTCGATTTGCCGCCACCGCTGGGTCCGGTAATCGCCACACTCGACCCGCTGTCAACGGTGAAGGAAACTCCATCGAGCGCCCGTACGGGACCGCTTGACGTCTGGTGCTCAACGATCACCGAGTCCACGGTGATGGAAGCGTCCATGCTCATGCCGGAACAACCTTGCGGTCACTGAGGCGCAGTGAGCGATGGGCCTGGCGGGCGAGCTGCTCATCGTGGGTCACGTACAAGACAGTGAGGTTGCGCTCTCGAGAGGCCGTGAAGATCATTTCCATGACGTCCGTGGCAGTCGCGGAGTCGAGTTGCCCAACGACCTCGTCGGCGAGGAGCAGATCTGGCTCGTTGGCTAGTGCCACGGCTACCGCCACCCGCTGCGATTCGCCGCCGGACAGTTGCCGTGGAAGATGATCAATCCGGTTCCCGAGTCCGAGGTCGGACAAGAGTTCGCGAGCCCGCGCGGTGGAATGGCGGCCTGCGGCGAACCCGATGGCCAGCTCCACGTTCTCGACGGCGGTCAGAAACGGGATCAGGTTGTCGGACTGGAGGACAAAACCGATCCGCTCTGCGCGAAGGCTGGCCCGGGCGTCGTCATTCAATTGGTCCATCTGCTGGCCGCCGATGGAGACATGTCCGGCATCGGGTCGCATTAGTCCAGCGATCAGTGAGAGCAGAGTCGACTTTCCTGATCCAGACCGCCCGATAAGGCTTGTGGTCTCACCTTGAGGCAAGTCCAGCTCGACCTGGTCCAGCACGTTAAGCGTGGAAGTGCCGCTGCCGTATGACTTCGACACCGCCTCTAGCCGGACCAACGGCTGCCCAGAAGCGAGACTCACGCTGTCTCCCTCCGAGCGCGGCGCACTGCGCCGATTGGCCAATAGCGCTTGATCATCACCGCGGTGTGCTGATGGATTGGTATCGGCAGTGGGGTGGATACTGCGAGACCAGAACAGCTCCTTCCGCTAATTTCCCTTGGCGCTTGTGTCATACGGTACGCGTGCGCCATATGGAATGCTTTCGACTCCAGTACTCCTTAAGACTCCAGCACTTCTTAAGAGGGATCAATTCGTCGATCAGGACAATGTCAAAGAAAATTTACAGTCCCATCCTGGTCGTAAATCCAGGTACGTGGCGCACGCCGCCGAGCTTCCATGCATTGACGTCCAGCGCTCAGATCGTCCGACCGTGGCTGCGGGTTGTCGGTCTCCACTCGCGTCCCTCACGCGGCGTCGGGTGTTCGTCGTCGTCTGCGGAGGTTGCCTCGTTGGGCGCGGAGGCGTCGGATGCGGGTGTTGATTTGGGGTCGTTGGTCGTGGTCGATCCACCACGGTGGTATCCATTCCGGCAAACCAGCAGCGTTGATCCGGCAGGTCCAGCCCTTCTGCAGAAAGTGGGTGTGGTGATATCTGCAAAGCAAGGTCAGATTGTCAAGATCAGTAAGCCCACCCAGGATCCAGTCGAGAATGTGGTGTCGGTCGCACCAACTGGGTGGATGGGTACACCCGGGAAAGGAGCATCCACCGTCTCGGGTGATGAGTGCCATGGTTTGGCCCCGGGAGGCCAATCGTTGGCTGCGGCCTAACGCTAGGGGAACATTGTTCTGGTTGATGATGGTGGGCCAGATTTCAGCCTCATCAG
>Ga0307319_10000336_pt1 | contig 14385 bp, 12 predicted proteins | sample ER_DNA_368_FD_194491 | JGI IMG/M metagenome (GOLD analysis project Ga0307319, IMG submission 194491) | Bulk soil microbial communities from the East River watershed near Crested Butte, Colorado, United States - ER_DNA_368 | ecosystem: Environmental > Terrestrial > Soil > Floodplain | place...
ACGCGAGGATCTTCATAGGTGGCGGACGGGACTCGAACCCGCGACCACCGGGACCACAACCCGGGGCTCTACCAACTGAGCTACCGCCACCGCGCCCCCGAAGAATAGCCCTAGATAAGCGGCGTCTCCTCGAGCCGTTGGCGTAGCTCGTCGACGGATTCGAAGACCGCGATCGCCCCGGCCTCTCGCAGCTCCTGTTTCGACCAGCCGCCCGTGATCACGCACAGGGTCTCGACGCCGGCCTTGCTGGCCGCCTCCACGTCCCAGGGTGTGTCTCCGACCATCACGGCGCTCTCCGTCTGCGCCTTCTCCAGCGCGGCGAGGATCAAATCGGGCTCAGGCTTGGTCGCCTCGACGTCGTCCTTCGTCGTCCAGGCGTCGGCGAGCTTGCGCGCGTCGAGGAGATCGAGGTAGCGCTCGAGCTCATCCCGGGGCGACGAGCTCGCCAATACGACTTGCAATCCCCGGTCTTTGAGCTCGGCGATGAGCTCGTGGGCGCCCTCGAGCGCCGCAACCTCGTCGATCAGCCCGCCCGTGTAGATCTCGTCGCGTGCCGCACGGATGTCGTCACCCTTCTCCTTGTCGAGCTTGGGACCAACGAGGGCGGGGACGAGTTGGTCCCCGCCCATGCCGACCGCGCGGTGAATCCGCCACAACGGGAGCACGATGTCGTGCCTGCGGAAGGCGCGGTACCACGCGAGCGCGTGGTGGTAGTTCGAGTCGATCAGCGTCCCGTCGACGTCGAGCAGTGCGGCCTCGATGGCCACTTATGCGCGAACCGGTGTCCTGGCGAACTCCTCGATCACCCGCTTGTTGAACGCCGGGATGTCGTCCGGGGAACGGCTGGTGACGACTCCGCCGTCGAGAACGACCTCCTCGTCGACCCAGTTTCCGCCTGCGTTCCTCACATCGGTCTTGATGCTCCAGAACGACGTCACCTTGCGCCCGCGGACGACGTCGGCCTCGACGAGCATCCACGGCGCGTGGCAGATCGCCGCCACCGGCTTGCCGGCGTCGACGAAGGAGCGGACGAATCCGACCGCGTCCTCGTCGGTGCGGAGCGTGTCCGGATTGCCGACGCCGCCGGGCAGCAGCAGCGCGTCGTAGTCGTCGGCGCTTGCGTCCGCGACGGCCTTGTCGACCGGAAACGTGTCCGCTTTGTCGTAGTGGTTGAAGCCCTGGATCTCGCCCTCCTCGAGCGAGACGAGCTCGGTCTCGGCGCCGGCGTCCTCGAGCGCCTTGCGCGGCTGGACGAGCTCGACCTGCTCGAACATGTCCGTGGCGAGAATCGCGATCCGCTTGCCGTTCAGGTCAGGCATGCGACAACCCCTTTCTTGGTCGTGTACCTGGTCCGATACCGCTTGAACAGGGCCTCCAAACAACGAATCCCTTAGCCACGTCTCCAGCGGGCACCTTGAGGTGCCGAAGGGTGGACCGAGAGCCGTGAAGATCCTGCTTTCCGACGCCGACTACCTGGACGATCTCATCGCCTACTTGTTCACCGTGGGCTGCATCGTCGAGCAGATCGGCCCGAACCTGGTGGAAGTCTCGAAGCTTTCATCGGTGCGGCACGACCAGGCGCGCATGGAGATCGACCTCTTCCTCCAGGCGTGGAAGGCCTCGCACCCGGAGGTCGCTGTCAGGCTCCTGGACTGATCCGGATCGCACGCCGCCGCAGCCGACATGCGCGGCTGCGGCTTTGCAAACGCTCCTCGGACGACCACTAGTCGCCGAAACTCGCCAGACTTTCGGCGAAGGCCGAAGGGCCAAGTGCGCCTGGAGGGAGTCGAACCCCCGACCAACGGCTTAGAAGGCCGCCGCTCTTCCACTGAGCTACAGGCGCGCGGAGAGGTAAGAGTACCGCGCTCTGGATCGGGGTCGGGACTAGGTTCTGGCGCCGAAGTCGGCGGTCACGATCGTGACCGGCCCACCGCGGTACTCGCCTGGCGCGGAGTCAAAGTGTGCTGCGCCGAGACCGACCTCTCGCCAATCGCGCGACAGGATGTTCGCGCGATGGGGCGGGCTCTGCATCCACTCCCGAACTGCCTCGGCGGCGGAGATCTCAGGTGAGCCCCACAGGATGTTCTCGCCGACCGACCACGAGCGGGCCTGCCGCGAGGGGTAGAAGCGCTCGATCCGCTTCCAGAAATCGGCTCCGTTCGCGGACTCGTGCTCGAAGAAGCCTCGCAGGCCCATCTGGTTGGTGTGATACGCGGCGGCCGCGGAAAGCTGGCGCGAGACGCGCAGTGGGCGCCGGCCGCGGGCCGCGCGAATCGCGTTCATCCGGCGGACGATGTCGAACTCGTACGCGCTGAGAACCGACGAGGCCGCCGGGGCCGCAGGCCGTGCCGGCCTAGCGGTCCTGCGCGCGAGAAAGCTGCCCTTGGTGAGCGGCTGGGCCGTCAGACGAGCGAGGAAGCCGCCGGTCGAAACCTGCCGGAGCTGCCAGCTGGACTGGTCATCGCTTTCGGCGTGGGCAGGTGCAGCGGCAAGCAGGGCAACGAGTGTGACGGCGCAAGCGGCAACTGTGCGCATGCCACTGACATCGGCCGTACTCGTTCAGACATATCCCCCAAAAGGGGGATTTGGTTCGGCTCAAATGGTTGCTGGCTTGGCGCCCTGGCGGCTTCTACGCTCCTCGAACCCGGCCTGCACCAAGACCTGGAGCGTCCCCGCCACCGGGATCGCGGCCAGCGCGCCGACCACACCGGCCAGCTCGGCGCCAATGAGCACGGAGACCAGGATCGCAAGCGGCGACATCTGCACCGTCCGGCTGTACACGAGGGGCTGCAGTACGTGGTTCTCGAGCTGCTGGTACAGGACGAAGAACACGAGCACGATGATCCCGTTCAGCGTCCCGTCCAGAAACGCCACGGACGAGACGATGATCGCAGCGAGGGTCGCTCCGGCAAGGGGTATGAGATCGAGGATCGCGACCAGCAGTCCGAGCGCGAACGCGTAGGGCACGCCGAGGATCAGGAGCAAGACCGTCGTCGCGGTCCCGGCAATGAAGCTGATGAAGAGGTTCCCGGTTACGTACCCGCCGACAGTCCGGTAGATCTTTTGACCGACTCCGCGCCAGCGGTCACGCGAGTCGTCTGGCAGCACCGAGTAGATCCGCTCGAGCCAGTGTGGGCCTTCGAGGAGCATGAAGAAGGTCATGAACGCAATCGTCACGACGGCGACGATCAACGTGACGATGCTCTTCGTGAGGGCCAAGGCCGTGCTCGAAAGGCCGAGCACCCTCGAAGCTCCGCCTTTTTCCACACTGGCTTGCAGGCGCTCGACCAGGTCGTACCGCTCGGCGAGCCGCCCCAGCTCTCCCCTCCCTTCGGTGATGTCGCGAACGTAGTCGGGGAAGGCGCGGACGAAGCCGTTGGCCTCGTCGACGAGCGTCGGGATGAAGAGCGCCGACAGGCCGACGATGGCCCCCAGAGCGAGGAGGAAGGTCACCGCCGACGCGAGCCCCCGCCGGGGGATGCCGTGGCGCTGGAACCATTCGACGAGCGGGTTGAGCGCGAGTGCGAGGAAGAGCGCGATCAGGAGCCAGGTGAGGACCTGCCGCGCGACCCACACCAGTTGGAGAAGTAACACGACCGCGATCGTGAGCGCCAGGACGGTGAGAATCGTCGTGGCACGGAAGCGGACAACGCGCTCCTCCACGCGTGCAGCATCGCGCTGCGGTCGGACGAAGCGGGTGGCGGGGATCGAACCCGCATAACTAGCTTGGAAGGCTAGGGCTCTACCATTGAGCTACACCCGCGGGCTCCACATAAGGTAGCGCCGCCCGCGCTAGCCTGAGCGGCCGTGAGGCCGGACGCTTCCACCTGGGCCTGGGACGTCGACGTGCTCATCCTCGTGCCGGCATTTGCGCTCGCGTACGCGCTCGCCACCCTGGGGCGACCTGTCGAGCGGTGGCGCGTGGTCTCGTTCGGCGCGAGCCTGGCCTTGATCGCCGTCATCTCGGTCACCCCTCTGCAGACGGTCGCGCTCAACTACCTCCTGTCGGCCCATCTGCTGCAGAACGTGGTCCTCGCCGAGTGGGCACCCGCGCTCTTCGTGCTCGGCATCCCGCCGTTCCTGGCCGCCTCGATCGTGCGCCTGCCCCTTGCTCGGTACGCGACCTGGCCCCCCGCGGCGCTTGTGATCTGGCTCGCCGTCTACTTCTTCTGGCACCTGCCCTTCGCCTACGACGCGGCGCTCCGCCACCAGGCGACACTGCTCCACCTCGAGCACGCGATGTATTTCGGAGCGGGGTGCCTCCTCTGGTGGCCGGTCTTGCAGGACGAGCCCTGGCGACTCCGCTCAGGCCGGCGTGCCGGCTATTTGTTCGCCGCCTTCGTCCTTGCGAGCCCGCTCGGGTTGCTGCTCGCGCTGATTCCAGAGCCCCTCTACCAATGGTACGAAGACGGGCCCGGCCTCTGGGGCCTCTCGCCGATCACCGACCAGCAGATCGCCGGGATCACCATGGCGTTCGAGCAGGCGGTCGTGTTCTTCGCGGCTTTCACCTACTTCTTCCTGCGGGCGCTGGGCAGCGACGAGCGCGGCGAGGTCTTCAGAGCCGCTTCTCGTACGTCGCGTACCGACGGGTGACGGCCATCCCCGCCCGCTCGTAGAGCCTGGTCGCCCCGGTCTCGTTCTCCGAGTCGACCTCCAGGCCGACTCGTGTGTGCCCGCGCTGCCAGAGCGCCCGGAACGCTGACCGCAGGAGAGCCTCTCCGAGCCCGTGCCTGCGATGCATGGGGCTGACCGCGAGGTCGAGCACCCAACCGAGATGGCGCTCGCCAAATGCGAGCGCCGCACCGGCGATCGACCCGTCGGCGACCGCCAGCCGCCAGAGCTCCGGGTTGTAATCGCCTCGACTCACGCGCCAGCGCAGCCACTTGTCGAACGGCTCCGGCGTGAACTCCCAGTGCTCCGCGAACGCCTGCTGATGCACCGCATGCAGCTCGTCGTCGTCCTCCCCCGGCCGGTAGCCGCGAATTTCGAAACCGGGTGGCGTCTCGGGCTCCTGCGGCTCTGATTCCAGGTCGATCACCATGCGCCAGAAGTAACGAACGATCTCGTGACCACGGTCCTCAGCCAGTCGGCGACCGTCACCGGTGACGACGTGGACATGAAGGCGCGAGAGGTCGTGTTCACGTGCCCAGTCCTCGGCGAGGTCGAGGAGATGCCAGCCGATCCCGCGCCCGCGCGCGTCGGGGTGGACGGCCGACTCGTCCTCCAGGTTCGCCAGGTCGCGCTCGCGCCGAGCGCGCACGTACGCGACCAGTTGTCCGTCGATGTGTGCGAGCCACGCGTCGGTTTCGAGGCTTGCCTCGTCCAGACGCCACCATTCGCGGAGCTCGGAACCGCTGAACTCGAGCCCGTCGACCTCGCCGAAGTCGACGCGGTTTCGCTCGGTGATGAGAGCCGCGACGGCGTCGGCATCATCGAGCGTTGGGCGGCGTACGAGGAAGTCCGTCAGTCGGGGTGGCCGGATTCGAACCGGCGACTTCTGCGTCCCAAACGCAGCACTCTAACCAGGCTGAGCTACACCCCGTAAGTGGGATTGAGTGTAGTCGGAGAGCAGGATCCTTCTCACCGAGCGACGGTCCGGGAGGACGGCATATCTCGGCGACCCGCCTCGGCGCTACAGCAACGAGTTGCTGACCCCCCGCTCGAGAACTCGGCCGCGCCACGCGTTGGCCAAAACCGCGTGGTAGAGCGGAATTATCACTTCTTAGCCGGAAACGGCACAAAGTTTCTGGTTCCAAACGACTGGCGCTATCCGGAAAAAGCTGTAACCTGCCGCGCCGACGCCCCTGATGTCTGAGAAATGCCCCCTTCTCAGCGTCGTTGCTGCTGTGCTGTTGGTCTGCCTCGTCGGACCGTCAGCGGCCTCGGCTGACACGATCCCGCCGCTTCCCGTCACAAGCTCGTCGACGGGACCGGCGCTGGCTCCGTCGAGCCATGAGTTGGCGATCCTCCGCACCGTGAACAGTATTCGCGGTGCGCATGGCCGTCGTCCGCTCAGCCTCGGGCCCGCCCTGCATCGAGCAGCGCGTGCGCACTCCGTGGACATGGTTCGTCGCGGGTACTTCGATCACGGAGCGTGGTTCCAACGCCTACGCCGCTTCGGCGTTCGCGGACGAGCCCTCGGGGAGAACATCGCCTATGCGACCGAGCCCGGCTTCAACGCTGGGGTCGTCGTGCAGATGTGGATGACGAGTCCTCCCCATCGGTCGGTGTTACTCGATTCGAGCTTCAGCAGGATCGGTGTCGGCGTGGCAGGTGGCTTGACGCGACGCGTGACAGCCGACTTCGCCGGCTAGCACGCGGCTACTCGACCAGCCGGGTCGTGTAGCTCTTCCGCTCTTGCGGCGGGTGTCGCCTGCTCTGTTACTCGATCAGCAGGTCCCGAAGCGCTGCGATCCGCTCCTGTCGGATCGCTTCGCCCTCCCCGCGCTCGACCCGCTCGAGGAGACCGTGAACCAGCGGCGCGAGCCCGACGGGATCGAACGGCTTGGTCACGTAGTCGATGCCGCCGAGCTCGAGGCCTTGCGCCCGGTCTCGAAGCTCCGCGCGTGCCGTGAGGAACACGATCGGGATCTCGCTCGTCCCTTGCTCGGCCTGCAACGCCTGGAGAACTTCCCAGCCGTCCATGCCCGGCATCATCACGTCGAGGAGGATCACGTCAGGCCTCTCCGAGCGCGCGAGCTCCACGCCGACCGAGCCGTTCTCGGCCTCGATGACGTCCATCCCCTCCGCCTCGAGGTTGACGCGGCACAGAAGACGAATCGGAGCCTCGTCGTCGATGACCAGGACCTTCGCAGCCACTTCCTCACGTATACCCGACTGGTCGCTGCTCATTCTCTGTTAGGGACCGCCTCCACGGCCAGCGGGAGCTCGAAGGCGAAGCTCGCTCCACGCCCCTCGGCGGAGTCGACCCAGATCCGGCCCCCCATCGCGGCCACGAGCCCGCGCGCGATGAAGAGGCCCAGGCCCGTCCCACCGCGCTCTCTGGCAACTCCCTCGGCCCGATGGAACTTCCGGAAGATCTGTTCCCGCTCGGCTGCCGGCACGCCGATCCCCTCGTCGAGCACCCGAACCTCGACCGTGTGACCTGCGCGCCTCGCTTCGACGGTGACCGTCCCGCCCCGGGGAGAGAACTTCACGGCATTGTCCAGCAGGTTGGCGATGACCTGCCTCAGCTTCTCGGGGTCGGCAGACGCGGCGAGTGGCTCCTCGGGAACGTCGAACACGAACTGGTTTCCGTTCAAGCCACTCTGCTGGGCGCTCGACACCACCTCCGCCAAGAGCGATCCGACATCCGTCGGGGCAAGCTCGACCTGGAGGTCGCCGGCATCGAGCCGCGCAACGCTGAGCAGCGTGTCGACGATCGACGTCAGGCGCTGGGCCTCCGACGCGATATAGCCGAGGAAGGTGTAGCGCTCGGCCTCTCCGAAGAGCACGTCCCGGCGTAGGAGCGTTTCCGCGAACCCGTAGATCGAAGTCAGCGGCGCTCGCAACTCCTGCGAGACGGTCGAGACGAAGTCGGACTTCATCTGCTCGACGCGGCGCTCTCCGGACACGTCGCGGAAGGCGAAGATGCGACCCGCGACCGCCCCCGCCGGGTCTCGCATGACCGCCTCGGTCACCGAGAGCCAGACCTCGTCCGCCCCGCGCCGGATCGAGATCAGGCGCTCACCAGTCGGAAGATCCGGCCCCGCGGAGAGGTCGCGCTGAATCACCTCGAACGGCGGCCGTCCCAGCGCGGAGACTGCGGGAACTCCGGTGATCTGCTCGGCCGACGTGTTCCAGAGCACGACGTTTCCGTTGCGATCGACGGCGACGATGCCGTCGGCGATGTTCGACAGGATCGCGTAGCTGCGTTCCCGCTCCAGCGCGACCCGCTGGTAGAGCTCGGCGTTCGACAGAACCGACGACGCGTTGCCGGCCAAGGCGGTCAGAGCCTCGGTCTCCTCTTCGCGCCAAGCCCGCGGCCGGCGGTGATAGACCGCGAGCACGCCTTGCAGGCCCCCCTCGGCGCCGACGAGCGGCACGCCCAGGTAGGCGCGGTAGCCCGCGGCGAGCACCGGATCGTCGGCCAGGAGACGCGAGTCGGAGCCCGTGTCGGCGATGGCCGTTGGCGCCCTCGACTGGACGATGTCCCCCGCAAGCCAGGCCGTCGAGGGCGCGCGGAAGCCGACAGCTCCGTCGAGGCCGTCCCCCTGCACCGCGTGGACGACCAACTCGTCACCCTCGATCACGCGGATCGAGGCTGCGTCGGCCTCGAGTAGAGCCGGCGCCTGCTGCACGACCTCGTCCAGCACCGCGCCGGGATCGAGCTCGGAGGCGAGCAGCGTGCCCATTCGCGCGAGCTGCTGGGAGAGGGCCCTGGACGTACGTTCGCTCTCGTAGAGCTCGCTTCGCTGAAGAGCTCCGCGTGCGGCCCCGGCCAGCCGCCGAGCGAGCTCCAGGTCGTCGTCGATGAACTGGCGCGGCGCGGCGAAGAAGACGACCACCAAGCCGCCGTCCTCACGGCGCGGCGGGTCGACGGGGATCGCAAGCAGGGCGCCAAAGCCCGCCTGGACCGTCAGGTCTCGCCACGTCTCGTCAAATCGATCGTCGTCCGCGATGTTCGGAGCCGCGAGCACACGGCGCTCGGCAGCGCAGGTGTCGAGGACCGTCGCGGAGTCGGTGAGCCCTTCTCGAAGGAGCTCGGCCAGCGCGTCGGGCAGCTCGACCGCAGCGGCCAACGCCAGTCCCCGCGCCTCCGGCATCAGCACGGCGGCTGCGGTGCCGCCGAGCGATTCGGTCGCAGCCTGAGCAACGGCGTCGAGAGTCGCCGGCTGCGAGAGCGGCTCGGCGAGCGCCGAGGCGATGCCGAAGAAGCCGCGCTGGATCCGCGCCTGGCGGACGCTCTGTTCGAAGCTCGCTGCGTTCCGCACCGCCAGCGAAGCAAGCCCCGCGAATGTCTCGAGCAACTCGGCGTCGGTGTCGTCGAAATTGCGTTCCGGATCTCGCGTGCCGACACCGAGGATCCCACGCGAACCGCCCGACCATGTCATCGGTGCGGCGATGGCGCCGGTGAAGCCTTCGTACGCCTCGTGCGGCACGGGCCGCTTCTGGTCGCCGTAGACGTTGGAGAGCACGGAGCGGCCTTCCCGCAGGGCCTCACCGGCGAGCCCGAGGCTCGCCGGGAACTCGAACTCGAGCAGTGACGAAGCGAGCCCGTTGACCGCGGCGCAGCGCAGAACTTTGCCCTGCTCGTCCAGCAGGTAGCAGTCGGCCGCGTCGGCGTCGAGCAGCTTCGTCACTTCGACGACGAGTCGCTGAAGCACGGTCTCAAGCCGAAGCTCGCTGGAGACGACCTGGGCCGCCTTCAGCAGCGCCTGCTGCTGTCCGAGCCGCTTCGCGTTTTCCTCCAGCAGGCTCGCCGTGTGGACTGCGAGCCCGATCTCGCGGGCGACTGCCTCCGCCAGAGCGATCTCGGCGTCAGTCCAGCGCGTGGGCTCCGGCCGGTGGAACCCGAAGATCCCGATCATGCGATCGAACACGACGATCGGCGTGGCGAGGACAGCCACGGTGCCCAGATCGATCAGGGTCTGCCTCTCTCCGAGCGAGGGGTCGTCGAGCGCCGGGTCGGTTCGGATGTCTCCGCACGCGACAGTGCGCCCTTCCCGAGCCGCGAGGTTGGAGACGGGAAGCCGCCCGGCCGAGTCTCCGATCGGGACGAATCCATCGGCATCCCACTCCGCGCGGAGCTTGTCGCTCGGGCCGGCCAGGCGGATGAAGCATCGCGAGACCCCGGCTGCCTCGCCCGTCTCCTCGACGGCGATTCTGAGGACGGCCTCGAGGTCGTGCTCGGAGCGAACCTTCCTGCTGATCGAAGCCACGAGCCGTTCTCGCTCGAGCGCATCCTCCAGCGCGGACGCCGAGCGCGCCCCCTCCAGGGCGAGGGCCGCCTCGGACGTCAAAGCCTGAAGGAGGGCCGTCTCGTCGGCAGAGAAGACGCGCGGCTTGCGGGTGGAGGCCGCAACCAGGACCGCCGGCACCCGCTCTTCGACGATGAGCGGGACGAAGATGGCGCTCTTGGCACCGACCTTCTCGGCCAGGCGCCGATTGACCTTGGACGAGCCGGCGACGTCGTAGACGGCAATCGGAGCAGCCTCGAAGGCGGCGCTCGCAACGGCCGAGGGCTCGGAATCGAAGTCGATCGAGACGTCGCGCCACCAGATCGCTTCCTGGCCGTTCTCGAGCGCATAGGCGCCGCGTGCGCGGCGGCCATCCTCATCGATGACCGCAACCGCCGCGAACTCGACGTCGAGCAGGTCTGCCACGTGCTTGAGGAGAGTCCGGGCGACCGCAGTGGAATCGCCGCCACGCGCGAGCGCTATCGAAAGCGAGGTGACCGCCTCGAGGTCACTGTCGCGGCGTGGATCTGGGTCCCCGGAAGCGGTGTCAGGGGAAGCGGGCGCCTCTTCCTCCTTGCGGCGTCGGAACACGGTTTTCCTGGGATTCACTAGGCCCTGCGGATGATAGGTCGGGGAAAGGCCGAGCGACAGTCGAGCATGGGCTATACGGCTTGTAAAGATGGGCCTCGCGGCCTATTCACAAATCGTGCGGAGGTCGTTAGCTTCACGCCACTGGGCGATGCGATCCGCGGTTTGCGTGCGTACCTGGCTACGAGTGACCGCGGTGAGCACTTAGAGGGCCCGTCGCACAGACCCCCCGAGCGACGGGCCTTCTGCTATCTGCGTCCGCCGAGCACTGGACCGCAGAAGGCCGCCGATACGATTGGCGTGATGGTGAAACGCGTTCTCTTGGCTTCTCCTCGCGGCTACTGCGCCGGAGTCGAACGCGCCGTCGACACGGTGGAAAAGCTTTTGGACCTGCACGGGCCGCCGATCTACGTTCGCAAGCAGATCGTCCATAACGCGCACGTCGTGCGCGACCTCGAGGCGCGCGGGGCGATCTTCGTCGACGACGAGCGCGAGGTGCCCGAGGGAAAGACTGTCGTCCTCTCCGCGCACGGCGTCGCTCCCTCCGTCTACGCGAACGCGAAGGCTCGCGGCCTCAACACGATCGACGCCACGTGCCCGCTCGTGACGAAGGTCCACGTCCAGGCTCGGCGGTACGCGGCGGACGGCTACACGATCCTCCTCATCGGCCACGAGGGCCACGAGGAGGTTGTCGGCACCATGGGCGAGGCGCCCGACTCGACGATGCTCGTGCAATCGGTCGAGGACGCCGAAAGGCTCGATCTCCCCGTCGACGCCAAGGTCGCCTACATCACGCAGACGACCCTCTCGGTCGATGAGACGGGTGAGATCATCAAGGCGATCCGGCGGCGCTTCCCCCAGGTCTACGCGCCCAAGAAGGAAGACATCTGTTACGCGACGACCAACCGTCAGTGGGCTGTGAAGGACCTCATGGAAGAGGTCGAGCTCCTGCTCGTCATCGGCTCGCGGAACTCGTCGAACTCGAACCGCCTCGTCGAAGTCGCGCGGGCCGGGGGTGTGCAGGCGCACCTGATCGACGACGAGACCGACATCGACGAGGCCTGGCTCGAAGGAGTGGAGACGGTCGGCGTCACCTCCGGCGCGTCGGCGCCCGAGAAGCTCGTCGATCGCGTGTGTGACTGGTTCCGGGCGCTCGGCGTCGAGGACATCTCGGCGCACCGCCTGGTCGACGAGGCGGTCGAGTTCCGCCTGCCGGTCGAGCTCCGGCGCGAGCTCGCGCTCGCCGAGACCCAGCCTTAGGACCCTTACGTACGGCAGTCCGCGCAGGCGCCGCGCAGCAAGACGTCGTGCGCCTCAACGCGGTAGCCCAGGTCGCCTCCGACCCGATCGAGCGCTCGCTCCAGGCCGCCGTCCGCAAACGGCTCGACCTTGCCGCAGTCATCGCACATGAGGTGGTGATGGTGCTCGCCGCTCGGTAGCAGCGGCTCGTAGCGTGCCCCGTCGGCGAACTCGAGCCGCTGCACGAGCTGCAGCCCGACGAGCTGGTCGAGGGCGCGGTAGACGCTGGCGAGCCCGATCCTGCGGTCCTTCGTGCGCAGCGAATCGAAGATCTCGTTCGCGCTCAGACAGCACTGCTGAACGGCGAGAAGCGAGATCACGAGCTCCCTCGCTCGGCCGGCGCGGCGACCCGCGCCGGCGAGAGTTGCGCGCGCGTGAGCTTCCCAAGCAGTCATCGAGCTGTACTGTACCGACTGTTGATAGTGAGAGTCGTTCTCATTCTTGTCGCCGTGCTTGCTCTCGGTGCCGGATGCGGCAGCGATGAGGGGACGGCTCGCGGCCGCGTCTCGGTCGCGGCGGCGTTCTATCCCCTTGCGTACGCGGCCGAGCAGATCGGGGGCAACCAGGTCGAGGTCCGGAACCTCACGCCACCCGGAACCGAGCCGCACGACGTCGAGCTCTCGGCTCGCGACGTCGAGCGGATCCGTGCGGCCGCGGTAGTCCTCTATCTCGGCTCCGGCTTCCAGCCCAACTTCGAACGAGCTGTGGACGGCGCAGACGGCAAGAAGCTCGATCTCCTTCAGGGGCTGAACCTGATCTCCGGAGACGATGGCGTCGATCCGCATGTCTGGCTCGATCCGCTCCGCTACGCCGAGGAGGCGCGACGCATCGGCGATGCGCTCGAGCGTCCGGCGCAGGCCTTTGTCGCCCGGCTGGTGGTGCTCGACGCGGACTTCGAGCGCGGTCTCGCCCGGTGTAACCGGAAGGAGATCATCACGAGCCACGCTGCGTTCGGCTATCTCGCCGACCGATACGGCCTCGAGCAGATCGCGGTCACCGGGTTGACGCCAGAGGCGGAGCCGACCGCGCGCGACCTCGAGCGAATCGTGCGAGAAGTTGAGCAAAGTGGCGCAACGACCGTCTTCTTCGAGACCCTCGTCTCGCCACGACTCGCCGAGACGGTGGCGCGGGAGGCCGGCGCGAACACGGCGGTGCTGAACCCGCTCGAAGGGCTCACGGACGAGGAGCTCCACGAAGGAAAGGACTACTTCTCGGTCATGCGCGAGAACCTGGCGACTCTCCGGAAGGCCCTCGGATGCCGGTAGCCGTCGAGACCAGATCGCTGTCGTTCTCGTACGGCCAGGGTCCCCCCGTGCTCACCGACGTCGACCTGTCCATCGAGCGAGGCCAGTTCGTCGCGATCGCCGGGCCCAACGGGGGCGGGAAGACGACGCTGCTGCGACTCATTCTCGGGATCGAGCGGCCCAGCGCAGGCGAGGCGCTCCTCTTCGGCGAGCCCGCGCACAGGTTCTCGCGGCGCGAAGCGATCGGGTACCTCGCTCAGCGCGCCCAGCTCGGCGTGAGCGCTCCCGCCACGGTTCGCGAGGTGGTCGCCGCGGGGCGGCTCCCACGTGTCGGCCTCCTCGGCCGGGCCGGCCCCGAGGACCGTCGACTGATCGGCGAGGCGATCGCCCGCGTCGGCTTGACCGAGGTGGCGCACCGCCCGCTCGCACGGCTCTCCGGCGGCCAACAACAACGAGCCTTCATCGCCAAGGCACTGGCGGCGGAACCCGAGTTGCTCGTCCTCGACGAGCCGACCACCGGAGTCGACGCAGGGGCGCAGGAAGCATTCGCCGCGCTCCTCGACCGGCTCCACAAGCAGCTTGGCGTCACGATCCTCTACGTCTCGCACGAGTTCGGTGCGGTCGAACGCTTCGTCGAGCGGATCGTGCTCGTGCGCGGTGGCGTTGTGTTCGACGGAAGCCCGTCCGAGCTACCCGGGGTCTGGCACGACCCTTCGCATGTCCATCCTTGACTCCGAGTTCATGCGGCTCGCCTTCGCGACGGGGGCGATCGTCGGCATCCTCGCGCCGGCCGTCGGCTTCTTCCTCGTCGAGCGCCGCATGAGTTTGATCGGGGACGGCATCGGCCACGTCGCTTTCGCCGGGGTCGCGGCCGGGCTCCTGCTCGGAGTCTCGCCTGTCCTCACCGCCCTCATCGCCGCCGTCATCGGAGCGATCGGGATCGAGTGGCTGCGGACCCATCGCCGGACCACCGGAGACCAGGCGCTCGCGCTCGTCTTCTACACGGGCATCGCGGCCGGCATCGTGCTCATCTCGGCAGCAGGGTCGCTCGACGTCGGCCTGTTCGCCTTCCTCTTCGGCTCGATCCTCACCGTTACGAGCGGTGACCTCGCGCTGGTCGCCGCGCTCGGCGGCGTCGCCCTGGCCACGATCGCGCTTCTCTATCGCGCTCTGGCCGCCGCCGTGCTCGACGAGGAAGGTGCACGCGTCGCCGGCGTGCCCATCGGTCGGCTCAACGTGCTCCTGGCAGTGCTGACCGCACTCACGGTCGCGCTGTCGATGCGAATCGTGGGGCTCCTCCTGATCGCGGCGCTGATGGTCCTGCCGGTCATCGCCGCCGCGCGAGTCGCCTGGAG
>Ga0307319_10000339_pt1 | contig 14347 bp, 11 predicted proteins | sample ER_DNA_368_FD_194491 | JGI IMG/M metagenome (GOLD analysis project Ga0307319, IMG submission 194491) | Bulk soil microbial communities from the East River watershed near Crested Butte, Colorado, United States - ER_DNA_368 | ecosystem: Environmental > Terrestrial > Soil > Floodplain | place...
CAACTACAAGGAGGTCCTCGAGGGGCTCGAGTCGACCAACGAGTCGGTCATCTCGCACAAGCAGAACGACGTCTTGCGGCTCTTGACGATCATCAGCGTCACGCTTCTCCCCCTGACCCTGATCGCGAGCGTCTTCGGAATGAACGTGCTCTTTCCCGGTGAGGGCACGCACACGGCCTTCTGGGTGATCATCGTGAGCATGATCACCACGCTCGGCGGGATGCTGGCGTTCTTCCGCTACAAGCGCTGGTTTTGAGCGCGACGCTCATCGAGCGTGACGGAGACGCGGTCGAGCCACCTGACCGGGCGGCGATCGAGGAGCACCTGAGCTCGGGCGAGTTCTTCTGGCTCGACCTCCAGGACCCCGACGATTCTGACTTCGAGGTCCTCCGGGATGCGTTCGAGTTCCATCCACTGGCGATCGAGGACTCTCAGGACTTCGGCCAACGCGCGAAACTCGAGACCTACGGCGACTACATCTTCCTCGTCATCTACGGGTGGTCTCCCGACGATGACGGCCTGGTCGAGGTGCACTGCTTCTACTCGGAGCGCTTCCTGGTCACCGTCCACAGAGACGACGCTCCCGCCCTGGACGAGCTCAAGAAGAGCTGCGCAGCCCGCCGCATCAACGTTCGGGATCCGGCGCTCACCCTGCACCGTGTCGTCGACGGCCTCGTCGACAGCTTCTTTCCGGTTCTCGACGGCTTCGACGTCGAGCTGGACGAGCTCGAGGGCGACTTCTTCCGAGCCCCGGGCGACGAGCCGCTCCAACGGCTCTTCTCGATGAAGCGCAGGCTTGCGACGCTCCGCCGGGCGATCGCACCGGAGCGCGACGTGTTCGCCCACCTGGATCGCGATGAGATCCCCGGGCTCGACACGGAGAGCGCACACTACTTCCGCGACGTCTCCGACCACCTCTACCGGCTCGCGGAGACGATCGACAACTTTCATGAGCTCACCCTGGCCGCGATGGACGTTTTCCTTTCGACTTCCTCGAACCGGATGAACGAGGTCATGAAGCAGCTGACGATCATCGCCACGATCTTCCTGCCGCTCAGCTACATCGCCGGCTTCTTCGGCCAAAACTTCCGCTTCATGGTCGACCACGTCGGGAGCGCGGCTGCGTTCGTACTGGGCGGAATGCTCCTGCAGCTGGTAACTGCCATCTTCCTGGTCGTCTATTTCCGGCGAAAGCAGTGGCTGTGAAGCGGCTCTGGGCGCCCTGGCGCCTCGAGTACGTCCAGGGCGCCGAGGAGCAGACTGGCTGCGTCTTCTGCGACGCGGCCGCGGGCCCGGACGAAGAGAGGCTCGTGGTGCATAGGGGCGAGCACGCGTTCGTCCTCCTGAACAAGTTCCCGTACGCCTCCGGCCACCTCATGATCGCGCCGTACGCGCACACGGGCCGTTTCGGCGACGTCTCCGACGACGAGGCGCTCGAGGTGCACAAACTGGCCGCCGCCGCGCTCGAGGTGCTCAACGAGGCCATGCACCCGCAGGGCTACAACCTCGGCTGGAACCTGGGGCGGGTGGCAGGAGCGGGGGTCGTCGACCACGTCCACATCCACGTCGTCCCACGGTGGGCCGGCGACACCAACTTCATGCCGGTGCTCGCCGACGTCAAGGTGATACCCCAAGCCCTCGAAGACACCCGCACGAAGCTCGCCGCGGTCTGGACGCACTAGCCCGTGGCGCTCGACTCCAAGGTCTTCAAGGCCTACGACGTTCGCGGCCTTTATCCGGAGGAGCTCGACGAGGACGGCGCCTACAGGATCGCCCGGGCCTACGCAGAGGAGTTCGAGCCGTCTGCGGTCGCCGTCGGCCGGGATATGCGCGTCTCGTCTCCGACCATGGCCGGAGCGGCCATCGAGGGTGTTCTCGACGCGGGTGTAGACGTCGTCGACGTCGGGATGATCGGCACCGAGATGCTCTATTTCGGAGTCGGAGAGCTGGATCTCGATGGCGGCTTCACGATCACCGCCTCGCACAACCCGAAGGAGTACACGGGAATGAAGATCGTCCGCCGAGGCGCACTTCCGGTCGGCGGCGACTCGGGGCTGCTCGAGATTCGCCGCCGCGCGGAGACCGGGTTCCGTGACGAGCCCTCTCGGCGTGGGAAGCGGCGCGAGCACGACCTCTACCCTGCTTTCACCGATCGGGTGCTCTCGTTCATCGACCCCGGCGCGGTCAAGCCGCTCCGGGTCGTGATCGACGCGGCGAACGGCATGGCCGGCGCGATGCTGCCCGGGATCCTCGAGCGTCTCCCGATCGAAGCGGTCAGCTGCTTCTTCGATCCTGACGGCACCTTCCCGAATCACGAGCCCAACCCGCTATTGCCCGAGAACCGGGAGTTCGTGATCCGGAAGGTGCTGGACGAGCGGGCCGACCTCGGCATCGCCTTCGACGGCGATGCGGACCGGTGCTTCTTCGTCGACGACAGCGGCGAGTTCGTTCCGGGCGACTTCGTGACCGCGCTCCTCGCCCGCTCGATGCTGGAGAAGGAGCCGGGTGGAACGATCATCTACGACGTGCGAGCGAGCTGGGCGGTGCCGGACGTGGTTCGCGCTGCGGGCGGCACACCGGTCGTGAACCGGGTTGGCCACGCGTTCATCAAGCACCGGATGCGCGAGGTAGACGCCGTCTTCGCCGGCGAGGTCTCGGGCCATTACTACTTCCGCGACTTCAGCCAGGCCGACTCTGGGACGATCCCTGCGCTCCTCATGCTCGAGCTGATCTCGAAAGAGGGCCGCAAGCTCTCCGAGATCCTACGGCCCTTTCGCGAGCGCTACTTCCTGACGGGCGAGATCAACACGCCCGTCGCAGACGTGCCCCGGAAGCTCGAGGAGCTCGAGGCGCGCTTCGGGCCCGAGGGCGAGGTGTCGCACCTCGACGGCCTCTCGGTCACGGCCAAGGACTGGCACCTGAACGTCCGTCCTTCGAACACGGAGCCGCTCCTGCGACTGAACCTCGAAGCGCTTAGCAAGGAGCTCATGGAGCGAAAGCGCGACGAAGTGCTCGAGGTCATTCGCACCTAGGAATTGCGGAGGGCAGGGTCTCCCCCGCCCTCCGTCGTTCCGTGCTTCCAGCCTCCTAGCGCAGGAGGTAGCCCATTGCTCGTCCCATGACCACGTTCCGCGACGCCGCGTCGGAGATCCCCTCGAAGCCGAAGCCCATGTAGAGGGTGTCCCCCGTCGCGATCACTGCCCCCTCCGGGAACCCGGCGGCTGTGGAGCGGACGAAGTTGTTGCTGTTTGGCCCGCTTCCAGCCGGTGGGCCGGTGACGGCCCAGCCGTCCATCGGGTCGTCGTCCTCCTCGAACGACGTCGTGCCCTCGCCCGTCGAGACGTCGATGTCGTCCACGAAGACGCCGAGGCCCTGAGTCGCCCAGTCGCTCGCGTAGGCGATCGAGAGCTCGACCTGCCGGCCGGCGAACGCGCCGAGATCCACACGCCATTGCTGCCAGCCGCCGGAGCCGCCGGACTGCGCCCACCACGCCCCGGTGGATCCGGTCGGCGAGCAGGTGCCGTCGCCGTTGTTGGTCTGGTAGTGGTCGAGTTGCGGATGGAGCTCCCGCCAGCCGGCCGGGCAGCTTGCAGCGTCCGGCTCGCCGGGTGGCGTCGACGGCCCGAGATCCTGACTGTTGTGGCCGTTCAGGTCCGCGAGTGTCGTCCAGTCGTCCTGGCCCGCCGTACGAGCCTCGACGAACATGTAGTCCCAGTTCTGCTCGGTGTTGTAGGACGTCCAGAAGGACATCTCCCCACCGCCGGCCGGAACGGTGATCGTCCGCGTCAGCCGCTTGTACGACACGTCGGCGATCTGCGAGTACATGTACTGGTCACCCGTGTGTGGTGCGAACGGGCCGCCGGGTCGGTCGTACTTCGCCGCCGCCCAGCTCTCGAACTGCGGGTAATCCGAGACGGGCAGGATCCCGCTCGTGGTGATGAACGACGAGTTGTGGAACTGGTTGTTGCCGCTGTCCGGGCCGTTGAAGCTCCACCCGGTGCCGTTGAACGGATCGTCGGTTCCGAGGACGTCGAAGGGGTTTCCGTCCTCGTCCAATCCGGCCGCGTCGTTCAGGATGTAAGCCCCGAACCAGTACTGGAGCACGTCGTTCTGACCGTCTCCGACTCCCGCCAGCGGGAGACAGCGGGCGAGCGTCGGTCCGGCACCCTGACATTGGGCGTTCGCCTCGGTCGGATCGTAGAGTTGCGCCCCGTGCGCCGGTGTGTAGCCGTGGCCCGCGAAGCCGCCCGTGTAGAGGACACGGCCACCCTCGTTCACGTACGAGCGCATGTGCAGCATCTCGTCCATGGCCAGCCGGGAGGCGTTGCCGCCGCTCCAGCCGAGCTCGCGCGGGATGATGTCGTCGCCCGTGTACCAGATCACGGCGTCGTAGTGACCGAGGACGCCGAGGCTTGTCGGCGCCTTGCGGTCGCGGGCGTCGACGTCGTAGACGTCGGCGCCGATCCCGCTCGCCGCGAGAGCGTTCAGGTAGTAGCGCAGGTAGTGCGGGCCCGGTGCCTGAGGCGGTGAGGCGCCCGTGTAGTCCTCGGCCGACACGACGAGCACACGATTGCTCGTCTCGACGGCGGCCGAGTAGGTGAACGACGGGCTCGTCTTGCCACCGCCCTCGAACCACACCTCGACGGAGTCGCCTGCGTTCGTTCCCGTCACCTGGCCGCCCATCACATGGTAGTAGCGGTCGGTCTTCCCGCCGAACTTCTCACCGCCGTTCCACTCCGAGGTGGGCCCGGACCGGACGACGCCTCCGTTGATCCGGTACTTCAGCGTGACCGCACCCAGGCTTCGGAGCGCGTTCACCCGTACCGGCTGAGGATCGCCGTACGAGACTGCGAACGTGAAGTTCGCCTCCGGGAGGCCGAACTTGTAGGTGTCGTCGCTCTTCAAATAGAAGGGCTTCGTCGTCAACCCGAGGTGGGACACTGGGTTCGCGACCCGTGTGGCCGACTTCGCCACGTCCATCGAGAAGGGCAGTACCTTCAGGTACTCGCCCTGGACGAGCGCCTCGTTGTCCGGGAACACGAAGCCGCAGCCCTGGCAGCCCTCCGAGAGCTCAGGTGTCCAAGCCAGCGTGCCGTCGACTACGTGCGCGTAGTCGGTGGTCTCGCCGTTGGTCACGTAGAGGACGTCCGAGGAGAGTCCCGGCGTGAAGCCGGGAATGGCCGGGTTGTCCTTGTTTCCGGAAAGCGCGAAGTAGATCGGGTCGTCGCCCGACGGAGTGCTGATTTGCCAACCCTCGGGGTAGAGGAGCCACTGGCCAAAGGAGTGGAAGTTGACCTGGAACTTGAACTTGATCCGGTCGAGGAGGCCGGTCATGGCCTGCGTCTCCGGCTCCGACCCCTCAGAGGGGCCACGGTACGTCTCGCTCGACATGGCGCTCGATGAGCCCTCGTTGTCGTAGTTCCAGTGCTCCGGGTAGTTCCGGTTGGGGTCGACTCCGTCGCCGACCGTGATGATGCCGTTCCCGTCGTTGTCCCGAAGCGTCTTCCGCCAGAGCCGCGTGTCCGGGCTCTGGAACGTGTATTGGTAGCCGTCCGGGTTGGCGATGACGACGAACCAGAGCTCGGTCGCCTTCAGCATGTCCTTCGTGGCCTTGTCGTCGGCGCGGTACTTCACAAGCAGACCCTTGAGGATCCGAATGTCGACTTCGCCGGCGATCCACTCGCGGGCATGCTGGACAGCGCTGTAGAGCACGGCCGGTCTCGCGCCGTCCGCGATTCCGCGCGCACCCTGCGTGAGCTTCAGGGCAAGGATCTCACGGTTCTGGGTCGAGTGTCCGATGACCTCGAGCTTTGTGATCTGCGGGTTGTTGCGCGCGATTGCGTAGAGCTGGGCGCGTATCCCGTCCGAACCGTCGTAGTCGCGCCAGACGGTGTAGCCCCCTAAAGCCTGCGCCGCTGCGGCTTGCCGCATCGTCTTCCCGCGCTTGGTGCGCTTGAGTACGACGCCAATGCCCTTCGTTCGGAGTGCCCGCGCCTGTTTCCGCGAGAGGACCAGGTCGACCCGGATCCTGCCGCGGACGTTCCGCTGCGAGACCACGTCGTACTCCGACAAAAGCTCCTGGTAGACCGCCGGTTGAACCTTCACCGTGTACTGGTTCAGCGACACCCTGCTCTTCACGCGGCCGCCCGAAGCCGGCGGAACGAGCGCAAGCATCGCGCAAAGTGCCAGACCCAAGAGCACCAAACGTCTCATCAGAGACCTCCCCCCACTCGAATGTCCTGCAAATCGCGCGAGAGGGTTACAGATCGTGACTCCAAGTGCAATACCCAGGCGGCTAGGATTTCGCGGTGACCTTCACCCTCGGGCATACGAGCAACAGGAGGGCACCTTTCAAATTCGCGGCCTATACGCGCGTGGGCTTCTCCGACACCGACGCGCAGGGGATCGTCTACTACGGCCGCTATCTGCCGTACTTCGACTTCGCGCGAGTCGAATACCACCGACACCTGGGCCTGCTCGTGACCGACCGCGGCGAGCATGACTTCGTCATGCGGGCGGCGAGCGTCCTGTACGAGGCGCCGGCGCGGTTCGACGACCTGCTGGAGGTGTTCATCCGGACGACGAGGATCGGGCGGACGAGCGTCACGAGTGAGTTCTGTGCCGTCCGGGCTGACGACGACGAGCTCATGTGCACGGCGGAGCAAACCCTCGTCCTCGTGGATCGGGCCGGGCGGCGGCCCGTGCCGGTCCCCGAGAGCTACCGCGAGGCGATCGCGGGCTTCGAGGGCGCCGACGTCGAGCTGGCAGTCGCCCGGTGACCACCGTGACGACCGACACGTATCGAAGCGCTCTGGAGACTGTCGACCGGATCGTGAACCGCGAGGGCGAGGCCGACGAGGTGCTGCGAAAGGTGGTCGACGTCCTGGTCGAGCGCTTCGACCACTACTCGTGGATCGGCGTGTATCTCGTCGAAGGCGACGACCTCGTCCTCGGCCCCTGGCAAGGCCCCGAGGAGACCGAGCACACGCGCATCCCGATCGGGCAGGGTATCTGCGGCGCCGCCGCCGCCAGTGGCCGGACGGAGATCGTGGACGACGTCAATGCCGACGACCGCTACCTGGCGTGCTTCGTGTCCACGCGCAGCGAGATCGTCGTTCCGATCTCGTTCGACGGCAAGGTGGTCGGCGAGATCGACATCGACTCCGACGAGCCTTCGGCGTTCACGGAGGCTGACCGGGAGTTCCTGGAGCGGGTGGCTCTGCTCCTTTCCCCGCACGCAGCGAAACGCTCCCGCTAGGCCACACGGGCTATGCCCGAGCCGCTTTCAGCTCCTCGACCCGGCGGAGCACGGTGGCGGGCTTTGCCGCCAGCAGGGGCTCGCCTAGCAGCATGCTGCCGAGCTCGTTTGCCTGGCGGATCACGGCCTCTCGCTCCGAGCTGAGGCCTCCGCGAGCGACGAAGAGTGCCGCGCGCGCAGCACTCCCCCACTCGACGATCCCGGCCAGACCCGGGGGCGGGTCGGATGCGTCCTGCTCCGTCAGCCGCGGGTGCTGACCGAACTCGGCGGCGAACCGGCGCGCTCGCCTCTCGAGCTCGGCGGCCTCGCAGATCGCCTCGGCGGCGGTGTCTTCAAGCGCCGCGGACTCCTCGCCAAGCTCCGACACATGCCGGTCGGCCATGCGCAGCGCATCCTGGGTCCGAATCACCGCCCGCCGCGCTTCGGCGACTGCGTCCGCCGAGCGACCACGCTCCGCGTCCGCCAGCGACTCGCTGGCTTCGTTCTTGGCCCGGAGAGCTCGAGCAGCCTGCTGCTCCGCGCCCGCTTGCTCAGTCCGCAGCCGCTCCCGCTCGACGGGAAGCCGGGAGAGAAACTCCTCGAGCTCGGCCGCGCGGAGCCGCACGCGCTCGACCTCCGCACCGAGCTCGGCAAGTTCCGCCTCGGCAGCGCTCAGCGTCTCGTCGGCGGCCTCGAGCTCCCGCAAGAACGCAAGCGCCTCGTCGGACACGGCCGGCCTAGGACGGGGTGACGCGGTAGGCGTCGAAGACCGACTCGATGTTTCTGAGGGCGCTCAGGAGCCCCCGCAATGCCTTGATGTCCCCGACCTCGGCGACGTACCAGTTCCGTGCCATCTGGTCCTCGACGTGCCCCCCGTACTCGACGATGTTCGTGCCGTGCTCGGCGAAGGTCCTGGCAACGTCCTCGAGCAGGCGCGGGCGGTCCCAGGACGAGACCGCGATCTGAACCCGGAAGCTTTGCGACGCTCCGCCGTCCCACTCGACCAGCGTGAACCGATCAGGGTTCTTCTGCAGCGCGCGCACGTTCGGGCAGTCGTCCCGGTGGATGGTGATTCCCTTGCCGAGCGAGATGTAGCCGACGATGCCGTCCCCCGGAACCGGTGTACAGCACTTGGCCAGGCGGACTAGGACATCCTCGACGCCTGGCACGTGGATCCCGAAGTTCTGCGATGCGACCGCGTGGCGCGCCCTGGGCTTGAGAGGGACCTTTTCCTCTTCGGCCACCTCGGTCGTCTTGAGCCGGTGCAGCACCTTGTTCGCGACCTGAGACACCTGGAGCTTCCCGGAGCCGAGAGCCAGGTAGAAGTCCTCGGCCTTCTTGAACCCCATCTCGCGGATCACCTGGGCGAGCAGCGGTGAATGTGAGAGCTTCTTGTACGGCAGGTTGTGCTGCTTCAAGGCGTTTTCGAGCGAGTCGCGCCCGCGCTGCTCCGTGTCCTCGCGCGTCTCGCGGCTGAACCACTGCCTGATCTTGTTGCGGGCCCGGGACGAGGCGGCCAGGGACATCCAGTCGCGCGAGGGCCCACGCCCCTGCTGCTTCGACGTCAGGATCTCGACGAAGTCTCCGCTCTGAAGCCGGTAGTGGAGCGGGACGATGCGGCCGTTCACCTTCGCGCCCACGGTCCGGTGGCCGACATCAGTGTGGACTGCATACGCAAAATCGATCGGCGTCGAGCCGGCCGGGAGATTCTTGACCTCGCCTTTCGGCGTGAACACGTAGACCTCGTCCGAGGCGAGCTCCGGGAACGCACGGATGAGCTCGCGCGGGTCTGCCTCCTCCTCCTGCCAGTCGGCGAGCTGCTGGAGCCAGGCGATCCGTTCGGCCCCGCTCCCGCGCAGCTTGGAGCCCTTGTAGACCCAGTGTGCGGCAATGCCAAACTCGGCCGTCACGTGCATGTCGTTCGTCCGCACCTGGATCTCGAGCGGCTTTCCCTCCGGGCCGATCACCGTCGTGTGGAGCGACCGGTAGAGATTGAACTTGGGCATCGCGATGTAGTCCTTGAAGCGGCCGGGCATCGGCTTCCAGAGGGAGTGGATGATTCCGAGCGCGCCGTAGCAGTCACGCTCCCCCTCCTTGCCGTCACGCTGCACGATGACCCGCATCGCGGTCAGGTCGTAGATCTCGTTGAACTCCTTGCCCCGCTTGGCCATCTTCTCGTAGATCGAGTAGAAGTGCTTCGCGCGTCCCGAGATCTCGGCCGGGATGTCGAGCTTCTCGAGCTCTCGCTCGACTTGCTCTGCGGCCGTCGAAACGAATTCGTCGCGGTCGCCTCGACGCTCGTTCACCATCGCCTGGATCTCCGCGTAGCGCCGTGGGTGCAGGGTGGCGAACGCGAGGTCCTCGAGCTGCCACTTGATCGTGTGGATACCAAGACGGTGCGCAAGCGGCGCGTAGACCTCGAGCGTCTCGCGCGCCTTCTGCAGCTGCTTCTGCTTGCCGAGGTACTCGATCGTCCGCATGTTGTGCAGCCGGTCGGCGAGCTTGATCAGGATGACGCCCGGGTCCTGAGCCATCGCGACGATCATCTTGCGGTAGTTCTCCGCCTGGGCCTGCTCGCGGCTCTGGAAGTGGATCCGCGTCAGCTTCGTGACGCCCTCGACGAGCCTGGTGATCTCTTCGCCGAACTCTGCCCGCACTTCCTCGATGGTCAGGTCGGTGTCCTCCACGACGTCGTGGAGGAGCGCTGCCGCGAGCGTGGAGTCGTCGAGGTGGAGATCCGCGAGCACACGCGCGACGCCGACGGGGTGCGCGATGAAGGGCTCGCCGCTCCGCCGCTGCTGGCCCTCGTGCGCCTCAGAGGCAAAGAAGAAGGCGCGCTCCAGAAGCTCGCGGTCGAACTCCGGGTTGTAGGCAGCGACATCCTCGAGGAGGGGAACGAGAAGTTCCTGGTGGCGCTGCGCAGGGCTGTCCTGGAGGACCTGCTTCATGGACGAAGTGTAGCTTCCGGCATCGCTCGCAAACTGGCGCCCCGAGCGAGGCTCCCGGCCGAGCAAGCGTGCGAAATGGTCGCTCTTCGTAGTCGTTTCCTCCTGTGTTCCTCCTCTTTCGGCTTTCGGCGACCGATCCTTCAGCCCGGTTGCTTCTCGCCTCCGCTCAGGCGGCCGCAGCGAGCGGCTCCTCGAGGAGCGCCATGAACGCCTCGGACTCCACGAGAGGCCTCCAGCGCGCCTCAGCTTCGCCGAGGCCGAGCTCGGCGAAGACCTCGGCCGCCCGTGTGTCGCGCTCCCCGGCGGGCTTTCGCCATTCGGCAGCGAGCCAGGCGCGAAGCTCGACGAACCGCTCGGGGGTGTCAAAGATTTTTCGGACCACGAGCTGTGGGGAGACGGAGCCGTTCCATCGGTTCGCACCCAGCCGGAAGGCAACGTCGTACGGCCCTGGACGCCTGAAGAGATCGAGCTTCGCACCCTGACCGAATGCGATCGCGCCGGACCTGGTGCCGTTGGCGGTGACTGCCAGCTTCAGGTGCTTCCCCTCGCCCACGGCGCCGAGCTCGGAGAGCTCGCAGCCGGTCGCCAGGAGCGTGATGCCTGGATTGCCGAGCCCGAAGGGAGCGAGATGCTCGAGCTCCTCGCAGAGCTCGAGCGTCAGGTCGCGTCCGTCGACAACGGCATCGACCACGGTCTGCGGCGTGAGCTCGGACTCACTAAGCCTCTCGCCTGCGTACACAGCGAAGGCTTCGGCGAAGGCGTCGACGTTCTCCGAACGGATCGAGAGCCCGGCCGCGGCGCGGTGACCACCCCAGCGTTCGAGGTGGGACGCGCAGGACGCGAACGCGGCGTGAAGGTCGAAGGCGGGGATCGACCGCCCCGAGCCGACCCATGCATCCTCGGTGCCCGCGACCAAGACGACTGGGCGGTTGAACCGCTCGACCAGCCGCGAGGCCACGATGCCGATCACTCCACGGTGCCACTCCTCCCCTGCGATGACATAGGCGCTCCGGCGGCGCGTCGATTCCGGCCATTCGCCCACTTGCCGGACCGCGTCGCGGAGGATCCGCTCTTCAACCGCCTGTCGATCGCGATTCAGCGTCTCGAGCTCGCCCGCGAGCTGCTGCGCCTCGTGCTCGTCGCAGGTGAGGAGGAGATCGAGCGCGACCCCGGGATGACAGAGGCGTCCAGCCGCGTTGAGACGTGGTGCCAGGCGAAATCCGACCGAACCTGCATCGAGCGCGGCCGGATCCACGCCGGCGGCCTGCATGAGCGCGCGGAGGCCGCGCTTCGTCGTCCTCGCGAGGCGCTTCAGCCCGGCGGTGACGAGCCAGCGGTTCTCGTCCAGGAGCGGCACGACGTCGGCGACCGTAGCCAGGGCCACGAGATCGAGGTGCTCTTCGAGCTTCTCAGGCCCGACCAGCGCCTCCGCCAGCTTGTACACGACGCCTGTTCCGCATAGCTCCGGGAACGGGTAGTCGGAAGGGCGAGTCGCGACGACCGGACAGTCGGGAAGCTCGTCCCCGGGCCGGTGGTGGTCGGTGACGATGACCTCCAGCCCGAGCGCCCGTGCTTCGGCTACCTCCGCCACCGCGGTGATCCCGCAATCGACGGTGATGACGAGGCCGCATTCCTCACGCGCGAGGCGCGCGAGCGTGTCGATGGAGACGCCGTATCCCTCCTCGAACCGACTCGGGAGGTGCCAGTCGACGTTTGCGCCGAGTGAGCGGAGGACGGTGACGGCGAGCGCAGTCGCGCAGATGCCGTCGGCGTCGTAATCGCCGTGGACGCAGATCCGCTTGCCAGAGGCGACTGCGCGGCGAATCGCATCACACGCGTCGGCCATGTTCCCCAGGAGCATGGGGTCGTGTCCCGGCGGCTGCGAGGCCAGAAAGGCCTTCGCCTCTCCGGGGTCGCCGTACCCCCGCCGGACGAGGACGCTCGCTGTCGTCTCGCTGAGGCCGAGCGCCCGGGCGAGCTCGACGACCTCCGGGCGGGAGCACGGACGCATGGTCCATGTCCCCTGCTGCATCGCAATCAACGGTAAGAGGCGGGTCGGACGGCGCTCATGGGCAGCGCGGCACGCGCACGGACCCTTGACGATGCCGACACGTTTCGGGGTTATCCTCAGATGAGTGGCGAACGCGAACTATCTCTCCGGTCAGGATTTCGTGGTCGAGTTCCTCGGCTACCGGTTCTCCTTCAACGCGATGGACTTCGAGCAGCGCGTGAACGCGGCGGCCGTGAAGCTCGGCCTCGTGGAGCCGGGCGAGCTCGACGCCGACGAGACGGCAGACCTCGTTGAGCTCGCCGCGACCGGTCAGATCAGCGAACCGGCGAGCGGGCTCGGGGAGTATCTGGTCCGCCACTGGGAACGCCTGGCGCTGGTCGGCGACGAGTCACTCGTCTACTGGCTCCGCAAGCTCGTCTTCCGAAGCGCGTGGCTCGACCACCGTGTCAAGGAGAACCTGCTTGAAGTGGCGTGGGACGAGAGCACGGCGGAGTTCACGTACCAGGATCCAGAGGGCGGCCGCGCGCTCCTCGAGCTCGCACCGGTGCCGTCCTGGCACGAGCTCCAGTTCCGCCGCGCCTAGACTCTCCGGCTAGAAAAGGCTCTCGTCTGCGGGCGGCGAGGCGCCTGCGTGCTTGCGCCCAAGTTTCGTCACGACGCGACCGCGAGGGGTTCGCTGAATCAGGCCGAGCTGGAGGAGATACGGCTCGTAGACGTCCTCGATTGTGTCCTGCTCCTCTCCAAGGGTCACCGCCAGCGTCGAGAGCCCCACCGGCCCGCCGTCGAACTTGTGCACGATGGCGCCAAGGAGATCTCTGTCGATCCGCTCGAGCCCCTGGTTGTCGACCTCGAGGAGCGCCAGCGCCTCGCGGGCCACGTCGATCGTCACGGCCCCGTCGTAGCGAACCTCGGCGACGTCGCGCACGCGCCGCAGGATCCGGTTCGCGACCCGAGGCGTTCCGCGCGCGCGGCGGGCGATCTCATCTGCTGCCTCGTCGGCAATCTCGACGCCGAGGATCCGCGCCGAACGCCGGACGATGCGGGCAAGTTCCTCGCCCGTGTAGAGATCGAGGCGGTAGGTGATGCCGAACCGATCGCGGAGGGGCGTCGTCAGGAGCCCCGTCCGCGTGGTGGCGCCGACCAGGGTGAAGGCCGGGAGGTCGAGGGTAAGGGTTCTGGCGGCGGGACCCTGGCCGACGATGATGTCAAGCCGGAAATCCTCGAGCGCGGGATAGAGAATCTCCTCCACAGCCCTGTTCAGGCGGTGGATCTCGTCCACGAAGAGGACGTCGTGCGGCTCGAGCGACGTGAGAATCGCCGCCATGTCGCCCTTCCGCTCGAGTGCAGGCCCCGCGACGCAGCGGATGCCGACTCCGAGCTCCTCACGGACGATGAAGGCGAGGCTCGTCTTGCCGAGCCCAGGCGGTCCGGCCAGTAGGACGTGGTCGAGAGCCTCGCCGCGAGCCTTCGCGGCTTCCAGAGAGATCGTGAGCTGTTCCTTGATCCGTTCCTGGCCGACGAAGTCCTCGAGCCGGCGAGGGCGAAGCGAGCCGTCGAGCTCGTCGTCTCCTGGGGCGAGGACGGGCGCGGTGACGCGCTCGGCGGCGCTCATGCGGCCCTAAGCGCCTGCCGGACGCGCTCCGCCGGGGAGAGCTCCGGGTCGGTGTCTGCGAGCCGCTGCTCGGCCTCCGCAGGCGTATATCCAAGCTCGACGAGCGCATCGCGGGCTACCACATGGCCGTCCCCTGCTCCGAGGTGCGGCGCTTCGACGGCGACGAGCGTGGCGACCTTCTCCTTGAGCTCGAGGACGACCCGCTGGGCAGTCTTCTTGCCGATCCCAGGGATGCTCTGGAACAGGGCGTCGTCCTCTCGAACGATGGCCCGCCGAAGCTCGCCCGGAGAGTAGCCGGAGACGATCGCGAGGGCGACCTTCGGGCCGACTCCGGAGACCGACAGGAGATGCTCGAAGAGCTCTCGCTCCTCCGCGCTCGCAAAGCCGTAGAGCTGGAGCGTGTCCTCGCGGACGTGCAGGTGCGTCTCGATTACAGTCTCTTCGGCGCCCTCCGCCTTCCGAAGGGCACTCGGGGTCGCTGCGATCCGGTACCCGACTCCGCCCACGTCGAGCACGAGCCCCTCGGCGTCAGAGGCCAC
>Ga0307319_10000344_pt1 | contig 14267 bp, 7 predicted proteins | sample ER_DNA_368_FD_194491 | JGI IMG/M metagenome (GOLD analysis project Ga0307319, IMG submission 194491) | Bulk soil microbial communities from the East River watershed near Crested Butte, Colorado, United States - ER_DNA_368 | ecosystem: Environmental > Terrestrial > Soil > Floodplain | place: USA...
CGCGGAGCGGTTCTTCCTCTGCGAGCGACGACGACGGCGGCGGACTCACCGCGCGATTGCGCGAGCAGCTCTAATACAGCTGCGAGCGTCGGCGAATCGCGCGCCGCCGCACGGAGGAGGAGCGAGCGAAGGCGTTCTTCCTCTGCGAGCGACGACGACGGCGGCGGACTCACCGCGCGATTGCGCGAGCAGCTCTAAAGCAAAGGGGACGTTGGTCACTTCCCCAGCGGCAAAAACGATCGATATCGTCAGTTCATGAATCCTCCGGTCCCCGCCGGGGTCGACGGCAAAGCGTCCGACGCGCTCTTGAAACTCGGTCGGTTTTTCACGAGATGGGAGGAATCCGACGACGGTCGGGTGGCCTTCCGTAAAGGCGGTCGAGCTGGCGATGTCTTCTATCGGGATCGCTGGAGTCACGACAAGGTTGTCCGGTCCACCCACGGTGTGAACTGCACTGGTTCCTGCTCTTGGAAGATCTACGTCCGCGACGGGATCATCACCTGGGAGGCGCAGCAGACCGACTATCCATCGGTCGGTCCCGATCGACCGGAGTACGAGCCCCGCGGCTGCCCCCGCGGTGCGGCCTTCTCCTGGTACACCTACTCCCCCACCCGAGTCAGGTATCCGTACGCGCGCGGGGTCCTGCTGGAGATGTATCGGGAAGCCAAGCAGCGATTGAACGACCCCGTCCTGGCCTGGGCCGACGTGGTCACCGACCCCGAGCGTCGGCGTCGCTACCACCAGGCACGCGGCAAGGGCGGGCTCGTACGCGTGTCCTGGGCCGAGGCGGTCGAGATGGTCGCGGCGGCTCAGGTGCACACGATCAAGACCTATGGGCCGGATCGCATCTCCGCCTTCTCACCCATTCCAGCGATGTCGATGGTGTCGCACTGCATTGGAACCCGCTTTACCCAGCTCATCGGTGGAGTGATGACCTCCTTCTATGACTGGTACGCCGACCTTCCGGTAGCCAGTCCGCAGGTCTTCGGTGATCAAACCGACGTACCCGAATCAGGTGACTGGTGGGACGCCACCTACCTGATGATGTGGGGCTCCAACGTTCCGGTGACCCGAACCCCCGATGCGCATTGGATGGCCGAGGTCCGCTATCGCGGCACCAAGATCGTGACGGTAAGTCCCGACTATGCCGACAACACCAAGTTCGCCGATGAGTGGTTGCCGGCCCAGGCGGGCACGGACGCGGCGCTGGCCATGGCGATGACCCACGTGATCTTGAAGGAGTTCTTCGTCGACCGGCAGGTGCCGTTCTTCACCGACTATGTGAAGACCTACACCGACCTTCCGTTCTTGATCACGCTGACTGAGAACGCCGAGCATGGCGGCCTGGTGCCGGGCAAGTTCCTGACCGAAGCCGACCTGGAATCGGGCGCTGACGCACAGCGGGAAGCCGCCTGGAAGACGGTGCTGCTGGACGCCGCCACCGGCAAGCCGGTGGTCCCCAACGGCTCCATGGGCTTCCGCTACGCCGACTCCGGCGTTGGTCGCTGGAATCTCGATCTCGAAGGCATCACCCCTGCTCTCTCGATCCGCGACGTCGACGACGACGAGGTCGTCGAGGTGCTGCTCCCCTGCTTCGAGGCGGCCGACGGATCGGGGTCTGTGCTACGTCGTGGCGTCCCGGTTCTCAGGATCGGCAATCACGTCGTCACCACGGTGTTCGACCTGATGCTCGCTCAACATGGAGTTGCGCGGCCCGATCTTCCGGGGAACTGGCCCACCGGCTACGACGACTCGACATCGCCGTACACGCCGGCCTGGCAGGCCGAGATCACCAGCGTGCCGGCTGAGGCATGCATCCGGATTGCCCGCGAATTCGCCACCAACGCAGAGCAGTCCAACGGTCGGTCCATGATCATCATGGGCGCCGGGATCTGCCAATGGTTCCACGGCGACGCGACCTACCGGTCGATCTTGAGCATGTTGATCTTGACCGGTTCCATGGGTCGCAACGGCGGCGGCTGGGCCCACTACGTCGGCCAGGAGAAGTGCCGGCCGATCACCGGATGGATCTCGCTGGCCAACGCGCTCGACTGGTCGCGACCGCCGCGTACCATGATCGGCACCGCTTACTGGTACATGCACACCGACCAGTGGCGCTTCGATGGGTACGCCGCCGATGCCCTGGCTTCGCCGCTGGCTGAGGGAAACCTGGCCGGCATGCATACAGCCGACACCATCGCTCAGTCGACGCGGCTGGGATGGATGCCCTTCTATCCCCAGTTCAATGTCAACCCTCTGGATCTTGCCGACCAGGCCGACGCCGCGGTTGCTTCGGGAGAGGCTCCCGATGCCGCGTCATATGTCGCCAACGCATTGGCCGCCGGCACGATCAAGATGTCGATCGAGGACGTGGATGCGCCCGAGAACTGGCCCCGGACGCTGACGCTGTGGCGCTCCAATCTGTTCGGCTCCTCGGCCAAGGGCAACGAGTACTTCCTGAAGTACCTCCTCGGGACGCATTCCAACCTCATGGCCGAGGAGGGAAGTGCCGACGTGCGTCCGCGCGACGTCGCCTGGCCGGCCGAGATTCCAGAGGGGAAGCTCGACCTACTGCTGTCCGCTGACTTCCGGATGACGTCGACGACTTTGCTCTCCGACATCGTGCTGCCTGCCGCGACCTGGTACGAGAAGTACGACTTGTCGAGTACCGACATGCATCCCTTCGTGCATGCGTTCACCCCGGCCATCGACCCGCCGTGGGAGGCCAAGAGCGACTTCGACATGTTCCATCTCATTGCCCGGGAGCTGTCACGCCAGGCTCAGACCCACCTGGGCACACGACGGGACCTGGTTGCTGTTCCGATGCAGCACGACACTCCCGGCGAGACTGCTCAGCCGCATGGCGTCGTACGGGACTGGAAGCGCGGAGATGTGGTCGGCATACCGGGCACGACGATGCCGAGCTTCCAAATCGTCGAGCGGGACTACACCGCCATCGCTGACAAACTCGCCGCCATCGGTCCACTGGCGGAAGAGCTCGGCTTCACCGTGAAGAACATCACCTACCGGCTCGAGCATCAAACGGCACAGTTGGCCGCCTCGGGCGGCGTGATGCTCGGTGGAGCGGCCGATGGCCGGCCTGCCATGGACACCGATTCCAAGATGGCGGAGGCCATTCTCACCTTCTCCGGGACCACGAACGGCGAGCTCGCCGTCCAGGGGTTCAGGTCCCTGGAGCAGCGCACCGGCGTCCACCTTGCTGATCTTGCTGAGGGGTCTGAGGAGAAGCGGATCACGTTCGCGCAGACTCAGCAGGCGCCGGTTCCGGTGATCACTTCGCCGGAATGGTCGGGATCAGAGACTGGCGGTCGCCGCTATGCCCCGTTCACCGTCAACGTGGAGCGACTCAAGCCCTGGCACACGCTGACCGGCCGGATGCACTTCTTCCTTGATCATGACTGGATGCGTGATCTTGGTGAGACGCTGCCGACCTATCGGCCGCCGCTGGACATGCACCGGCTCTTCGGTGAGCCGACTCTCGGCGCGGATGGAGCCAAGCAGGTGACTGTGCGCTACCTGACTCCGCACTCGAAGTGGTCGATCCATTCCGAGTATCAAGACAACCTGTTCATGCTGTCCCTGTCCCGTGGCGGACCGACCATCTGGCTGAGCCCTACGGACGCGGCCGCGATCGGTGTGGTCGACAACGACTGGATGGAGTGCGTGAACACCAATGGGGTCCTGGTCGGACGTGCCATCGTCAGCCATCGCATGCCAGAGGGCGTGGTCTACGTCCACCACGCCCAGGAACGCATCATCGACGTACCGAAGTCTGAGGCGACCGGCCGACGCGGTGGCATCCACAACTCGGTGACCCGACTGCTGGTGAAACCCAGCCACCTGATCGGCGGATACGCCCAACTGTCGTACACCTTCAACTACCTCGGTCCCACCGGTAACCAGCGGGACATCGTCTCCACCATCCGGCGTCGCTCTCAGGAGGTGCAGTACTGATGCTCCAATCATTCGCTGCTCGCGCATCGCGCTTGGAATCCGCCGCCGTCGTCGTCGCTCGCCGAGGAAAGAACGCCTCCGCTCTCTCCTCCTCCGTGCGGCGGCGCGCGATTTGCCGACGCTCGCAGCGCGATGCGATCAGGAGCGCTGACTGATGCGCGTCATGGCCCAAATGGGCATGGTGATGAACCTCGACAAGTGCATCGGCTGCCACACCTGTTCGGTGACGTGCAAGCAGGCATGGACCAACCGCGCCGGCACCGAGTACGTGTGGTTCAACAATGTGGAGACCCGGCCAGGCCAGGGCTACCCGCGCCGGTACGAAGATCAGGAAACCTGGCGCGGCGGCTGGACCCTGAACAGCCGCGGCCGGCTCAAGCTCAAAGCCGGTGGCAGGGTCCGCAAGCTGCTGGGCATCTTCGCGTCGCCAGTGCAACCCAAGCTTGCCGACTACTACGAGCCGTGGACATATGACTATCGGACGCTCATCGATGCACCACTTGGCGACGACTTTCCGGTGGCCCGACCCAAGTCCTTGATCACCGGCGAGGACACCAAGATCACCTGGTCGGCGAACTGGGACGACGATCTCGGTGGTGTCAGCGAACAGGGCCATCTCGACCCCATCGTGCAGCGGGTACGCCGGGAGTCCGAGGACAAGATCAAGTTTACCTTCGAGCAAACGTTCATGTTCTACCTGCCGCGCATCTGCGAGCACTGCCTGAACCCGTCCTGCATGGCCTCCTGCCCCTCGGGTGCGATCTACAAGCGCGCCGAGGATGGCATTGTCCTGGTTGACCAGGACCGCTGCCGAGGTTGGCGCCAGTGCGTGACCGGCTGCCCGTACAAGAAGATCTACTTCAACCACAAGACGGGCAAGGCCGAGAAGTGCCACCTGTGCTACCCGCGGATCGAGGTCGGGCTGCCGACGGTGTGCTCAGAGACCTGTGTCGGGCGGCTGCGCTACCTCGGTCTGTTCCTGTATGACGCTGACCGGGTAACCGCGGCCGCAGCGACACCGGACGAGAAGGACCTGTACGCCGCGCAACTGGATCTGATCTTGGATCCCAATGATCCGCAGGTGGTCGCTGCGGCTCGGCAGCAAGGCATCCCGGCCGATTGGCTGGATGCCGCGCGGCGCTCCCCCGTCTATGCGCTGGCGAAGACCTACAGGGTGGCGCTGCCCTTGCATCCGGAGTATCGGACCATGCCAATGGTTTGGTACATCCCGCCGCTCTCGCCGATCGTCGATCTGCTCCGTGATCAAGGCCACAATGCCGAGTCCCCCGACGTCTTGTTCGGAGCTATCCGAGCACTGCGGATTCCGCTGGAGTACCTAGCCGAGCTGTTTACTGCAGGTGACGTCGGCGAGATCGAACGGGTTCTGACAGTGCTGGCGGCCATGCGCGCCCACATGCGCAACATCACCCTCGAACAACCGCAGGACGACTCCATCGCGGCATCGGTGGGAATGACCGACCTGAGCATCCGTGAGATGTACCGCTTGATGGCGATTGCCAAGTACGACGAGCGCTACGTGATTCCGAAAGCTCACGTCGAGCAGGCCCATGAACTTGAGGAGCTCGGCTGCTCGCTCGACTTCGATGGCGGACCGTACGAGCAAGGACCGTTTGGCGAGGCCAGTGGCCGCGGGTCGCCCGTCGCCGTGGAGACCTTCCAAGCGCTGCGGCAGCGGCAGACCTCCGAGACCAGCGTTTCCGGGGAAGAACTCCAGGGTCGCGTGAACCTACTCAACTGGGACGGCAAGGGGACACCCGATGGCATCTTCCCCAAACGTCAGGAGCCGGTGTGAGAGCCCGGCGCCGGGAGGCAATCCCGGTGGTTCGCCAGGCGGCCGCTGTCTGCCTTGGCTATCCCGAGCCGGAGGTCATCGGAACCTCTGGTTTGCTGCGCGCGGCCCTTGCTGAGGAGGCTCCACGTCAGGCCGAGAGCTTTGAGCCGTTGCTCGCTTTCTGGGAGTCTTCTGATGCGTCGACTATCCAGACCCACTATGTCGATGTCTTCGATCTGTCCCGCAAGCACAGCCTCTACCTGTCGTACTGGACCGACGGTGACACCCGTCGCCGAGGCGAGGTACTCGCCGCGTTCAAGCAGCGCTACCGCCGCTCGGGTTTCCTGGTCGATACCAGGGGTGAGCTGCCCGACTATTTGCCAATGGTTCTGGAGTACGCGGCGATTGTCGACCCAGTCGATGGGACGGCGCTGCTGCAGGAGTACCGGAGCAGCGTGGAGTTGATCCGGTTGGCTCTGGCGGAACGGAATACGCCGCACGCCGGAGTGCTGACGGCGGTGTGCAGCACGCTGCCCGGTCCCTCGCCGGCCGACCGCAAGGCCGTGATGGCGATGGCAACCGCCGGCCCTCCGACGGAGACGGTCGGCTTAGAGCCGAATGATGCTCGACTCCTTCCGATGGGAGGTTCACGATGAATGTCCTGCTGTGGGGCGTACTGCCGTACGTCATGATGGCCGTACTGATCGGCGGCCTCATCTGGCGATACCGCTACGACCAGTTCGGATGGACCACCCGCTCCTCCCAGCTCTATGAGTCCCGGCTGCTCCGGATCGGCTCGCCGCTGTTCCACTTCGGGATCCTCGTAGTGATCGTTGGACACGTGGGCGGGCTGGTGATCCCGGAGTCTTGGACCGAGGCGGTCGGAATCACCGAGGGCATGTATCACTTCAACGCGCTGCTCTGGGGGACCCTTGCCGGCGTCTGCACGCTGGTCGGGATCTTGATCTTGATCTACCGCCGTCGCACCACGGGCCCGGTGTTCATGGCGACGACGAAGAACGACAAGGCGATGTACGTGGTGCTGGTGGCGGCCATCGTGGCCGGGCTGGCGACCACCGTGCTCAGCGTGTTCGGCGGACACGAGGAGGTGACCTACCGGGAAACCGTGTCGCCGTGGTTCCGCTCGCTGTTCTACTTCTCACCCAAGATCGACTCGATGGCGGCGGCTCCGCTGGCCTTCCAGGTGCACACGCTTATCGGGATGCTGCTGTTCACCATCTGGCCGTTCACCCGCTTGGTGCACGCCTTCACGGTTCCGCTGCATTACTTGTTCCGCCCCTACATCGTCTACCGGAGCCGGGATGATCTGCCCGCTCCGGGAGCCGCCCCGACACACCGAGGCTGGGCACCTGTCGGCACCCGAGACCGCACACCAGACGCCTGAGAGGAGGAGTTGTGACCAGCACCGCTGCAAGCGACACCACCATTCAGACGGGTCAGACCAAGAACCTGGTCCTAGCACTTCTTGGCTTCACGATCACCTTCTGGGCGTGGAACATCATCGCGCCTCTCGGGGTGCGATACAGCGCCGAATTGGGCCTGAGCCCCTCGCAGGCCTCGCTTCTTGTCGCCATGCCCGTACTTGTCGGATCCCTGGGCCGTGTACCAGTGGGAGCACTCACCGACCGCTATGGCGGTCGCATGATGTTTACGGTGCTCACACTCGCTTCGGCGATCCCCGTGCTGCTCGTCGCCTTTGCGGGATCGCTGAAGTCGTATCCATTGCTGCTGGTGTTCGGCTTCTTCCTTGGCGTGGCTGGCACCACCTTCGCCGTCGGCATCCCGTTCGTGAACGCCTGGTTCGAACCAGCGCGACGGGGCTTCGCAACCGGGGTCTTCGGTGCCGGCATGGGCGGCACCGCGTTGTCTTCCTTCTTCACCCCGCGGCTGGTGCGGAGCATCGGCTACGTCCCGACACACCTGCTCATTGCGCTAGCCCTGGTCGTCGTCGGTGCAGTCCTCTGGTTGCTGATGCGGGACTCACCTGTCTGGAAACCCAATCTCGCACCCGTCGTACCCAAGCTGGCCGCCGCCGCCAAGCTGCCGCTCACCTGGCAGATGTCATTCCTCTACGCCGTTGCTTTCGGTGGCTTTGTGGCCTTTTCGACGTACCTGCCGACATATTTGAAGAATGTCTACGGCTTTGGCTTAACCGGCGCTGGCACGAGAACCGCAGGTTTTGCCATTGCCGCTGTGATCGCGCGACCGATCGGCGGCATCGTGGCTGACAAGATCGGTCCGCGCAAGGTTGTCGCCATCTCCCTCGCCGGGGCGGCGGTGATGTCGCTAGTCGTCGCGCTCGGCCTGCCACCCGAGATCCCAGCTGGCACCTCATTCGTCCTGATGGCTCTCTTCCTAGGGCTCGGCACCGGTGGAGTCTTCGCGTGGGTTGCAGAACTGGCACCGGCCGAACGCGTCGGCGCCATCACCGGGATCGTTGGGGCCGCCGGCGGGCTCGGAGGCTTCTTCCCGCCGCTCGTCATGGGTGCGACCTACAACGAGGCAGCGCACAGCTACACCCTTGGACTCGTTCTCTTGACGATTACCGCCACCGGCGCGCTGCTCTTCACCCTCTTTGGCATTCGGCGTAAGGCGCCCGCGACGTGATCGATGTGCAACTGACCTCACCTCCAACGTCGCATTATTTACTTGGAGTTGGCATTATCTGGAGATGACGCGAAGTCCGAGTAAGTGATGCGAGGTGGGTGCGAGCCACCTCGGGGATGAGCGGCTAGCGCTACAGCCCACTGAGCCGGTGGGCATCTTCGGCGCGATCGGTATCGCACGTCGGACGACGTGGCAGAGTCCTCAGTTCTACGTCCTGGTCGTCGGCGCCATGCAGCTGCTACTGGTTGTGATCGCCATTCCGGTGATCCGACTGCTTTATGAGTTGGTGCTCGTCCAAACCGGTATGGGCAGCATCGCATACGACCGAATCTTGCACGTGCTGCGCAATCCGCTGGCCGACGTCACGCTGCTGATCATCGCAATGATCGCCGTGATCGCGATCATCGGCGAACTGGTCACCTTGTACATCCTGGCATCCCACCACCAATCGGGGAATGCGACGTCGTTCCGGTTGGTGCTGTGGCAGCTTTGGGAGACGATCAAGAAACTGGCCCATCCGCAGGGCCTGCTGATGATCGTCTATTTGATCTTGCTACTGCCCCTGGGCCAGCTGGGCTTGACATCGATCTTGACCAAGAAGGTCGCGGTACCACCCTTCGTCAGCGAGGAGCTCAGCAAGAGCCTGCCGTCAGCCCTGCTCTACAGCGCGGTGCTCTTGGTGATCAGCTACCTGAATCTCCGGTTGATCTTCACCCTGCCACTGCTGGGCACCACAACGGCGGGCGTCTGGCGCTCCTTTGTGACCAGCTGGCGCCTGACGCGCTGGCGCTCACTGCGGATTCTCGGTTTGCTCTTTGTGGTCTCGCTCCTGGCAGCGCTAACCGTGTTCGTCTTGGGTGCAGTGACTCTGATGCCCACGATTGCCACTGACATCCTGGCCCCTGCCACATCACCGTGGCTGGCCGCGTTCGGACTCAGCGTCTGGCAGATCGGCATGTTTGTGATCACGGCGTTCTTGACGATCATGATCGTGCAGTCGCTCACCGCGATGATGCGCGATTGGCTGGATCGCCTCCCTGAAGATCATCGGCCTGCCTCGGCCATCGTCTCCTACTCCGAACCCTCGCATGTCACAGCCCGCCGCCAGAAGCTCTTGTGGGGTTTTGCCGCGGGCCTCATGCTGGTGGCCTTCGGCGTTACCGCCGTACTGAACCACCGGACGATGGTCGCCCTGGTCGACAGCGAGGAAACCGAGGTGTTGGCACACCGCGGGTTCATCCAGGGCGGAGTGGAGAACACACTTCCCGCCTTGCAAGCCGCGGCCAAGGCAGGGGCGGACCGTGTCGAATTCGACGTCATGGAAACCAAAGACGGCAGGTTCGTGGTGATGCATGATACGAATCTCCAGCGGCTAGCTGGCAAGAACCTCAACGTCAAAGACCTCACCCAAGATGACCTGACGAAGATCACCGTTCGGGCTGGAGGGATGGAGGCCAAGATCCCCTCCCTCGAAGAGTGGATCCAGCTGTCGATTCAGCTCAACCTGCCCCAGCTGCTGGAGATCAAGCTGCACGGTGGCGAGACTCCTGATCTGGTGCCGCGGCTGCTTGCAGTACTTGATCGCACCGGAGTGACGGAGCACTACACCTACCACTCGCTGAGCCGTGAGGTGGTCGAAGAGCTGAAGCGACTTCGGCCTCAGTTGGTCGTGGGCTTCATCGTGCCGATCAACTTCGGTGGCGTACCGGACGTAGACGCCGACTTTGTGGTCATCGAACAGCAGTCATACAGCGGCCGATTCGTACGACAGGCATGGGCCGATGGTTACGGCGTGGTCGTCTGGACGGTCGACGACGAGCAACAGATGCGCGACTACATGAGTGCTGCGGTCGACGGGATCATCACTGACCGACCAGATCTCGCTGTCGCAGCGCGCACAGACATCGCGGAGGACAAAGGCCTGGCCGGCCGACTCTCGGATGCAATCGCTCGGTCGGCCTCATTCTGACCCGGTTGCTAGGTCTGGGGCTTCACCAGCGGGAACAAGATCGTGTCACGGATTCCCAGCCCGGTCAGGTTCATGACCAGCCGGTCGATACCCAGCCCCATACCGCCCGTCGGCGGCATTCCGTACTCCAAAGCCTGCAGGAAATCCTCGTCGACCTGCATCGCCTCCGGATCCCCGGCGGCAGCGCGCAGAGACTGCGCTACCAGACGCTCCCGTTGCTCGAGCGGATCGATCAGCTCGGAGTAGGCGGTGCCCTGTTCGGAGCCGAAGATCACCAGATCCCACTTCTCCGCCAGCCGCGGATCGTCGCGATGCGCACGCGCGAGCGGTGAATTCTCCTTGGGGAAGTCGGTGTAGAAGACTGGCGTCGTGGTCTGGCCCTCGCACAGTTCGCCGTAGATCTCTTCCAAGACATGTCCCCAGCCGGCGCTGGGCTCGAGTTCCAGCCCGATCGCCTGAGCGTGCTGGTGCAGCACTGATGCCGGCGTGTCCACAGTGATCTCCTCGCCGAGAGCCTCTGAGACCGCCTCGCAGATCGTCTTGACCGGCCAATTGCCCGAGAGGTCGTACTCGGTGATCTTGCCGTCGGCGTCGGCTCGGCGGGCGATCGGCGAGCCGTAGACCGCGGTAGCGGCCTGCTGGATGAGCTCCTGGGTCAGCACCCGCATGGTGTTGTAGTCACCGTAGGTTTCATAGACCTCCAACGAGGTGAACTCAGGGTTGTGCTTGAAGTCCACGCCCTCGTTGCGGAACTGCCGGCCGATCTCGAACACCTTCTCCATGCCACCGACGATCAGCCGCTTCAGGTGCAGCTCAGTGGCGATGCGTAGGTAAAGTTCAAGATCGTAGGCGTTGATGTGGGTCTCGAAGGGCCGCGCATTCGCGCCGCCATGGATCAGCTGCAAAACGGGGGTCTCGACCTCGGTGAAGCCTCGAGCGTGGAGTGATTCGCGGATGCTTCGGACGACGTTGGCGCGGGTGTATGCCACGTCGCGGGCTTCTGGCCTCACAATCAGGTCGACGTAGCGTGCTCGGACCCGAGCCTCGGGGTCAGTCAGACCCTTGTGCTTGTCGGGCAAGGGCCGGATCGACTTGCTGGTGATCTTGAACGATTCCGCACGGATGGTCAGCTCACCGCGCTTGGTAGTGATCACCTCGCCGGTCACACCCACGTGATCACCGAGGTCGACATCATGCCGCCAGTGCTTGAGCATGTCGGGTCCAACGGCGTCGAGAGCGATCATGATTTGCAGGTCGCCGGTGCCGTCGCGCAGCGTAGCGAAGCAGAGTTTGCCGCCATCCCGATTGAGGATGACGCGTCCCGCGACCGAAGCCCGACGACCCGTACGCGTATCGGGCGCGAGCTCGCCGGCCTCTGCTCGGACCTGCGCGAGGGTATGGGTCCGTGGAAAGGCCACTGGATACGGATCGACGCCCTGCTCGCGCAGACGTTCCAGCTTCTCGCGGCGGACCCGGATCTGTTCCGGCAGTCCTTCGACCGACATGACGTCGAGAGCGTCGGGTTCTTCCGGAATGTGGGCCGTCACTTCGGCCACATATTCCTCGCCTGCCCGTTCCAGAGCACCCGCAGCTGGCTCCTTGCCGTGCCGGCTCAACATCGCCAGCGACGGCCGTGTCAGGAAACCTTCGGCGCTGCCGGCGGCCGTGCCGACGCGGGGCAGGTCTGAGGGGTACTCGAAGCAGATGTATCGGGGTTGCCATTCGGGCTGGTACTTGGCATTCGACCGATAGAGAGATTCCAGCTGCCAGTTGCGGCTCGCGACCAGCAGCGCCTGCCGCCAGAGACGGGCAATCGGTCCGGCGCCGATCTCAGCGCCGCGCTCGAATGCCTCGCGGAACATCGCGAAGTTCAGCGACACCCGACCGACACCGAAGGCGGCGGCTCGTTCCGCAAGCGAGGCGACCATAAGTTCGACCAGACCGTTGTCGGCGCTGGGATCACGGCGCATCAGGTCGAGCGAAAGACCATTGCGGCCCCACGGCACAAAGCTGAGGAAGGCTCGCAGGTTGCCCTCGGCATCGTGTGCCTCCACGAGCACGCACTCGGAATCGAGTGGATCCCTTAGACGACCGAGCGCCATGGAGAAGCCTCGTTCGTCGCCGCCGTCACCTCGCCACCGGGAGGCATCGGTGGACAGTTCTTCGAAGTGGGCAGGGTCGACATCACCGTGACGGGCCACGGCTGTCGTGTACCCGCGGCGTTGCAGCCTGCTGACGGACTGCCGGACTGCCTTCATGCCTGGGCCGTTGAGCGAGAACGAGCGCATATCGAGGATCGCCTCGTCGCCGATCTCAAACGCCGTCAATCCGGCCTCAACGTAGGCTGCGGCGCCCGGCTCGCCGGCCCCCATGACGGCCAGGGACCAACCGCTGGCGCGGGCCTTGGAGCGCCACTGCTCGATCGCAGACCCCCAGTGCTCCGGATCGCCCACCGGGTTTCCGCTTGCCAGGCTCACTGAGCCGATCACTCGGTAAGAAACGCCCGCTTGCGCAGTCGCGGGGTCGCCGGTGTTCCACACGATGGACTTGTCCCGCCGCGTGGCGAAGTAGCCGAGTGAGTCCCAATCACCGAAGGTGCGCAGCAGAGTCCGCACGCGAGCCTCATCTACAGCGCTGAGGGTGTGGGTCTCCGGCGGCGGCCTAAAGAGCAGGTAGGTGGAGGTGAGGATAACCGCCGCACCCATGAAGTTCACCAAGATCGTGACCCACAGAGGAGACCGGACCTCATCGGCCCTTACGAGGCCAGCCTCGCCCAACAGCTTGTCGATGACATGGAGTGCCGCCGTAGGCAGATCCGGCGCGGTGCCGAACGTGTTCACGAGCCAGGTACCGAGAACCAAGATCGCCACACTACCAAGCAGGAAACAGATCATCGCGGCGAAGAAGTTTCGCAGTCTTCCCCGAGCCTGGAACTGAGGCTTGGCGCGCCAGATGATCACTAGAACGGCGCTCATGATCACTAGCCCGGCGAGCTGAAGCAGCGGCCCCCCGCTGATGATCGAAAAGATCCGGAACAGCTGAGGAAGGATGATCCACCAGATAACAAAAATCCACCAGGCCGCCCGTAGCCGACGGCGCAAAGCGATACCGACCGAGATGAGCAGCGCCGCGTACACGAGGTTCGGCACGATTGGGATCGTCAACATCGAGACGACGTCGTCCCACCGCAGGAAGTACCGTCTCAATGGCCGAATCAGCGTGGCGACAACAACAAGCGCCGCAAACACGAACATCGCTGTCGCCAGTCGATCAGGCCAGCGATCATCTCGTAGCCCATGAGGGCGGGCAGGCTTTTGTGCAGCCGGCTCAGTTTCCGCGGGCGTTCGCTCCGCCGAGGTATTGAGGTCAACAGCCATATGTGCTCGTTCTCCGGCATCCAGGAAGTTCGGGACAAGGGGACGTCGTGAGACGCTCGATATCTGGCAAATTCTCTCACGGTTGTGCACTAAGCCCTCAGTCAAAAATGCTGACAATCTCGGCTCGTGTGTAGCTGTCGGTATCGCCTTTGTTGATGTTGCTCTTTGGAGTTGGGGCGGGGGTTGCTGCGGTGTTGATGGTGTGCCGGTGCTCGGCGCCGTCTTCCCTCACGCGGCGTCGAGTGTTCGTCGGCGGCGTCGGGGGTGTTGTTGGCGTTGGGCGTGGAGGCGTCGGATGCGGGCGTTGATTTGGGGTCGTTGTTGTTGGTCGATCCACCAGGGCGGTATCCATTCGGGCAGACCGTCGGTGTTGATGCGGCAGGTCCAGCCTTTTTGCAGGAAGTGGGTGTGGTGGTATCGGCATAGCAAGCTCAGATTGTCTAGGTCGGTGAGTCCGCCGAGGATCCAGTCCAAGATGTGGTGTCGGTCGCACCAACTGGGTGGATGAGTACACCCGGGAAAGGAA
>Ga0307319_10000346_pt1 | contig 14192 bp, 10 predicted proteins | sample ER_DNA_368_FD_194491 | JGI IMG/M metagenome (GOLD analysis project Ga0307319, IMG submission 194491) | Bulk soil microbial communities from the East River watershed near Crested Butte, Colorado, United States - ER_DNA_368 | ecosystem: Environmental > Terrestrial > Soil > Floodplain | place...
TGATGATGGCAAGAAATAGTGAACGCGTTACCGTCATTTGGTAACAACCCCAGGGAGGGTGCGATGAGCACGACCGAAGGCAACAGCCACCCGAGTGGGGCGGGACAGTCAGCGGCAGAACTCTTGGGCGGCGAAGTTCGTGAGGGCTACGCCGAGGTCGGCGACCAACGACTGCATTACGTCGAGGCCGGTGACGGGCCGCTGATCGTTCTGCTGCACGGCTTCCCCGAGTTCTGGTACGGCTGGCGGCAGCAGATCCAGCCGCTCGCGGCGGCGGGATTCCGCGTCGTCGCCCCCGACATGCGCGGCTACAACCTGTCATCAAAGCCGGATGGCGTCGCGGCGTACGACACCGGCAAGCTGGCCGCCGACGTCCGCGGTCTCATCAGCGAACGCGGTGCCCAGTCCGCGCTGCTGGTGGGTCACGACTGGGGCGGAACCGCCGCCTGGGCCACCGCGATGAACCACCCCGAGGTCGTGGACAAGCTGGCCATCCTCAACGCGGCCCATCCGCGGAAGCTTCTGCAGGGATTGCACCACCCAGGCCAGCTCCGCAAGTCCTGGTACTTCTTCTTCTTCGACCTCCCGGGGGTCCCGGAAAGCGTCGTGCACGCCAACCACTGGCATTTCCTCCGGCACTTCCTGCACGACGCCCGCCCGGCGTACACGCCGGAGGAGATGGATCGCTACATCGAGGCGTGGTCGCAGCCGGGCGCAGCCACCGGCATGATCAACTACTATCGGTCCTCGGTGCGGACCCCGCCCAAGCGCGCCGAAGCGGCGCTTCGTCCGATCAAGGCGCCCACCTTGGTCATCTGGGGGCAGGACGATGGCTACCTCGGCCCCGACCTAGCCGAGCCCGACCACGACGACGTGCCCAACCTGGACCGCGTCGAGCGCCTGCTCGGCGCGTCGCACTGGGTGCATCACGACGCGGCCGAGCGCGTCACACAGCTGCTCACCGACTTTTTCGCCCCTGCCCAGCCGGGCAAGGACTGACAAGAGACTTCGACGAGCGCCGGACGCCCGAGCTGAGGTCGTGGATCGGCTTGCCATCCAACGCGGCTCATCCGCGGCGGCTATTGCAGGGACTGCGCACCCCGCGCCAGCTCAAGAAGTCCTGGTACTTCTTTTTCTTTCAGCCCCAAGGCTGGCCGAAAGTGTCGTGCGCGCAAGACGCTGGCGGTACTTCCAAAACTTTCTGCACGGCACCCGCCCCGGCGCTGAAACGCCGCAGGACATGGAACGCTACATCGAGCTCCACCTCCGCGAGAGCCGACAAAACCAGAATGCCGATCCCGTCACGCCCGCTGTAGCGGGGCAGTCGCCCTTGCGACGGCTCGGGGCGTCCTCGATCCACGGCCATGGATGGACACTCTCGCCCCACGTCGGCACCTCCGAGCGAGCGAACCAGTACAGCAGCAAAGTACAGCAGTGTCCCCCGCTGCTCAGCGCTGTACAGCGGGCGTTCGCCCACACTAACCGCGCCTGAGCGAGGCTTAGCGAGGTCAACGCCGTCACTTTGCAAGCAAGGGGTTAGGGGTTCGAGTCCCCTTGGCTCCACTCCTAGTCAGAGTGGGTTTGCACCTGCTTTTGTAGCTGTACATTTTGGGCTGTAGAGCAGTAAGTACAGCAACAGAATGCCCTTGCCAGCTTTTTAACTGAAACTCTGAGGAGTGGGCGTCACAGTAGAAGAGGTGGAGCAGACCCCGAGACAACCGAGCGGCGGGCTGATGGTCTCCACCCATGAGGGTTCCGCAACGAATTCTTGGAAGCGTTGGGCGCGGTAGGTGATGTCGGCCTGAAGGAGATCGCGCAGCTGCGGCCACCAGGGTTCGACGAGCGTCCACCAGGCCCAGTGCAGCTGGCCGGTGAGTAGGTCGCGTACCGCTGCAGGGTCGCCGAGAAGACTGCGAGGAGGCGGTGCGGATGACGCGGCCAGCAGTGGGCAATCTCGGCGCCGACTTGTTCGGGCGGGCTCGCCGCGACGGTTTGGAGCTCTTCCTCGATCCGGGTGAGCGGGCCCGGCGGTGGTGGGGTGAGGAGTCGGGGTTGTAGGTGGGTGGCCCGGTCAGGGCCAGCAGGGCGGTAAAGTCGTGCCGCGCCACCCTCCCGGCGAGCTGCCGGAGCCACGGCAGGTAGTAGGGCTGCCGCTCGGCGTGACCGAGGACCCGATCGCTCCGAGGCACCTACTACGCCGCCAAGAACCGCCCGACGTGTGACCGGGTGATCAAAGACGCGGAATTGCGAACCTGATCCGGAGAGTGCATGCGGACAACTACGGGGTGTATGGGGCCCGCAAAGTGTGGCGTCAGCTGCACCGGGAAGGCGTCGTCGCTGCTCGGTGCACCGTGGAACGGCTGATGCGCGCCGACGGGCTGCACGGCGCGGTCCGCGGCGCTCGGATTCGTACCACGAGATCAGATCCGGCCGTTAAACGGCCCGAGGACTAAACGGCCCGAGGACCTGGTGGAGCGGAACTTCGCCGCGCAGCGGCCGAATCAGCTGTGGGTGGTGGACTGCACCTATGTCGCCACCTGGGCCGGATTCGTCTATGTGGCGTTCTGCTTCGACGTGTTCTCCCGGATGATCACCGGCTGGCAGGCGTCGAGGTCGATGACGACCGACCTGGCCCTCGACGCGTTGGAGATGGGCATATGGCAGCGGCACGCCAAGGTTATTCGATCCACGGGCTGGTGCATCATTCCGACGCCGGCTCCAGGCTGGTCACAACCATCGGGATTAGTGTTCCCACCACTTGCGGAGAAAGGCTCCCTTCTGGACTAGGGTCGGTGCTTATCGCGGGGTCTCCGTTGGGTACAACGTCTGATCTGAGCACTGACCGCTCCCAGGGGGAACAATGACGACGGAAAGCAATCCACGCACGTTGGTCACCGGCGCTGGCGGCTTCATCGGTCACCATCTCGTCACGTCGTTGAAGCAGCGCGGCTATTGGGTGAGAGGTGTTGACACACACCCTCCCCAGTACACCGCGGGAAATGCTGACGAGTTCGAGCTGCGAGACCTTCGCCGCTTCGATGAATGCCTGCTAGCCACCCGCGGCATCGATCACGTCTATGCGCTGGCCGCCGACATGGGAGGGATGGGTTTCATATCCGCCAACCACGCCACGATCCTCCGTAACAATGCGCTGATCAACATCCACACGCTCGAAGCGGCCCGAATGAATGGCGCTTCACGTTACTTGTTCAGCTCGTCGGCTTGTGTCTACCCGGAACATTTGCAGAGTGACGCAGACGTTAGGCCACTCAGGGAGCAAGACGCCTACCCCGCCAATCCGCAGGATGCGTACGGCTGGGAGAAGCTCATAACCGAGCGCCTGTGCCTCGAATACACTGGCGAATACGGGCTAGAGACACGCATTGTGCGTTTTCACAACATCTACGGGCCCTATGGGACCTACGACGGCGGGCGCGAGAAGGCGCCTGCGGCACTGTGCCGCAAGGTGGCGGAAGCCGAGACCGGCGGGGAGGTCGAGATTTGGGGCGACGGGCAACAGACCCGGTCGTTCTGCTACGTGGACGACTGCGTCGAGGGGATCTACCGGCTCATGCAGTCGAACTACCGGGAGCCGCTCAATCTCGGCAGTGAAGACATGGTGACGGTCAACGAGCTCGCTCGCATGATCATCGGCCTATCAGGTAAGGGCGGCGTCACGCTGAGACACGTCGACGGCCCACAGGGTGTGCGCGGCCGTAATTCCGACAACCACCAGCTGCGGAAGGTCTTAGGTTGGGAGCCGTCGGTCACCCTGAGCCAGGGACTTGAGCCCACCTACCGCTGGATCGAGAAGCAGGTGGCGTCTCGGCCGCCACGGGCGGCTGCCCGGCCAGGGAGAGACGACCAACCTGCTAGCCGCACTCAGTCGGGTTCCGCGAGTCGGAATGACTCGGCGGCGGGCAATGCCGTTGCGGTGAACGCCGCGACGGACCTGCACAGATGAGCGACGGATCGATGCGGCTTCACATCATCGGTGAGCGGGACGTCGGGTTGTTCTCGCTCATTCAACAGGTCGTGGCCAACATTCCATGGGCCATCGCCGAGAATCGTGTTCCGGTAGTCCGTTTCGGGAACGGGACATGCTATTGGACACCCAACGGCTACCGGGGGAAGAGGACGGTCTGGGAGTACTACTTCGAGCCTGTTGATCCGAGGTATCCGGCGGCGAGGATTCCCGAGGCGATCGAAGCACTCATGTCGGCGAATCGACCATCTCCGTACGAGGTCGGCTACGGCGCCGGCAAGCAATCGTTTGTGTCCAGTCACTTTGGCGATCATCCGCAGCTGAGGGGTGGAACGTTACGGATTCCGTACGAGTGGGATGATCCGCCCGAACCGCTGAGGAAGGAAGCGAAGGCTGTCTTGGACAGCTTCGTACGGCCGCGTCGCTACATCTTGCGGAAGTCGAGTGACTTCTACGCAAGGCATCTGGCTGGACACTATGTCATCGGAGTGCACGCACGTGGAACCGATGCGACGTCCACGCAGGAGCTTCGCAGCTTTCGCCAAGGCTCGCTCGTGCTGTCACGATATTGCTTGGAGATCAGCCGAATACTGGAGTTCCAACCGCGAGCGAAAATCTTCGTGGCGTCGGATGAGCAGTCTTCGTTGAGGCAGCTGGCGGCGGCGTTCCCCGACCGCGTGATCGCGTACGACAGCGTCCGGCACGAGAGCGGCGAGGCGGCGGGACAGGGCCCAACGGGATGGATCATGCCGGCCTACATCGTCGGCAACCCCGACGTGGCCGCAAAGAACGGTGAGGACGCCGTCATCGAGTATTTGTTGCTGAGCCGGTGCGACTACCTCGTTCACAACGGGTCGAGCTTGGCGAGGACGGTGCTGCTGAACGCTCCTGAGTTGCCCCATACCAACACGCACCGCAGAGATCCGGAGCTGGTGGCTCCACCCGGTTCGCAGGAGCATCGCATTCACATCAACCCGGGCAGTCGATCATGACGGCTGTTGACCGGGAGATGATCGAGCGCGTTAAAGCGGACAAGAGACGACGCAGGTCTTCGGCCGTCAAGTATCAGGATCGGCCTCGACTTGCCTTCATCGTCCAGTCGTTCAACCGTGTCTCCAACATAGAGCAGCTCATCGACGGCCTTCGGGGCATGGGCCAGCACGAGCTGATCGTCTGCGAGGACGGCTCGCTGGACGGCTCTCGTGAAAAATGGACGTCCTATCTGGACCGGCCCAACGACTTCTTGATCTACTCGAATGATCTCCATGAGATCAGAATCCTTGATCGAGCGATTAGGTTCGCCCGCGCGGACATCGTCTGTCTGGTCCAGGATGATGACCTGATTCCTCGTGAAACCAACTGGCTGTTGTCCGCGCTTGGACAGTTCTCCGCCCATCCCAGGCTGGCGATTCTGGGGGGCTTCATGGCGTTCGAAAGCTTCGACCCCGATCCCGCAAAGGCCAAGCGCATCTGGGGCGGGGACGAATTCCGGTTCGTCCATCACGTCAATATCGGGCCCTACTTCATCCGTAGAGGGAGCTACGAGGCGCTCGGCGGCTGGGAACATTCGTTCTCCGAGGTAGGCGAGCCAGGCATCGGCTTCGACAACGAGCTCTGCCTCCGGGCCTGGATGAACGACTACCAGGTCGGCTACAGCTTCGTCCCGTTCAAGGGCCCCTCGGGCCACTATCCGGCCGACGGAGGAACCGTTCTGTTCTCCGATGAGATCAGGGTCAGAAACTCGGTCCGTAACTCCGACACGATATTTGAGAGGTACGGACGACACGCCGGGCGAATCGACGAACTGGTGGCCGCCGCCAATGCAAGCCTGGACGCGTTCCCGGCTGGGGCCGACATGCTCATCGACGAGATAGCGGAGTGACTGCCCAAGCCGGCCGTTGGTCTGGTTGAGGTCCATTTGGGGCCAGTAGTGCTGGTGCGAGGTTGTGCCGGACGAGCACTGAATTCATTAGGTCGTAACAGGTCCCCGCAAGTCGGAGCCAGGGCGCGGAACCCTCATCGGGCTCTCTTCCTCGGCTGCCGCGCCGCAGTTCTCTGGTCGATGGAACTTGGCATCGGGGAACATCGTCTCCTGCGCACCGATGCTCCCTGACGGGACGGCAAGTCCGTTCTTCCTACCTGGAGCGCCTCTCAGCTGGTGGCGTTCGGAGCATCTCGCCGATGCCGTGGCGCCGCTAAGACGGCTCCACGCGCGCCCGGGATGATTCCGCCGAACGGCTCGCTGAACAACATGTGCTACGTCTACCAGTGACAATGTCGACCAGTCACATGGCAGCTCTTACAGTCACGTGACTGATTTGCACCTGGTCACCTACGGAAGATCGCAGCATTCCCTAGGGCTCCTCGGTCAAGAACGCTCTTGCAGCGCTCGTCAGCGATGACTAAAGCCTTCGGCCTGGTCAACTCCCAGACCATCGGCCGGGCTGGCGTGCACACCATCAACGAAGGCCACGTCTCGGTGACGCCCCTGCGAGTCCTCCTCGATCCGATCACTACGCTGACCGACAGGGTGCGGGAGGCGGTCGGTCATGGCGTAACGCCGTCATCCCCCTTCGGGTCCATCGCACGGGGTGAGGCCAACATGCACAGCGACGTCGACCTCGCTGTCATGGATCTCACAGAGATTGTCCTGCCGCAACGGCACTGCTGGCATTGCCGGTCGCAGGTGGTCGACGTGGCGTCAGTATCAGGAAGCTCGACGACGACGTACGGGAGCGATTGCAGATGCGCGCGGCGACCTGAGTACAGCAGCAAAGTACAGCAACGGTGCAACCGCCCGGTGTAGTTCAGCGCGGTTTCTCCGAGCTCAGCGAGCGTCAGCGAGGTTCAGCGAGAGCAATGCCGTCACTTTGCAAGCAAGGGGTTAGGGGTTCGAGTCCCCTTGGCTCCACTATCTACCCTTGTCAGAGGCACTTTCGCTACCCAGGAACCCCTCACAAGACCTGAGTACAGCAGCAAGTACAGCAACGTGTCCGGCAACGGCCTTGTGCAACTGACTAAGGCCTATGACAGCGGTCTTGAGTTTTCTGCCGGAGGCGTGCGCAGTGGTCGCCGGTCTCAGCCCCAAGACAAGAGGGCACCGCGTGCATCGTATGTGGCGGCGACCAGGTGATTTCCCACCGGTTGCCCTCGGGGTCGGCTATGAACGCGGAACGCCCGCCCCACGACCGGTCGGTCGCGGCGGCCACCGGAGTCGCACCGGCGGTGACGGCCGCATCGAATGCGCTGTCGACCTCATCCCGGATACCCGCGGTGCAGGCCAGCCTGACGCCGGACCGCCCAGTCGGGGCAGTGCTATCGGGCGCTGCCTCGGCAGTCAGGTCAGGTCGCTCAGCGGGAAGAGCGCCAGCAAGACACCCCCGAGGAGAAACCCGGTCCAGGAGTTGTCACCGTTGGCCAGCTCGGGCCAGCCCAACGTCCGGTAGAACGAGCGGAGGACGTCCATGTCTCGTACGCCCAGCGTGACGATGGATAGTCGGGCGGGAATCTCGGTCAGGTTCAGATCCTCCCAGGACCGGACGCCGTCCCCGTCTTAGCAGGATCGTCAATCAACCATGCCGTGAGGGAGCAGCTGCACCTGCTTCGGCGACCGCCTGATCCTGCGCGGGCGTCCCCGTTCGCGACCGTTAAGCAGGGTTCATGATCGGTTGCCAAGCATGTACTCGCAGCCTCGCGGCATGGGTCTGAACATTGACTGACCGGCCGGAGGCAGACTTGGAAAGCGGGTTGGGTTCACGCCCTCGCGGGTTTGCTGCGTGGGCACCGGAACGAGGGAGAACGGGTATGGCCGTGTTGGTGATTGGTGTGCCGAAGGAAATCAAGGACAAGGAAGGTCGGGTGTCGGTGCAGCCCGATGGCGTCGCCGAGCTGGGCTATCACGGCCGGGAGGTCGTGGTGCAGGCCGGCGCCGGGTCGGGCAGCGGGTTTTCCGACGACGAGTACGTCGCGGCCGGCGCTCGGGTGGTCGGTACCGCCGACGAGGTGTTCGCCGCTGCGGACTTGATCGTCAAAGTCAAGGAGCCCATACCTGAGGAATATGACCGGTTCCGCCCCGAGCAGCAGCTGTTCACCTACCTGCATCTGGCGGCCGACCGGCGGCTCACCGAGTTCCTCCTCGACCGGCGCATCGACTCAATCGCGTATGAGACCGTGCAGACTCCGGATGGGCGGCTGCCGCTGCTTACGCCGATGAGCGAGGTTGCGGGGCGCATGTCTGTCCAGGCCGCCGCCCACCACCTGCAAAGTTCCTCCGGCGGGGCGGGTCTGCTGCTGGGCGGGGTTCCGGGTACGCCTGCCGCGAAGGTCACCATTATCGGCGGCGGCGTGGCCGGAACCGAGTCGGCCAAGATGGCTCTCGGGTTGCGGGCGATCGTGCGGGTGTTAGACACCAACGCGGCGCGGTTGTCCTACCTGTCCGATGTGTTCGCCGGCCGGCTCGACCTGGTAATTCCGAACCGGGCACGGACGGCGGCGTACGTGGCCGAATCTGATGTGGTGATCGGCGCCGTTCTGGTCGCCGGCGCGAAGGCGCCGAAGCTGGTTACCCGCGACATGATCAAGAGGATGCGGCCCGGCAGTGTGGTGGTCGACATCGCCATCGACCAGGGCGGATGCTTCGAGACCAGCCGGCCGACCACGCACTCCGAACCGACCTACGTCGAAGAGGGTGTGGTGCACTACTGCGTCGCCAACATCCCCGGCGCCGTCGCACGCACCTCCACCCTCGCGCTCACCAGTGCCACCCTGCCGTACTTGGTCCGCGTCGCGACGCACGGCGTGGCTGGCGCTGCCGCGCGTGATCCGGTTCTGGCTAAGGGGCTGACCACGCTTGGCGGCAAGCTGGTCTCCCGGCCGGTGGCCGAAGCGCACGGCCTGCCCTACCAGAACCCCGCCACCCTGCTGCCAGCGGACCCGGACGCGGAGCCCGCGTAATTCTGCCGTTAAAACAGTGGCGCTACCGCTGGGTTCCAGAGGCCGGCGCGCGTTTGTGAAGCGGGCTGTCAGGGCTGAGCAGGGAGTGCTTACGTCCGTAGGCGAAGTAGATGACCAGCCCGATGACGAGCCAGACCACACCGCACCCAGGTCTGCCACTGCAGCTGCAGGATGAGGAACAGCGACGCAAGGACTCCGAACGCCGGCACGACGGGCATCAGTGGGAGCCGGAAGGTCCGGGGGGCATCTGGGCGCGTGTAGCGGAAGAAGATGAAACAGGCACCTTGACCAGAGCAGCGACATTATGCGAGACGAGTTCGTCCCGTAATCGCTGCGGTTAGCGCGCTCTGCAGCATCGTCCGCGCCTGGTGCCGCTTTTCTGTAGCTCGGTCACGAGCTGGTCCAGGTGGGACTTGGTGAGGTCCTGGAGCTTGAGGTGACCCAGCCGGGACTTGGCCAGCTCCAGGCTGTCGCGGTAGCTGCGCTGGGCACTCGGGCGGAGGTTACGGCGATCGTCCAGCCACTCATCGATGGCCTGGGCCAGGGTGACCTTGGTGCGCTTGACCAGCGTCCCCCGGGAAAGATCGGAGACGATCTTGGCCCGCTCGGCCCTAGCTTCCTACATGGTGCGGAACGTGTAGCACCCTGCACGGTTTGGGCTCAGCCGATCCGGCGACGCGGGTCTGTTCGCCGGCCCCGATAATCGCGTACGGCTTGCAATCCCCACCCGGAGCTGGGAGGACTACCTGGAGCTGGGGTCAACGAGATCCGGCTGTACGGGCGACCTCCGCCCAGACTGCCGGCGGCTGAGAGCGTTGCTCGTCGACCTGCAGGGCGCCGTCCTGCCCCCGTACCGTCCGGCGGTTCGGCAGCAGCTGGTGATCCTGGACAGAACTGTCACCGAGGCGTTCGCTGACTCTGACGTCCGAGAGTTCGCGCGCCGCGGGGACCGCCAGGGCATCGGTGGCGGGTCGCGACCACCGGGCGGCGACGAAGCCGGCGGTTAAGGTTCAGGCGGATCCAGGCCTCTTGGACCGCGTCGTCGGCATCGGCGCCCGAGCCGAGCATCCGGTAAGCAACCGGAAATCAGCCAATGTGACACAACGACACCTTCAGTGTTTGCAGGATGACCAGTTCCTAACGGACAGGTCGCAGCTGCCGACGGCACCGTCGAAGTAGGGTCGGAAGGTGGGCACATCGGGAGAGGCTCGGGGCGATTCCAGACACAGCCCCGTCCTCGACGAAGCGGCGTTCGCGATGCTTTACGAGCGGCTTCGAGACTCGGCTAGCTGGGGTCGCGAAGACCGGCGGGGCGCACTGAACAACCTCACCACGACGCGGGTGGCGCAGGCAGCGGAGGAGATTCGGTCGGGTCGGACCGTAAGCCTTGCAGCAGCGGTAGAGAACCAGGTGTCACTCGACAACCCTGATCCCTGCCAACACCAGATGACCGGGCCATCAGAGCCCGAAGTCGGCTCGAGCCTGCAATTCGCTACCGACAGGCTGGCCATGAACATCCACGGCAACGCTGACAGTCACCTCGACGCCTTGTCCCACGTGCTGTATCAGGGCACCTTGTACAACGGCGTGCCGGCGGACAAGGTCGGTGTGTCCGGCGCGAGCGGGTTGTCCCTTGACGTCGCTCGCGACGGGATCGTCGGGCGAGGTGTGCTGCTCGACATCCCACGCCTCGAGGGTCGCCGGTGGCTAGAGCCGGGGGAATCTGTGACGGGCGAGGCGCTGGCCGCTGCGGAGACGGCGCAACACGTTACCGTCGGGCCGGGTGACCTGCTGTTCGTCCGGGTCGGTCACCGGCCACGGCGCGACCACTACGGGCCGTGGGACGCGGCGCAGGCTCGTGCCGGGCTGCACCCCGTCGCAATGCAGTTCCTGGCCGAGCGCCGGGTTGCCCTGCTTGGCAGCGACAGCAACAACGACACCGCGCCGAGTGTGGTGGCAGGGGTGGGGTTTCCGGTGCACGTGCTCGCGATCCACGCGATGGGAATGCAGCTCCTCGACTACCTCGATCTCGAGGCGCTGCTGGCTCTCTGTGAGGAGCAGGACCGCTGGTCCTTCATGTGCGTCATCGCGCCGCTGCGCCTTCCCGCTGCCACAGGTTCGCCAGTCAACCCGATAGCGATCCTCTGACCACGACGGCTCACTCAAGCGGCATTTGACTCCCCGCCCGATCATGGTTGGTGGACTGCGGTCACCTTGGATCTCACGATGTCGAAGTCAGGGTCGGGCTGGTCGAGAGCGCCAGTAGCCTATGCAGCCACGCTGGGGTCACCAGTGATCTCGATTCCCGGCGACCGGACGTCGCCGCCGAGACTAGCGAGCATTCGTGGTTTGGTGATGCTGATCATCGCGTCGGCGCCATCGTTGGCCGGATTGCGGACGTAGACGAGCACACCGTTGCGGGTCACGCGGTAGTTGGTGATGGTCCAGTCGATCTTGAGGTCGCTACCTCCACGACGAGACCGTGCGATTCCCCTTAGGCGAGTACGTTGACGGCTCTGGCAACGACGAGCCCGAGGATGCCCAGTGAGACGAGGGACTGTACTCCCATGACGATCTTGGCCCAGGGCGCCAGCGGCATGACATCTGTAGGGCTAAAAGCCAGCGAGTTGGTGAGGCCCAGGTACAGGTAGTCGATGAATCGTGGCCGCCAGTGCTGGGCGTTCAGATTGGGGTTGAGCTGCTGGGGAAAGGCGAGCTCGGGAGTGGAGGGCATGTGGTGTGCCCTGGCCGCTGCTCCGCCGCTGTCGAGCTCGAAGTACAGCAGCGAGAACGCGAGGATGGTGGACGCCCAGACGCTGCCTCCGGCTTGCAGCAGGGCGGAGGCAGAGCTGGTCTCTGGCCCGCCGTGGATGAGGTCGTCGATGAGCTGGATCGTCGACCAAATCGCGCTGAGAGCTAGCACGCTGATGAGCGCGACCGAAACAGCGCGCAGCGCGGCTGATCGGCGGGTGATCCGGCCTGGGTCGGCCGTGATCAGCGTCACCAAGAGCAGGCACTCGATGATCGGGAGCACCCAGCGGGGCGCCAGGCGAAAGTCGTCGGGCAGGAGAAGGGTCAGCACCATCGCAGCCACAACGGCCGCGGCCATCGGCCAGCGGGACTCGGCGTACGCCGACTCTCGGGAGGCTGGATCGATCGGCTCGGTTCCGTCTAGTTTGGCCATGTGCGGCTGCTGCCCGGCTGATATTCGTCCGGGTCAGATAGCGACCTGTATCTCATGTCCTGCTCATCAACCGGGTATGGGGCGAGCGGTTTGGAGGCGTCCCCTGAGGACGGTGCCGTTCGTGCCGTCGAAGCGTGACCCATTGCACTGACACCTCAGCGTCGTGCCGCTGAGCAGGCCCACCGAGAGCCGGACGCTTCGTGCGTGCACAGCTCCTCGAAGGCATACAGGGCGCCCCGGACGCGGGCGACGGCGACCCGCAGCTTCGAGTCGGGCAGATAGTACTGGTGGACGTAATCGTCGGTCAGCCGCCCAGAGCTGTCGAGGGGTTCTAAACCTCTGGGCCGCCGTCTCGGTCATGCCTGGCTCGCTTTCGCTAAATGGGAGTCAGTAGGGTACGCCGGGATGATGTCCTGCTGTGTTGCGTCGAGCCTGAGCTCCCCAACGCCGAGTACTTCGCCTTCGTTGGCCCCGATCGTCTTAGTCGACGTCTCCACGGACTCCCACGTTCGCGGTTCGCGACGGCAGTTCGCGCAGAGTTTACAAGCAAAGGTTAGGGGTTGACCGAAGAGATCCGTCCCGCCCGCGTGGACGCCTACACCGCTCTGGCCAAACGTGCATAATGTCGGCGACCCGTAGCGAGCCCGCGAGCTGCGCACAGCCACAACGCCTGGCCGTCTCGGGCGCCGAACAGCTTGGATCTAGGCAAGGTCGGTCAGCCAGACAACGAGCTAGTACAGCAGCGTCCCCGCTACTCGGCGCTGTCCAGCGGGGTTCGCCCGCATTCAGCGCGCCTCAATAGCACTGAGCGAGGGCCACGCCATTAGTTTGCAAGCAAGGGGTTAGGGGTTCGAGTCCCCTCCCCCTGCCTCGTCGTTGTATGTGACGATGCCGAGGCAGTAGCGGTCCCGAGGTATTGCGGCCAGCTGTGCCGTCGAGATCGGTCCAGCCGGACAACGTCTGAGGCCTTGTGTTTGTAGAACCGGTCGGTCAGCGTTTTGGGCCAGCCGCTCCAGCGAGTACTTACCGGTGGCGCAGAGCTCGAATGCAAGCCTGACGTACGGCGCCGCTCGTCATCGACGGCGATGGTGGAGACCTCACGTCCACCCGACTGGTCACCCATGTGCCGCGGCGCGACGACGTCGCTTGCTCAGGCGGTGACGAGCAGACCGGTGAGGTACATGACGGCCACGCCGGTGGCCAGCCCGCCTATGACGGTGGGGTCGAGCAGACGGCCGGCGTGATCGCGAAGCGCCGGCGAGATCTGGGTGATGACCTGGGTGATCGCGCCAACGCCGACGCCGAGCAGCACGGCGGACACTGCGGCGTTGTCGACGGCAGCGCCGATGACCGCGCCGAGGATCGCGGGCGCTCCGGCGACGGCGCCGAGGCCGATCAGGGACCTTATTGGCGGGCGTTGGTCGGTGAGAGGGGCGACAATGGCCAGCCCCTCCGTCGTGTTGTGCAGGGCGAAGCCGACGACGAGCGCCGCACCGACAGCCAGCGCGCCCACGGCGTAGGCAGACCCGATGGCCAGTCCTTCACCGAGGTTGTGCAGCCCGATACCGATGGCGATCATCAGGGCCAGTCGCCGCCCGTTGGTAGCTGCTTCTTGACTTCGCTTGTGGCGGTCGAGCAGGCGAGCGATCGCGGTCAGCATTAGGAACGCAAAAGCGGCTCCGAGCAATACGAGCAACGGGCCGCCGAACGCGACGCCGGAGCGCTCGGCGAGGGCGAATCCTTCGAACGCGGCGTCGACGGCGAGGAACCCGAGCAGGCCGACCGTAAGGGCCAGCAACATCCTGACCACGCCTCGGCTGGCACGCCGGAGGATAGGCAGGACGAGCATGCCCAGCGCGACCGGAATGATGCCGACGTAGGTTCCGAGTAGGGCCATCAACCCGACCAGACCCGCACCCGGCTCCGGCGTGGCCACGGCGGCCGGGATCGTGTGTTCGATGACCAGTCCCGTCGAGGTGAGCATTGAGACGGTGTAGGGCTGCCCGGAGATCCACGGGAAACGAAGCTGCAGGGTATCGGATCCGAGTCGGCCGATCGGCTTCGCGCTCC
>Ga0307319_10000348_pt1 | contig 14159 bp, 9 predicted proteins | sample ER_DNA_368_FD_194491 | JGI IMG/M metagenome (GOLD analysis project Ga0307319, IMG submission 194491) | Bulk soil microbial communities from the East River watershed near Crested Butte, Colorado, United States - ER_DNA_368 | ecosystem: Environmental > Terrestrial > Soil > Floodplain | place: USA...
TGCTCCATCGGCCAGCGGCGGGCCCATTCGGTCTCCTCCTCGGACCGGTAGGTCGAGATTGCACCCTCCGGCGGCTGCACCTCGACCAGCGCCTCGACAACAAACCCACTTCGGCGGAAGAGCCGGATCCAGTCCCCGTAGCCGAGCTCGAACTCGACAACGATCCCGTCCTCGTCGTCGAACACGCGCTTGTGGAGCCCAAAGTACGGCCGGTGGAGCATCGCGTCCCAAGTGCCTGTCTCGTCGTTCAGGCACACGACCTCGAAAGCGGTTCCTCCGGAGAACGCAAGCACCCCGCGGTACCTCAGCACACGCGCCGACTCGGGCACCCAGAGGTACGGGTCCGCGAACCGGTTCGCCCCGTGGTCGGCGACGACCAGGTCGAAGCTCCCGTCCTCGAACGGCAGGCTCTCCGCACTCCCGTGGTGGAGCTCCATCTCGACGCCGGCCGCCTCGACGTTCCGCCGCGCGTGCTCGAGCTGGCGTTCCGAGTTGTCGAGGCCGACGACGCGAGCACCCTTCTGCGCAAGGACGATCCCGAACTGGCCCGCACCGCACCCGAGCTCGAGCACGTCGAGACCGGACAACTCGCCGAGAATGCCGAGCTCGGAGTCGGGCAGCTGCCAGGTTCCCCAGTGCGGCTCGTCGCGCGAGATGAACTCGGTGTGCTCGAGCTGGTATCTGTCGGCCTGCCGGTCCCAAAACTCGCGGTTGGTGCGAGCCGGGCCCGTCAGGTCAGACGAGCTCATCGTCCGAGAACCAGAGCTGGATCTCCCGCTCGGCCGACTCGGGAGAGTCCGAGCCGTGCACGAGGTTGTTCGGCATCGCGAGGGCCAGGTCGCCCCGGATCGTCCCGGGAGCCGATTCGACCGGGTTCGTCGCGCCCATCGTCGACCGCACCACCCTGATCGCGGACTCCCCTTCGAGCACCAGCGCGAGCGTAGGAGCCGAGGTGATGAACTCGACCAGCTCGGCGAAGAACGGCTTCTCGCGGTGCTCCGCGTAGTGCTCGTTCGCCAGCGTCGCGTCGACCAGAACGAGCTTCGCGGCGATCACGTCGAGGCCTCGCCGCTCGAAGCGCCCGAGGATGTCGCCGGCGAGCCGACGCTCGACAGCGTCCGGCTTCACGAGAACGAGGGTGCGCTCCGCCATCCGGCGGCGAAGGCTAGAGATTCCCGACGATTCTCGGAGTCTCGACCGGCGTCTCGCAATAGGGGCAGATCTGCCAGAGCGGCTCGAGCGGCGCCTTGCAGCGGCGGCAGGCCTGCTTCAGCTTCGTCGTGCAGACGGGGCAGACCAGGAACGAGCCGTCCACCTCGGCCCGGCACACCGGGCAACGCTCGCTTCCGTCCAGGCTCTCTTCCATCGCCTTGATCTCGAGCTCGCGCTCGCGGACGTCCTCGATGTACTCAGGTGGCCGGAAGAGCATGTAGAGAAGGGCGCCGAGGAACGGCAGGACGATGCCCAAAGCAACGGCGGTCGACAGCAGCACGTTGTCTTCGATCCGCCGGCGAGCGTCCTTGTAGACCCAGAAAGCAGACGCAAGCCAGAAAAGGACGACGAAGAAGATCGCGACGTTCCGGATCAGGAACCAGATCTCGGAGTCGAAGAAGTCCTTGACCCCACCGAAGGCGTCGTCCTCCGAAGTCGTGGTTTGGGCGAGGACGATCCAGTTCACAGGAGTACCTTTCCTACAAGCCAGCCTGCGCCAAACGCGAGGGCGACGATCGCGATGAGCACGAACGCCGCCAGCGCGAAGACGCTTATTCGGTCGCCAACGTATCCCATGGTACGTAGCCAGATCGGACGGCGGCGAGCGAGGCCAGGAGGTAGAGCGAGCCGGCCGCCAGGACGGCGCCGGCAGGGCCTGCGACCTCTCGCGCCCGCTGGAGCGCGAGCACGGGCTCTGGGACGATTTCCACCTTCGAAAAGTATGTGGCGCCGCGGCTGGCGAGCTCCTGGGCTGGGAGCGCACGCGGATTGCCGGAGACGGTGGCGACGAGATGTGACGAGCGCTTGGAGAAGAGGCCGAGCATCGTGTCGACGTCCTTGTCCCCGACGACCGAGCAGACAAGCACGTAGTCACGCTCCGGCAGCAGCTCCAGCAGGAAGCGAACGCCTTCCGGGTTGTGGGCGCCGTCCCAGATCTCGAGCGGCGCCGACCCCATCACCTCGAATCTGCCTGGGAGCCCGACCGAATCGGCGGCGGCGGGCTCCGCGGGCTTCCCGGTGAACGCGCTCGCAGCGGCGACGGCAAGCTCCAGGTTCCCGCGGGCGAGGACGATCTCGCCGGCTCCGCGATCTTTCGCCGCCTGCTCCCACTCGGCTTGCCCGAGCACGACGGTCGCGCCCTCGGGCACGACTGCGAGCTTCTCCGCGGCGATCTCGTCCCGGGTCGAGCCGAGCTGCTCGGAGTGATCGAGCCCGATGTTCGTGAGGACGACGACTTTCGCCTCGAGGACGTTCGTTGCGTCGAGTCGGCCCCCGAGCCCGGCCTCGACCACCGCGACATCGACGCCTGCCTCGGCGAAGCCGTGAAGGGCCGCGGCGGTCAGCACTTCGAACTGGGTCGCCTCGTCCACTCCGACACGACGTACGGCGTCGACAAACGCGTCCAGGTCGCCTTCGGCTCCGTCGACCCGGATGCGCTCGCGCCAGGAGACGACATGCGGAGAGAGGTACGTGCCCACGTGAAGCCCCTGCGCCTGGAGCAGCGCCTCGGTCATGCTCGCCGTGGTCGACTTCCCATTCGTCCCGACCACGTGCACGGCCGGGTAGCGGCGCTCGGGATGCCCCAGACCCTCGAGCAGCTTGTACATGCGCCCGAGGCCGAACTCCTCGGGCCAGGGCGAGAGCGACTCGAGATAGGCCTCAGCCGCCGAGGGCATCGAGCTCCCGGCGGTAGCGGGCGAGCTTCTCGCGCTCGCCCTCGACGACGTCGGCGGGAGCGCTCGACACGAATCGCTCGTTGCCGAGCATCCCCTCGGCCCGGGCGACCTCCTTGCGCAGGCGTTCGATTTCGGCGTCCGCATCCCCGTTTGGCTCCCCCTGCGGGCGCACGACCGCCTCGAAGATCCGGCGTTCCTCGCCTTCGAGCTTGACCAAGGCTCCGCTTCTCCGATAGGTGGCGGCAGCGGCCTGGACACGATCGAGTGCGTCCGGCCCGACGGTCACGTCGACCGGCGCTGCCGAGGGCCACGGCGCCACGATCAGCCGCGACTGGCGCGACGGGAGGTACGACCAGATCTCCTCCGTGACGTGAGGCATGACAGGGTGCAGGAGCTTCAGGAGCCGTTCGAGCGCGGCCAGAGCCGTAGCGCGGGTGTCCGCGTCGCCGGCATAGAGCTGCGGCTTGATCGCCTCGGCGTACCAATCGCAGAAGTCGTCGAACGTCAGTCGGTAGAGAGCCCCCACCGCCGGCGCAAAGCTGAACTCCTGCAAGTTCTGCTCGAGCTCCTGCCGGACGGCCTCGAGTCGGGCCAGGATCCAGTGCTCCTCGAGCGCCTTCGGCCGCGCAGCGACCTCGTCGACGTCCCCGCTCAGGAGCAGCCGAGACGCGTTCCAGAGCTTGTTCGTGAGCTTGCGCCCTTCCTCGATGACGCCGTACGAGAAGCGGACGTCCTGCGTCGAGGACATCTTCAGGAGCCCGTAGCGGGTCGCGTCCGTCCCGTACTTGTCGATCACCTCGACCGGGTCGATGCCGGTGCCTAGGCTCTTGGACATCCGCCGCCCGTCCGGTGCGAGCACGGTTGAGTGGATGATCACATCCTCGAACGGGATGTCCCCCATCATCTCGAGCCCGGCGAAGATCATCCGGTTCTCCCAGAGACGGATGATCTCGCGCGCGGTCGTGTTCAGCGTCCCCGGGTAGAACGCCTCGAGGTCGGGCGTCTGATCCGGCCAGCCGAGGGTCGCGAACGGCCAGAGGGCAGAGGAGAACCAGGTGTCCAGAACATCCTGCTCGCGCGTGAGCTCGGTCGACCCGCAATCCGTACAGGCGCCCGGATCGGCCTCGGCGACCGTGATGTGGCCGTTCGGGCAGTACCAGACCGGGAGCTGATGGCCCCACCAGAGTTGCCGCGAGATGTTCCAGTCAGGCGCGGTCTCGAGCGATTCGATCGCGAACCGGTGCTGGGACTCCGGGTGGTAGCGCACCCGCCTTTCGCGGAGGGCCTCGAGGGCCGGCTCCTTCAGATCGTCCATCGCACACCACCACTGGAGCGAGATGAGCGGCTCGATCCGCGACTCGCACCGCTCGCAGAGAGCCACCGCATGGCGGTAGTTCTCCCGCTTCTCGAGCTGGTCGTGCTCGCGGATCCAAGCGAGGATCCGCTCGGCAGCCTCCTCCTGCGTCAGCCCGGCCAGGTCGCCTGCCTCCTCGCTCATGCGACCGTCGGGGCCGATCACCATCGGCTCGGGGAGGCCGTGATCCCGCCCGATCGCGAAGTCGGTCGGGTCGTGGCCGGGCGTCACCTTGAGGGCGCCGGTCCCGAAGTCCTTCTCCACCCGCTCATCGGGGATCACCGGGACGCGTCTTTCGACGTACGGGACGACCACCTCCTTCCCGACGAGATCCCGGTAGCGATCGTCTTCGGGATGCACTGCCACGGCGACATCGCCGAGGATCGTCGCGAGCCGGACGGTCGCGATCGTCACATGGCCGTCCCCGTCCGCAACCGGGTAGCGGACGTAGGTAAGAACGTCGTCGACGTCACGGTGCACGAGCTCGAGGTCGGAGAGCGATGTCATGTGGAACGGGCACCAGTTGATGATGCGGTTATCGCGGTAGACCCACCCCTTCGCGTAGAGGTGGACGAAGAAGTGCATGACCGCTCGCACGTAGTCGTCGTCCATCGTGAAGCGCTCGCGGCGGTAGTCGAGCGAGGCACCCATGCGGCGAAACTGGCTCATGATCGTCCGCCCGTAGAGGCGGAGCCACTCCCAGACACGCTCCTCGAAGGCCTCCCGCCCGAGGTCGTGACGCGTCTTACCCTCCCTGGCGAGATCCTTCTCGACGGCATTCTGGGTCGAGATGCCGGCGTGGTCGTAGCCCGGCTGGAAGAGGACGTTCTTCCCCTGCATCCGCTGCCAGCGAACCAGCGTGTCGGCGAGGGCAAGCTGGAGCGCGTGACCCATGTGGAGCTCGCCCGTGACGTTCGGCGGCGGGTGGGCGACGACGAAGCGCTCGCGCGACGGATCTGGCTCGGCAGCGTAGAGACCCTCCTCTTCCCAGGTCCGCTGCCAGCGCTCCTCCACGCCTTCGGGTCTATAGAGGGATTCCATGGGCGGCCAATTCTACGGACGCTTTGTGCCACAATCCGTCCATGTCCCAGGTCGTAGACGACGCACTCGCGGCCGGCCGCGCAGCGGGCGATCGGAAGGAATGGAGCGAGGCGTACGAGCTGCTCAAGCAGGCCGACGCCGAGAACGAGCTGGGAGCGAGCGACCTCGAGCTCTTCGCGGTCGCAGCGCTCTGGGCTGGAGAGTTCAAGGACGTTCTTCTTGTCATGGAGCGAGCGTACGCCGCTCTGCTGCAGGAGGGCGAGAAGGCGAGGGCGGCGTACATCGCCGTCGAACTCGCCCACCATTACAGCGGGCAGCTCCAGCAGGCGGTCGCACAGGGGTGGATGAGCCGCGCCAAGCGGTTGCTCGACGAGGAACCCGAGGGTGCCGCGCACGGCTACTGGGCCTTGCAGGAAGCCCTCTTCACGCTGGGCAAGCACGACTTCGACGGAGCCATCGCTCTCGCCAGGCAGGCCGAGGAGATCGGGAAGCGCTTCGGAGACCGCAATCTGGAAGTGCGCGGGATGCAGCGGCAGGGATCGGCGCTGATCGAGAAAGGCGATGTCGCCGAGGGCCAGCTGCTTCTCGACGAGGCGAGCACGGCCGCATTCGGCGGCGAGCTCGATCCGCACTCGACTTTGATCGTCTACTGCAACACCATCGGCGCTTGCCGTGACGTGGCCGATTACGACCGCGCCGGAGAGTGGACCGACAGGGCAAACCAGTTCTGCGAGTCGGTCTCGGCTTCCGCCTTCCCGGGGCTATGCCGGGTGAATCGCGCCGAGGTGATGCGCTTCAAGGGCAAGCTCACGGAGGCGGGTGCAGAGGCCGGAAAAGCGGGCGAGGAGCTTCGAATGTGGTGCCCGCGGATCGCGGGAGCTGCGTTCTACGAGCTCGGCGAGACCCGCCTGCGACTCGGCGATCTCGCGCAAGCCGAGGCTTCCTTCCGCGAAGCTGATGAGTACGGGAAGGATCCGGAGCCGGGCCTCTCGCTCCTCAGGCTCGGCCAGGGCAACGTCAAGGGCGCGCTTTCCTCGATCCGACGCGCGCTGAGCGACGACTCGCTCGGAATCCCGGCCCGAGCCCGACTCCTCCCCGCTGCCGTCGAGATCGCGATCGCCGCGGACGAGTTGGACGAGGCCGAGGACTACGTCGACCAACTCGGCGAAGCGGCCAACACATACGACACATCCGCGCTCAAGGCGTCAGGAGCGTTCGCACGCGGAAATCTGATGCTGGCACGCGGGGATGCGGCGGGCGCTTTCAACTGCCTTCGGCAGGCCAGAACGTTCTGGGACGCCACGGGAGCGACATACGACGTCGCACGAACACGAGAGTCACTCGGGCGCGCCGCACGCCTGGACGGAGACGAAGAGCGCGCGGTCTGGGAGTTCCAGGCGGCTGCAGCTCGGTTCGAGCGCCTCGGCGCACTGCGAGATGCCGAACGACTCGCAGAGCTCCTCGCGGTGAAGAAGACGGTGATGAAGACGTTCCTCTTCACGGACATCGTGAAGTCGACCGAGCTCCTGAGTACGATCGAGGACCGTCACTGGGCGAACGCCCTGCGCCTCCACGACGACGCGCTCCGATCGATCTTCGCCGACTGGGACGGCCAGGTGGCCGATCACACGGGCGATGGATTCTTCGTCGCTTTCGACGATGGCGAGCGAGCCGTCCGCGCGGCCATCGCCGTCCAGAAGACAGTCGACCAGGAGTTCGTCTTCGACGTTCGGATCGGCGTGCACACCGACGGAGCGCTCCAGCAGGGCGAGAGCTACCACGGTCGTGGCGTCCATGCTGCGGCGCGGATCGGCGCGCAGGCAGAGGGGCGCGAGATTCTCGGCAGCCAGGTCACGCTGGATGCCCTCGAAGACTTCCCGACGAAGAACCATCGCGCCGCGACGCTGAAGGGCTTCAAGGAGCCCATCCAGGTGTGCTCGGTCGACTGGGAGACGCGCTAGGCGCTCAGGTTCTGCCGACGCAACTCACACGCTCGACGGATCGTCCAGATCTCATTCAGCCGAAGGGACCACCCCGACCTGCCCGAAAATCGTGAGATTTTAGGCGCTCTCTTCGGCGAGCTCTTCGGGCTCGTCGGCATCCCGGCCGCCCTCGGTCACGAGAGTCGGCTTCAGGTTCCGCTCGATCGTCTCCTTCGTGATCACGCACTTGTTCACGTCCTTACGGGACGGGAGCTCGAACATGACGTCGAGGAGCGCGTGCTCGATGATCGAGCGTAGGCCGCGTGCGCCCGTGTCCCGGTCGAGTGCCTTGTCGGCAATCTCCCAGAGGGCGTCCTCCATGAAGATGAGCTCGATCGAGTCGTAATTGAAGAAGCGCTGGTACTGCTTGACGAGCGCGTTCTTCGGCTCCTGGAGGATCTCGACCAGGTCCTCGCGTGTGAGCTGGTGCACCGCGGAGATGACCGGTAGGCGGCCGATGAACTCGGGGATGAGGCCGTAGGAGAGGAGATCCTCGGGCATGACGCCGGAGAGGAGCTCGGTGCCCTCCAGGGAGCGCTTCGACTTGACGTCGGCTCCGAAGCCGACCTGGTTCTTGCCGATCCGCTTCCCAATGATCTTCTCGAGGCCCGCGAACGCGCCCCCACAGATGAAGAGGATGTTCGTCGTGTCGATCGAGAGGAACTCCTGGTGCGGATGCTTACGCCCGCCCTGGGGCGGCACCGAGGCCACCGTCCCCTCGAGAATCTTGAGGAGCGCCTGCTGCACGCCCTCCCCCGATACGTCGCGCGTGATCGACGGGTTGTCGGCCTTCCGTGCGATCTTGTCGACCTCGTCGATGTAGATGATCCCGGTCTCGGCCTTCTTCACGTCAAAGTCAGCGGCCTGGATGAGCTTCAGGAGGATGTTCTCGACGTCCTCACCGACGTAGCCGGCCTCGGTGAGGGCGGTCGCGTCGGCGATCGCAAACGGGACGTTCAGGATCCGTGCAAGCGTCTGGGCGAGGAGCGTCTTGCCACAGCCGGTCGGACCGAGCAGGAGGATGTTCGACTTCTGGAGCTCGACCTCGCCCTCGGGCGTCGCCATCTGTACGCGCTTGTAATGGTTGTAGACCGCGACGGCGAGGGTGCGCTTGGCCTCCTCCTGACCGACCACGTAGTCGTTCAGGACCTCGTAGATCTCCTTCGGGCGCGGCAGGTTGTCGAGATCGAGCTGGGCCGGAGCCGTGAGCTCCTCGTCGATGATCTCGTTACAGAGATCGATGCACTCATCGCAGATGTAGACGCCCGGACCGGCGATCAGCTTCTTGACCTGTCGTTGGCTCTTCCCGCAGAAGCTGCAGAGAAGCTGCTCGTTTCCGTCGGTTGCTCGCGCCACGTCTACCCTTCTTGTATCTCGAAATGGCCTCGGCCGCTAGGTGGCGGCCACCGCCACACCTGCGCCCCGCTGCGAGACGACAGTGTCGATGATCCCGTATTCCTTCGCTTCGTCCGCCGTCATGAAGTAATCGCGCTCCATGTCTTTCGAGACCTTGTCGAGTGGCTGCCCCGTGTGGAAGGCCGTGATCTCCTCCAGGCGCCGCTTGATCGCGATCGTCTCGCGCGCCTGGATCTCGATGTCCGTAGCCTGCCCCTGGAAACCGCCCGAGACCTGGTGGATAAGGATCTTGGCATTCGGGAGCGCCATGCGCTTCCCTTCCGTCCCTCCTGCGAGGATGATCGCGCCCATCGACATCGCGATGCCGACGCAGATGGTCTGCACGTCTGGCTTGATGTACTGCATCGTGTCGTAGATCGCGAGGCCGGAATAGACCGAGCCGCCCGGAGAGTTCACGTAGATCGAGATGTCCTTGTCCGGGTCCTCGGACTCGAGGTGGATCATTTGCGCCACGATCAGGTTCGCGATCTGGTCGTCCACGGGCGTGCCGAGGAAGATGATGCGCTCGTTCAGGAGCCGCGAGTAGATGTCGAAGGCGCGCTCGCCGCGCGACGTCTGCTCTACGACCATGGGGATCAGCGGACTCATGTTCTTTCTGCCTCCTCGCTGCCGGGCGTCCAGATCTTCATCCCGGCGCCGGCCTTTTCCTTCTCGGGTGTCCAAAGCTTCTCACGCGCCTGCGCGAGCTCGACGGGTATTCGCCGTACCTGTGAGACGACCTCGTCCAGCGCTTTCTTGAGCCTCAGATCGGCTCGCAGCTGCTCGAAGCCGCCGGTCTCACGCATCACGGTACCGATCCGCTCCGGTTCCTCCCCCACCTCTACCGCCTGCTCCCGGATCAGCTCGTCCACTTCTTCGTCCGAGACCTCCGTGCCGAGCCGCTTTGCGACCGCGTCGAGAACGAGCTCGCGCTTCACGGCCTGCGCCGCCTGTTCCCGTAGGCGGCCGACGACGGCGTCTTGCGGCTGCCCGGTCATCGCGAGATAGGTCTGGAACGAAATGCCACGCCGCTCGAGCGAGCGGACGAGCCCGGTCAGGAGCTCGGCGGAGCGACGCTCGACGAGTGGCTCGATCGGCCCGACATCGGAGACGTCGACGAGAGCGTCGACCGCGTTCTCGCGAAAGCGGGCGTCGAGCTCCTCCTCGAGTTGCTCGCGAAGCCGGGCCTCGAGGTCGCCGCGCAGCTCGTCGAGCGTCTCGAACTCGCTAGCCGCGCGGGCGAGGTCGTCGTCGAGCTCGGGCAGAGCCTTCTCCTTGACCTCCTTCACCGTCACCTCGACGTCGGTCGTCTGCTCCTCGTCGACCTGGAGCTGAACGGTCTTCGACTCGCCGGGCTTCATACCGGGTAGCGCAGCCTCGATCGGCTCAATCAGCCTTCCGTCGCCCACCTCCGCGACGTAGTCGCGTTGCGTCCCGGTCTCGTCACCCAGGAGATCGAGGACGACAGTGTCTCCCTCGATCACCGGGCGGTCCGTGACAGGCACGAGCTCGGCGACACTCGTCCGGAGCTCCTCGAGCTCGTGCCTGACGAGCTCCTCGGGGACTTCGGGCTCCGCGCCGGGCACTTCGAGCGTCGTCCAGTCGCCGAGCTCCGGCTCCGGGAGCACGGCAACGGTCGCCGTGAAGTGGAAGCTGTCGTTGTCCCCGGGCAGGCCGTCGTACTCGACCTCGGGCGTCGAGATCGGGCGGATGCCAGAATCGGTCGCCGCATTCCAGAACCACGTGTCGATGTGGCTGCGGACCGCCTCTTCCCAGACGGCTGCGCGCCCCACTCGTGCCATGACCACCTGGGGGGGAACGTGGCCCTTCCGAAAGCCCGGGACCCGAATCGAGCCTGCGAGGTCCGACGCCGCGTGCTCGTAGGCATGCTGGACGTCCGCCTCGGGCACCTCCACCGCGAGGCGCACCTTGCTCTCCGGGAGCTCTTCGACCTGGGTCTTCATCGGGAAGGGCCATTGTGCCAGTGAAGCCCCTATCTGGGTCAGGAGGGCTGAGTGCGGGCGAGAGGACTCGAACCTCCAAGGACCGAAGTCCAACGGGTCCTAAACCCGCAGCGTCTACCAATTCCGCCACGCCCGCGTGGTCCAAGGATAGATCGTGATCGCGCGTGAGAACGCTGCCGAGTGGAAAAGCTCCCGGCATGAGGTTGCTGCCCCGTCGCAAGCCTGCCCGCGGGCCCCAGGTCCGGAGCTGGTCCGGGTCGGACTCCGACAGCTCCCAGAACGACGCAGACGCCGAAGCCGCGCCCGAGGCACGCGCCAAGGGCGAGTCTCTCGCGCCGAAGCCCGAGGCCCCCGGTCCCCAGCCGGAGCGCCACGAGCCCGAGCTGACCGATCCTGGCCTGACCGACCTCTCGAAGCGAGACTGGAAAGCGATCATCGTTCGCGCCGGCAAGCAGGCGCTCGAGGACGGGATCACCGATGTCGCCGCCGCGCTCGCTTACTACGCGTTCCTCGCCATTCCAGCGGCGCTCCTCGTCACACTCGGCCTCTTTACCGTGTTGGCGGGAGAGGACACTGTCGCGTCGATCATGGATAGCCTCAAGGGCGTCGTTCCGAGGGAGGCGATCTCGCTCCTCGAGGAGAGCCTCAACCGCTCGCTCGAGAACCAGGGTGGCGGAGTGCTGATGATCGTGATCGGCGTCGTCCTCGCGCTGTGGACTGCGACTGGCGCGATGACGGGTCTCATACGCGGACTGAACCGCGTATACGGCCGCAAGGAGACCCGGAACTTCCTGAAGCAGCGCATCGCCGCCCTCCAGATGCTCGCGTGCCTGCTGATCGCGCTCGGGCTCGTCTTCATGCTGCTCGTCCTCGGCCCGGCGATCTCCGACTGGGTCGGCAAAGCTCTCGGACTCGAGACTATGTTCGGCTGGATCTGGTGGACAGCAGAGTGGCCGATCTTGATCGGCGGGCTCCTCGCCGCCTTCGCCGTGATCCTCTACCTGGGCCCGAACGTCGACCATCCGCGGTGGAGGTTCCTGACCCCCGGAGCGGTCGTCGCGGTCGTCATCTGGCTCGCGGCGTCGGGCCTCTTTGCGCTCTACGTGAGCCTCTTCAGCTCGTACAACAAGACGTGGGGGTCGCTCGCCGCCGTGATCATCATGCTCACCTGGCTGTGGCTCTCGGCGCTCGCAATCCTGTTCGGGGCCGAGATCAATGCCGAGGCCGAGCGCGGCCGCGAGCTCCGGACCGGCCAGCCCGCCGAGCGCGAGCTGACCGCCCCCACGAAAGCGTGACGCAGACCCCCACACGGGGGATGCCTGCAAGCTCGGTCTGGCTTTAGCTACGACGACCGAGGGCAGCGGCCGTCCTCTCCGTGCACGAACGCGCCATGGAAGGTCGCTGAATGAGCATCACCCTGAGCCGCAAGAAGACGTCGATCTCGTTTTGTGCTGCGTTTCTCCTGCTGGCGCTTGCCGCTCCGGCCCAAGCCGCCCCACCGACGCCCGCTCTTCTCAGCCCGGCCAACGGCGCAGTCGTGGCCTCCCTGCCTGCTTTCGCGTGGAACCCCTCCCCGGGCGCCCACCACTACGAGTTCCAGGTCTCGGCCGACTCCGGCTTCAACTCGCCGGTGCTGGGCTACGGAAACGACCGCTTCTTCACCGGGAACACGAGGGCGACCCTCAAGAAGACGATCCCGAACGGGACGCTTTGGTGGCGCGTTCGCGCCGCGACCGAGGCCGGCGCTGTCTCACCCTGGTCAGCCGTCCGCTCCGTGAAGAAGGCCTGGACCTCAGCCCCCACGCTTGTTTCGCCGGCGTATGACGCGACACTGACCTACCCCGCTTCGCCCTTCAAACTGAGCTGGACGCCGACGCCCGGCGCCGCCAAATACCTGGTCACACTGGCGACCGACCCCGCGCTCGGCTCGCCGGTCTGGACCCCGGTCGAGACGGCCGCTTCGCAGTTCAGCCGCGCTCCAGCGCTCGCGCCCGGGCGCTACTACTGGGGCGTCACCCCAATCGACGCAGAGGGCAATCGAGGTAAGCCGTCCAGCGTCGGCACGTTCACCTGGGCGTGGCCCACGACCACCGCGACGAGCCTGAATGACCTCGTTTCCGCTCTGGAGGTCTTCGACCCGCTCTACTCATGGAACGCACTTCCCGGCGCGGCCCGGTACGAGGTGGAGGTCAACTCATCCTCGGACTTCACGCCCGGCTCGAAGGTCTGCTGCTCCGGCACCACCCTCGGGACCGCGTTCGCTTCCACGGTCCTCTACGAGAACAACACGTACTACTGGCGCATCCGCGCACTCGACCAGGCCGGTAACGCCGGCGTCTGGAACCTCGGTCCGGACTTCGCTAAGACGTTCGACAACGTCGCGCCCGTCGGGTCTGTAGTGGCGCCGAGCATCAAGAGCCTCCACATGCGCGACAACCTCACGGATGCCGGGACGGACGTCGACCTCGTGGCCCCCGGCTATCAAACGCAAGTGCCGGTCGTAGCCTGGGATCCGGTCCCCGGCGCCTCGAGCTACCTCGTCGATGTCACCTACTACGACGACGGCGCCGGCATTTGCGACTGGACCCATAGCGCCAATGAGCACTGGACGAGCCAGACCGCCGCCAACGCCTGGACACCACTCGGCTCGGGCTGGAACAGCGTCAAGCCCTACCCGGATGTGATGGGTGTCTCCACCGACAGCAACACGTCCTTGGAGCTCGGGCATTCCTACTGCGTTCGCGTCCGGGCACGAACCGACCGCGACACGAACGGCCAGGACATTTACGGCGACTACACGGATCTTGACTGGGGAGTCCCCGGTGGCCCGGCCTTCACCTTTACCGATTACCCGACAGGTGGTGCCTGCACCCCCTCGTGCACCAATGGCTATCTCGGGACCGGCGACTACGTCCTCCCCGCCCACGGCACCACTACCGGCCGGACGCCTCTCTTCACGTGGAAGCCGCTCTCCGGCAAGCAGAGCTACTTCGTGATCGTGTCGAAGGATGCGGCGTTCAACAACATCGCCGACTACGCCTTCACGCAGATCCCGGCGTATGCGCCGCGGACGCACACCCAGCCATCGACGTTCTCCGACGAGACCACGCTCTACTACTGGGCCGTCCTGCCCGCCGTCAACTTCAACGGAGGGCTCTCGACCGGCAACCCGCTGCTCTCCGCGTTCCGGAACTTCCAGAAGCAGTCGACCCCTCCGGCGCTCCTCTCTCCGGTGGGCAACACGCAGATCACGACGCAGCCGACCTTCACGTGGACGGCCGCAGAGGGAGCTCGCCGATACCGGCTCCAGGTCTCCCAGGACCCGACCTTCGGCTCGCCGATCGACGACGTTCTGACCCGGTCGACCGCCTACACGAGCAACAGCACCTATCCGGCCGACACCGTCCTTTACTGGCGCGTCCGCGCCGACGACGAGAAGCTGGTCGGCCTCACGTGGTCGGGAACCGGCACCTTCCGAAGAACGCTTCCGGCCCCCGTCCCCGATGCGGACAACCCGACCTCGGGCGACCTGATT
>Ga0307319_10000356_pt1 | contig 14042 bp, 1 predicted proteins | sample ER_DNA_368_FD_194491 | JGI IMG/M metagenome (GOLD analysis project Ga0307319, IMG submission 194491) | Bulk soil microbial communities from the East River watershed near Crested Butte, Colorado, United States - ER_DNA_368 | ecosystem: Environmental > Terrestrial > Soil > Floodplain | place: USA...
GCGCGCTCCGGGCTCTGCTCGTAGAGCGCGCGACGCCACTCGTCGGTGGCGTGGGCGCGCCTCCGTTCCTCCGCCGTGGCCATGCGGACTCATTCTACGCGGCCTCCGCGCCCACCTCTTCGGACGCGGAGGCCGCGAAGGCTTTCGCTAGTCGACCATGATCGAGATATTGCCGTGCGCGATCGGGTCGATTCCCGGCGTCGGCTCGCAGGGGATGGTCTCCGGCGCGGCAGGCGAGAGGGAGCCCGCGAACGTGTCGCCTTCGCCGCCCGGAAGCCCGGTGTCGCTCACGTTGAAAAGAAGCGCCTGCGCCGAGAACGCCGGCTCGGTCAGCCGCCCGACGAGGCGGGCGAGCTTCGTTCCGTCAGGCAGCGAAGCTGCGCCGATGCAGACGACGTCGGCGTGAAACACCTGCCCTTGTGACCCGATGAGCGTGAGCTTGCCGCGTACGACACCGTCCTTGCGTGAGCCGCTGAGGGCGAAGTTGCCCGTCGACCCGGCGCCGAGGATGTCTCCGCCGCCGACTGCGCGGATGTCGCCGGCGACCGCCGTCGGAGGGACGATCGCCGGATCGACGGCCTGAGCCGCGTCGACCGCGAAGGCCCAATCCTCATCAGTTGCCAGAGCGTTGCTGCCTGTAGTCAACGCGATCAGCGAAAAAAAGAGAACCGCTGTTCTCGTGGGGAGCCGCATGGTCTTCTCCTTGCAGGGGACCCTCTGATTCTGGCTGGGAGCCGGGTCCGCTTCAAGGGTCGGCCCAAAACTCACTCGAACGAGGGAAGTTCGGGCAGTTCAGTCCGTTCTCTTACCGAATTGAGGCCGCCCCGCCCCCTGGCCGGACGATCCCTTGTCCAGGAATCGCGCGTGTGTAGGGCGCCCGAGGACTAAACCCCATGACGAACTTTCCGGAACTGCGGCCCGGTGAACGCTCGGCAGAAGCCGAGCGCGTCGCCGTTCTGCGCAGCGCATCCCCGGTGCGCCTGGCGGCGCTGGCGATGTTCGTCGCTGCGATCTTCATGGCGGTCATGCTGCTCGGCGCGCCGGGCCGCTCGGAAGGCCCGCCCGCGTTCCTGAGCAAGGCTCTCGGAGCAGCTGACGCCGAGGCGCCGCTGGTCCGGCATCCCGAGGCCGGCGTCGAGCTCGCCATTCAGGACTCGAGCTTCCGGATCCGCAGCAGCAGCGCAACGGTCACGCTCGCGACGCAGGGAGCGGGGCCCGGCGACTGGCACCGCTTCGAGCACGGCGTCTCGCGCCCGATCACCGAGGGCGCCGAGACGATCCTCGTCGACGGGCCGACACTGGAGCAGTTTCTGACGATCCGCGAGCGGCAGGGCCTCCGCACCTGGCGTTGGCGCATCGACACGGCCCAGGTTCCGCGCGTCGGTGACGACGGCGCGGTCGCGTTCCTCGACACGAAGCTCCACCGGCTCACCGACGTCTCGATCGCCCCGGCGGCGATCCTCGACGCGGAGGGCAAGGACGTCACGCCCGACGGGCTCCGCTGGAGCGTCGAGCTTCGGAACGACGCCTGGTGGCTGACGCTTCGCCTCGACGACTCGAAGCTCCCCCTCCCCTACGTCATCGACCCGGCCGTGACGCACCGCAACACCCAGACCGGCACCGCGACGGGCACCACCACCGTCACGGTGACGAAGCCGACCGGCGTGCAGACGAACGATCTCCTGGTCGCACACGTGATGGTGACCGGCAACGCAACGGCGAGCCTCGCAGGAGCCGGATGGACGCCCGTGACCTCGGGAACCGCGGCCAACGCCGGAACGCAGGCGAGCTTCTACAAGATCGCGGGCGGGTCAGAGCCCGCTTCCTACTCTTTCACATGGACGACCAACCGGTCCGCCGCCGCCACCGTGACCGCGTACTACGGCGTGAAGTCCACCGCGCCCGTCGACCTCTTCAGCGCCGTCGGAAGCACGAACAACACGACGAGCGTCACCGCCGGCACCCTCACGACGACGGCGAACGACGACATCGTCCTCGCCTTCTTCGGAAGCGTGAGCAACTCGACGTACACCCCGCCGGGCAGCTGGAACGAGCGCGGCGACGTGGGCACCACCGGGATCAGCGGCTCCACCGACGACCAGATCAAGGTCACCGCCGGGGCCACCGGCAACGCCGTCGCGACATCGACGGTCTCCGCGCGTGTGTACGGTCACCAGGCCGCTTTCTTCGTCGACGACGTCGCTCCGACCGCGACCATGAGCGACCCCGGCTCACCGGTAACCGGCACGATCTCGCTGCAGACGTCGGCGACCAACGATGCCGATTCGTACGTGGCCCAGGTGCAGTTCCAGCGCTCTCCGGCCGGCGCGGGCTCGTGGACGAACGTCGGCTCGGCCGACACCACCTCCCCGTACTCCGTCTCCTTCGACACGACGACGGTCGCCGACGGCCTCTACGACCTCCGCGCGGTCGCCACCGACGGGGCGGGCAACACCGGCAACTCGGCGACGATCTCCAACCGGCGAATCGACAACACCGCGCCGAGCTCGACGACGACATTCCCGGCCTCGGGCGGAAGCTACAACACCGCCGGCTGGAACGCAGGCTGCGGCACGAACGGCTTCTGCGGCACCTACAGCGACGGCGCGAGCGGCTCTGGCGTCCAGAAGGTGGAGATCTCGATCCGGCGCAACACGGGCAACTACTGGAGCGCGGGCTCCTTCAGCTCGGGCAGCGAGGTCTGGAACACGACGTCGCTCGCGGCCGGCAACTGGTCGTACACGTTCCCGGCCTCGAACTTCCCCGCCAACGACACCTACACCATTCGCGTGCGGGCGACGGACAACGTCAGCCTCGTCGAGACGCCGAACAGCCGCTCGTTCACGTACGACACCGCCGCTCCGGACACGTCGATCACGGCCAATCCCGCCGACCCGACGACCTCGACGAGCGCGAGCTTCAGCTTTTCCTCGACCGAGGGCAGCTCGACCTTCGAATGCCAGATCGACGGCGGCGGCTACTCCTCGTGCACGAGCCCGAAGAGCTACGCCGGCCCGCTCTCCGACGGAAACCACACGTTCCTCGTGCGCGCGACCGACCCCGCGGGGAACACGGACGCTTCGGCGGCCAGCTACACGTGGAAGGTCGACACGACGACGCCGTCCTCGACGACGACCTTCCCCGCCTCCGGGTCGACCTACTCGACCTCGGGCTGGAATGCCGGCTGCGGTACGAACGGCTTCTGCGGCACCTACAGCGACGGCGCGAGCGGCTCCGGCGTCCAGAAGGTGGAGATCTCCATCCGCCAGGGCGCGGCCAACTACTGGAGCGCCGGCTCGTTCAGCTCGGGGAGCGAGGTCTGGAACACGACAAGCCTTGCCGGCGGGAACTGGTCCTACACCTTCCCCGCTTCGAGCTTCCCGGCTGACGGCACCTACACGATTCGCGTGCGCGCGACCGACAACGTCAACCTCGTCGAAACGCCCGCGAGCCGCTCGTTCACTATCGACCGCGTCGCTCCCAACACGACGATCGACTCCAGTCCGTCGGACCCCTCGACGTCCGCGAACGCGAGCTTCTCCTTCAGCTCGACGGAAGGCAGCTCGACCTTCGAGTGCCAGATCGACGGCGGCGGCTACTCCTCGTGCACGAGCCCGAAGAGCTACTCGAGCCTCTCCGAAGGCAGCCACACCTTCCTCGTCCGGGCCACCGACATCGCCGGTAACACCGACGCCTCGGCCGCGAGCTACACGTGGGTGGTCGACACCGTGGCACCGAGCTCGACGACGACGTTCCCCGCCTCCGCGGGCACGTACAACACCTCGGGCTGGAATGCGGGCTGCGGCACCATCGGCTTCTGCGGCACGTACTCCGACGCCACGTCGGGCGTCCAGAAGGTCGAGATCTCCGTCCGCCAGGGCGCGGCCAACTACTGGAACGGGTCATCGTTCAGCAGCGGCAGCGAGGTCTTTCAGACCGCGTCGCTCGCGGGCGGCAACTGGTCCTACGCGTTCCCGGCGGCGAGCTTCCCGGCGGACGGCTCCTACACGATCCGCGTCAAGGCGACGGACAACGCGACGAACGCCGAGACGCCGGCGAGCCGGACCTTCACGTACGACGCGACGAACCCCAGCGCGCTCTTCAACTTCCCGGCCTCCGGGGCCGCCTTTAAGAACGCGGACTGGAATGCCGGGTGCGCCACCAACGGCTTCTGCGGCACGTACTCCGACGCGACCTCCGGCGTCCAGTCCGTCGAGATCTCCATCCGCCAGGGCGCGGCCAACTACTGGAACGGGTCATCGTTCGGCAGCGGCAGCGAGGTCTTTCAGACCGCGTCGCTCGCGGGCGGCAACTGGTCGTACGCCTTCCCGGCCTCGGGCTTCCCCGCAGACGGCTCCTACACCGTCCACATCCGCGCGAAGGACAACGCGAATAACACCGAGACTGGGCCGAGCCGCAGCTTCACGATCGACAACGTCGACCCGAGCGCCCTCTTCACCTTCCCGGCCTCGGGCGGCAGCTACAACACCTCCGGCTGGAACGCGGGCTGCGGCACCAACGGCTTCTGCGGGACCTACGGCGACGCGACCTCCGGCGTCCAGTCCGTCGAGATTTCCATCCGCCAGGGCGCGGCCAACTACTGGAACGGCTCCTCGTTCGGCAGCGGCAGCGAGGTCTTCCAGACCGCAACCATCGGCGGCGGCAACTGGTCGTACGCCTTCCCGGCGTCGAGCTTCCCCGCGGACGGCTCCTACACCGTCCACATCCGCGCGAAGGACAACGCGTCGAACACCGAGACGGGCCCGAGCCGCAGCTTCACGATCGACACGACGGCGCCGAACACGACCATCGACTCGAACCCGACCAATCCGGCGAGCTCGGCCAGCGCGAACTTCACGTTCTCGTCCACCGAGGGCGGCTCCACGTTCGCGTGCGAGATCGATGGGGGCGGGTTCTCCTCCTGCTCGAGCCCGAAGAATTACGCCGGCCTCTCCGAGGGCAGCCACACCGTCAAGGTGCGCGCCACGGACGCGGCAGGGAACACGGACGCCTCGCCGGCCCAGTACACGTGGACGGTCGACACGGTCGCGCCTGGTTCGACCACGAGCTTCCCGGGCAGCGGCGGCGCCTACAACGCTGCTGGCTGGAACGCGGGCTGCGGCACCGTCGGGTTCTGCGGCACGTACTCCGACGCCACCACGGGCGTTCAGAAGGTCGAGATCTCCATCCGCCAGGGCGCGGGCAACTACTGGAACGGCACGTCGTTCGGAAGCGCGAGCGAGGTCTGGAACACGACCTCCCTCTCGGCCGGCAACTGGTCCTACGCCTTCGCGACGACCGATTTCCCGGCGGACGGCTCCTACACGATCCGCGTCAAGGCGACCGACAACGCGGGCAACGGCGAGACTCCGACGAGCCGCTCCTTCACGTACGACACGGCGGCTCCGAGCTCGACGACCAGCTTCCCCGGCTCGGGCGGCAGCTACAACACCTCGGGCTGGAACGCGGGCTGCACCACGATCGGCTTCTGCGGTACGTACTCCGACGCCACGTCGGGCGTCCAGAAGGTCGAGATCTCCGTCCGCCAGGGCGCGGGCAACTACTGGAACGGCACGTCGTTCGGCTCGGGCTCCGAGGTCTGGAACCTGACGACCGTCGCAGGCGGGAACTGGGAGTTCGCCTTCGCCGCATCGAGCTTCCCCGCCGACGGGAGCTACACGATCCGCGTGAAAGCGACCGACAACGCGGGCAACAGCGAGTCGCCCTCGAGCCGCTCCTTCACGATCGACACGGCGGCTCCGAACACGACCATCGACTCGAGCCCGAACCTCGTCTCGAACTCGGCGGCAGCCGCCTTCGCGTTCTCCTCGACGGAAGGCTCCTCGACGTTCGAGTGCGAGCTCGACGGCGGCGGCTTCTCCTCCTGCTCGAACCCGAAGAACTACGCCGGCCTCTCCGAGGGCAGCCACACCTTCAAGGTGCGCGCCACCGACCAGGCCGGGAACACCGACGCTTCAGCCGCGCAGTACACGTGGACGGTGGACACGGTCAACCCGAGCGCGGTCTTCGTCTTCCCGGCGGCTTCGGGCAACTACGACCTGACAACATGGAACGCCGGCTGCGCGACCGCGGGCTTCTGCGGCACGTACTCCGATGCGACCTCGGGCGTCCAGTCCGTCCAGATCTCCATCCGCCAGGGCACGGGCAACTACTGGAACGGCACCACCTTCGGAAGCGCGAGCGAGGCCTTCCAGACCGCGACGATCGGCGGCGGCAACTGGTCGTACGCCTTCCCGGCCGCGAGCTTCCCCGCAGGCGGGGACTACACCGTGCACGTCCGGGCGACGGACAACGCCACGAACACGGAGGCGGGCCCGAGCCGGACGTTCACCTACGACACGACGCCTCCCGAGACGACGATCGACTCGAATCCGAGCGACCCGTCCACGAGCAGCGGCGCGACCTTCACCTTCTCCGCGGACGAGGGCGGCTCGACGTTTCAGTGCGAGCTCGACGGCGCCGGCTTCTCCTCTTGCTCGAGCCCCAAGAGCTACTCCTCCCTGTCCGACAGCAGCCACACGTTCGAGGTGAAGGCGACCGACGGGGCCGGAAACACCGATCCGACCCCCGCCCAGTACACGTGGACGGTCGACTCGACCGCTCCCTCCTCGGGGACGACCTTCCCCGCCTCGGGCGCGGCCTACAACGCATCCGGCTGGAATGCGGGCTGCGGCACCGTCGGGTTCTGCGGCACGTACTCCGACGCGACCACGGGCGTCCAGAAAGTCGAGATCTCGATTCGCCGCGGCGCCGGCAACTACTGGAACGGCTCCGGCTTCTCGAGCGGCAGCGAGCTCTGGAACCTCGCGGGCCTTTCGGGCGGGAACTGGTCGTACGCGTTCGCCACGAGCGACTTCCCCGCTGACGGGGGCTACACGATCCGCGTCAAGGCCACCGATAACGCGGGCAACGGCGAGACTCCGGCGAGCCACTCCTTCACGTACGACACGGCCGACCCGAGCGCGCTCTTCTCGTTCCCCGCGAGCGGAGGCGACTACACGGACGCGGCCTGGAACGCCGGCTGCGGCACGAACGGCTTCTGCGGCACGTACTCCGACGCGACTTCGGGAGTCCAGGCCGTGGGCATCTCCATCCGACGGGGAACCGGCAACTACTGGAACGGCACCTCCTTCGGCAGCGCCTCCGAGGTCTTCCAGACCGCGTCGCTCTCGGCCGGCAACTGGTCGTACGTGTTCCCCGCATCGAGCTTCCCGGCCGACGGCGCCTACACCGTCCACGTGCGCGGGACTGACAACGCGTCGAACACCGAGTCGGGCCCGAGCCGGACCTTCCGGATCGACAACGCGAACCCGAGCGCGCTCTTCTCCTTCCCGGCCTCGGGCGGCGCCTACTCGAACTCCGGCTGGAACGCGGGCTGCGGCACGAACGGGTTCTGCGGCACGTACTCGGACGCGACCTCCGGCGTCCAGGCCGTGGACATCTCCATCCAGCGCGTCGGTACCGGCCTCTACTGGAACGGCAGCGCGTTCTCGTCCGGTTCCGAGGACTTCCAGGCGGCGGGCTTCTCGGGCGGCAACTGGTCGTACGCCGTCCCCGCAACGAGCTTCCCGGCCGACGGGAGCTACACCGTTCATATCCGCGCGCACGACAACGCCGGCAACACCGAGACCGGTCCGAGCCGCAGCTTCACGCTCGACAACGTCGCCCCGTCGACGATCGTCGACTCGGGCCCTTCAGACCCGTCCGCATCGGCCGACGCGACGTTCGCCTTCTCCGCGACAGAGGGCGGATCGACCTTCGAGTGTGAGCTCGACGGCGGCGCCTTCTCCGCGTGCTCGAGCCCGAAGAGCTACACGAGCCTCTCCGACGGCAGCCACACGTTCGCGGTGCGCGCCGTCGATGCAGCCGGGAACACCGACGCCACTCCGGCGCAGTCGACCTGGTCGATCGACACTGTCTCGCCGACCTCGACGACGACGTTCCCCGGCGCGGGCGCCTCCTATCGCACGTCGACGTGGAACGCGGGCTGCACCGCCGCCGGCTTCTGCGGCACGTACTCGGACGCGACCTCGGGTGTCCAGAAGGTCGAGGTCTCCATCAGGCGCGTCGGAACCGGGCTCTACTGGAACGGCAGCGCCTTCTCGTCCGGCTCCGAGCAGTTCCTCACGACCTCGCTCTCGGCCGGTGACTGGTCGTACGCGTTCGGCGCAGCGAGCTTCCCGGCCGACGACGATTACACCCTCCGCGTGAAGGCGACGGACAACGCGGGGAACGCGGAGCCCGCGTCCAGCCGCACGTTCACCTTCGACGCCACCGCCCCGACCGGGTCGCTGACCGCTCCGGCGAACGCGGCCGTGGTCTCCGGCGCCTCCGTGACCGTCTCCTCCGACTCGGCCGACACAGGCTCGGGCGTCGCGCTCGCCAGCTTCGAGCGCCGGCCCTCGGGGGGCGGCTCGTGGACGACGATCGACACCGACTCGTCCGCCCCCTACGCGCTCTCCTGGGACACCACAGCGGTCGGCAACGGCGACTACGACCTGCGCGTGATCACCGACGACGAGTCCGGCAACTCCTTCACCTCCGCCACGCGCACGGTCACGGTGGACAACACCGCGCCCTCGAGCGCAACGCTGGACGCTCTGCCGGGCGCGATCCGGAACGGCCAGGCCCTCACGGGCTCGGGCGCCGATGCGGACTCCGGCGTGGCTTCGCTCTCCTACTACTACTGCGCCGGCCCGCCCTGCTCGCCCTCGACCCTGATCGGCTCCAGCACCACCGGCCCGAGCTACTCGGTGACATGGAGCTCGCAGCCTGCCGACGGCGACTACCAGGTGCTCGTCCGCGTGGCCGACGGCGCCGGAAACACTCTCGACTCGGCCAAGCAGACGGTCACCGTCGACAACGCTGACCCGACCGGCTCGTTGACGGCTCCGGCGGACGGCGCCCAGGTCTCCGGGTCCACCGCTGTCTCCTCCGACTCGGCCGACTCGGGCTCGGGCGTGGACTCGGCGCTCTTCGAGCGGCGCCCGGCGGGCGGCGGCGGCTGGACTGCGATCGGGACGGACACCTCCGCCCCGTACTCGGTCAGCTGGGACACGACCCCGCTGGGCGACGGCGACTACGACCTCCACGTCGTGACGACCGACGTCGCCGGCAACTCCTCCACCTCCGCGACCCGCACGGTCAGCGTCGACAACCACGCTCCGACGGTCTCCATCACGGCGCCGGGGGCCTACGTGAACGGCGCAGCGGCCGACCCGTTCACGGTCACGGCCACGAGCCCGGACACGGACATTGCTGGCGTCGAGTTCTTCGTCTGCTCGAACCAGTCGTCCGCGTGCTCGAGCGGCTCGTGGACCTCTCTCGGCGCTCCTGACGCGACCGCTCCGTACACGGCCTCCTGGGATGTCCAGGGGGACGGGAACCAGGCGCTTCGCGCGGTGATCACGGACAGCGCGTCGAACACCGGCTCCGATGTCGTGAACACGCACGTCGACCGGACGGATCCGAGCGGCTCCCTCACCTCTCCGGCCGGGGGCGCGTTCCTCTCCGGCACCGTCTCCGTCTCGGCCGACTCGGCCGACGCCGGCTCGGGCGTCGACTCTGCGCTCTTCGAGCGGCGGGCGTCGGGCGGCGGCACCTGGACTGCGATCGGGACAGACACCTCCGCCCCGTACTCGGTGAGCTGGGACACCTCGGCGTTGAACGGCGACTTCGACCTCCACGTCCTGACGACGGACTCGGCCGGCAACCCGCACACCTCCGCGGCGACCACGGTCACCGTGGACAACACGGTGCCTTCCACTCCGGCGATCGCGCTCTCCGAGTCGAGCCCCTACGCCTACGTCTCCGGGCAGACGGTCTTTGTCAACACCGGCCAGAGCGGAAGCTACGACGTCGACGCGACGAGCTCGGATGTCCAGTCGGGGATCGAGAGGATCCGCTTCCCCGGCCCGGTGGACGACACCTCGAGCCCGTACCGAACGAGCTACGGCTTCGGCGCCCTCTCCGGCTCCCAGACGGTCACGGCGTACAACGGCGCGGGGCTGACCGCCTCCGACACGTTCGCGGTCACGCCTGACACGAGCGGCCCGAACGCCTTCTCGCTGTCGGCTCCGGGCGCAGGCGCCTCGATCGCCAACGGACAGACGGTCTCCGCGACCCCGACGGACGGTGGATCCGGCATCGACCAGGTCGAGTTCCGCTTCTGCGCCGGCTCGAGCTGCTCCTTCACAACCGGGACGACGATCGGCGCACCCGACTCGACGGCGCCGTACTCGGTCACGTGGAGCACCCAGCCCGCCGACGGGACGTACACCATCGTCGCCCGCGCGACCGACAACGTCGGGAACACCACGGACTCGGAGGAGCGCACGGTCACAGTGGACAACTCCGGCCCGAGCAGCGTCCTCTCCGTCAACGAGGGTACGCGGCCCGACCTCCAGTACTTCGACTCGGCGACGGACACGTACTACTACAACCCCGCCGCGACCGGCGACTTCTCGGTCCACGACGGCGCCGGCGACTCGGCCGGCGTCGCCTCCGTGGACTTCCCCGCGATCGCGGACACCGGCTTCAGCGGCTCGGCGAAGAGCGACACGACCTCGCCGTACGACTCGAACAGCTACACGTTCACGACGGCGAGCGCCTCGGCGCCCGGGTCGCAGACCGTCGTGGTCACGGACGCCCTCGGCAACGCGTCGAACGACTCGTTCGACATCGTCCGCGACGTCACGGCTCCCTCCAGCGGCTCGGTCACGTACACGGACGGCTACGACGCCGACGGCCAGATCTCGGTCTCGACCTCGAACGGCACCGACGCCCTCTCCGGCGTCGATGGCTCGACCGGCGTGCTCGAGCGCCGTACTTCGGCGCTCACCGACGGCACGTGCGCAGTCTTCTCCGGCAGCTGGTCGCCCGTCTCGAGCCCCGACACCGTCGGGACTGACACGTGCGCGCAGTACCGCTATCGCGTCTCCGACCACGTCTCGAACGAAGTCGTCTACACATCCGCCAACGTCGTCAAGGTCGACCAGACCGCGCCGAACACCTCCATCGGCTCGACGCCGAACGACCCGACCAATGCAACGGGCGCGACCTTCACGTTCTCCGCGACCGAGACCGGCTCCACCTTCGCATGCGAGCTCGACGGGGGCGGCTTCTCCAGCTGCGCCAGCCCGAAGGGCTACGCGGGCCTCGCCGAGGGCAACCACACCTTCAAGGTGCGCGCGACCGACGTCGCCGGCAACACCGACGCCTCCCCCGCGCAGTTCACCTGGGCGGTGGACACGACCCCGCCGAACACGTCCATCGGCTCGACGCCGAACGACCCGACGAACGCGACCGGCGCGACCTTCACGTTCTCCTCGACGCAGGGTGGCTCGACGTTCGAGTGCGAGCTCGACGGCGGCGGCTTCACGTCCTGCTCCTCGCCGAAGAGCTACTCCGGCCTCGCAGACGGCAGCCACACCTTCAACGTGCGCGCCACCGACCAGGCGGGGAACACCGACGGCTCGCCCCCGCAGTTCACGTGGACGGTCGACACCGCGGCTCCGGACACGACCATTGACGTCGTCCCGCCCGATCCCGACACGAACCCGAGCCCGTCCTTCGAGTTCTCCGCGACCGAGGGTGGTTCGACCTTCGAGTGCAAGCTCGACGGCGGTGGCTTCACGTCCTGCTCTTCGCCGAAGAGCTACTCCGGCCTCGCCGACGGCAGCCACACGTTCAACGTGCGCGCCACCGACCAGGCCGGGAACACGGACTCGACCCCGGCCTCCTACACCTGGGCGGTGAACGCGGGCGCGCCGAGCGTCTCCATCACCGCGCCGAGCGGCTTCGTCAACCTCGGCGACGCCGACCCCTACACCGTCACGGCGACGAGTCCCGACGGCGACGTCTCCGGCGTCGAGCTCTTCACGTGTACGGACGCCAGCAACGACTGCACGACCGGCAGCTGGGTCTCCCTCGGCACGGACGCGACGGCGCCCTTCACGGCCTCCTGGTCGCTCCCGGCCGACGGGAACGCAGCGCTCCGCGCGGTCGCCACGGACGTCGGCTCGAACACCGGCGAGGACATCGTGAACGTCACCGTCGACCGGACGCGCCCTGACACGTCGATCGACTCTGCCCCGGCCGACCCGACGACGGCGAGCGGCGCGAGCTTCGAATTCAGCGCAAGCGAGGCCGGCGTCTCCTTCCAGTGCCGGCTCGACGGAGGCTCGTTCGGGGCGTGCTCGAGCCCGAAGAGCTACTCCTCCCTCGCCGAAGGCGCCCACACCTTCGACGTCCAGGCGACCGACGCCGCCGGCAATGCCGAGGCGGCTCCGCAGACGTACACCTGGACCGTAGACACAACCGCGCCCGACACGTCGATCACGGCCAGCCCTGCGGATCCGAGCAGTGCCTCGAGCGCCGACTTCAGCTTCACGTCCACCGAGGGCGGCTCGTCCTTCGAGTGCCGGCTCGACGGCGGCTCGTTTGCGTCCTGCACGAGCGCCGCGTCCTACAATGGCCTCGCCGACGGCAGCCACACCTTCCGCGTGCGGGCGACGGACACCGCCGGAAACACGGATGCGAGCGCCGCGGTCTACACCTGGACGGTGGACGCGACCGCGCCGGGCGGCGGCCTCGCTGACCCGGGCAGCCCGCTGCGCGGCACGGCCAACCTCTCGGCTTCGCCGAGCGACACCGGCGTGGGCGTCCAGCAAGTCGTCTTCCAGTCCTCCCCGGCCGACGCCGGCACGTGGAGCCCGATCGCGACCGACACGACCTCCCCGTACACGGCGTCCTGGGACACCACCGGGGTCGCGGACGACCTCTACGACCTGCGCATCGTCGTCACCGACAACGTGGGCAACACGTTCGCCTCCACGGTCGTGGAGGACCGCCTGGTCGACAACACGGACCCGACCGCGGTCATGAACGACCCAGGCTCGTATCTCAAGGGCACCGTCAACCTGACCTCGACCACGGGCGATGCGGGCTCGGGCGTCGCGACGGTCATCTATCAGCGCTCGCCCGCGGGCGCGGGCACGTGGACGAACGTCTCCGCGACGTGGAACACGACGAGCGTCGCCGACGGCCTCTACGACCTGCGCGTCCGGGTTACCGACAACGCCGGGAACGTGACCATCTCGGCTTCGGTCGACGATCGCCGGGTGGACAACACCGCGCCGACGCTCGCCTCCTCGAATCCTTCGGACGGCTCGAAGGTTCCGGCGGCCGGCTCGCTGGGGATCACTGCAAACGAGGATCTCGCGGACGTCTTCGCCTCGGCCATCGACGGCGGGGCAGTCGCGGGCGTCGTCTCCAGCTCCACCGTCACCTTCACGCAGGCCTTCGCGGCGGGCCCGCACATCCTGAGCGGCGAGCTCGAGGATCTTGCCGGGAACCTCACGCCGATCCGCGTCCACTTCACCGTCTGGAACACGACGGGCGGCGACTATCCGTACATCGAGAAGAACTCCTTCGCCTCTTCGGCCATGACCGTTGCGCTCACGAACGGCGACGGCCAGCTACGGATCCCCAGCGGTGCCTGGAGCGGCGCGCCGGTGGGCGACTGGCTTGTGGCGAAAGTCGATCCGCGCCCGGCCGGGGCGCTCTCGGCCGGCTTCGCGCCGCAGGGCGACATCTACGACGTCTCCGCGTACTGGGCGCTCGCGGGCGGTGCGGTGACGAGCTTCGACGAGCCGATCGACCTCACGCTCACGAACGGCGCGGGCACCGTCGTCCCGGCCTTCCTCAACGGCTCCGCGTGGCAGCCGATCGCGCGCGTGGACGGCACGAGCCTCTCGGGCAGCGCGCAGCGCGGCTTTTACAAGGACGGAGACACGGTGCACGTCCTCACCCGCGGCACCGGCAGCTTCACGCTCCTGCGAGACCTGGCCAAGCCGACGAAGCCGAAGAGCTTCAAGGGCAAGAACGCTTCGGGCCGGCTCGTCCTCAGCTGGAAGGCCTCGACCGACAACAGCGGCCTCGTAGACGCCTACCTCGTCTACGTCAACGGCACCGTCGGCCAGACCGTCCCGGGGTCGCAGCTTTCGGCCGACATGGGCGCC
>Ga0307319_10000363_pt1 | contig 13996 bp, 13 predicted proteins | sample ER_DNA_368_FD_194491 | JGI IMG/M metagenome (GOLD analysis project Ga0307319, IMG submission 194491) | Bulk soil microbial communities from the East River watershed near Crested Butte, Colorado, United States - ER_DNA_368 | ecosystem: Environmental > Terrestrial > Soil > Floodplain | place...
TTGGTGGCGGCGTCGTTGACGGCCAGCAGGGGGTGGGCGAGCACGCCCTCGCGGGCCATGTTGCGGGCCCGCAGGACCCCGGTCGAGGTCACCTCGGTGGCCCCGGCGATCCCGGCCAGCAGGTCGCGGCGGCGGGTGTGGACGGTGGCGGTGAGGTCGGCGCCGTCGTCCACGAGCAGCGTCGGCCGGCCGGCGAGCACGCCGTCGACCTGCCGGTAGAAGGTGTCCCGGTCGGCCCCGTGGACGGCGAACACGGCCGCCCCGAGCTCCTCGTGGATGGCCGCGGCCACGTCGTCCTTGGTCGAGAGGGGGTTGGAGGCGCACAGGGCGAGCTCGGCCCCGCCGGCGACAAGGGCCCGGCAGAGGTTGGCCGTCTCGGTGGTGACGTGCAGGCAGGCGGCGATGCGCTGGCCGGCCAGGGGCCGGGTGCGGGCCAGCTCGTCGGCGACGGCGGCCAGCACGGGCATGCGGCTGGCCGCGAAGTCGATCTTGCGCAGGCCCTCGGGGGCCAGGTCCGGGTCCTTGAGCAGCGTGTCCAGGGTAGGCATTCCTCCGTGGTCAGGAGGCCAGGCGGAGCAGGCGCCTGGCCTTGGCGGTCTCGAAGTCGAGGGCGGCCGGGTCGGGGGGCCCGACCGACCGGGGCACCCCCCCGGGGTTCCCCGGACCCCGCTGCCCGCGGATGAGGCGGGCCAGCCGGCGCAGCGACCCGGCCGTCTCGGGGTCATCCAGCACCCGCAGGCCGAAGGCCAGGGCGGCCGGGGTCGTCCGGTAGCGGGCCTGGAGCTCGAGCGCCGCGGCCGCGGCCCGCAGATCGCGCTCGCCGTAGTCCCGGTAGCCGGCGGCGGTGCGGGCAGGGGCGACCAGCCCGAGCTGCTCGGCGTACCGCAGCATCCGGGCGCTGGTCCCGACCCGCCGGGCGGCGTCCCCAACGCGCATGGCGCCAACGCTACAAACTCTTACATTTATTTGTCAAGGTTGGCGCGGGTAGCATCTGCGGCATGGCGCCACCCACCGACCTCGTCATCCTCGGTGCCGGGCCGGCCGGGGTGGGCGCCGCCTACCGGACGGCCAGGGCCGGGCACCGGGTGGTGGTGCTGGAGCGGGCGCCCGGCCCCGGGGGGGCCGCGGCCAGCTTCGAGCTGGACGGGATCCGGGTCGACCACGGCAGCCACCGGCTGCACCCGGCGATCGAGCCGCGCATCCTCGACGACCTGCGGGACCTGCTCGGCGACGAGCTCCAGCGGCGCCCCCGCAACGGCCGCATCTACCTGGAGGGCCGCTGGATCCGGTTCCCGCTGCGGCCGGTCGACCTGGCCCGCCGGCTGCCGCCGTCGTTCGCGGCCGGGGCGGCCGCCGACGCCGCCACCGCCTGGGCGCGGCGGCCCCGGGCCGACACCTTCGCCGAGACCCTCCGGGCCGGGCTGGGGCCGACCATGTGCGAGCGCTTCTACTTCCCGTACGCCCGCAAGCTGTGGGGCCTCGAGCCCAGCGAGCTGGCCGGCGAGCAGGCCCGCCGCCGGGTGTCGGCCGGCTCCCCGGGCCGGCTGCTGGCCCGGGTGGCCCGCGGCGCCGGCCGCGGCGGCCCCTGGTTCTGGTACCCGAGGCACGGCTTCGGGACCATCTGCGAGCGCCTGGCCGGCGCGGCCGCCGACGCCGGGGCCGACCTGCGCTACGGGGCCGCCGCCGAGCGGGTCGAGCTCGATCCCGACGGGGCCACGGTCACCCTGGCCGGCGGGGAGACGCTCCAGGCCCGGCGGGTCTGGTCGACCCTGCCCCTGCCCATCCTGGCCCGGATGGCCACCCCGGCCCCGCCGCCGGCGGTGCTGGCGGCGGCCGGCCAGCTCGGCTTCCGGGCCATGCTGCTTGTCTACCTGGTGCTGGACGGCGGCCGCTACAGCGGCTACGACGCCCACTACCTGCCCGACCCGGGGACCCCGGTGAGCCGGGTGTCGGAGCCGGCCAACTACCGCGACGGCGACGATCCCCCGGGGCGGACGGTGCTCTGCGCCGAGCTGCCCTGCGCACGCGACGGCGACCTGTGGCGGGCCGGCAACGACCGGCTGGCCGGGCTGGTCCGGGCCGCCCTGGCCGAGCGCGGCCTGCCCGACCCGGGGCCGGTCCGCCGGGTGGTGGTCCGCCGCCTGCCCAACGTCTACCCGGTCTACCGGGTCGGCTACGCCACCCCGTTCCAGGCCCTCGACGCCTGGGCGGCCGCCCAGCCGGCCCTGCTCAGCTTCGGCCGCCTGGGGCTGTTCGTCCACGACAACACCCACCACGCCCTGGCCATGGCCTGGGCCGCGGCCGACGCCCTAGCCCCCGACGGCGCCTTCGACCAGGCCGCCTGGTCCGCCGCCCGCGAGCGCTTCACCGCCCACGTGGTCGAGGACTGATCCCGGCCCGGGGCCGGGCCGGTTGAGCTCCCGCCACACCGCCGGGACGACCCGGCGCAGGTAGCGCAGGGGGCGCACGAAGGAGCGGCCGGTGCTGCGGAAGCGGTAGCCGATCGGGACCTCCAGGTAGCGGTGGCCCTTGGCCAGCAGGTCGAGGGTGAGCACCTGGGCGTAGTTGTAGTCGTGGATGATCTCGGCGTCGGCCGCGGCCGCCCGCGACAGGGCCCGGAAGCCGCTCTGGCCGTCGCCGATCGGAGCCCGGGCCACGAACCGGAGCAGCGCGGTCAGGGCCAGGTTGCCGAGGCGGCGCTGGGGCAGCATGCGCCGGATCTCCCCGGCGAAGCGGGAGCCGACGACGTAGTCGGCCCGGCCCTCCAGGATGGGGGCGACCAGCCGCTCCAGCTCCCCCGGGTCGTACTCGCGGTCGGCGTCGCAGAAGGCGACCGCGGCCGCCCCCCGCCGGACGGCCGCGGCCAGCCCCAGGCGCACGGCCGCCCCCAGGCCGCGGTTGGTCGGCACCGAGAGCACGGTGGCGCCGGCCGCGGCGGCCAGCTCGGCCGTGCGGTCCCCGGAGCCGTCGTCGACCACCAGGCACCAGACCCGCCGGCCACACACCAGCTCCGGCACCCTGGCCACCACCGCCGCGACCGTCGCCTCCTCGTCATGGGCGGGCAGGAACACCAGCACCGGCCCGGGCCCGGCCGAAGGGCCAGGCCCGGGCGGCGCCGGCGGCGCCGGCAGACGAAGGACCATGACGGGCTGCTCACACCTGACTTGGCCGCGGGGGACGGGCGAACTAGGATTTAGGCGAACCTAAACACGGAGGCCGGATGTCCCGCAAGCCCACCGTCGCCCCACCCGGCACCCCGGCACGACCCGGCACCCCGGAACCTCACCCGACGCCGAAGGGGATGGCGCCGGTTGTCCACAGCCCCCCGCCGACCCGGGGTGGCGTCCCGGCTGTCCGCCATCGACCAGGGACCTCGCCGGGCCGAGTGCGGCTCGCCATGGCGGTGGTCGGGGTGCTGGCGTTCGCCGCCGCGGCCGCCGGCATCGTGGTGCCGGCGACCCACGGGACCCGGACCACCGCCGACGAGCCGCAGTACCTGCTCACCGCCATCAGCCTGGCCGAGGACCACGACCTGGACATCGCCGACGAGCTGGCCGAGGGCCGCTGGCGGCCGTTCCACGCCCTGCCCCTGCCCGAGCAGACCGAGACGCTGGCCGACGGGCGACGCCTCAGCCCCCACGACCCGCTGCTGCCGCTGCTGCTGGCCGGGCCGGTGGCGGCCGGCGGCTGGGTCGGGGCCAAGCTGGCCATGGCGGCCATGGCCGGGCTGCTGGCCGCCCTGGCCCTGTGGACCGCGGTGCGCCGCCTGGGCGTGCCGCTCCCCGTCGCCACCCTGGCCGTGGCGGTCTTCGCCTGCTCGCCGCCCCTGGCCGTCTACGGCAGCCAGATCTACCCGGAGCTCCCGGCGGCCCTGGTCGTGCTGGCCGCCGCGGCCGCCCTGCTGTCCCCGGCGGCCCCGAGCCGGCGGGAGACCCTGGTCGTGGGCGGGGCCGTGGTCGCCCTGCCCTGGCTGGGGGTGAAGTACGCCCCGGTGGCCGCGGCCGTCGCCCTGGTCGCCTGCTGGCGGCTGGCCAGGGCCGGGCGCGGCCGGCGGGCCCTGGCCATGGCCGGGTCGCTGGCCGCCGCCGGGGTCGCCTTCCTGGTCATGCACCGCTGGTGGTACGGGGGCTGGACGCCGTACGCGGCCGGCGACCACTTCGTCCAAGGGGAGCTGTCGGTGGTCGGCACCGAACCGGACTACCTGGGCCGCAGCCGCCGGCTGGTCGGCCTGCTGGTGGACCGGGGCTTCGGGCTGGCCGCCTGGCAGCCGGCCTGGCTGCTGGCCGTCCCGGCCGTGGCCGCCCTGGCCAGGCGCCGCCCCGCCGGCTGGGCCGCCCTGGCCGGCCCGCTCGCCGCCGGCTGGCTGGTGGCCACCTTCGTCGCCCTGACCATGCAGGGCTGGTGGTTCGGGGGCCGCCAGGTGGTGGTCGTCCTGCCCCTGGCCGTCCTGGCGGTCGCCTGGTGGTCCGGCCTCGACCCCCGCCGGCCGGTGCTGCTGGCCGTGGCCGGCGGGGTCGGGGTGCTCGCCCACCTGTGGCTGGTCCTGGAGGGCGCCGCCGGGCGGATCACCTGGGCGGTGGACCCCACCGCCACCGCCGACCCGCTGTACCGGGCCTGGCGGCTGGTCCTGCCCGACTACCTGGCCATGAGCTGGTGGACCTGGGTCCTGCACGGGGCCTGGCTGGTCGCCCTGGCCGCCTGGGCGGCCGTGGCCGCGGGGGCTGGACATCGCCCGGGCCGCTTCCGTAGGCTCCGCAGTCGCGAGCTTAGGAGAGCCTAAAGATGGAGGGTGGGAGCGTGGGCGACCGGGTCGGGCACCGGCTGGCCGGGCTGGGGATCGTCCTGGCCCTGCTGCTCGCCGGCTGCGGGTCGGACGACGGGGCCGGGGTCCGCAACGGCGGCGGCCAGTCGGCCAGCGCGAGCGGCAGCGGCAGCGGCACCGCCTCGGGGCAGGCGGCCGCCTGCAAGCCGGTCGGCGACGCCGGCTCCAGCGACGCCACCATCGCGGTCCAGCTCAAGGAGTGGTCGGTGCTGCCGGCCCGGGCCGACGTGCCCGCCGGCGCCGTCACCTTCGACGCCGACAACACCGGCACCGACGCCCACGAGCTGGTGGTCGTCCGCGCCGACGACCCGGCCACGCTGCCCCTGGCCGCCGACGGCACCGTCGACGAGGACAAGCTGCCCGAGGGGGCGTTCGTGGGCGAGATCGAGCCCTTCCCGGCCAAGCAGCACTGCACCGGCACCTTCCAGCTGACGGCGGGCCGCTACGCGCTGTTCTGCAACATCCTGGAGACCGAGGCCGACGGCACCAAGGAGAACCACTACGCCAACGGCATGCGCACGGCCTTCGAGGTCCGCGGGTAGCCGGCAGGCCGCGTCCGGCCGAGGGTGGCCACGGCGTCGCCGATGGCCAGCAGCCCGACCTTGGCCAGCTGGCGCACACCCTGGCGGACCCTGCAACGGTTCTTGCAGATCAGCCCGGGGCGGGCCAGGGGAGGCCGACGGCGGCGGCCATGGCGTCCAGGTCGGGGCGGACCCGGGCGATCTTGACCACGGCGCCGGCGGCCTGGGCGCAGAGCATGCCGAGGCCGTCGGCGGCGGCGGCCGCCCCGGCGCCGCGGGCCGCCTGGACCAGCCCCTGGCTGGCCGGGCCGTAGTTGCAGTCGAGCACGCGCACGCCGCGGCGGAGCCGGCCCTGGCCGGGGACGGGCTCGCCCCTGGCGGTCAGGGTGGTCGCCTGGACGATCACGTCGGCGCCGGCGACCAGCTCGGCGGCGTCGGCCCAGTCCACCGCCTCCGCCCCGGGGCCGGCCAGCCCGGCCACGGCGGCGGCGTTGGCGGCGTCGCGGCCCGCGACCCGCAGCGGGGCGACCGGCAGGCCCTGGTGGCGGCGGGCCGTGGCCAGGCGGCTCCAGGCGAACGCCACCGCCAGGGCGACGCCGCCCGTCCCCAGCAGCACCGCCGGGCCGGTGCCCGGCCAGCGGCCATCGCGCAGGCCGAGCTGGCTGCCCAGGGCCCAGACGGCCCCGGCGACGTCGGTGTTGGCCCCCAGCAGGCGCCCCTCGCGGACGAACACCGTGTTGACCGCCCCGAGCTGGTCGGCCGGCCGCTCCAGGACGTCGACCAGGGCGGCCGCCGGCTGCTTGTGCGGGGTGGTCAGGTTGACCCCGGCGAGCCGACCCGCCCGGACCTCCTCCAGGGCCGCGGCCAGGTCCTCGGGCCGGGTCGGGCGGGCCTCGTACGACCAGCCGTCCAGCCCGGCGGCGCGGTAGGCGGCCTGGTGCAGGGCCGGGGACAGGGTGTGGGCGAGCGGCCAGCCGAGCACGGCGGCGACGGGCACGGCTACCTCGAGTCCACGCGAGTGCCCCGGCCGTCAGGCAGCGAGTAAATCGCAGGGTCCGGTCGGTGGTGCTGCTCGAGAGGGCGCGGACTAAGTTCAGCGGGGCGCCCCCAGTGCGGCGGGGAAGTAGAAGCCGGCGTACGGCCGCTTGGCCCGCCAACGGTAGCGGCCAGTTCGGGAAGCTTCTGCCGCAGCCGACGCGATGAGACACCCTTGTGGATGTCGTCGTGGTGGTGTCGCATCAGCCATGGATACTGGTCGGCATGCAGCTCCGATACCGGTACCGCCTCGTGCCGACCGTCGAGCAGCGCCAGGCGTTGGCGCGTGCGTTCGGCTGCGCCCGGGTTGTCTACAACGACGCGCTGCGGTTGCGAGAGGACACCCACATGGCCGGGCGGCCGTTCATATCCGATGGCGAGGTGCTGCGGCTTGTGACGACCTTGGCCAAACGCACCCCTGAGCGGGCCTGGCTCGCGGAGGTCTCGGCGGTCGTGCTGCAGCAATCGGTCGCGGATCTCCACCGCGCCTACCGCAACTACTTCGGCGCACTCGCCAAGGCCAAGGCCGAGCGGGCGAAGGGGAACCCCAAGGTGAAGCTCCGCGTCCGCAAGCCCCGTTTCAAGAGCAAGCGCGGCGAGCAGGCGGTGCGGTTCACCGCCAACAGCCGCTTTCGCATCCTTGCCAACGGTCGCCTGTCGCTGCCCAAGGTCGGGGAGGTGGCCGTGCGCTGGTCTCGGCCGCTGCCCGCCCCACCATCCTCGGTCACTGTGACCTTGGACCGTTCGGGCCGCTACCACGCCTCGTTCGTCGTGGAGGTCGCCCGCAACCCGCTGCTTGCGGTTGAGCATGAGGTTGGCGTCGACCTGGGCCTGCACGTCCTCGCCACCTTGTCGGACGGCACCACCGTCGCCAATCCCCGCTGGCTCCGTCAGGCCGAGCGGGCCCTCCGCCGCGCCCAGCGCTCCCTCAGCCGCCGACGGCTGGGGTCGACCAACTGGCACAAGGCCAGACGCAAGGTCGCCCGGCTCCATGCCCGCGTCGTGGACGCACGCCGGGACCTCCACCACCAGCTCTCCACCCGGTTGATCCGCGAAAACCAAGCAGTCTACCTGGAGGATCTGGACGTGGCGGCCCTCGGCCGGTCCACGCTCGCCAAGAGCCTTGCCGATGCGGGCTGGGGGCAGTTCACCGCGATGCTTGCCTACAAGGCGGACCTGTACGGCCGCACGGTCGTCCGCATCGACCGGTGGTATCCGTCCTCGCAGCAATGCTCGGCGTGTGGCGCCAGGACGGGCCCGACGGGGCATGCTGGCCTCAAGGTCCGCAGCTGGACCTGTTCGGCGTGCGCGGCAGCCCACGACCGTGACGTAAACGCCGCCCGCAGCATCCTGGCCGCCGGACGGGCGGTCACTGCCTGTGGAGGCAATGTAAGACCAGGGCTCGCCCTGGCGGTGGCCGCAACCCCCTTGGGGACAGAAGCAGGACCCCCCCCAGGAACTGCCGCATGAGCGACCCTGGGAATCATCGCCCTCCAGGGGCGAAGGGGACGTCAAAGCAGCCCCTTGGCCTTGGCCTGGGCCTTGCGGCGCAGGAACTCCTGGTAGCTGTTGGTGAAGGCGTGCGCGCCGTCCTTGGAGGCGAGCACGTAGTAGGTCCAGTCGCCGTCGGCCGGCTGGAGCGCGGCCCGGATCGCGGCCTCGCCGGGCGCGGCGATCGGGGTCGGGGGGAGGCCGACGTGGACGTAGGTGTTGTAGGGCGAGCTGGACTGGAGGTCGCGGGCGGTCAGGCGGGTGTGGCCGACCGCGTACTGCACGGTGGCGTCGACCTCGAGCTTCCTGCCGGCGGCCAGCCGGTTGTAGATCACCGCGGCGATCTTGGGCCGGTCGGCGGCCACCTTGGCCTCCCGCTCGATCATGCTGGCCACGATCAGCAGCTGGTAGGGGCTGAGCTTCTGGGGTGCGGTCGAGAGCTGGTAGCGCGAGAGCACGACCTCCAGCTGGTCGAGCATGTCCTGGATCACGCCGATGGCGGTGTCGTCGGGCTCGATGCCGTAGGTGTCGGGGAACAGCAGCCCCTCCAGCGAGGTCACGCCCTTGGGCCGGTGGGGGACGATCAGGTCCTTGCTCTTGAGGGCCTTCTCGACCTCGGCCCTGGTGAGCCGCTTGGTGGCGGCGATGGTGTCGACGATCTGGGCCACCGTGTAGCCCTCGGGGATGGTGAACGGCACGCCGGTGCTCGGCCCCTTGGCCAGGACGTCGAGCACGGCGTCGATGTCCATGCCGGTGACCAGCTTGTAGGTGCCCGGCTTGAGCAGGCTGTCCAGGCCGCGCTCGGCGGCGACGTCGCGGAAGCGGTTGACGCTGTCGACCACCCCGGCGTCGCGCAGGGCCCGTCCGATCTCGACGCTGCTCTGGCCGCTCGAGACGGTGATGGTCACCGCCTGGCCGGGCGGCGGGGCCTTCTTCTCCCTGGCCGCGCTCCACTGCAGGGCCTGGAACACGACCCCGCCGGCCACCAGGAGCAGCAGCAGCATCACCAGCACCCCGCGGCGCCGCCGACGCTTCTGACGCCGTCGCTCGACCCGGCTCACGGTCGGCCGGCCTCCCCGGCCCGGCGGTCCAGCCAGGTCTGGAGGAAGACGCTGGCCGCGACCTGGTCGACGACCTGGCGCCGGTCGCGGCGGCGGACCCCGCCGCCGACCAGGGCCCGTTCGGCGGCCACGGTGGACAGCCGCTCGTCGACCAGCTCGAAGGCCAGCCCGGGCAGCAGCGGGCGCAGCTCCGCCAGGTAGGCGCGGACGGCCCTGGCCGCCGGGCCCTCCCCGCCGGCCAGGGTGACGGGGAGGCCGGCGACCACGGTGGTGGCGTCCTGCTCGGCGGCCAGGGCGGCCAGGGCGGTGGCGTCCTCGGCCGGGGTCCGGCGCGGGATGGTGGCCAGCGGGCTGGCCACCGTGCCGGTCGGGTCGGACACGGCGACGCCCAGCCGCCGGGTGCCGACGTCGAGGGCGAGGACGCGGCCCGTCATCCCACGGCGCCCCGGTCCTCCGGGGGCCTCGCCTTGCGGCCCCCGGACCCCCGATCCTCCGGGGGGCTGGCCTTGAGCCCCCCGGACCCCCCGTCTGCCCCGGTGAGCAGGGACAGCGCGTCGGCCCGGGCGATCCCGAGGGCCTCGTCCAGGCGGCTCGGGTCGCGGCCGCCGGCGCTGGCCAGGTCGCCCTTGCCGCCGGCGCCGCCGCCGACCGCCTTGGCCGCCCTGGCCAGCACGTCCCTGGCCGCCGCCCCGGAGGCGGCCAGCTCGGAGGTGAGCAGGGCGACCATGGCCGCCTTGCCCTGGACCTCGGAGCCGAGCACGACCACCCCGGGCCCGGCCCCGACCCGGTCGCGGACCGCGCTGGCGATGCGGCGCAGGTCGTCGGCCCCGGCCTCGGGCACCCGCTCGGCCACCAGCCAGCCGCCGGTCTCGCCGGCCACCCGGCCGGCCAGCTCCGCGGCCAGGCGCTCCAGCCCGGCCACGCGCAGGCGCTCCAGCTCCCGCTGGGCGGTGGCCAGTGCCTCCAGCCGGCGCCGCAGCTGCTCGGGGGCGTCCTCGGGCCGGGTCTTGAGCAGGGCCGCGACCTCGGCCAGGAGCTGGCGCTCGCGGTCGACGTAGCGCAGCGCCTCCAGGCCGGTGAGGGCCTCGATGCGGCGCAGGTTGGCCCCGATCGAGGCCTCGCCGAGCACGTGCACGGGCCCGACCTGGCTGCCGTGGCCGACGTGGGTGCCGCCGCACAGCTCGCGCGAGAAGTCGCCGACCTCGACCACCCGCACCACCGACCCGTACTTCTCGCCGAACAGCGACAGCGCCCCGGCGGCCTCGGCCTCGGCCAGGCTGCCGTGCCAGACCCTCACGTCCGGGTCGGCCAGGAGCTGGCGGTTGACGGCGGCCTCGATCTCGGCCAGGCGCTCGGCCGGGACGGCCTGGAAGTGGGCGAAGTCGAAGCGCAGCCGGCCGGCGTCGACCAGCGAGCCCTGCTGGCGGGCGTGTTCGCCCAGCTGGTCGCGGAGCGCCCAGTGGAGGGTGTGGGTGGCGGTGTGGCTGCGGGTCACGGCCCCGCGGCGGTCGGTGTCGACCTCGGCGTAGACCCGGTCGTCGACCAGCACCTCGCCCGACACCACCCGGGCGGAGTGGACCGAGAAGCCCTCCAGGCCGGGCCGGGTGTCGGTGACCTGGAGCACCGCGCCGCCGCCGGTGCGGACCAGGCCGGTGTCGCCGACCTGGCCGCCGCCCTCGGCGTAGAACGGGGTCCGGTCCAGGATCAGCTCGACCTGGTCGCCCTCGCCGGCGGCGGCCAGCTCCTCGCCGTCGCGCAGCAGCCCCAGGATGCGGCCCTCGGCGGCGGTGGTCTCGTAGCCGACGAAGGCGGTCCGGCCGTGGCGGGCGGACAGGTCCCGGTAGGACTCGAGGCGGCGCAGGTCGGCGTCCAGCTCCCGGCGGGCCTCCTTGGCCCGGCGGCGCTGGTCGTCCATCAGCTGCCGGAAGCGGTCGGCGTCGACGTCAAGGCCGGCCTCGGCGGCCGCCTCCAGGGTCAGCTCGTAGGGGAACCCGTAGGTGTCGTGGAGCTGGAAGGCGGTGTCGCCGGCGAGGGTGGCCGCCCCCTGCTCCCTGGTCCGGCGGATGGCGCCCTCGAGCAGGGTCGAGCCCTGGCGCAGGGTGCGCGCGAACGAGTCCTCCTCGCTGGCCACCACCTGCTCGATCAGCGACCGCTGGGCGACCAGCTCCGGCCAGGCCTCGCCCAGGTTGTCGACCACCTTGGCGCAGACCCGGGCCAGGGCCGGGTCCTCGACCCCGAGCAGGCGCAGGTGCCGGACCGAGCGGCGCAGCAGCCGGCGCAGGATGTAGCCGCGGCCCTCGTTGGAGGGCAGCACCCCGTCGGCGATCAGGAAGCTGGCCGAGCGGCCGTGCTCGGTGACGATCCGCAGCGACCGGTCGACCCGGTCGTCCTTGCCGTAGCTGGCCCCCGACAGCTCCTGGGTCTCGTGGATGACGGGTTCGAGCAGGTCGGTCTCGTACATCGAGTCGGCGTCCTGGAGCACCATCGCGATCCGCTCCAGGCCCATGCCGGTGTCGATGTTCTTCTCGGGCAGCTCGCCGATGATGTTGAAGTCCTCGTCCCGGATGTTCTGCATGAACACCAGGTTCCAGATCTCCAGGTAGCGGTCGGACTCGCTGGCCGGGCCGCCGTCGGGGCCGAAGGTGGGGCCGCGGTCGTAGTGGATCTCCGAGCACGGGCCGCAGGGGCCGGCCACGCCCATCGACCAGTAGTTGTCCTCCATGCCCAGGCGCTGGATGCGCTCGGCGGGCACGCCGATCTGGCGCCACAGCCCGAAGGCCTCGTCGTCGTCCAGGTAGACGGTGATCCACAGCCGGTCCGGCTCCAGCCCGTACCCCTCGGTGACCAGCTCCCAGGCGTAGGCGATGGCGCCTTCCTTGAAGTAGTCGCCGAAGGAGAAGTTGCCCAGCATCTCGAAGAAGGTGCAGTGGCTGCGGTCGCCGACGTTCTCGATGTCGGAGGTGCGGGTGCACTTCTGCACGCTGGTGGCCCGGCGGTAGTCGGGCTCGACCTCGCCCAGGAACCAGGGCTTGAACTGGTTCATGCCGGCGTTGGCGAGCAGCAGGGTGGGGTCGTTGGGGATCAGCGGGCTGGAGGGGACCAGCCGGTGGTTGCGCGCGACGAAGAAGTCGGTGAACCGGCGACGGATGGCGGTCGAGTTCATGGTGTGGACCTCGCGTTCGTGGGTCGGGAGCCGTGCATCCTCCAGCGCGAGCCGGGCGCCTCAGGGCGCCTAACCAGCCCCGCTCCCCGGCTCGGCGAGCTGAGCTCGCAGCTCCGCCTCCCGCTCGGCCATGGCCGCCTGGCCCTCGGACAGCCCCCGGGCCAGGCGCTCCCGCCAGTCGGTGGTGGCCTGGACCAGCTCCTCGGCCAGCGACCGGGGGGCCAGCCGGTCGGCGGTCCGCGACGCCCACCGCATCACGCCCACGCCGATGGCCGCCCCCATCCCGAGCCCCACCAGGCCCCAGAAGACTCGTTTCATCGCCTCATCGCCGCCTCCGGGAGCGGCGGCGGCCACGGCCCGACGGCTGGTCGTCGGAGGCGGCCGCGCCGGCCGCCCTGCGCAGCCCGTAGGCGAACGCGCTCAGCTTGACCAGGGGGCTGGAGATGGTGGCCGAGACGGTGTTGACCATGCCGCCCACCGAGGCGGTGACGCCCTCGGCGGTGGCCAGGATGCCGTCGACCCGGACGAGCTCCTGGTTGACCATGGCCACGGTGGTGTTGACCTCGCCCAGCAGGGGCACGGTCTGGGTGGTCACCCCGTCGATCAGGTCCTTGGTCGAGGTCAGGACCCGGAACAGGTTGGCCATTACGACACACAGCACCACGACCAGGGCGCCGACCAGGAAGGCGACGATCGTCCAGGCGATGGCCAGCAGGCTCACGGGTCTGCTCCTCGTTGTCCGTCGGGTCCGGAAATGCTCCAGCTTAGCCGGTCCGACCCGGTCCGGCCCGCGGATTTCGGGGGATGGCGCGCTGGAGCCGCCGGGAGTCTACCGCGACGCCACGGCTCGGAGTCGGCCTTCGGCCGACGATCGACCGATTTCGACCGCCAGGCTCGGCGGTCGGGCTAGGGGCGGACCGGGACAGGGTCGACGACGAAGTCCCGCTGGCGCACCAGGGTCGCCGCCAGGACGGCCCCGGCGGCGGCGACCCCGGCGCTGACCAGCAGGATCTGGTCGAGCGCCTGGGCGAAGGCGGCCGGGTCGCCCTCGACCCGGGCCGGGAGCAGGATGCCGAGGGCGGCGATGCCGATGGCGATCCCGACCTGGCGGAAGGTGTTGCTGACCCCCGACGCCATGCCGCTGCGGGTGGCCGGGACCACCCCGAGGGCGGCGTAGGTCACGCTCGGGTTGGACAGGCCGATCCCGACCCCGAGGACCAGCAGCCCGGGCAGGAGGGCCGTCCAGGGCGAGGACGCCTCCAGCCCGCGCATGGCCAGCAGCCCGGCCGCGCACAGCAGCTGCCCGGCGGGCAGGGCGGCCCGCACGGGCAGGACCCCGGCTGCGCGACCGCCCAGCACCGACACCACCAGGGCGGCCGCCGAGAGGGGGAGCAGCTGGAGCCCGACCGACGTCGGCGACGCCCCGGCCACGTCCAGCAGGAACAGCGTCAGGTACAGGAACGGGCCGAAGGTCGAGGCGGCCAGGACCATCACCACCACCGACGCCCCGGTGAAGGTGGGGATGGCGAACAGGCGCAGGTCGAGCATGGGCTCACGCTGGCGCTGCTCGACGGCCACGAAGGCGGCCAGCAGCAGCGCCGCCCCGGCCATGCTGGCCAGGATCACCCCGCTCCCCCAGCCGAGCACCTCGCCGCGGGTGAGGGCGAACACGCCCAGGAACAGCCCCGTGCTCAGGGTGACCGTGCCCCGCCAGTCGACCCGCTGGGCGTCGGGGTCGCTGGACTCGCGCAGGTGCCGGACGGCCACCGGGAGGCAGGCCAGCGCGACCGCGGCGTCGAGCGCGAAGATGGCCCGCCAGCCGAACGACTCGGTGAGCAGCCCGCCCTCCAGCGGGCCGACGGCGAAGGCGGCGGCCACCGTCGCCCCCCAGACGCCGAGGGCG
>Ga0307319_10000365_pt1 | contig 13928 bp, 13 predicted proteins | sample ER_DNA_368_FD_194491 | JGI IMG/M metagenome (GOLD analysis project Ga0307319, IMG submission 194491) | Bulk soil microbial communities from the East River watershed near Crested Butte, Colorado, United States - ER_DNA_368 | ecosystem: Environmental > Terrestrial > Soil > Floodplain | place...
CGTTGATGATCTCCGTTGTGTAGCGGCGCGTCATGCGCTCGAGCTCGGGGCGCGAGAGCCGCTTCGGGTTGCAGACGACTCCTCCCTTCGCGCCGCCGAACGGGATGTTCATCAGCGCACACTTCCAGGTCATCCACATCGCGAGCGCCTTCACCTCGTCGAGGGTGACGTCGGGGTGGTAGCGGATCCCGCCCTTCGACGGGCCGCGCGCGATGTTGTGCGTCACGCGGAAGCCCTCGAAGGCGTGGATCGTGCCGTCGTCCATCGTGACGGGAACCGAGACGACGACCGCCTTCTTGCACTCCTGGAGGACGTTCACCAGGCGCTGGTCGATGTCGAAGATCTCGGCGACGCGGCGCAGCTGCTCCCGGGCGATGTCGAACGGGTTCTCGCGGAGGTGGGACTCGGGCGCTTCGACGGTGGTCACGGAGGCTCCTTGGACGGAAACGCGGTGAGTATAGGTCGCTACTTGATGCGGAACCGGATCGTGCGGCTCGTCGGTGGCTGCCCCTTGCTCGTCGGGAACGCGAGCAGCCGGACCTCGTAGCGGCCGGGCCCCAGTCGGTTGCCGCCCGGGCCGCGGCCGGTGAGCCCGATCGCGACGCGGCCGGGCAGCAGGTCACGCAGACGAGCCAGCAGGCCGATGCGGTGGCGATTGCGCCAGAGCTCGACGTCCAGCTTGGCGACCGGGTACACCTGGGTTCCCGCAGGGGCGGCCGCGACCAGGCCGGCGCGCAACGAGAGCACGGCGGGGGTGGTGTCGGACGGCCTGAAGGAGCCGGCCGAGAGCGCCACCGCGGAGATCAGGCTCTCCGGCGGGGGGCCGAACGTGATCGCCCATGGAATCTTCAGCGGCCCGGCTCCGCGCGCGACCAGCAGCACCGTGCCCTCGGCTGAGCCGTCGCTCGGAGGCGCCCCCTCCAGCCGCGCGCGCAGGGTGAGATTGGTCTGGCCGCCCGGCTTGAGCCGCATCCAGCGCGGCTTCGGCGTGATCTGGAGGCCGCCGCTGCCGGTGCTCCGGATCCGCACGAGTAGCCGGCGCGTCGAGACGTTGCTGACGACGAGCTCCTGCGTCGCGTGCCAGCCGTCGCCCTGCGCGCGTCCGAACGCGAGCGTCACCGGGTCGGCGCTGATCTCACCCGCCGCGGCGGCTCCGAGATCCACGAGGCCCGCTCCCTGCGCGGTGACGCTCGTGTCGCGGATCGCGCGGGCGGTGCCGGTCAGCAGGCTGCTCAGGTCGACCGCGCGGAGGCCCGGCCGCGCCTGCGCGAGGACGGCTGCGGCTCCGGCGACCACGGCGGCTGCGGGACTCGAGCCGTTGACGGTGCCGAAGCGCGGCGTCCCGTCGTCGTTCGCGCCGGGCTCCGAGGTCGCGAGCGCGACGCCGGGCGCCGCGAGATCGGGCTTGACTCGGCCGTCGAAGGCCAGGCCGCGCGACGAAAAGGGCGCGATCGCGCCGTCGTTCCCGTTGCGCACGACACGGGGCACCCCGATCGAGATCGTCGGGTGCTCGTGTCTCTTCAGTGCCGTGAGCGCGACCTGCGCGACGTGCAGCGGAAGGCTCACGACCGGCACGTCCACCGCCTCGTCGAGCCCGAGGCCCCCGGCAGGCAGCTGCGTGCCGTAGACGACGACCGCGGTCGCCCCGGCGCGCGCGGCGTACTCGATTGCGAGCTGCGGGTCGGAGCTGCCGTGAATCAGGGCCGCCCGGCCGGCGACCAGGCTGCGCCCGCGACCGTCGAAGAACCGGTCGAGGCTCGGGCCGGCCGCGCCCCCCTTCGGCGATCGCGGCGCGGCGAGCTCGAGCTCGACCGGGCGGGCCGAGACGGCCGCACCCGCGAGCGGCAACGGACGGTCGAGAACGAGGCTGAGGCCCGCGCGCACTGCAACCGGGACTTCCTCGGCATCGGAGCGCAGGTCGGCAGCGCCGACGGTGAGCGCGGCGGGCGCGCCGCCGGGACTCGAGATGCTGCCGTAGCCCGGGCCGGCCGGGCCGTCATTGCCGGCGGGCGCGACGACGAGCGTGTCGAGCTCCAACGCGCCGCGGATCGCCCGCGCCTCCGGCGAGTCCGCGAACGCGCCGTAAGAGACGGCCGCGCCGACGAGCGCGATCCGGGCGGCATCGTGAGCGTCCCCGTCGAGGTTCGGGTCGACCGCGCGCTCGAGACCGGCGATCACCTGGTCGGTGCGCGCGTAGACGGCCCAGCCGCCCGTCAGGTCCTGCTGCCACCCCGCGACCCGGATCGGCAGCACCGAGGCTCCCGGCGCGATCCCGGTCACGCCGCCCGGCCCGCCGGAGCCGACGAGAATCCCCGCCATCTGGGTGCCGTGGCGCTCGAGCCGGTTCGTGCCGCCCGGGTCGGCCGCAGCGGTTGCGTCGGGATCGCCCCCGACGACGTCGACCCCAGGAAGAACGCGTCCGAGCAGGAAGGGCTGCTCGCTGTCGACGCCGGTGTCGAGGAGCGCGATCGTCACGCCGCGCCCGTCGTACCCGGGGAGCCGCAGCGCCGGAAGGTGGCTCGCTCCGCGCGCGACGCCCTTCACCCCGAGCAGCTCCGAGGAGACCGAGGCCGGGTATGCGGGCCGAACCGGGTAGACCCCGGCCACCTCCGGCCGACGCTCGAGCACTGCGATCGCCCGTGCATCGAGCGGCGCGGAGAACCCGTTCAGCACGCGCGAGTAGCTGAACTGGATCCTCGGCCGGATCCCGCGCGTGCTGAGCTCGGAGAGCAGCTGCCGCTGGGCGGCGAGGGCTGACCGCGTCCACGTCCGCTCCTTGCGCTGGCTGGCCACGCCGCCGTTCTGCGCGACCCGCTGCGCCATCGACGGCGAGCGCAGCACGACCAGGACCCGCTGCCCTACCGTCACCGCCGGGTGCCCTCCGCCCACGAGGCCGCGCCACGACGACGCCTCCGAGACGAGCGAGCGCGGCTTGGCGCTGCTGACGCCGAAGCCGACGACGAGCACCGTGGCCGCCAGCACGAGAATCGCGGGCAGGGCCGCGCGGCCGAGCGCGCGGTCGCGAGGCATCGCAAACGATGCCTCGTCAGAACGCCGAGGCGTACGCATCCAGACCAAGATAACCGGGCGGCGGGATCGCTTCGGCGTAACGCGAGGCGGAGGCGATCATCGCGGCGTTGTCGGTGCACAGCGCGAGCGGTGGCGCCTTCGCGTCGGGCAGCGCTGCGCGGAGCTCGGAGTTCGCCGCCACTCCTCCAACGACGGCGATCCGCTCGGCGCCGTTTCGCTCCGCGGCCTCGAGCGTGCGTTGCACGAGCGCCCGCACGAGCGCGCGCTGGTAGCTCGCGGCGAGGTCGGCGCGCCGCTCCTCCATCCGGTCACCCAGCCCGCGGACCTCGTAGAGCAAGGCGGTCTTGACCCCTGAGAAGGAGAAGTCGAGCCCGGGCACGCGCGCGACCGGGAACTCGAAGGCGTCCGGATCGCCGTCGCGTGCGAGGCGGTCGATCTCGGCGCCGCCGGGGTAGCCGAGGCCGAGCAGGCGCGCCCCTTTGTCGAATGCTTCGCCGGCCGCGTCGTCGAGGGTCGTGCCGATCGGCCGGAACGCGCCGCGCTCCGCCACGTCGACGAGCATCGTGTGCCCGCCGCTCGCGAGCAGACAGAGGAACGGCGGCTCGAGCGGCTCGGGCTCCAGGTACAGGGAGGCGACGTGCCCGTGGAGGTGGTTCACCGGCACGAGCGGCAGGCCGCGGCCCCACGCGAGGGCCTTCGCCGCCGAGAGCCCGACGAGCAGTGCGCCGATCAGCCCCGGGCCCTGGGTGACGGCGACCGTGTCCACGTCGTCGAGCCCCGCCCCGGCCTCGGCGAGCGTCTCGCGCACGACCGGGAGCACGAGCTCGAGGTGCCGCCGCGAGGCAACCTCCGGCACCACGCCGCCGAAGCGGGCGTGCAGGTCCGCCTGCGAAGAGACCACGTTCGACCGGATCGTCCCGCCGTCGACGAGCGCCGCGGCCGTCTCGTCGCACGAGGTCTCGATCCCGAGAATCAGGAGCGCGTTGCCGGCTCGGAGACCGGGTCCTTCCACATGATCAGCGCGTCCTCGCGGTTGTCCGTGTAGTAGCCGCGCCGCACCCCCCGCGGGCGGAAACCGAGCTCCTCGTAGAGCTTGATCGCGCCGGCGTTCGAGACGCGCACCTCGAGCGTGTACCCGCGGCGGCTGCGGCCGGAGGTGAGCTCGAAGAGCCGGTTGAGCAGCAACGAGGCGATGCCCTGGCGGCGGTGGCCGGGCTCGACGGCGACGTTCATCACGTGCCACGCGTCGACGTAGCGGGAGATGATCAGGTAGCCGATCAAATGCCCCGTCTCGGCCTCGAACGCGCCGAGGCAGAGCGACGACGGCTTGGCCAGCTCGCTCGCGAACATCGAGCGCGACCACGGCGTCGGGTACGAGGTGCGCTCGATCTCCTCGATCGCGTTCAGGTCGCGAAGCTCGAGACGGCGGAGCTCGATCTCGGCGCTCACGCGTTCCGCTCCGCGTCCGGGATGCGCAGGTAGAGCGGCTCGACCGCGTCGGGGGACCCGAATTCACGTGCGAGCTCGACGTGGAAGCGGGCGCGCGGCAGGTGCCGCTCGTCGCCGTCGGGGGGAACGCTCGCGCCGCCCTCCTCGAGCACGGTGCGATAGCGGACGGCGCCGTCCCCGACGCACAGCGTTCCCGCGTCGACCTCGATGTCGGCCGGGGCGCAGACCAGCGGCTCCCCGCCGCGAAGCGTGAAGACCTCGCGCCGGCCCGCGTCCACGACCGGCAGCGCCCCGGGAGCGCCGGCGGCCAGGGCGGCGAGCGTCGAGACCCCCGCGACGGGGAGCTCGAGCGCGAGTGCCAACCCGCGCGCCACGGCGAGGCCCATCCGCAGGCCCGTGAAGCTCCCCGGCCCCGTGCCGACGACGATCCCGGTCAGCTCCGTTCGCGCGGCTCCGCTCTCGCGGAACAGCTCGTCCGCATCCTCGAGCACCCGGACGGCCCGGGAGACCTTCTCTCCCAGCACCTGGCCGTCCCGGACGAGCGCGGCGGTGGCAGCGCTCGTCGCGGTGTCAAACGCGAGTGTCAGCACCCCCGAACAGGCGGTCGAGCAAGGCGACGTCCGGGCTGTCAAGAGCGATCAGTCTAAGACCACGGTCCACGTGCGACAAACGTACCTCCACGCGCGCCGGCGGGAGCGCCCCGACCGCGGCTTCGGGCCACTCGACGAAGCAGATCGCGCCCTCGAAGTACGGCTCGAGGTCCCCCCACTCGGCCGCGGAGAAGCCCTGGAAGCGGAAAAGGTCGAGGTGGGAGACATCGCCGACCCGGGCCGGGTACCGGTGGCCGACGGTGAAGGTGGGGCTGGTCACCGGCACCGTCACGCCGAGCGCGCGGCAGGCTCCACGAACGAAGGTCGTCTTGCCGCTGCCGAGCTCGCCCGAGACGGTGACGACATCGCCCGCGTTCAGAGCCGGAGCCAGGGCAGCGGCAATCGCCTCCGTCTCCGCCGGCGAGGCGGAGCTCAAATCCACACTCAAACGAGTCCTAAAAGAGGCCGAGCTGGACTGCGGGCTCGGGCTCGGACACGACTGGCGCGAGGAGCGGCGTCACGGGTGCCGGACCGGCGACGGGGCGGCCGAGCAGCTCCGGCAGGCGCGCGAAATCCTCTTCGAGCACCTTCAGCATCGCCGGCGTGTAGAGCGCGGCGGCCGGGTGGTAGAGCGGGTAGAGGAGCACGCGGCTCTCGCCGAGCGTGACCTGCTGCTCGGCTCCGTGCACGCGCGTGATCCCGGTCGGCTTGCCCGAGAGCAGCTTCGTGGCGAAGTTGCCGAGGGTCGCGACGACGCGCGGGCGGATCAGCTCGACCTGGCGGAAGAGGTGGCCTTCGCACGCCTGGATCTCGTCCGGGGCGGGGTCGCGGTTTCCCGGTGGACGGCACTTCAGGACGTTGGCGATGTAGACGTCGCCGCGCTCGAGGCCGATGCCCGCGAGCAGCTTGTCGAGGAGCTTGCCGGCCTGGCCGACGAACGGGTAGCCCTGCTTGTCCTCGTGGAAGCCGGGCGCCTCGCCCACGAACATCAGGTCGGCGTCCGGATCGCCGACGCCGAAGACGACCTGCGTGCGGCCCTGCGCGAGCCGGCAGCGGGTGCAGCCCGCGACGAGCCGCGCGAACGCGTCGAGCTCTGTCAGCCGCTCAGTGGCCGCAGCCACAAGAACCGCCACAACAGCCGCCGGACGATGGACCGCCGTAGGTCGGCTGCTCGCCGGTGCCGTGCGTCGCGAAGACGGAGAACTGCTTGCGCACGTTCGCGGAGGAGCAGTCGGGGCAGTCCGGCTGCTCGCCGTTGCGGACGAGCTCCTCGAAGTGCGACTCGCACTCCATGCAGACGTATTCGTAGATCGGCACCGTGTCAGCAGACCCTAGCAACGGCTCCGCATGTTCGACTACGCACCGGACGGACCGGGTTTTTCAAGCTCGCGGAAGCTCGAAGAAAAACGTCGAGCCCTCGCCGGGGCGCGAGCGGACGCCGATGGTGCCGCCCATCCGCCGCACGAGCTCGCGGGAAATGTAGAGCCCTAGCCCGGTGCCGCCCGGTACCGCGCGGTGCTGCGGATCGCCGCGATAGAACTTCTCGAACACCGAGCCCTGCTCGGCGAGCGGGATGCCGATTCCCTCGTCGGCGACCTCCACGCGAACGCTCGCCTCCGAGTGCGCAGTCCTGACGACCACCTCGCCGCCCTCCGGGGAGTACCTGATCGCGTTGTCGATCAGGTTGACGAGCACCTGCTCGATCCGGCCGCGGTCGCCGAGCGCGGCGGCGGCACCGTTGGTGCTCATGCTCAGGGAGACGGACTCCGGCAGGCGCTCCCGCATGGCCTCGACCGCCTCTCGCACGAGCTCCGCGAGGTCGACGCGCTCCCTGTCGACCCGGAGGTCTCCGCGGTCGAGCCGGTTGGCGAGCAGCACCTCTTCCGTGATCTGCGTGAGGCGGGTTCCCTGCGCGCCGATCATCTCCAGCAGCTGCTGGCGCCGCTCGGGCGAGAGCGCGATGTCGTCGCGCAGGAGCGTCTTCGCCGCGCCGAGCACCGCGGTCATCGGCGTGCGCAGCTCGTGGGAGACGGTGGCGATGAAGTCGCTCTTGGCCGCCTCCAGGTCTCGCTCGACGGTCAGGTCGCGGAAAGCGTAGACGACGCCTCCGTGGCTGCGGACCGCGACGAAGGAGAGCCAGAGCTCGCGGCCGTCCACCTCGAGCGGAAGCGTCACCGGCGTCGCCGGCGAGGCGCCTTCCGAGACGGGAATCTCCGCGGCGACCGCGCGCCAGCCGCCGAAGACGTCGCCCGCGGGACGACCGAGCACATCGCCGCGGCGCTGCCCCGTGACGAGCTCCGACGCGCGGTTCCAGAAGCGAATGCTCCCCTCGTCGTCGAGCAGGAAGACGCCGTCGCCCACAGCTTCCAACACCCTCGCCGCATGCTCCCGCTCGGCCGCCGTCGCTTCGGCCCGCGCACGCGCAGCGGCTTCGGCCTGCTCCTGCTCGTGCAGTCGCGCGTTGCGGACGGCGGCAGCCATCAGGCCGATCAGCCCCTCGGCGAGCTCGAGCTGCTCCTCGTCGTACCGGGCGCGCTCGTGCATCAGCTGGACGACGCCGACGACCTCGCCCTCGTGCTTGACGGGGAGCATCATCGCGGACTGCACCCCGGGCGGCCCCTCGTCGGGGAGCTTGCGCATGCGCCCCTCGCGGTCGACGTCGTAGTAGACCCCTGCCGGGTCCTTCACCTGCTCGGGCACGTCGTTCACGAGCAGCGGCTCGCCGCTCACGATCACGCGGCTCTGCATACCGCCGCCCTCGCGGTTCAGCGGCAGCGGCGGCAGGATCGCGGGGTCGATCTTGTCGCCGTCGACCCAGGCGTAGTCGCAGCTGATCAGGCCGGTGCCGCGGTCGAACGACGACACGATGACGCCGCCGTGCGGCACCGCCTCAGCGAGCAGCTCGCGGAAGCGGTCGTAGACGCGCTCCAGCTCCAGCGTCTCGTTCAGGTACCGCGCGGCCGCGAGCAGAAGCTCCGCTTTTTCAGCCCCCGAGTGACGGCGCACGTCACCTTCATGATGCCCTAGACGTGTTCGAAAGTCTCGCCGTGCGGCTGGAAGGACGGATCGTGGCGTTGGAGCCGCTCGAGCCGCAGCACGCCGAGGGCCTGCGCGAGGCGGCCGACGACGAGCGGATCTGGCGCTGGATGCTGACGCGTGACGTCGAGGCGTGGATCGCTGATGCCCTGCGCGGCTCGGACGACCGGCAGCCGTTCGCGGTGCTCCTGGGCGGCGCGATCGTCGGCTCGACGAGCTACATGTCGCTCGCGCCGGAGCACCGCCGGCTCGAGATCGGCAACACATGGATGAACCCGTCCACCTGGGGCACGGGCGCGAACGTCGAGGCGAAGTACCTCCTGCTTCGGCACGCGTTCGAGGAGCTCGGCTGCCTGCGGGTGGAGTTCAAGACCGATGCTCTGAACGAGCGGGCGCGCGGTGCCCTGGCGGCCCTCCCGGCGGAGTTCGAGGGCATCCACCGCCGGCACATGCTCGTCCGCGGCGGCGAGCGGCGCGACTCCGCCTGGTACGCGGTCATCGACGACGACTGGCCCGAGGTGCGCCGAGCGCTCGAGAAGCGGTTAGGGAGGGTTTGACGAAACACCGGCGAGGCCCTCGGGCCACGCTACTCGCCCCGATGCGGCGTCCTCAGTCGCACCGATAGCTACGGCTATCGGCACTCCCTGCGTCCTTATCTCGGAACGACCAGCGCACCCCGAGAGCGAGCAGCGTTCCGCCAAACCCTCCTGGGCTAGACTTCGCCGCGCCCGGTATCCGTTACGGAACTGGAGCCCTTCGATGGTGAAGACGGTGAACGTGATCGGTCGCGGCCGTGTCGGGTCGGCGATCGCCGCGCGACTCGAGGAGCGCGGCGTCGACCTCCGTGAGGACGGAGCTGAGCTCTCGTTGCTGTGCGTGCCGGACACGGCTATCCGGGACGTGGCCCAGGGTCTGCCACCCGGAGACGGCAGTTGGGTCGCGCACGTCGGCGGCGCCACCCCCCTTTCGGCGCTCGACCCGCACGAGCACCGCTTCTCGCTCCACCCGCTGCAGACGTTCACGCGCGCGCGGGGCCCGGAGCAGCTCGACGGCGCCTGGGCGGCGGTCACGGCCGAGGCGGAGGAGGCGCGCGAGCTCGCGTTCGAGCTCGCCCGCGTGCTGGGGCTCGAGCCGTTCGAGCTCGAGGACGCCGACCGGCCGCTCTACCACGCAGGCGCGGTCGTGGCCTCGAACTACCTGGTCGCCCTGCACGAGGCGGCCGCCGGGCTCCTCGCCGCCGCAGGAGCGCCGCCGGAGGCCCTCGAGCCGCTCATGCGCCGCACGATGGAGAACGGCTTCGAGCTGACGGGCCCAATCGAGCGCGGCGACTGGGAGACTGTCGAGGCGCACCGCGAGGCGATCCGCCGCGCGCGCCCGGACCTCGAGCAGCTCTACGACGTGCTGGCGGAAGCGACGGTCAGATGAGGATCGCGCGCACCGCCGACGAGCTGCAGCTCGACGGTGAGATCGGCCTCGTGCCGACGATGGGCGCCTTTCACCGGGGCCATCTCTCCCTCTTCCGCGCCGCGCGGGCCGAGAACGACGTCGTCGTCGCCAGCCTCTTCGTCAATCCCGCGCAGTTCGGAGAGGGCGAGGACCTCAATGCCTACCCGCGGGACGAGGAGCACGACGCGAAGCTCGCCGAGGAGGCCGGCGTCGACGTCCTGTTCGTTCCGACGGCGGAGCAGATCTACCCGCCCGGGTTCCAGACCTGGATCGACGTCGAGCGGCTCGGCGCGATCCTCGAGGGCGAGCACCGGCCCGGCCACTTCCGCGGAGTCGCCACGGTCTGCCTGAAGCTCTTCAACCTCGTCCGGCCCCGGCGGGCCTACTTCGGCCAGAAGGACGCGCAGCAGGTCGCGGTCGTGAAGCGGATGGTGCGCGACCTCGCCGTCCCGGTCGAGATCCGCGTCCTCCCCACCGTGCGCGACGACGACGGGCTCGCCCTCTCGTCGCGCAACACCTACCTCACGCCCGAGGAGCGTGAGCGCGCGCTTGCGCTGCCTCGCGCCCTCCAGGCTCGTGACCGGAACCTGCTCGACGGGCTCTCGGTCGACTACTTCGAGGAGGCGGACTTCGAGCCCCGCGTCCTCGCCGCCGCGGTTCGCGTCGGCCGAACGCGCTTGATCGACAACGTCGTCCTGGAAGGAGATCCGAAGTGAGCAAATACGCGTCCTGGACCCACGGCAAGCTGCCGCTGACCGAGCTGGCCGAGCTCAAGCGCCGCGGCCAGAAGCTCGTGATGGTGACGGCGTACGACTTCCCCAGCGCGCGCATCGCGGACGAAGCGGGGGTCGAGCTCGTGCTCGTCGGCGACTCCGCCGGGATGGTGGTGCTCGGCAACGAATCGACCGTTCCCGTGACGATGAACGAGCTGCTGATGCTCACGCGCGCGGTCACCCGTGGAGCGAGGCGTCCGCTCGTGATCGCCGACATGCCTTTCGGCTCGTTCCAGGTCTCGGACGACGACGCCGTCGCGAACGCGGTTCGCTTCGTCAAGGAGTCGGACGCCGACGCGGTCAAGGTCGAGGGCGCCGGGCCGACGCTCTCCCGGGTGCGGGCGATCGTGGGGGCGGGCGTCCCCGTGATGGGCCACGTCGGCCTGACGCCGCAGTCCGCGACGATGCTCGGCGGCTTCAAGGCGCAGGGCCGCACCGCCGAGAAGGCGGAGCGGCTGTACGAGGAAGCGCTCGCGCTCGAGGCGGCGGGCTGCTTCGCGATCGTGCTGGAGGCCGTTCCGGCCCCGATCGCGGCGCGCGTGACGGAGGCCCTGAGCGTGCCCACGATCGGCATCGGCGCGGGCGGCGACTGCGACGGCCAGGTGCTCGTGTGGCACGACCTGCTCGGGCTCTACGAAGGCAAGGCGCCGCGGTTCGTGAAGCGGTACGCCGACCTAGCGGCCGAGGCCAGGCGCGCGCTCGAAACGTACGCAGAGGACGTGCGCGAGCGCCGCTTCCCGGAGGAGCAGCACACGTACACGATCCCGGACGAGGAGCTCGAGTCCTTCGAGTCCTGGCTAGCGGCGTACGAGGGCGCGCAGACCTATCGCGAGTAGCGCGAGCGACCAGGCGACGAACACCAGCTCGACCACGACGAACGCCGCGTTCCCGGCCCCGCGGTCGGCACCCCCGCGGTGGAAGACGTCGTCGCCGTAGACCGCAAGGCGCACCGGCCAGACCAGGAACAGCGAGAGCGCGACCGGCGCCGAGGCGAACGCGAGCAGGTGCCGAGACTGCCGGTACGTGACCCCGCCCACGACGCGGGTCACCGCGTAGAGCACGAGCCCGGCGACGAAGTAGCCCGCGACGCCGTACAGCGAGCCGCCGAGGAAGGCCCAGACCACCACGTCCACCCAGTCGAGCGTCACGTCGTTCAGGACCGTGCCGGCGACCGGCGTCCAGAGGACGGCCGCGATCCCGGAGAGCAGCACGAGAGCGAGCACTGCCTCGCTGCGCGCCCGGGCGGCGGCTTCGGAGTCGTCGCGGAGCCCGGTTAGCACCTCGTGCGGCCGCACGAGGACGAGCACCGCGCGCTGAAGCCAGAGCCGGTCGTCGGCGGGCGCAGGCTGGGCGCGGGCACTCATGCAGCAGCGGGCTCGCGGGCGGGCAGGATCTCGCGCAGGTACCGGCCAGTCGCGGAGGGCTCGACCTCGGCGACGTCTTCCGGCGTCCCGGTCGCGATCACCTCGCCCCCGGCCTCGCCGCCCTCGGGTCCGAGGTCGACGATCCAGTCGGCCTGCTTGATCACGTCGAGGTTGTGCTCGATCACGAGGACGGTGTTGCCGGCGTCGACGAGCCGCTGCAGCACCTCGAGCAGCTTCTCGATGTCGGCGAAGTGGAGGCCGGTGGTGGGCTCGTCGAGGATGTAGAGCGTGCGGCCCGTCGCGATCTTGCCAAGCTCCTTCGCGAGCTTGACCCGCTGAGCCTCACCGCCGGAGAGCGTCGTTGCCGGCTGGCCGAGCTTGACGTAGTCGAGCCCGACGTCGTGCAGTGTCTGCAGCCGCCGTCGCAGCTTCGGGATCTTCGCGAAGAAGCGCAGCGCCTCCTCGACCGACATCTCGAGCACGTCCGCGATCGACTTGCCCTTGAAGCGGACCTCCAGCGTCTCGCGGTTGTAGCGCTTGCCGCCGCAGGTCTCGCACGGCACGTAGACGTCGGGCAGGAAGTGCATCTCGATCTTGATCGTCCCGTCGCCCTTGCAGGTCTCGCAGCGGCCGCCGCGCACGTTGAACGAGAACCGACCGGGCTTGTAGCCGCGCACTTTCGCCTCCGGCGTGAGCGAGTAGAGCTCGCGGATCGGCGTGAAGATGTCGGTGTAGGTCGCAGGGTTCGAGCGCGGCGTGCGGCCGATCGGCGACTGGTCGATGTCGATGACCTTGTCGAAGCACTCGATCCCCTCGCAGCCGAGGTGGTCGCCGGGCTTCACGCGCATCCGGTGGAGCCGGTTCGCGAGCGCCTTGTAGACGATCTCGTTCACGAGCGTGGACTTCCCGGAGCCCGAGACGCCGGTCACGCAGACGAACTTCGCGACCGGGAACTCGACGTCGATGTCCTTCAGGTTGTGCATCGAGGCCCCGCGGATCCAGAACGAGCCGACGTCCTCCGCTCGCCGCTCGGGAACCGCGATCTCGCGCTTCCCCGCGAGGAACTGACCGGTCACGGACTCGGCATTGCGCTCGACCGCCTTCGCGGGGCCCTCGGCGACGACGTGGCCGCCGTGCTCGCCGGCTCCCGGGCCCATGTCGACGAGGTGGTCGGCCGCGCGCATCATCTGCTCGTCGTGCTCGACCACGAGCACGGTGTTGCCGAGGTCGCGCAGCTGCTCGAGGGTGGTGATCAGCTTGCCGTTGTCGCGCTGGTGGAGCCCGATCGAGGGCTCGTCGAGAATGTAGAGCACGCCGACGAGCTGGCTCCCGATCTGCGTCGCGAGCCGGAGCCGTTGCGCCTCGCCGCCGCTGAGGGTCGAGGCCGCGCGGTCGAGCTGCAGGTAGCCGACGCCGACGTTCTCGAGGAAGGTCAGGCGCTCGCGGATCTCCTTCAGGATCCGCTCGCCGATCAGCTGCTCGGTCTCTGACAGCTCGAGCGCGTCCACGAACTCGATCGCCCGCTGCACCGACATCCGCGTGAACTCGTGGATGTTTTTGGCGCCGACGGTGACGGCGAGCACCTCGGGCTTGAGGCGGGCGCCGCCGCAGACGGGGCAGGGCCGGAAGCTCATGTACTCCTCGATCCGCTCGCGCTGCTGGCTCGAGTCGGTCTCGCGATAGCGGCGCTGCAGGCTCGCGACGATGCCTTCGAACGCGAGCATGTAGGAGCGGCGGCGGCCCATCCGGTTGCGGTACTGGACGTAGACCTTGTCGCCGTTCGTGCCGAAGAGGAAGAGATTCTGGAGCTCTTCGGAGAGCTCCTGCCAGGGCGTCTCGAGGTCGATCTCGTAGCGGTCGGCGATGGCCTGGATGACCGACTCGTAGAAGCTGGAGTTGCCTAGCGACCACGGGACCAGCGCGCCCTCGCTGATCGAGAGCGTCGGGTCGGGGACGAGCAGGTCCGGGTCGATCTCCTGCTGGGCGCCGAGCCCGGTGCAACGCGGGCACGCGCCGTGTGGTGAGTTGAAGGAGAAGATGCGGGGCTCGAGCTCGGGCAGGCCGACGCCGTGCTCGGGGCAGGCGAAGTTCTCGGAGAAGGTCATCGGCTCACCCTCGAGGACGTCGACCACGACGAGCCCCTCGGCCAGCTGCGCCGCCGTCTCGACCGACTGCGCCAGGCGCTGTCTCAGGTCCGCCTTCATCACGAGGCGATCGACCACGACCTCGATCGTGTGCTT
>Ga0307319_10000366_pt1 | contig 13866 bp, 11 predicted proteins | sample ER_DNA_368_FD_194491 | JGI IMG/M metagenome (GOLD analysis project Ga0307319, IMG submission 194491) | Bulk soil microbial communities from the East River watershed near Crested Butte, Colorado, United States - ER_DNA_368 | ecosystem: Environmental > Terrestrial > Soil > Floodplain | place...
ACGCCGGGCGGCGGTCGTCGAGACCGCGTGTCGGGTGTTCGCGAAGAGCAGCTACCACGGCTCGACCACGGCCCAGATCGCGCGCGAGACCGGGGTGACGGAGCCCGTCCTCTACCGGCACTTCTCCTCGAAGCGCGAGCTCTACCTCGTCTGCCTCGGCGTCGCCTGGGATCGTCTGCGCGCACTCTGGGAGAAGGCGCTCGCGTCCGAGCCCGACCCGTCCGCGTGGCTCGGCACGCTCGGTAAGACGTACCTGCAGGCGCGCGCGGCCGATCGCGTGATCGTCGTCGACCTCTGGATCCAGGCCCTCACGGAAGCGGCCGACGACCCCGAGATCCGCCGCGGTCTGCGCGAGCAGGTGCGCGAGGTGCACGACTTCGTCGCCGGGGTGATCCGTCGCAGCCAGGATGCAGGCGGCGTCAGACCGGAACGTGACGCGGATGCCGAGGCGTGGATCTTCATCTCCCTCGGCCTGCTGACGACGATCGACCGCCGTCTCGGCAACCTCGTCGGCGATGAGTTCGACGACATCGTCGCCTCGAGGCGAACCTGGATGACCGGCAAGCACGCTTAGCAGGTCGGCTTCAAGCCCCTTAGCAGGTCGTCATCGAGCGGCGGAGCGTGCAGCGGAGGCGGCCGAAGGCCGCCGGAGTCTGCGCGGGCTGGAATTCGGTGTGGGTTCGCGCAAAAAAAAGCCCCCGGCTGCGGCTCCGGGGGCTTCATGATTTTTGCGAACCTTTCCTGAGAGGCGACGACCCGGAGGCCTTGGCTCTGCGGCCCAGCCACAACCTCCGGGCTTTCGTCGCCGTCTCTGGCGCGCCCCTTGCATCCCGTAAGCCTGGCGTCCGGCTGGGTGCAAGGTGGTCGGAATATAGACGCGTCCTCGCCAGGAGTCAAGTAACTCGGTCAAGTGATTTTGAGATCGGCCAGTTCACCCCATTTGCGGCTGAAATATGCCCTTTTTGGGGGATATCCGTGAAGGGCCACTTGCGCCGAAGTCAAGTATGCGTTTCACTTCGCCTGGAGCTTTCGTGTCCCGAGATTCCCTCGCCATCCACCAACGTACGGCCCCGCGGCCCGGTAGCGCCCGCCTCGGCGAGCGCGTGCGCCAGCTGCGGGTGGCCGCTGGACTGACCCAGACCGATCTCGCCGGCGACCGCTTCTCGAAGGAGTACGTCAGCCAGATCGAGCGCGGGAAGACAAGGCCCACGCGCGAGACGATCGAGTGGCTCGCCGCCAAGCTCGGGGTCGATGCCGCCTTCCTCGAGCGCGGTGTCTCCGCCGACGAGCGCAGCCGCGTCGAGGCCATGCTCGCGCGGGCGGAGGCGCTCGCGAACGCGCATCAGTTCGACGCCGCGGTCGAGGAGCTCGAGAACTCACGCACGGCCGTGCTGGCCACCGGCGCGGTCGAGCTCGAGGCCCGCGCGGTGCAGACCGAAGCGTGGGCGCGGATGGAGCGGGGCGAGCTTCGGCCTGCCCTGCAGCTCCTGGAGCGCTGCCGCACGATCACCGACGGCCCGGGCTTCTCGGACGTCGACCGCGCACAGGTCCTCTACCGCATGGGTGTCTGCCGCTACCACCTGTCGAGCATCGCCTCGTCGGTCTCGCTCTTCAGCGAGGCTCTGAAGCTGGCGGAAGGCTCGCAGCTCCCGTGCGACCTGCTGCGCTCCGAGATCCTCGGCTGGCGCTCGCGCTGCTACCGCCGCCAGCGCGATTTCGAGGCGGCGCGCGAGGACGTCGAGCGGGCGCTCGAGCTCGCACAGGCCCTCGACGACCACCGCACGATGGCGAATGTCTACTTCCAGGCCTCGCTCGTCTCGGAGCGAATGGGCCACTGGGTCCTCGCGCGCAGCTACGCCGAGCGCGCCAAGGCCTATTACGAGCAGCTCAACGACGAGCGAAACGTCGGCCGGCTGCTCAACAACCTCGGCGGCCTGAACTTCCAGCTCGGCAAGCCCGAGCGGGCGGTCGAGGACCTGAAGAACGCGTACCGAGTGCTGCTCGACAAGGGCAGCGACGCCGAGGCCGCCAACGTGGTCTCGTCACTCGCGCACGTGCATCTGGCCACCGGCCAGGTGGAGTCGGCCGAAGAGGAGGCGCGGCACGCGCTGGATCTCCTCGAGGGCCGCGAAGACTTCCTGCTCGACATCGCGCCGACCCAGCTCGTCCTAGGCCGCGCGTTGATGGAGCAGGGACGTCTCGACGAGGCGCAGGAGATGCTGCGCACCGCCGAGGCAAGCGCAGAGCAGCTCGAATCGATCAGCCATCGCGCCGCCGCGTGGATGGCACAGGGCGATCTCGCCGCGCACCGCGGAGAGGACGCCACGGCGGCAAGGCTTTACCGCAAGGCCGCTGAAGCCCTACAGGATGTCCGCTTCTAAGCCGAAGAAGGAGGTGAAGATGAACAAGGCACGCCTTTTCTCCCTTACGGTCACCCTCTCCCTGATGGCCTTTTACCTCCAGGGCGCCGCTCACGGTCTCCACTGCTTCCTAGGCGTCCCGGGTAGCTGGTTCGACGGGCACTAGAGCCAGGCAGGCGCGTTCGGAGTGGGGTCGAAAGGGGCTCCGAACGCAGCCGAAGGTGTCGAGCCGCACTCCTGCTCAGCGGATCTCGGCCCCGGCCTTCCCGCAGCCTCGGGGGTACACGTAGCTAGACTCGGCCCGTGGGCCGCGTCTCGGCCGTCCTCCTCGCGGCAGCGGCTCTCTCCGCCGGATGCGGCGGTTCACGCACGTCCGCGGGCGGGTCGCTCGACTCGATCCTGAAGCGGCCCGGCCCCGACGTGGGGCTCACGGCAGGCGCGTCCGAGTTCGTTCCGGGCGACGTCCGCTACCCGTTCCTCGTGATCAGGAGCAACGCCAAGCCGGTGCAACGGCCTTCGGCCACGGTGTGGGTCGCGAAGAGCCGTGCGGACCAGCCCTTCGCCCGTGCGACGGCCCGGCTCGAGCCGGTCGGGGTGCCGGGGCGGTCGGAGGCCGCCTTCGGCGGAGTCACGCGGATCTACGTCGTGCACCTGCGGATTCCGAGGCCCGGGCGCTACTGGCTCGCCGCGCAGCCGGAGGGCGCGAGGATCCAAGGGGTCGGCGTGCTCGACGTGACGGCGCATTCGTCGAGCCAGGCCCTCGAGACCGAGGCGCCGCGCTCGGCGACGCCGACGCTTGCGACGGCACCTGCGGCGCGGATCACGACGAGCCGACCGCCGGACCTGCCGCTGCTCCGCTACTCGATCGCGGGCTCGCTAGCCGCCCACGCGCCGTTCGCCGTCACCTTCGCGACGCCGAAGTTCTGCACGAGCCGCACCTGCGGCCCCGTCGTGGACGTGATGGAGGCGGTTCGCAAGCGCTTCGCGGCGCGTGGGGTCCGCTTCATCCACGTGGAGGTCTTCCGCGACAACAACCCGCACCTCGGCTACGACCGCTGGATGCGCGAATGGGGACTGCTCAGCGAGCCGTGGGTGTTCCTGGTCGGCCGCGACGGGCGCGTCAAGGCCAAGTTCGAGGGCTCGGTCTCGGTGGCCGAGCTCGCGGCGGCCGTTCGCTCCCATCTCCTCTGAGCAGGAGTCGAGCCGATCGGCACGAACGAGGCGGGGCATCAAGCTCCTCCTCTCCCCTAAGCGACGGCGGTTTCGGCCGCCGTCGCGCCTTTTCAGGAGGGCTTCACCTCCGGTGCCGCGGGAATACCCGCGAGCCGCCGATCGTAAATGGACGAAACCGGGAACGATCCCTACAGTTCCCGAAACCGATTCAGGGAGAGCGCCGCCTGTGGACCTGAACGCCGGCACCGTGAAGCTCACAGACCTCGCCTCGTGCGGCGGCTGCGCCGCCAAATATTCGGCTGCCCGGCTCGAGCAACTGCTCGCGGGGTTCGTCCCCGTCGAGGCGGAGGATTTGCTCGTCGGGCTTGCGCCTGCGGACGACGCCGCGGTCTACCGGCTCGACGACGAGCGGGCCCTCATCTTCACGCTCGACTTCTTCCCGCCCGTCGTCGACGACCCGGCCGACTACGGCGCGATCGCGGCGACGAACGCGCTGAACGACGTCTTCGCGATGGGGGGCACGCCGCTGCTTGCCCTGTCGATCGCGGCCTTCCCGGAGGAGCTGCCGATGGAGATGCTCGCGCAGATCTTCGCGGCCGCGGACGCGCAGGTGCGGGCGGCCGGAGGACTGCTCGCCGGCGGGCACACGATTCGTGACGCCGAGCCGAAGTACGGCCTCGCCGTCGTCGGCACGGTGCACCCCAAGGGCATCTGGCCCAAGAACGGCGCGCTGCCCGGCGATGTCCTCTTCCTGACCAAGCCGCTCGGAACGGGACTGATCATGTCGGGTTACAAGCGTGGCGAGGCCGGCTCGCAGCAGCTCGAGCGAGCGGTCCGCTGGATGCGGACGCTGAACAACGAGGCAGCGGACATGCTGCGCGGGGTGGAGCCGAGCGCCGTCACCGATGTCACCGGCTTCGGGCTCTTCGGGCACGCGCACGAGGTGGCCGACCGCAGCGGCGTGCGCGTGCGGCTCGAGTCGTCGCGCTTCCCGGCGATCGACGGTGCGCTCGACCTCGCGCGTCACGGCGTGCGCACGAGCGGGGATCCGCGCAACCGCGACTTCGCGGGTGCACACGTGGAAGTCTCTTGCGAGGTGCCGGACACGCTTGTGGCGCTCGGGTACGACCCGCAGACGGCAGGCGGCCTGCTCGTCTCGGTCTCCGGCGAGCGCGCGTCCGCGCTGCAGGCGGAGTTCGAGTCGCACAAGCTCTTCATCCGTCGCGTCGGCCGCGTCGAGGAGGGTGCTGGCGTCGTCGTCGAATGACCGCCAGCGGGAACCTCGCATTCCTGGGGCGACGTCAGGCGGGCGCGGAGCCCGACTCCGCCGGGCGTGAGCGGCCGCCGGCCAGGGAGGCGAGGGATGATTCACGGGCGGTTTCAGCCGTTCCATCTGGGCCACCTCGAGTACCTGAAGGGCGCGGCCGCGCGGTGCGACGAGGTCTTCGTCGGGATCACGAACCCCGACCGGGAGCGGATCAAGCCCGAAGCCTCGGACCCGCTGCGGCACCTGCCCGAATCGAACCCGTACACCTACGTCGAGCGGCTGCTGATGGTGAAGGCCGCCGCCGCCGACGCGGGGATCGAGGCCGAGCGCCTCCACGTGATCCCGTTCCCCGTCAACGAGCCAGAGCTCTGGGACGCATACGTTCCCGGCGATGTCGTCCAGTTCCTCCGACTCTTCTCCGACTGGGGCGGGACGAAGCTCGATCGCCTGCGCGCCGCGGGGTACGACGTCGTCGTGCTCGACGAGGGCGCCGAGAAGGAGATCTCCGGCGCGGACGTGCGCGAGGCGCTGCGCAGCGGCGGAAACTGGGAAAACCTGGTGCCCCCGAGCGTCGCGTCGGTGCTGAAACGGCTCGAACACGCGGCCGTGTGAGGGTCGTTACCACGGTGTAAGGGTCGTGTAAAAGGGCAGAACTTTTCCACCTCGTGGTCGTTTGAACGATTGAAAAGGCCGCCAAAAACCAGGGGGGTTCTAATGCGCACCGTCGTTCTAGCCGCCGCCGCAGGCCTGGCGCTCGCCGTCACCGGCGCCTCGCAAACGGCTTCGACGGCGACAAAAGCCGTCGCTATCAAGGCGGCAGGATTCCAACCGGCAACCGTGACGATCGCGAACGGTGACGCGGTCAAATGGACGAACCGCGACACGAAGAACCACCAGGTCGTCGCGAACAACGGCAGCTTCGCCTCGGCCGTGATCAGGCCGGGGAACGGCTACACGCACGTCTTCAAGGCCTCGGGCACGTTCCGCTACCACGACGCGCTCCATCCGGCCCTGACCGGGAAGGTCGTCGTGAAGGGCCCGCCGCCGGCAGTGACCATCGGCGCCGCCCTGCCGATCCTCGTCTACGGTCAGTCGACGCACATCTCCGGCGCCGTCTCGAGCCAGAACGCGGGCGAGAACGTCACCATCTGGGCGCAGCCCTACGGGCAGGCATCCTACGCCCAGATCGCGACGCTGAAGACGACCACGAACGGCTTGTGGGACTACGTCGTCAAGCCGTCGCTGCTGACGAACTACACGGCGCGCTGGAAGGGCACGGCCAGCCAGCCGATCGGCGTTCAGCTGCGACCGAGCGTCTCCTTCTCGGTCTCGAAGCGCTTCGGCTCCGTGAAGGTCAAGAGCGACCGCTCGCTTGCGGGCCGCAAGGTCTACATCCAGCGGTTCACGCGCTTTCACCAGTGGGTGAAGATGAGGCGCGTCATCCTCGGCGCGGGCTCGCAGAAGCTCTTCCGTCTGCAGCTCAAGCCGGGGCGCTACACGCTCCGCGTCTTCATGTCGCTGAACCAGGTCGGCGCCGGCTACCTGGACGGCTACAGCCAGGCCAGGACCTTCCGGCGCAGGTAGCTCTCGGGACACGCGGCGCGGGGTAGCCTCCGCGCCGCGTGTATCCCATCGTCGTCTTCTTGCTCGACGGGCTCGCCGACCGGGCGCACGAGGTACTCGGCGGGCGAACCGGGAACGAGGCTGCGGCCACGCCGAACCTAGACGCTTTGGCGTCGCGCTCGTCCTGCGGGCTGCTCTACGCCGTCGGCCCGGGACGCGCGCCATCGAGCGAGGTCGCGCACTGGTCGATGCTCGGCTACCGGCCGGACGAGTTTCCGGGGCGCGCGGTCTTCGAGGCGCTCGGCCGCGGCCAGGAGGTGAGCGAGGAGCACGTCTTCGCCTACGCGGCGCTCCGGCCCGCCGAACGGCGCGACGACGGGTGGTGGCTCACGGGTCGCCCTGACCCCGATCGCGAGGCGGAGCAGGCGGAGCGGCTGGTCGCCCGCTGCGACGGGATCGAGGTCGACGGGCTGACGTTCTCGCTCACGCACGTCTGGCGCGGCGAGGCGGTACTGCGGATCTCCGGCGGCGCCGACGAACGGGTCACCGACACCGACGCCTTCTTCCGCGACCGGCACCCGATGCTGCGCCCCCAGCCGCTCGTGGCGGAGGCGGAGCGCACCGCACGCGCCTGCGAGGAGTGGACGCGGGAGGTGATGCGCCGGCTCGAGGGCGAGCGCCTCAACGTGATCACGCTGAAGTGGTTCGGCCGCCCCCGCGCGGTGCCGTCGTTCCTCGAGCGCCACGGGGTGACCGGCGCGTTCGCGGCCGACTCGGCGTTCCTGCGTGGGCTCGGCAGCGCGCTCGCCCTCGAGCCCGTGGACGCGCCGGAGACCGACGATCCCGTTTCCGACCTGCGTCGGCGCGTCGAGCTGGCACGAGCGCGGCTCGACGCAGGCGACACCTTCGTCTTCTGTCATCAGAAGTCGACCGACGCAGCCGGCCACACCAAGGACCCACGGATCAAGCAGGAGACGATCGAGCGGCTCGACGCGGCCCTCGGCGGCCTACGGCCCCTATTCACACGCGCGATCGTCTGCGTCACCGGCGACCACGCTACGCCGGCCTCGCCGGACGTGATCCACTCAGGCGACCCGGTGCCGCTGCTCGTCGCGGGGCCCGGCGTGCGGGCCGACGGCGTGGACCGCTTCGGCGAGCTCGACTGCTCCGGAGGGATCCTCGGGCAGCTCCGTGGGCCCGACCTGATGCCGGTGCTGCTGAACGCCGCCGACCGGCCGCTCTTCCTCGGCTCCCGTCCGACGCCGTTCGAGGGCGCCGACGGCTACCCGGCTCTGCTGGAGCCCCTTCTCTAGTCTTCTGGCATGCACATCGAGTCGTCGACGGCGCTCGGCCGGCTCCGGCGGTTCGAGCTCTCTCCGACGCGGTTCCTGCAGCTGACGCTGATCTCACTCGGGGCGCTGTGGTTGATCGTGCTCACCGGCGCCGCCGTCCGCGTCACCGACTCGGGCCTCGGCTGCCGCCACTGGCCCGGGTGCGAGGCGGGCCACCCGTTACCGGCCAAGGACTACCACGCGTTCATCGAGTTCGGGAACCGCGCGCTCGGCGGCATCGTGATCGCGCTCGTCCTGCTCACGACTTTGGCGTCGTTCTTGACACCGAGCCTTCCGCGCCGGGGCCGCCGGCTGGCGTTGGCGATCTTCGCCGGGACGCTGGCGCAGGCGCCGCTCGGCTACCTCGCCGTGCACAGCGACCTCAACTGGCCGGTAGTGGCCGCGCACCTGCTGCTGTCGATGGCGGTGATCGCCGGAGCGGTCGTGCTCGCGCTCGAGGCGCTCGCGCAGCGCTCCGGTAGCGCGGAGCCCGTCGTCCCGCGAGAGCTGCGCTTGGCCGGGCTCGGCGTCGCCGCCGCGGCGGCCGTGCTCCTCGTCACGGGCACGCTCGCCACCGCCGGCGGCCCGCACTCGGGAGGAGGCTCGGCGGACGACGTCGACCGCCTCTGGCGGCTCCAGCCGCTCGTCTACCTCCACGCGCTCGCGGTGGCCGTCTTCGGGATCGGGCTCGTGTTCCTGCTCGGCTATCTCGCCTCGCAGCGCGATCGCTGGCCGCGGCTGTTCGTGCTCGGCCTCGGCGTGTTCGGCCTGCTGCTCGTGCAGATGACTCTCGGCGAGGTGCAGTACCGGACGCACCTGCCCTGGCCGCTCGTGCTGGTTCACGTCGGGATCGCCGCGGCCGTGTGGGCGCTGCTCGTCGCCTTCGTGACGGTCCTGTGGCGGCCGCCGGCCGCGCTCGCACAAGGCCGCACGTAGACTGGGCCGGTGGCCGACGAGCTGCGCATCGACCACCGGCCGGAGCTCACTCGGCCGGTGATGGTCGCCGCTTTCCGCGGCTGGAACGACGGTGCGCAGGCCGCCACGCTCGCCGCCGGCTACCTCGCGAAGACGTGGCAGGCGGAGCGGTTCGCGGAGCTCGATCCGGAGACTTTCTTCGACTTTCAGGCCACCCGGCCGCACGTCTCGCTCGAGGAGGGACTGACGCGGCGGATCGACTGGCCCGAGACCGGCTTCTACCACGCGCGGCCGGACGGTCTCGACCGCGACGTCGTGCTCCTGCTCGGGATCGAGCCCAACCTGCGCTGGCGCACCTTCACGGACCTCGTCGTCGGCCTCGCGCGCGACCTCAGGATCGAGTTGCTGATCACTCTCGGAGCGCTGCTCGCCGACGTGCCGCACACGCGCTCGGCGCCGGTCACCGGCAGCGCGACCGACAGCGAGCTGGTGGAACGGCTCGGCCTTTCCGCTTCGCGCTACGAGGGGCCGACCGGGATCGTCGGCGTCCTCCACGACGCCTGCCGGCAGAGCGAGATCCCCTCTGCGAGCCTCTGGGCAGCGGTGCCGCACTACGTCTCGCTCACGCCGAGCCCTCGTGGCGCGCTGGCGCTGTGCGAACGGCTCGGCGCCCTGATCGGCGTCCAGGTCGTGGCGGACGAGCTCGAGGAAGCCGCGCGCACGTACGAGGAGCAGGTCAGCGAGGCGGTCGCGTCGGACGAGGAGACGGCGGCGTACGTCGAGGAGCTCGAGCGCCGGGCCGACCAGCTCGAGGAAACGACGGACCTTCCCTCCGGCGACGCGCTCGCTGCAGAGCTGACGCGGTTCCTCCGCGAGCGCGAGCAAAACGGCGGCGACGGGGACGCCGCCCGCGAGCCCGCCGACTAGCCGAACGTGAAGGCGTAGGCGGAGATCCCGGGCGTGAAGCGCAGCTCGAGCGCGCCCTCGCTCAGTCCCGGGTACCGCAAGAGCGTGTAAAGGCGGCTGAGCCCCGCGACGCGGATCGTCTTCACCGCCCGCCCGCCGACCAGCACCTGCAGTCGGCCGCGACCGCTGAGCACGAGGTAGACGTTCTGGGCGAGGAAGTGCAGCCGCAGCCTCGCGCCGCGTCCGGCCACGATCCGCTCGCGCTCCACCGTCCAGCGGCCGTCATAGGCAAGGCTGTTCAGCGGAATCGTCTTCGGGAAGCGGTACTGCTTCTCCGCATCGACCGCGAGCCGCGAGCCGGCGTAGCGGTCGAGCCGCAGCCACCCCAGGTAGGACTCGGGCGTCGTCAGGTGCTGCGGCGTCCGGTCCTTGACCGACGCCAGCTGCGCGGCGCCCGACTCGCCCAGCAGCGCCCTGATTGCGCGCTCGGTGCCGTCGTAGTCGCCTTCGCCCTTCTTGATCTCGCGCACGTGCCCGCGCCGGTCGAGGAGGTACTCGGCCGGCCAGGCGTCGTTCTGGTAGGCGGTCCAGGTCCGGTAGTCGTTGTCGATCGCGACCGGGTAGCGGACGCCGAGGTCCTTCGACGCCTTGCGGACGTTCGACACCACGTGCTCGAACGCGAACTCCGGGGTGTGCACGCCCACGATCACGAGGCCGGCCTTCCGGTAGCGGGCGTCCCAGGCCTCGAGGTGCGGGAGCGTGCGCAGGCAGTTGATGCACGAGTACGTCCAGAAGTCGATCAGGACGACCTTTCCCCGCAGCCCCGTCATCGTGAGCGGGCGCGTGTGGAGCCAGTCGGAAATCCCCGCGAACTCAGGAGCGGGTCCGAGGTCGGGGAGCTTGCCCCCGGCCCCCGCCGGCGCCGCGAAGCGGGCCTCGCCGTGACGCTGCAGCTTCGCGAGCTCGTCCCGGGCGACGGAGTTCCGCTCCACCTTGCCCTGCAGGGCGTCCGTGTAGCTCGGGAACCACGTCTGCAGCCTGCGGTCGAGGTCGAACACGAGCGCGAGTGCGGCAAGCGCCATCACGACGCCGAGCGCGGCCCGCAGACGAACCGCGCCTGCCCGCAGGCGGCGGGTCGCGCTCTGGCCGAGCGCGGCGACTGCGAGCATCGGGATGGCTGCCCCGAGGGCGTACGCGAGGGTGATCGCGATCGTCTTCCAGCCGAACTCGACGCGAGCCGCGTTGGCGGAGATCGTCCCGATCACCGGGCCGCCGCAGGGGACGAACACGAGGCCGAGGCTCGCGCCGAGCAGGAACCCGCCCCCGAGGTCGCTGCCGGGGCTCCTCCGGCTCAGGCGTGCCAGCGGACGCTCCAGCAGGACCCCGAACTGCGGCACGATCAGGGTCGCTGCGAGCAGGAACAGTAGGCCGATCGAAAGGTTGCGCAGGAAGTCCTGCGGCAGGTGCAGCTGGTCCAGGATCCACGTCGCGAACAGGGTGAAAGTGGCGAAGCTCGCGACGAGGCCGCCGATGATCGCGTACGGCCTGCGCCGCCCGCCGCCGGCACCTCCGGCGAACAGGATCGGGAGCACGGGGAACACGCACGGCGAGACCGCGGTGATGATCCCCGCGCCGAAGGCGATCGGAAGGAGCAGGATGAAGCGCGCGTCCATGCGCTAGTGCCTCTTCAGGTAATGCTGCCTAGCTTCTGGGTCGGGAGCACCAAGCCAGGGGCGGTACTCGCCCGCGGCCAAGGCTGGTTGCCTTGGCAAGGGCGCTTGGCGCCGTGTGATCGCGGGCCAGGGGCAGGCTCGTATTGCCTGGAGAGGCACTGAGTCCCCAGTCTCGGGTGTGCGCTCGGCGTTACGCCTCGGCGGCCGGGGCGGTTTCCTGCTCCGGCTTGGGCGCGCCGCCGTTCGACGCGTTCTGCTGGGCCTGTGCCTTGCCCTTCTTCTTGCGCTTCCGCCGTCGGCGGCGGGAGCGGCCGCTCGAGGCCTTCGGCGCCGGCAGGTTGTCGGCTAGCGCGTTCGCGACCTCCTGGATCGAGCCGAGCCGCTCACGGGCCGCGTCGATCAACTGGTTCGCGCGCGGCGTGTAGCCCTCGGCCGAGGCGAGCAGGGCCGCACCGACCTCGCGCGACTGGTCGAGCGCGGCGTTGACGAGCTTGGCCGCGTTCTCCTCGTGGCGGTGGCCACGCGAGTTGGCGAGCGCGCCGAGGAGCCGCTTCGCCTCTGGAAACTCCGCGCTCGCTCGCCGGTCCTGCACCTTCCGCGTGGAGCGTGCAAGCCGCCACGTCCAGCGGGCGAGGATCTGCTCCGGCGCGTCGACCTTGCTCTCGCCGAGCGCGCGCAGCAGCGTCCGGACGCCCTGGACGCGGTCCTTCTCCCAGGTCGGAGCCTGGGTCACGAGCGTGACGAGGTCGTCGAAGCTCGCCCGGTCGACGGTCATCGACACGCGGTCGGCGAGCGCGGTCAGGCGCAGGCGGCGGTTCGGGTTCTCCGCGGCGCAGGCGTTCAGGAACTGCTCGAGCGCGCCGCGGTTCGCCTTCCCCTCCGTGAACTTCTTCACGAACTCGACGCGCTCGTCGAAGCGCACGCCGCGGCCCGCGATCGTCGCCCAGTAGAGCTGCTCGTCATCGTCGAGGAAGCGGGGATCGATGCGCTGCCACTCGCGGTCGATCACGGCGAGCCGGCGCTTGACGTCGGGCGTCACCGGCACCAGCCACGGTGCCGGCGAGAGCTTCCTGCGGGCGCGGCGCTGCACGCGCCGCCGGGGCGCGGGGGTGACCCGAGCGCCCTCCCGGTAGAAGTCGGCGTCGAGCAGGCTGTGTAGCGAGACCACGCGTTCGTTGTGCGTCGCGCCTTTCGGGACGAAGTCGATCACGACCCCGGCCTCCTTGCGGGGGTGCATCCGCATGATGCGGCCGATCCGCTGCTGGTAGACACGGCGCGAAGCGGTCGGCGCGAGGTGCATGCAGACGGTCGCGCGTGGCGAGTTCCAGCCCTCCGCGAGCAGCATCGCGTTGATCAGGACGTTGATCTCGCCGCGCTCGTAGGCGGCGAGCGTCTCTGCGAGCTGCACGGGAGGCGTGCGGCCGCTGACGGCTTCGGCCTTGAGGCCGACCGCGCGGAACTCCTTCGCCAGGTTGTACGCATGCTCGACGCCCGCGGCGTAGACGATCCCCGGGGTGTGCTCGAAGCGGTCGCGGTAGAGGCTCGCGGCAGCCTGGTTGAGCGCCGTATGGTCGAGCACGGCGGCCAGCGCGCGCTCCTCGAAGTCGCCTCCGACGATCGGAACCGACGAGATCGCCGCGGCGGGTGGGACGCGCAGGCAACGCAGTGGCGCGATCAGCCCGCGCCGCGCGGCGTCTCCGAGCGGAAGCTCGTCGATCGAGGCGGGGAAGACGTCGGAGACCTGCTTGGCGATCAGCTGCTCGGTCGCGGTCATGCCGATGTAGATCGGATCGGAGAAGCTGCGGATCGCCTGGCTCGTCTTCTCGCCGAGCGCCGTGTGCGCCTCGTCGGCGATCACGAGCTGGTACGCGGCGGGGTTCAGGTCGTTCCAGTGCCGGGCGAACCACGCGTAGGTCTGCACCGTCACGAGGTTCGGGCGCTTGGGGCTCGCGCCCTTGAGGATCGCGTCCTCGAAGCGCCCGCCGTAGCCCTCTGCCTTCAGCTCGCGGTCGAACTGCGAGACGAGCAGCCGGCGGTGCGTGAGGATCAGGACGCCGAGCGTGCGGGCGGCCTCCACGAACCCGGCGGCGGCGATCGTCTTCCCCGAGGCGGTGGGGTGGCGGAAGCGGTAGCGCCGGCTCGCGCCCGGGTCCTTGCCGACGTGCTCCCGCGGCAGCTCGAGCTCCTCGGCGCGCTCCTCGAGGTGGACGCCTTCGTCCTCGTCCTCCGCCTCTGCCTCCGCCACCTCGGCGGCGGCGCCGTTGCCGTTCAGCTCCGGCTCGACCTGCGTCGCGGCGATCAGCTCGGTGAGCATGCCGGCGAGCGCGTCGATCTGGTGGCGGCGCAGCTCCGTCCCCGACTCGAGACGTGGCGGGCTCTTGCTCAGCACGCGCTCGAGCCCGAGCATGAGCGCGTATCGGATCTTCCACTCGTACGACGGCTCTCGAGCACCGGCCTCGATCTCGGCGAGCGCGTCATCCAGGGCCCGCCGCCTGGCCGTGTCGGGCGCAAGGGCGACCGCCGGATCCTCGTCCGGGTGGAGGAAGGGCTCCCCGGCCCAAGCCTCCGCCTGAAGGGCGGAAGCGGCTAGGCCGTCCGGAGCCTCCGGAGCCAGCGTCGGTTGCTCGGTCGTTTCCTGCATGTCTGCAGCACGTCGCCGCGCCGCGAATCTCGTAAGA
>Ga0307319_10000367_pt1 | contig 13854 bp, 14 predicted proteins | sample ER_DNA_368_FD_194491 | JGI IMG/M metagenome (GOLD analysis project Ga0307319, IMG submission 194491) | Bulk soil microbial communities from the East River watershed near Crested Butte, Colorado, United States - ER_DNA_368 | ecosystem: Environmental > Terrestrial > Soil > Floodplain | place...
CGGGAGCTCGCACGCGGGATCCACCCGGCCGTGCTCGTCGACCTCGGCCTTGCCGAGGCGATCAAGAGCCTCGCACGGCGCTCGAGCATCCCGGTCAGCTTGCTCGAGCTGCCGGTGGGGCGGCTAGACGAAGCCACCGAGACCGTGGGGTACTACGTCGTCGCCGAAGCCATCGCCAACGCGCAGAAGTACTCGCGGGCCTCGATAATCCAGGTGCGGGCGAGCGCCCCGGGGGATAGTCTCCGGATCGAGATCCTCGACGACGGCGCCGGCGGCGCGGTCGAGAGTCCGGGCTCTGGCCTAGAGGGGCTGCGAGACCGCGCCGAGGCTATCGGCGGCACGATGGAGCTGGTCAGCCCGGCCGGCGGCGGAACACGTGTCGTCGTCGCGATTCCAGCCTCGAAGGCCTCCGACGCCTAATTGCGGCGCAGGTCCCACGCTGCGGCTGAGGTCAGGTTGCTGCGAAGTCGCCATGCCGCGCCAGGGCAACGGCCTCGATGCGCGAGTGGACGCCGAGTGCGCGGAGCAAATGGCGGATGTGATTTCGAACCGTCTCGAGGCTCAGGTGGAGCTCGCGGGCGATCTGGTCGGTCGAGTGGCCCCGCTCGAGGAGCCGTAGCACCTCGGCCTGCCGCGGGGTGAGGTGGGGATGCAACGGGCGCTCGACCTCCTCGTCGACGTGGACGAGCTGGCCGAAGACGCCGATGATGTGGCCGCCGGCATACAGAGGGACCGAGCTGACCTCTACGCTGACCCGGTCGCCGTCGTCCTGGACGAGGACGACCTCCGCGTCGGTGACCTGGGCCGTACCGGCGATCTTCTGGGCGAACACGTCGCGGGCGCGTCGCGTCTCCTCGGGCGCGCACACCGACGTGAACTGTCGCCCGCTGACGTCACCCACAACGCGCCGAGCTGCTGGGTTGACCCAGCGGATGATCCCGTGCTTGTCGATCACGTAGGCAGGCACGTTGATCTGTTCGAGCGCGCGCTCGACGTCGGCATCTAGCGCCCGGAGCTGGGACATCGAGTCGAGTCTCGCAGGCGGGTTCGGCGCACTCATCGCCCAAAGAGGACGACGTGTAGCACCTCAGCGCTTCGCGAGCAGAGCTTCGGTAAGCCACAGCGCGACGAGAAGGTCTTCTCGCAGGCCTTCGAGATTGTCCGTTTCGGAGCTCCCCGCGCCCGGTTCGTCCCGCAGCGCGATCGCCGCTTCGACGGTGACCAGAGCGTGCCTGAGCTGAAGACGCCGCCTGTAGACGTCGATCGGTGCGGGGGCGCGCGCTCGAATTTCACCTTCTGAGGGTCGCCTGGCAGGATCCGGCGCGCCTGACCCAACTTAATCAACTCGGGCCAGTAGGCTGCAGGCGTGGGCGATCGCGCCCCTTCCGCTTGAGCGTCCGTGTCCTGGTCGTCGACGATCGGCCGTCGGCAAGGGTCGGCCTTGCGCTGCTCGTGAGCGCCGAGGACGACCTGGAAGCCGTCGGGGAGGCCGGCTCCGTGAGCGACGCCTTGGCGGAGGTCCGCGCTCTCCACCCGGACGTGATCGTGCTCGACGCTGGACTATGCAAGCAGGGCGAGACCGACATCTTTCAGGCGCTAGCGCAGGAGCATCCCCCCGTGAAGGTGCTCGTTCTGTCCGTGCAGGACGAGCCGCCGGATCTCCGGGAGGCGCTCGAGCTGGGCGCGAGCGGGTACGTCTTGAAGCAGGCTGTCGAGACCGAGCTCGTGCCGGCGATCCGAGAGGTCGCGGCGGGTGGGCGATACGTGCCTCCGGAACTCGGCGCCGGGGTGATCGCAGCCGAGACGGCCGAGCGGCGTCGCGCCGAGAAGGGTCCGCTTTCGGACCGTGAGCGGGAGGTGCTCCGCCTGCTGGCGCTCGGTCACACGAACCAGGAGATCGCGCAGCAGCTCCACATCTCGGTCCGTACGTCGGAGGCGCACCGCGCCCACATCATGCAGAAGCTCAGGATCTCGACTCGCGCCGAGCTAGTGCAATACGCCCTCGGAAAAGGCTTGCTCGAGCCCTAGCTGCCAGTGCGGTCGGGTGGTTGCTGTTGCGCAATCAGTGACGGCCCACTCGCAGGAAGCCTGAGCTCGCGAGGAATGCGGCGCGCACGTATGAGCAAGATGCCCGTCAGGGCAAGCAGCCAGAGCGGAAACACGAGCGCAAACCAGCCCTGAAAGCCCGCACTGAGCAGGAGGAAGAGGCCGACCGCGTAACCGCTCCAGACGAACGGGCGCGGAAGGATTCCGGACGCTCGGCCGATCGCCGAGGTGGTGAAGACGAACATCGCCGCCATGCGAAAGGAAAAGACGAAGAGCAGCGTGTCCCCGTACTGGGGGAACTGGCGTGCCGTGTCAGGGTTGATCTCAGCGTCCGCGAACTCGATGTTCGCGGCAACGACCGAGCTGGCAGCGAACCCCGCGAAGAGCAGGGCGACATAGACGATGCCCGCGACGAGCTGGATGTTCGAAAGCAGCAGGCTTACGCGCCGCGCGCTGGTATCGACCCACATCCGGAGTGCGACGAGGAACCAGATGAACGCCATCCCCGCGAACGGGGCGACGTAGAGGCCGGCGAGGACGACCCGCCACTTGTCGTCGCTCTCGTAGAACTCGGTGATCTGAGCGTCCGTGGCGTTCGCGCCGGGCAAGTCGGACACGAGCCAGTACGACAGCAAGAAGAGCAGTGCGTGGATGCCGCCCACACACGCAGTGAGCGTCATGACGTGGCGAACCGAGCGCCCGTGCTCCGCTGCGTCTTGACTCCCGCCTTCGGGCGACCGTGAATCCACTGCCCTCAGCCGCCGTCGCGGAGTCCCGGGACGCGGGAGTGGCCCACACCGAAGCGCCAGGGAACGTCCCGCACTTCCGAGCCCTCGAAGCCCGGCAACGCGTCTCGGGGATGCGACTCGTACCAGGCGGCGTAGCGGTTGGCGAGGGGCGCCGCGGTCAGACCGTGAGCGAGGACCGACAGTCCGATCGCGACGTAGGTCGTGGTGAGGATCAGACCATCGTGCGGCAGCCCGCCCTCCTCGAGCACCAGTACCGCGAAGACGATCGACGCAAGCCCACGCGGCCCGAACCAGCCCAGAAAGGCCAGGGTCTGCCTGCGCGCGCCCGTCCCGATCATGGCGATCCCGACGGGGATCAGGCGGACAACCGTCAGGCTGAGCACGGCGTAGAGGACAACTGACCAGGTCACGTCTCCGAGCACCGGCCCAAGCAGCACGGCGCCAAAGACGATGAACGTCGCCGCGTTGAAGACCTCTCCGAGCTCCTCGATCAGATGCCCGACCTCGCCGCCGCTCCGGCGCCGTATGGCGCCGAAGACGAACCCTCCTACGAACGCGGCGATGAAACCGGAGCCGCCGATCGGATCTGCGATTCCGAAGGCGAGGCCGGCGCCGGCGAGTGGCACGACCTGGAGCCAGGAGCCCTCGACGTACCGGTGCTTACCGGCGACGACGACGACGCACGCCGCGGCGACACCCGCAACCACCCCGGCCAGGATCCCGTAACCAATCTGCTCGAAGACCAGCCGGGCCGCAGCTCCGTTGCCGATGGCTCCTGACTCGGCCTGCGCGATCGCGAGCACGATCCAGAACAACGGCACACAGATCCCGTCGTTGAGGCCGCTCTCGACGTTCAGGCCCTGGCGCACTCGGCTCGGGAGCCTCATCAGCGTCACGACCGCCTGACCGAGCGCCGCGTCGGTCGGCGCGAGGATCACCGCAAGGAGCAGCGCCTCGGACCAGGAGAGCTTGGGGAACACGGCGAGAGCGACGAGGAATCCCGCCAGGAGCGTCAGGGGCAGGCCGATCCCGAGCAGACGCAGCGGCACCGAGAGCTCCCCGCGTAGCGCGCGCACGTCGATCCGCGAGGCGTCCGCGAACAGGACCAGAGCAAGCGTCGCTTCGGCGAGCAGCTTGACGGTTTCGCCAGCGGGCGCGACGTCGATGAGCCCCAGCGCCTCCGAGCCGACGATCAGCCCGACGGCGGTGAAGACCATCGCAGCGGTGATCGGCGTACCGGCGATCCGGCCGGAGATCGCCGCGAACGCGAGCAGAGTCAGCGCGACAACGGCGAGTGCCCAGTGCACGGATCGACCCTATTCCGTCGAGCCACCCGGGTTGATCATGCGGATTGGGTGATTCAGCGGGAAGCTGAGGCGGAGAGGCTTTGCGCCGGGATGGCTGCGAGCAGTTGAGCAAGGGCGCAAACCCGGGCGAGAAGCCGTACGGGCACGAATCGCCCTTCCAGGCGAAACGGAAGGCCCCGCTGCTGGAGCGCGCCGTGCCGGTTTCAGAGGAGGTCTCGGCGTACAGTGGCGGCTACGCCCGGCGAGACGTTCTCGCCGGGGTCACGGTCGCCGCGCTGGCCCTTCCCTCGGCGATGGCCTACGCGGAGCTGGCCGGGCTCTCGCCGGTCAACGGCCTCTACGCGCTGCTCCTCCCGGTGGTGGCCTACGTTCTGCTTGGCTCCTCGCGCCAGCTCGTCATCGGACCGGAGGGCTCGATCGCGGCGCTTGTCGCGGCGGCGGTCTTGCCACTTGCCGTCGCCGGGAGCGCCGACGCTGTCGAGTTGGCGGGCGCACTAGCGCTGCTGGTGGGCGGTTGCTTCCTCGCCGCGCGCGCCTTGCGTCTCGGCTGGCTCGCCGACTACTTCTCGCGGCCGGTTCTGATCGGCTACTTGCACGGCGTGGCCGTCGTCCTCGTCGTATCGCAGCTCGGCAAGGTGCTCGGCCTCGACATCGAGGCGCGCGACCCACTGCAGCAGTTGGGCGAGGTTGTGCGCGAGCTCGGCGACACCAGCGGGCTCACTCTGGCCCTCGGCGCGGCGGCGCTCGGCGTCCTGATCCCGTTGCGCTTCGTCGCCAGCCGCTTCCCCGCGGCGCTGCTCGTCGTGGTCGCATCCATAGGGGTCTCCTGGTGGTTCGACCTCGAGGAGCGGGGCGTCGCGGTGACCGGGAGCGTCCCGAGCGGCCTCCCGGAGCTCGACATCCCGATCCCGGGCGGCGGTGACGCCCTGTTGCTCCTATACGCGGCGCTCGGCATCTTTCTCGTCAGCTTCGCCGACGAGATCCTCACTGCGCGCTCGTTCGCCGGCAAGCACGGCCAGCACGTGCGGGCGGAGCAAGAGGTGCTCGCGATGGGAGTGGCCAACGTGGCTGCCGGCGTGACCCAGGGCTTTCCGATCGGCGCAAGCGGCTCGCGCACTGCCGTGAACGACTCGATGGGCGTGCGGACACAGCTCGCAGGCCTCGTCGCCGCCGGGACGATCCTCGTGATCCTGCTCTTCCTGACCGATCCGATCTCGTACCTGCCGAAGACCGTGCTGGGGGCCGTGATCATCGCCGCGGCGATCGGGCTTGTCGACCCGAAGGCGTGGATGGCGCTCTGGACGACCGACCGCGTGGAGGTGACGATTGCCGCTGTGACGACGGTAGGCGTCGTCGCCGTCGGAGTGCTCGAGGCGCTCGTGTTCGCCGTCGGCCTGTCGATCATCGACGTCGTTCGCCGGAGCGCCCGCCCTCATGACGCCGTTCTCGGCTGGGTGGAGGAGCTCGGGCGCTACGGCGACATCGCCGTCCACCGGTCCGCACGTGTGACCCCAGGGGTCGTGGTCTACCGGCTCGACGACAGGCTCTTCTTCGCCAACTCCAGCTACGTCAAGGGCCGGGTGCTCGAGGCCGTGCGGGGTGCGCCCACGGAGACCCGCGCGGTCGTGTTTGATGCCGAGGCCGTGACACACGTCGACGCCACCGCCCTCGCCGCGCTCGAGGACCTGGTCGACAGGCTGGGCAAGGAGGGCATCGAGCTCTCGCTCGCCCGCGCCAAGACGCCGCTGGTCACTCGCCTCGCCGAGGGCGGCCTCTCCGGAATCCCGCTCCACCCGACCGTCCGTGCGGGCGTGGAAGCTGCGGCCTGAGCTCCGCCGATCATCTGATGGGGATGAGATCCGCATGCCAGAAACAAGCCAGGCTCTAGGCCATCCATGTTGATCGCACTGCTCATCGCCCTCGGCGTAGACCTGATCGTCGTCGTCGCGGTCGCCGCACTTGTGTTCGGACGCAGGCGCTGGCTCAAGCGTCAGCCAGGCGAGTTCCGCAGAGTTGTTCGTATCTCGGGCGGCGACGTCGATGGCCTAGGGCCGAAATGGAAGCACGGCTCCGGCCGTTGGGTCCGCGATGTCCTCGTCTGGAGCAAGGGGCCGCTCATGATCCGCGAGCTCGTACCGGTCGACCGACTCGTGGGCGAGCGCCCGCGCCCCGCCTGGTCCGGCGAGGTGAAGCGGCTAGGCGACAACCCGGTCGTCATCGAGTTCGAGTCCGACGGCTCCAGGATCGAGGTCGCGGCGAGGCCGGAGCAGCGCGCCCTCGTGATCGGACCGCTGACGGCGGCATCCAGCAGTTGATGAGCAACTAGGCGTGCGTTCCTGGCTTCGAGGGGTGAGCCCTGATGGCAGCCGCCTTCGGCTGGGGAGTCCTGGCGGCGTCCTCGCTTGTGATCGGCTCCGTCGTCGCGCTCCTGTTCCGCATCAATCTGAGAACGATTGGGCTGATCCATGGGCTTCGGCGCAGGTGTGCTCATCACCGCGGTCGCGTTCGACCTCGTCGAGGAGGCCGCGTCGAAATCAACCGGTCGCGGCTGGGCCATTGCCGGTCTCTTCGCGGGTTGCGCAGTCTTCTTCTTCGGTGACCGTCTGATCGACCGCTACGGCGGCAGTGAGCGCAAGAAACCAACCGGCGGCCAAGAAAAGCGGTTCCGCGCTCTCGATCGTGCTCGGCACGGTGCTCGACGGGATTCCCGAGTCGATGGTGATCGGGCTGACGATCTTCGAGGGCGGTGCGGTGGGCGCCGCCTACTTGGCTGCTGTGTTCATCTCCAACCTTCCCGAGGCTGTCTCCTCGACCTCGGGACTCGTCTCTAGCGGCTGGAAGAAGTCGCAAATCCTGTGGATGTGGATCGCGATCGCGCTGATCTCCGGACTTGCCTCGCTTGCCGGCTACGGCCTCTTCCAGGGCTCGTCACCGGACACCGTCGCGTTCGTCCTCGCCTTCGCGGCCGGCGCGATCCTCACCATGCTCGCGGACACGATGATGCCCGAGGCGTTCGAGCACGGAGGCAAGCTCGTGGGGGTCGTGACGACTCTCGGATTCGCCGTCGCGTTCACGATCCATACGCTGGATTGAGGCTGGCCGTCGAGTCTCCGCGCCGGCTAAGTTCCTTACGGCTAGGCGCTGAAGCCAGCGATTGCGTCGCCGATGAGCTTGGCGCCGATCACGACGCAGAGAACAGCCATGATCACGGCGTTGTTGTGAGACATCCAGCGCTTTAGTGCGTCGAGGATCCTTCCCGAACGGTCGCCGAGCGCGAAGTAGATAGCGACCGGCGTGGCAACTCCGACCGTGCCGATGACGGCAAAGACCGCGTAGGCGACCGCCTGTTCGCCGCCCGCGATCCCAGTCTGCGCGATCCCGGCGGCGGCTCCCACGGCCAGCAGCAGGTTCTTCGGGTTGGCGGCTGCCAGCGCGACCCCCGCACCGAGCGACTTCGCGGGTGTGAAGCGCTCGATCGCGCCCATCCACTTGGGCGCTGTCGGCTCCACGCCCGCGTGCGGCCGCGCGCGCCACTGCTTGAGCGCGACGAGCACGAGCAACGCGCCGAGCATGAGCTTCAAGATGTCGACCCAGGTTGCCGGCTGGCCGTTGTCGCTGGCCTCACTCGGCTCCGCGATGAGAAGGATGATCGTGCCGACCAATGCGAGCCCGAGTAGCCATCCGATGACGAACGCCGGGCCGTTCGTCCGAGCTCGCGGTGTCACGAGCATGAGGATGACGGCGATGATCGGCACCGGGCTGAGCGCGACGCCGACCGCCAGCGAGAGTGACTGGCCTATTGCTTCGCCCATTGCTGCCTCCTTTGACGAGCCATCAGGTCAATGCTCTGTCGAGCGTTGGTTCCATACGGAGCCGTGTTGCGAGGCCTGTCCGGGTAAGAAGCTCTCGGGCTCGTGAACGCACCGACGCGAGTCGGAGCTCGATCCCCTCGGTTGCGAGCGCCGCTGTGAGCTCATCCAACATGTCGAGCGTCTCGACGTCCAGATCGGGGCTCTCGCCGAGGTCGAGCACGAGCGCCCGAGGCCGGTTCCTGGGCGCGTGCGCAAGGTCAAGTAGCCGCTCTTTGACACTCGCAGCGTTGGCGTAGAACAGCGGGCCGTCGACTCGGGCGACCACGATGTCTTCCGGAGCCTCCCAGTCGGAGTGCCGGTCGGCTCCGCCCCAGGCGCCCGAAGCCGGGTCTCGGGCGAGTCCGCCCACCGAGGGTCTGCTCAACCTCTGGATGACCACGATCAGCGAGAGGCCGACCGCGACGAGGAGGCCGGGGAGGACGCCCAGCGCGAGCACGCCGATCAGGGCTGTGAGCGAGATCACGATTGCGCTCCGCCGGACCTGCGCGAACCGCCGCAGCTCGCCGACGCGGAAGAAGCCCGTGACCGCTACCACGACGATCGCGCCGAGCGTCGCCTGTGGCAACTCCTTGAACAGACCCGTGAGAAAGGCGCCGGTGAGCAGGACTCCCGCCGCCGCGACAAGGCACGCGACCTGGCTACGCGCACCCGCGCCCTCGGCCGCCACCGTCTGGCTTGCACCACCTGACTGGACGAATCCCTGCGATACGCCGGCGAGCGCGTTGGCGCCGCCGAGCGCAAAGAGCTCCCGGCTGGGCTTGATGGTGAAGCCACCCGCGGTGGCAGAGCCGCGCGCCACGCTGATCGCCTCCGCGTAGCCGACGAGCGCGACCGCAAGCGCGCCCGCGAGCAGATCCCCGAGGTCGCCCGACGATACGTCCGGGACCGCTGGATCCGGCAATGCCCGCGGAAGCTTTCCGACGACGTCGACGCCGTGGCCCGACAAGCCGAGGGCACTCGAGACGGCGATTGCGCCGATCAGCAGCAGCAGGCTCGCGGGCAGCGCGGGGGCGACCCGTCGTACAACGACGAGAAACGCGACGCTCGTGGCGCCGACGGCGGCTGTCGCCCAGTGCGTGCTGCCGAGGTCGCGCACGATCGACCACGCTTTCTCGAAGAAGTCCCCACTCCCACCGTCGACGCCGAGCAGCTTCGGCAGCTGGCCGACTGCGATCGTCAACCCAAGCCCGAAGAGGAACCCTGTGAGGACCGGCTTCGAAATGAGGTCGGACACACCACCAAGGCGGAGCGCGCCCGCGGCGGCGAGAACGACCGCGGCAATGAGCGCGAGAGCCGCCGAGAGCGCCGCGAACCGGGCCGCGTCGCCGTTGGCGAGAGGCCCGACCGTCGAGGCTGAGACCGCGGCCGTGGCTGAGGTCGCGCTCACGACGAGGGTGCGCGAAGTCCCGAGCAGGGCGTAGCCGAGCATTGCGCCGGGCGCCGCGACGAGCCCGGCTTCCGGCCGCAGACCAGCGATCTGGGCGTACGCGACGGCTTGAGGGACGACCACGCTCCAGACGACCAGACCCGCGAGGGCGTCTTGTCGAAGCCAAACCCGCCGGTAATTCCGGAGCGAGGCCGGCACGAGGGTCACAGCTCGACGCCTGCTGTCTAGTCGCGTGCTATCGCCGCCGCCAGGTGCTGTTCGAGATCGACGTACGCGTCGTCCGCGATGTCGTAGACCACCTTGACGATCGTGCCGCGCGTGAACTCGAATTTCGGTTTGTACTCCGAGCTGACGGCGTCACCACCGTCGTAGCCGATGCAAAGCCCCTCGCCGCACAAGCTGTAGCGAGAAGCCACTGTCCTGATCTCGTCCTCGCACGCCCGTAGCACGGGCGGTGTTCCTGCTTGAACTCATGTGGACCCTCTCGGTTTGCGGTTACCGAAGAGTTGTCATCCTCCCAGGCTGAGCGAATATGCGTAGGAAGCAGCGTCGCCGCTTTGGCGAGCGTCGTCTCGCCCGAACGACCGAGGCGGCGTCGATCTCGTACGGTCCATCAGCTCCAGTGACGGCTCGGCTACTCTGCCGGCGTGAGGCGGGGGCTCGCGCTTGCGGTGGCGGTGCTTGCGGTCACGGCGACTGCGGCGGCCGGCACTTGGTATTGGCCGATGGCGAAGGTGATGCGCGTGCTCGACGGCACCCGGGTCCACGTGGGCACCAAAACCGTTCGCATCCAGAGTGAGACCACGCTCTGCTCGGGGGAAGGGCGGTCGGTCCGGCGGAACGGCGTCAGGGGATGGAGCCGCTTCGCTTGCACCTACACGACCTTCATCCGCCGTGGCGTGGATCGGGACCTGGAGTTCCGGGTGCTCGTGCGGGGCCGGCGGCGGTTCCGTATTGTCGACGCCCGCTGGGTGCCGACGCCGAGGTAGCGCGCGCTACCGGATCACGAGCGGTGTGCCGACGGGCATCAGCCGGCCCAGCCGGAGGATGTCGGCGTTCCGGAGCCGGATGCAGCCGTGCGAGACCTGGCCGGGAATCAGCTGGGGCTCGTTCGTGCCGTGGATTCCGACGAAACCGCCGGCAGGCCAATCCGTCAGCACCGCTGAGCGCGCGCTGGTGCCGAATGCGACCGGCCCGTAGAAGGGGTCGCCGAAGCCGGCGAGCTTGTCACGGATGTAGAACCGGCCGGACGGCGTAGGCCACTCGGGCCGGCCCACGCCGACTGGCGCGTGGAAGATCGGCCGCCCGTCGTAGAACAAGGTCGCGCGCAGGCGCTCCCGGTCGACGAGGAGCCGCGTGTGAACGAAGCGGTAGCCGCCGAGCGCAGCGCGCGGCACCCATGCCGTCCGGCCGTTCGGCAGCACCGGCAGGCGCACGCGCACCCACTGCGTGCCGGAGCGCGTCCGCTCCCCTAGGACGAGCACGATGTTCGACGTCCCTTCCGGGGTCTCGACGGGCAGTGGCGCGACTGCCGCCGCCGATCGCGCAGGCGCCGCCTTGGCTACGGCGGGTCGGACCACCGGAGCGGATCGCGCCCGCGTCTCGTCCGCGCGCAGGCGCGCCGGCTTCCCGACGACGAACGCCGGCCCCTCCGGGCGCGGCAGCGCGCGCGCAGCCGCCGCCAACGATCGCCCACTGCTGCCGACGTCTGCTGCCCTGTCGTCCCGCGCCACTCGAATGGCGGCCGCCGCGATTACGAGTGCGAGCCCGATGGTCAGCGCTGCCGCGACCGCGCGACGGCTCATCGTCAGCCGGTGTACTTCGGCCGGCGTCGGCCGGTCACCCTTGGCCTGGACGAGATGAAGTGGGTGGCCGCGATCAGCTCCGCCATCCGCTGCTGCGAGGCGGGCTGGTCGAACGCCCTCGCAGCCGGGCGGAGCCCGACGATGTGGCGGATCCAGGCGGCATGCCGCGTCTCGACGGAGTGGAGCGTGACGACCGCGGCGACGATCGAGCGCGAGTCGAGGCGAGGCGCCTGCCACTTGAGTAGGGCGGCCGTCAGGTCCTCGAACCCGACGGCGGTCTTGATGAAGGCTTTCTCATCTGACGTGACCTTGCCGTAGTTGAAGGTCGGGCTTGGGACGGTGTCACGCCCGAGGAGGTTCTTGATCGCCTGGACGTGCGCACGCTCGTGTGCGCCGACGACACGGGCCCAGCCCAGCGTCTTCGGCGTCAGCTCACCGAGGCGCTCTGCCTCGGTGTACAGCCCGGCCTGCAGGTACTCGAGCACAAGGTCGAACCGGAGGATCGCGATGTCGTTCTTCGTTTGTCCGCGGGCCGCAGCGGCGTCCTCCGCGAGGGTCGCGAGGCCGGCGACGCCGGCGAGCGTCGCGAACGCACGACGGAACAAGCCGGCCCTAGTGGCGCGCACTGCGCCCGCTGCGGTCTCCTGCAGCGCGCCGTCGATGTCGACCGCCTCGAGCGTCTGCGCGAGCTCGCCCCAGGTCTGCTCTAGCGTCACGTCTTCCCGGACCACGTTGCTCACGACACTCCGACGAAGCCCGTGCGCCGAATCGAGCGGACGACGTCGGCGGCCGACGCGCCCGGATCGGCGGCGCGCGGCGCCGGCTCCTTCCCCGCCAGGTCGCTGACCCAGGCGGCATGCCGGCCCTCGACCGAGACGATCGCGGCGGCGGCGGCGAGCGCCTTCGTGGTCAGGTTCGCGGCCTGGCCGTTGTATGCGGCGACGCCGAGGTTCTCGAGCAGGACGGCCGTCTCCAGGAACCGCCGCTCGCTTCGAGTTGCGTCGCCGAAGGAGAACGCCGGCCGTGCCCGCGCGCGGCCGCCGAGCGCCTTCCGCAGGTACGTGACATGCGCACGCTCGTGGCTCGCAACCACCTCGGCGAACTCGCGAGGCTCCCCGCGAAGCGCTCCCTGCCGCACAGCCTCTCCGTAGAACGCCGCCTGGAGGTACTCGAGGAGCAGAGCGAAGTTGAAGATCTTCACGTCCTGGGCCCGTGAGGGTGCGGCTCCTGCCCATCGCGCCCTCGGTCCGAGCACGATCCCTCCGCCTGCGAGCGCCGCGCCCGCCACGACACTGCGGCCGAGCAGTTGACGCCGTGTGCTCGTTGCTGGGTCGTCTCGGCTGTCGCCGAAACGCTCCGATCTGCCGCGCGACCAGACCATCGACTTCCCCCTGTTGCTGCGGGGCGAGACGCCTCGCACCGAGCGGCCCCCTTTTAACAGACGGCGGCCGGTCGCACAAGGACCAATGCAGCGCAAAACGCGCTTGACAGGACGCGCGAAACGTGTAGTAGTGCCGACTCACACGACGATTTTCACCTCGTACGGGTATGCGAAGAAAAGCGTAATTCCCGCCCGGAAGGATCTGCGGTTTGATCTATCTCCTTCCGATAACACGGTCGCACCGACGGTCGGCGTCGCCGTTCCGCATCGCCGTCTGCCTCCTACTGACGCTGGGAGTGCTGAGCGAGCCTGCGGTGGCCGGGGCAAAGGCCGAGCCGCGCAAGCCGCGGCCCGCTCCCGAGAAGCTCTGGAAAACCTATCCGCTCAATCCGTCGCCGTCGCGACCGGAGCGCCGATTGCGCCAGGGCACCGCCTCCGTGCCTCAACGCAGTCGTCCGGAGTCGCTGGAGCAAGGTGACTCGTGGACGCTCCTCGCGGCGATCGCGGCGACCGTTGCGGCGCTCGGGCTGGCGTTCGCGCTGGCGCCTGCCGCTTTTGTGCGCGCCCGGCGCTCTCATCGTTTCGGCGCTGCGGCCGCGCGCCTCAGAGCCCGGCTCCGCCGCGCCCGTCAAGCAACCCTGCGCCTCGAGCCGCGTCTTCGCCGCTTTCGACCGGCGCTCGCGACCGCGAACGTCGTAGACGACCTGTTGCAGGCGGTCGCCGGGGGTGTGCCTGCAGCCGAGCGAATGCAGGACCAGGTCCATGCGCTCACTGCTGGCGGCGCGAGCGCGTCGTCTGCCCACGAGCGCCCGCGGGACCGTGCGGAGGTCGAGCTGTTGAGGGCAAAGCGCACCGGCGCCGACAGGAACGGGGTCGACATCTCCAAGGCGAAGCTGAAGTCGGAGGCAACGACTCGCGAGACGAGCGGGCTGAAGGACGAGCTCGACCGCCTCGTTCTCCTCTGTCAACGCCTTGTCGAAGCAACCGCGTCGAGGCAAGTTGAGTGGCGTCTGGACGAGGAAGAGGACGACCTGTTCGCATGGGCCCACGAAGCCGGGTCCGTCTCGATCACGAGCCGTGACGGGGACGCCGACCCGCCCTACGAGCTCGGCGTCTACAACCCAGACCGCGAGAAGGTCGAGGAGCTGAGCTCGGATCTCGTCGGTGATGACGAACCCGCGCCGTGGAACGAGCCGCTCGCGCAGCTTTACCGTGCCGCGCGTCGCAGCGCGCTGCGCGCTGACGACATCATCGACGCGATGATCGACGCGTTACTGGTGAGCGAAGCGGAAGCTGGCAACCCCGGC
>Ga0307319_10000370_pt1 | contig 13764 bp, 10 predicted proteins | sample ER_DNA_368_FD_194491 | JGI IMG/M metagenome (GOLD analysis project Ga0307319, IMG submission 194491) | Bulk soil microbial communities from the East River watershed near Crested Butte, Colorado, United States - ER_DNA_368 | ecosystem: Environmental > Terrestrial > Soil > Floodplain | place...
TCCGCGTTGCTCGCACACTGGCGCTGCACGACCTCGAACTGGTCCTCGATGCTGGCCATGAAGGCGTTGAGCAACAGTCCGCGGTCGACCGGGTTGGCCCGAGCCTCGGCCAGGTCGTTGGCGAACGGGCCGAACGGGATGCCCCGACGGAGCAGCCGGTGCGAGCGGTCGTTGTAGACGGCGTCGTCGCGGGGGTTGGCCCGGCGGATGTGGGCGAAGCGCGGCGTGTCGTTGCCGAGCGGGTCGTCGCCGTAGTCGAAGTCGTTGAGCCCGGTGCCGGTGCCGCCCCCGGCGAGCGGCGTGCCGTCCCTGCGGCGTCCGATCACCTTGGCCGCGACGTCCTCCGACAAGGCCGTGCCGAGCCGCTCCATCTCCTCCAGCCAGCCGGCGACGTTCTGGGTCAGGCGGAGAAAGACCTGGAACGACCCGTCCCGCATCCACTCGGGCGGGTTGGGCCGGCGGTCACGCAGGTAGGACCCACGCTCTCCCGGGTAGCCGAGCACGAACTCCCCGGTGGCGATGATCGGGGAACCGGGCCGGTCCCGGTTCTCCAGGCGTCCGTTCCGGACCTCCTCGCCGGTGAAGCCTCGGATGCCGGGCTGGGAGACCCCGTCCTTGAAGCCGAAGTGCTCGATGCTCCCGTTCACGCCCTGCAGGGTGGCCCCCCACTGCCCCGGCGAGGTGCCCCCGTCGGGTTGCGGAAGCTCGACCACGCCGAGCTCATGGTCCTTGCCGACCTTCAACGCGGCCAGCTCCTCGTCCAGCCTCCCCTGGAGCAGGTCCTGGTCGTCGGCCGCGATCGTCACCAGGGCGCCGACCGGGGGCTGGCCCGGCCCGCCGACCACCCAGTCACTCGGGTCGCTCTGCTCCGGGTCGCCGAGGACCGCGGCCGGGGCCGTCCGGTTCCCGTGCTCGTCGGTGCCCTCGCCCAGCGGGCCCCGCCAGAACGCGTCGTAGGCGGCCAGGTCGGCCGCCAGCTCGGGGTGGAGTGTGACCAGCCCCCAGGAGGTCAGGCCGACGCCCGTCCAGGCGCGACGGACCTTCGGCATGGCCCTGACCTTGGCCCGTCCGTGCTCGGCCTTCAGCTTGCGGAACTCGTGGTTGTGCGCCGCCACGTCCCTGGTGGTGGCGACCCGTTCGATGAGGCGCCTGAGCCACTGGCGGGCGGCGGCCTGGTCGTTGTCGAAGGTGACGAACAGGAACACCTGATGCGGCTTGTTGAAGGGGGCGAGGATGTTGCCCTGGATCTCCTCGGAGTCCTTGAGCCGCTCGTCCGCCGGGGTCTGGACCTGCTGGCCGGTGCTCTGGGCCCCCATGAAGGGTCAGCCCTCGATGTTGGACATGACGTGCTTGATGCGCGTGTAGTCCTCGAACCCGAAGAGGGACAGGTCCTTGCCGTAGCCGGAGTGCTTGAAGCCGCCGTGGGGCATCTCGGCGACCAGGGGGATGTGGGTGTTGATCCAGACGCAGCCGAAGTCCAGGGCGCGGGCCATGCGCATGGCGCGGCCGTGGTCGCGGGTCCAGACGCTGGAGGCGAGGCCGTACTCGACGCCGTTGGCCCAGGCCAGGGCCTTCTCCTCGTCGTCGAAGCGCTGGACGGTGATGACCGGGCCGAAGATCTCCTGCTGGATCATCTCGTCGTCCTGCTCCAGGCCGTGGACGACGGTGGGCTCGTAGAAGAAGCCGCCCCGGTCGAGCTTGCGGCCGCCGGTGGCGATCTCGGCGTGGCCGGGGGCGCGGTCCAGGAAGCCCTCGACCCTGGCCAGCTGGTTGGCGTTGTTGAGGGGGCCGTAGACGGCGTCGGTGTCCTCGGGCGGGCCGGTGCTGGTGCCCTTGGCCTGGTCGACCAGGGCCGAGAGGAAGTCGTCGTGGACCCCGCCGCCGGCCAGGACCCGGGTGGCGGCGGTACAGTCCTGACCGGCGTTGAAGTAGCCGGTGGCCGCGATCATCTCGGCCGCCGCGGCCACGTCGGCGTCGTCGAACACGATCACCGGGGCCTTGCCGCCCAGCTCCAGGTGGACCCGCTTGAGGTCGTCGGCGGCCGCCTTGGCCACCTCGCGGCCGGCCCGGACGCTGCCGGTGATCGAGACCATGGCCGGGGTCTTGTGCGACACCAGCAGCGCACCGGTGTCGCGGTCGCCGACGACGACGTTCATCACGCCGTCGGGCAGGAACTCGCTCATCAGCTCGGCCATCCAGACGGTGGTCACCGGGGTGGTGTCGCTGGGCTTGAGGACCACCGCGTTGCCGGCCGCGATCGCCGGGGCGAACTTCCAGACGGCCATCATGAACGGGTAGTTCCAGGGCGTGACCTGGGCGCAGACCCCGATCGGCTCGCGCCGGATCATCGAGGTGTGCCCGGCCATGTACTCGCCGGTGGAGAGCCCGTTGAGCATGCGGGCGGCCCCGGCGAAGAAGCGGATCTGGTCGATCGCCGGCGGGACCTCCTCGTCCAAGGTGAGCTGGAACGGCTTGCCGGTGTTCTCGCTCTCCAGCCGGACCAGCTCCTCGGCCCGCTCCTCCAGGGCGTCGGCGATCTTGAGCAGGGCGAGGCTGCGCTCGGAGGGGGTGGCGTCGCGCCACTGCTCGAAGCCGCGTTGGGCGGCCTGCATGGCGGCGTCCACGTCGGCCTGGCCCGACACCGGGACCTCGGCGAAGCCCTCGCCGGTCGAGGGGTTGACGAGGGTGGCGGTGCGCCCGTCGGCGGCGTCCCGGTACTCGCCCCCGATGAAGTTCTGCAGCTTGCGAAGCGACGCCATTGCCTGCTCCTTGCTCGTTCCCGTTGTCTGGCTGTCGGTCATGCCCGTTGGCGGCGGGCCAGCAGCACGTTGCCCACCGCGATGGCGACTCCTCCGAGGAAGATCAGCGTGCCCATCACGTTGACCTGGGGCGGCACCCCGATCCGGGTGGCCCCGTAGACCCAGATCGGGAAGGTCTCGACCTGGCCGTTGACGAAGCTGGTGACCACGTAGTCGTCGATCGACAGGGCGAAGGCGAGCAGCGCCCCGGCCACGATGCCGGGGGCCAGCAGGGGCAGGGTGATCTTGCGGAAGGTCGTCCAGGGGTCGGCGCCCAGGTCCTGGGCGGCCTCCTCCAGGGACGGGTCGAGCCCCAGCACCCGGGCCCGGACGGTCACGGCCACGAAGGCCAGGCTGAACATGATGTGGGCGATCGTGATGGTGAGGAACCCGCGGGCGAACTGGAGGGTGATGAACAGCGACAGCAGCGACGCCCCCAGCACCAGCTCCGGGGCGGAGATGGAGCTGAAGATGACCAGGTCGTAGAGGCCCTTGCCGCGGAACCGGTAGCGGCCCAGGGCGATGCCGACCATGGTGCCGAGCACGGTGGCGACCACGGTCGTGATGACGGCGATCAGCAGCGAGTTGCGCAGGGCGGTGCTGAGGGCGGGGATCGAGAACAGGTCCCGGTACCAGGTGAGGGTGAAGCCCTGCCAGCGCAGGTTCAGCCGGCCCTTGGTGTCGTTGAAGCCGAACACGATCATGACCGCGATGGGCAGGCAGAAGTAGGCGATCATGAGCCAGGTGTAGCCGGGCAGGATCAGCCGGGTCCAGCGGCGCCGGCGGCCCGGCACGGCCGGCGCCGGGGCGGCCTCGGGCGGCGCCTCCCGGCTGGCGATGGTGGTCACGCCTGGCTCACCTCCATCACCTGCTCGGTGCCGAGGGCCCGCGCGTAGGCGAAGATCCCGATCAGCAGGGCGGCCATGAGCATGAACGACATCGCCGAGGCCAGCGGGTAGTCGTTGTTGTTCAGGTAGACGGTCTGGATGACGTTGCCGATCATCGTCGTCTGGGTGCCGCCGAGGATGCCGGAGTTGACGAAGTCGGAGGCGACCGGCACGAAGGTGATCAGCACGCCGGCGAACACCCCGGGGAGCGACAGCGGGAACACGACCTTCCGGAAGGCGGCGGAGCGGCTGGCGAACAGGTCGTGGGCCGCCTCGACCAGGCTGGGGTCGATCCGCTCCAGGGCCACGTACAGCGGCAGGACCATGAACGGGAGGTAGTTGTAGGTCAGGCCGCCGATCACGGCGGCCGAGGTGGCCAGCACGTGGAAGTCTTCCGGGAGCAGGCCGATGTCCTTCAGCGGCCCGAGCAGGATCCCCTGGTCGTTGAGGATGAACTTCCAGGAGGCGGTCCGGATCACGAACGAGACGAAGAACGGCAGCAGGATCAGGAACAGGTAGGTCGACTTGCGGGCGCCCCCATAGAAGGCGATCCAGTAGGCCATCGGGTAGGCCAGGACCAGGCAGAGGATGGTGACGATCAGGGCGTAGACGATCGAGCGGATGAACTGGGTGTGGTAGAAGTCCCAGGCGTCGGCGTAGTTCGACCACTCCCAGGTGAACCGGAAGCCCTGCTCGGCGTTGCCGCTCTGGAGCGACAGCGACAGCATCACCAGGATCGGGGCGACGAAGAAGATGGCCAGCCACAGGCCGCCCGGCAGCCCGATCAGGTAGGGGACGAGCCGACCGCGCCTGCTGCCCGCGCTCATCGTCTCAGGACTGGACGATCGGCTGGAAGATCCGGTCCCACACCTGCTCCTCTTCCACGGTGAGGGTCCGGTAGCGGTGGGCCTTGGACAGGTCGGCCGGGGAGGGGAAGACCAGCGGGCTGGAGATCAGGCCGTCGAGGGTGTCCTTGTCCTCCCCCTTGGCCTTGGCCGCCTCGGCCTGGAGCTGCTCCTTGGCCGCCGGCACCGGGGTGATGTAGGCGATGTACTGCGTCAGCTTGGAGGCCACGTCCGGGCGGTACACGTAGTCCATGTAGGTGATCGCGTCCAGCGGGTGCTTGGCGCCCTTGGGGATCATCATGTTGTCGGTCCAGAGGGCGGCGCCCTCCTTGGGGATCACGAACTTGATGTCGGGCGAGCCCGAGTTGTTGAGGATGAAGATGTCGCCCGAGTAGGCCATCGAGATCCAGGCGTTGCCCGAGCTGAGCACGTCCGCCTCGCCGGCGTTGTCGATGTACTCGCGCAGCTGCGGACGCAGCTCCTTCATCTTGTCGGCGGCCCGCTTCCAGTCCTCCTCGGTCGAGGTCACCGGGTCGATGCCCATCCCGATCATGGTCAGGGTCGGGTAGTCCTCGTCGTCGCCGAACATGGTGATCTTGCCCTTGAAGGCGGGGTCGAACAGGTCGTTGAAGCTGGTGATCGGCCGCTTGGTCAGCTTGGGGTTGTAGGCCAGCGCGGTCAGGCCGGACTGCCAGGCGATGGTGTACTTGTTGCCCGGGTCGTAGCTCGGGTTCTTGATCGCCGGGTCGGCGTTCTTCTGGAAGTTGGGCAGCTTGGAGTGGTCGAGCTCGACCAGGAAGTTCTGGCGCAGGAGCTTGTCGAGCGAGCTGCCGTTGGTGATGACCATCAGGTCCCAGCCGGTGGGCTGGCCGGCCTTGAGGGACGGGGTGATCTTGCCAAGGAAGGCGTCGTTCTCGTTGATGACTTCCTTGTAGTTGACCTTGATGCCCGTCTCCTTGGTGAAGTCCTGGAGCGACGGGTACACCACCTTGCCGCCGACCTTCTCCTGGTCCATGTACAGGGGCCAGTTGGCGAAGTCGAGCACCCCGGCCTTGGTCTGGTTGTCCCAGAACCCGGACGCCTGGGGCGCCTTGTCGTTGCCCGACCCCTCCACGCCGCAGGCGGCGAGGAAGGCGGAGGCGCTGAGCAGGCCGGCGCCGCGCAGGGCGGCCCGCCGGCTGATCCGCGGCATGGTCATCCCGCGCAGCAGCGCAGGGTCGAGGGGGCGGTTCGTGGTCACGGCGTGCCTTCCTCCTTGGTGCTGCCGCCGAGCACATAGGTGTGCTCCGACGGCCATTCCAGCCATCCCACCTGGCCGGTGAGCACCTCCGCTCCGGGGGTGGTGGAGGCGTTCTGACGGTACACCGCGACGGCGGTTCCGGCGTCGGTGACGGTGCGGTACTGGGTCGAGGTGCCGAGGTAGACGACCTCGGTGACGGTGACCCGGAGGGCGCACCGGTCTGGTGGCGGCGGGTCGTGCTCGCCCCGCAGGACCATCTTCTCGGGCCGGACGGCCAGCTCGACCTCCTGGCCCTGGGAGGTCTCGCCGGCCTCGGTCAGCAGCACCCGCTGATCGGGGCCGAGCCCGGCCAGGGCCCAGGCGTCGCCCTTGCGCTCCAGCCGGCCGGTGAGGATGTTCGAGGTCCCGATGAAGTTGGCCACGAACCGGGTCGCGGGGTACTCGTACAGCTCGCGCGGGCTGCCGAGCTGCTCGATCCGGCCGGCGTTCATCACCACCAGCCGGTCGGACATGGTCAGCGCCTCCTCCTGGTCGTGGGTCACGTAGACGAACGTGATCCCGACCTCGCGCTGGATCCGCTTCAGCTCCAGCTGCATGGCCTGGCGCAGCTTGAGGTCCAGGGCGCCCAGCGGCTCGTCCAGCAGCAGGGCCCGCGGCCGGTTGACCAGGGCCCTGGCCAGGGCGACGCGCTGCTGCTGGCCGCCCGAGAGCTGGCGCGGCCGGCGCTTCTCGCGGCCCTCCAGCTCGACCAGGGCCAGCGCCTCGGCCACCCGGCGGGCGATCTCGTCCTTGGCCACCTTCTTGCGCCGCAGCCCGAAGGCCACGTTCTCGAAGACGTCCATGTGGGGGAACAGCGCGTACTGCTGGAAGACCATGTTGACGTCGCGCCGGAAGGGCGGGACGCCGACCATGTCGCGGCCGTGGAGCAGGATCTGGCCGCTGGTCGGCTCCTCGAAGCCGGCGATCATCCGCAGGGTGGTGGTCTTGCCGCAGCCGGACGGGCCGAGCATCGAGAAGAACTCGCCCTCGGCGATCTGGAGGTCGACGTGCTCGACGGCCTTGACGTCGTGGCCGCCGGCGGTGAACTCCTTCTCCACCGACACCAGCTCGATCGCGGCCAGGCCGTCCTCCTCGGGGACGGCCTCCCGGGCACCCGCCTGGACCCTCGTGTCTGCCATCTCTCGTCCCCTGATCTCAGACGGCCGATCCGCCGATTCGACCACACGGGCACGATGGGACGCTAGCACCCCGCCCCGGGCCGTCCATGTACGATCCGGCGTTGCCGTCGGCGCGGACCTGCCAGATCGGCACCGTAGGTATCAGCTCCCCGACCTCCCCGACCTCCCCGCTCGTCCCTGGACGACGTCGGCGGCCTGGAGGGCGAGCCAGAACTCGACCCGGTCGGCGGCCGCGTCCAGGTCGCGACCGGTCAGCTCGGCGACCCTGCGGACACGGTACCGCAAGGTGTGGCGGTGCACGCCCAGGGCCCGGGCCGCGGCCTCCCAGTTGCCGTTGTGCTCCAGGAACGCCCGCAGGCTGGCCACCAGGTCGCCGTGCTGGCGCTGGTCGTAGTCGGCCAGGGGGCCGAGCAGGCTCCGGGAGATGGCCTCCAGGGCGGCGTCCTCCTGCCGGGCCAGCAGCAGGCGGTGGCTGCCCAGGTCGTCGACGGTCGCGACCCGGGCCCGGCGGTCGCCGGCGACCGGGTCGGCCGCCTCCAGCGCGAACCGGGCCTCCTGGTAGGCGCGGCGCAGGCCGCGCGGGTCGGTCTCGGGCATGCCGAGCCCGAACCGGCCGCCCAGTCTCCTGGCCAGGACCGCCTCGGCCACCGCCTCGGCCACCGTGCGGGCCTCGGCCGGGCCGGCCGCCTCGAACAGGGCGACCACCGAGGCGTCCTGGATGCTGCACACGTACGGCCCCGGGCGCCGCGACAGCCGGTCCTGGACGAGCAGGCGCAGCGCCTCCACGGCCGCCTCCGAGGGCTGGGGCTCCTCGCCCCTGGCCACCAGCACCGCGATCGCCGGGGAGGCCCCGAGGCCGAGGAAGCGCAGGCGCCGCCGGGTCTCGGTGGCCGACAGCTCCCCCTCGAGCAGGGCGTCCAGGAAGTCCCCGACCAGCCGGCGCTCGGTCCTGGCCACCGCCTGGGCCTTGGCCAGCTCCAGGGCCACCGCGGTGGCCAGGTGGTGGATGACCACCTGGTGGAACGGCTCGGGGCGGGTGCCGCGGTGCAGCACCAGGAACCCAGCCGGGCCGCCCCCGACCAGGACGGGCAGCAGCGTGCGGCTGCCGCCCTCGTCCGAGAGGCTGAGCGAGAACTCGTTGCCCTCCGGCCGCAGGGCCTGGATCTCGGCCCAGACGGCCCGCGGGGGCAGCACGGCGGTGGCCCCGCGGGCCGCGGCCATGACCTCGCCGCGGACGTCGAGCAGCAGCGCCCTGGTCCCGGTCATGCGGGCGTACGCCTCCAGCAGGGCGTCCAGCCCGGCCCCCTCGACCAGCAGCCGCGACAGCGTCTGCTGGACCGTCCCGGCCCGCTGGAGCAGCACGTACTGCTCGTTGACGAGGCGGGAGAACAGGGCCTCGGTGATGGCGATGAACGGCACCTCGAACGGCACCTCGAAGACCGGGAAGCCGGCCCGGTCGGCGGCCTCGCGCACGGCCGGCGGGGTGGCCTTGAAGGCGAACCCGAGCCCGACGCCGAGGGCGGCCAGGTCGGCCTTGGCCAGCTGCTCGACGTAGGCGGCCTGGCCCTGGGGGCCGCCGCGCATGCCCCGCCCGGTGGTGAGCAGCACCTCGCCGCCGCGCAGGAACCGGGTCGGGTCCTTGAGCTCGGACACGTGCGCCCAGCGGATCGGCCGGTCCAGGCCGTCGGCGCCCGCGACCAGCCCCAGGCGGAGCTCGTCGATGGCCAGCAGGTCGGCAACGGTGGTGGTCACAGGCCTCCCTCTGCGCCGAAACGTACAACAGCCTACCCGGGAACTGGACGGCCGGGCACTACCCGTGGCCCTCGCACGGCTGACAGCCTGCGGGTCTCGGGCGGGGGGATGGCCGGAGGTCGCGGATGCGGGTGGTGGTGGTCGGGGGCGCCGGCGCGATGGGCCGCTGGACGGTGCGCGACCTGACCGAGTCCGAGGGCGTCGACGAGGTCGTGGTGGCCGACCTGGACGGGTCGAGGGCCAGGGAGGCGGCCGGCTGGGCCGCCGCCCGGTCCGGGAGCAACGGCACGGCCCAGGTCAGCGGCCTGGCCCTGGACGCCGGCGACGGGGAGGCGCTGCGCCGGGCCTTCGACGGGGCCGACGTGGTCTGCAACTGCGCCGTCCACGCGACCAACCTGCCGGTGATGGAGGCCTGCGCCGACGCCGGGACCCACTACGTCGACCTGGGCGGCCTGTACCACACCACCAGGCGCCAGCTGGCCATGCACGACCGGTTCGTGGCCGCCGGGGTCACGGCGGTGGTCGGCATGGGCGGCAGCCCCGGCACCACCAACGTGCTGGCCGCCCTGGCCGGCCACGACCTGGAGGTGGTCGAGGAGGTCGAGGTCCGCCTGGGCGTGGCCGACTTCGCCCCGTCGGCCGCGCCGGTGCCGGTGCCCTATGCCATCCAGACGATCCTGGACGAGTTCGCCGTCCCGGCGGTGACCTTCCGCGACGGGCGGCTGGTCGAGGTGCCGGCCATGAGCGAGCAGGAGGAGCTGGACTTCCCACCGCCGGTGGGGCGGGTCCGGGTCGGGCACACCCTGCACTCGGAGGTCGCCACCCTGCCGCTGCACTTCGCCGACCGCGGGATCCGGTCGGTGTCGTTCAAGGTCGGCTTCCCGGCCGAGTTCATGGACAAGCTGGCCCTCCTGACCGCCCTCGGGCTCGCCGACACCTCCCCGGTCGAGCTGCCGAGCGGCCCGGTGGTGCCGCGCGAGCTGCTGGTCCACTGCATCACCCAGACCGCCACCATGCCCGGCCCCGAGGCCGCCCCGGACGACGCCGAGGCGATCTGGGTCCGGGTGCGAGGGCGACGGGCCGGACCTTCGGGGGATCCGGCCCTCGCCCCTCGCGAAGACTCCCTGGACGGCTCGCCGGTCGAGCGCCTGGCCGAGTGCCTGGTCCGGCCCCACCCGGCCTGGCAGGCCGGCGCCGGCCAGCTCGATACCGGCGTGCCCCCCAGCATCGTCGCCCAGTTCCTGGCCACCAAGCTGATCGACCGGCCGGGCGTGCACGCCCCCGAGGACGCCGTCCCGCCCGAGCCCTTCCTGGCCGAACTGGCCGCCCGCAACATGGAGGTGACCCTGATCACCCGCGAGAGGAGCCCCCGATGAGCATGCCCCAGGAACGGAAGCTGGCCGGGGAGGTCCCCGGGCCGGGCAGCCGGGCGCTGGAGGAGCGGCGGCGGCGGGCGGTGGCCAGGGGCGTGGCCACCATGACCCCGGTGTACGCGGCGGCCGCCCACGGCGCGGTCCTGGAGGACGTCGACGGCAACCGCTTCATCGACTTCACCGGCGGCCTGGGGGTGCTGAACGCCGGCCACACCCCGCCGTCGGTCGTGCAGGCGGTCAAGGACCAGGTCGAGCGCTACCTGCACACCTGCCAGCACGCGGTGATGAACGAGCCGTATGTGGCCGTGGCCGAGGCCCTCAACCGGATCACCCCCGGCGACTACGACAAGCGGACGCTGCTGGTGAACTCCGGGGCCGAGGCGACCGAGAACGTGGTCAAGATCGCCCGCGCCGCCACCGGCCGCCCGGGCGTGGTCGTGTTCGACAACGCCTTCCACGGCCGCACCCTGCTGGCCCTGGCCATGACCGGCAAGGTGACCCCCTACAAGCAGGGCTACCATCCGTTCCCGAGCGAGGTCTACCGGGTCCCCTACGCCTACTGCTACCGCTGCCCGTTCCACCTCACCTACCCCGACTGCGGCATCGCCTGCGCCGACTACGTCGAGGAGGAGATCAAGGTCCACGTCGGCCCCCAGAACGTGGCCTGCCTGATCGTCGAGCCGGTCCAGGGCGAGGGCGGCTTCATCGCCCCGCCGCCGGGCTGGCTGGAGCGGATCGCCGACATGTGCCGGCGCCTGGACATCCCGTTCGTGGCCGACGAGGTCCAGTCGGGCTTCGGCCGCACCGGGACCCTGTTCGCCACCGAGCAGCACCCCGGCGTGGTCCCCGACTTCACCCTGTCGGCCAAGTCGATCGCGGCCGGCCTGCCCCTGGCCGCGGTCACCGGGCGGGCCGAGCTGATGGACGCCCCCGGCCCCGGCGGGCTCGGCGGCACCTACGGCGGCAACCCGCTGGCCTGCGTGGCCGCGCTGGCCACCATCGAGCTGTTCGAGCAGGGCGACCTGCTGGAACGGGCCCGGCGGATGGGCGACACCCTGGGCCAGCGCCTGCGCGAGCTGGGCGAGCGGCACCGGGTGGTGGGCGAGGTCAGGGGCCTGGGGGCGATGATGGCCATGGAGCTGGTCACCGACCGGGCGACCAGGGAGCCGGCCAAGCAGGCCGCGACCCAGGTGGTGGCCTCCGCGGCCCGGCAGGGGCTGCTCACCCTGAAGGCCGGCATCCACGACAACGTCGTGCGCATCCTGGCCCCCCTGGTCATGGAGGAGCAGCTGCTGTCGGAGGGCCTGGACATCCTCGACCGGGCCCTGGCCGAGGCCTCGGCCTGAGGCGAGCATGAGCTGGGCCCCGAGGGCCGGAGGCAAGCCGTGGTGGTATCCGTACGGCCAACCGGGTTAGCCTGATGGACCGCGTCGAGCAGACGGCCTGTCCGGCCGATGGAGGCGGCATGTCAACTCTCCGGTCCCCGGAGGTCGGGCGCTGAGCCAGACGGTCCGCGTCCAGCCCACCCGGGTGCAGCGCATCCACGGCCGCCGGGCCGCGGCCCGGCGCACCCGGCGCCGCTTCTACGCCGAGCTGCCCTTCCTGCTGGTCGCCGCCCTGGTCCTCACCGTGCTGGTCAAGGGGTTCCTGATCCAGGCCTTCTTCATCCCCTCGCGGTCGATGGAGCCGACCCTGGACGTCGGCGACCGGGTGGTGGTCAACCGGCTCGCCTACCGGCTCGGCGACCCGGCCCACGGGCAGGTGGTGGTGTTCCTGCGTCCCACCGGGGTCGACGCGGCGCCGGCGGCCGGGCCCGTCTCCTGGGTGCGGCGGGCGGTCGCCCAGGGGCTGGGCGGCACCCCGCCGGGCAGCGAGGACCTGATCAAGCGGGTGGTCGGCCTGCCCGGCGACGTGGTCGAGGGCCGCGACGGCCACCTGTGGCGCAACGGCCACCAGGTCGACGAGCCCTACCTGCGGCCGAACACCTTCACCTCGGACTTCAAGAAGAGGCGGGTCAAGCCGGACAGCTACTGGGTCATGGGCGACAACCGGGAGGACTCCGCCGACTCGCGGGTGTTCGGCGAGATCCACCGCTCGGCCCTGGTCGGCCGGGCCGTGCTGACCGTCTGGCCGGTGACCCACGTCGGCGGTCTCTAGCCGACGGGCGCCGACGGGCGAATCCGCCCGTCGGAATTCGGTGATCGTCGGCCGAAGGCCGACTCCACGCAGTCGTTTTTCCTCCTGTGGGGGCAAGGGAGCAAGATTACCGGTATCCGTGATCGGGCTGGGGAGGAGAGGAGACGGCTGGATGGTGCTGGCGGCCCACCGGGCGGAGGTCACCGAGCGGGGACGGCGGCGCGTGGTCGGCGCGCTGCTGACCGGCGCGGCGCTGCTGGTGCTCTACTGGGCGGCCTGGCTCCTGGACCGGTCGCTGCTGGCCAGCGACACCCGGCCCGCCTACTACGAGTACGAGTCCGCCTTCGCCCTGGCCGACGCCTGGCTTGCCTTCTGCCTGGTCGCCGGGGCCCGGGCCCTGTCCGCCCGGCGGGCCTCGGCCCTGCTGTGGCTGCTGGCCGCCGGCGGGTCGGCCGGCTTCCTGCTGGCCGTGGACGTGCTCTACAACCTCCAGCACGGCGTCTGGTTCGCCAGCCAGCGCGGCCTGACCGAGCTGGTGCGCAACCTGGCCACCGCGGCCGGGACGGTCGGCCTGTTCGCCTGGACCTGGCCGCGGCGGACCGAGCTGCTGGCCGGCGACTGAGCACCGCCGTGGACCCGCTGGCGACCCCGGACCGGCCGGTCGCCGGCCGCGACTACCCGGCCGACTGGGACCAGTACCTCGCCTTCTTCCCGGACGAAGCCGCCTGCCACCGCTACCTGGAGCGGCTCAGCTGGCCGCACGGGTTCCTCTGCCCGGCCTGCGGCCAGTCCCGGCCGCCCTGGCGGGGGTCGCGCCAGCGCCTGGTCTGCCGCGCCTGCGGCCACCAGACAACGGTCACCGCCGGAACCGTGTTCCAGGGCACGCGGACGCCGCTGCGCCAGTGGTTCGCCGCCGCCTGGCTGGTGGCCACGGCCGAGCAGGGGGTGTCGGCCCGGCACCTGGCCCGCGCCCTCGACCTCGGCAGCTACGAGACCGCCTGGACGATGCTGCACCGGTTCCGGCGGGCCATGGTCCGCTCGGGCCGGCCCCGGCTCGAGGGCCGGGTCGAGATCGCCACGGTGCGGGTCCCGGGCCGGCCGGACACGGCCGCCGGGCCGGAACCGGCCACGGCCGGGGTCGCCCTGGAGGACCGGGGGGAGACGCCCGGGCGGGTCCGCATGCAGCGGCTGGCGTCGGCCGCCAGCCTGGTCGCCTTCGTCGGGCGCGTGGTAGAGCCGGGCACGCTGGTCAGGGCGACGCGCCTGGACGCCTGGTGGCCCCTGGCCGAGCTGGGGTTCCCGACCGAGCGGGCGCCGGCCCTGACCCACCTGCCTGCCGTGGAGCGGTCCCTGGCCGGCTGGCTGCGCGCCACCCACCAGGGCGCGACCTCGCCCGCCCAGCTCGACTGGTACCTGGACGAGTTCACCTTCCGCTTCAACCGCCGCGCCTCGACCCACCGCGGCCTGCTCTTCTACCGCCTCCTCGAGGAGGCCGTGGTGACCCCGCCGGTCCCCTACCGCCGGGTCGTCGGGACGCCGGGTCCGGAGCCCGCGC
>Ga0307319_10000373_pt1 | contig 13736 bp, 12 predicted proteins | sample ER_DNA_368_FD_194491 | JGI IMG/M metagenome (GOLD analysis project Ga0307319, IMG submission 194491) | Bulk soil microbial communities from the East River watershed near Crested Butte, Colorado, United States - ER_DNA_368 | ecosystem: Environmental > Terrestrial > Soil > Floodplain | place...
CTCGCCTCGCGCCGGCCGGCGCGGAGGAGTACGTCGTGGGTGTACTCGTGTCTTCGAACACCGGACTGCGCGAGCAGCTCGTTGTCGACGGAGTGCCGGTCGGACGTGTGCTCGACGTCGCCAGGCCCAGCTGGGCGCAGCAGGGCTCGATCGTGGTCGTCGTCGCCACTGACGCTCCGCTCGGGCCGCGCCAGTTGGGTCGGCTCGCGAAGCGCAGCTTCCTCGGACTGGCCCGCACGGGTGCAGCGGCCCACAACGGAAGCGGGGACTTCGCAATCGCCTTCTCCACGGCTCGCCGCGTGGCGCTCGACGAGTCCCTCCACACGGCTCGCGAGCTCGACGACGAGGTCATGTCGCCGCTCTTCGACGCCGTCTGCGAGGCGACCGCGGAGGCGATCTGGAACGCCCTCTGCGCGGCCGAAGACTTCACGGGCCGCGCGGGAAACTGGGCACCGGCGCTTCCCCATGACGCCCTGGTCGCACTCCTGGCCCGCCACGGACGGATCCGGACTCCGTCGTGAGCGCGCTCTCCCCGACGCTTGCGATCAACGAAGCCGTTCTTCGACGGCGAGCTCTGGGAGAGCGCGTCGTCCACCTCGGCTTCGGGGAGGCCGGGCTTCCCGTCCATTCACTCCTTCGTGAGTCCCTCGAGCGTGCCAGTGGAGCCAACGCGTACGGAGCAGTTGCCGGAAGCGGTGCGCTTCGGACCAGCGCCGCCGGCTACTACACCCGGCGCGGGCTAGCGACGGAGCCCGAGCAGGTGGTCGTTGGGCCCGGGAGCAAGGCGCTCCTGTTCTCGCTCCTCATGTCCCTAGACGGGGACCTCGCGCTGCCACGGCCGGCGTGGGTCAGCTACGAACCACAGGCGCGGCTCGCAGGCAAGCAGGTGCTGCGGCTTGACATTCCGGCCGAAGCCGGCGGCGTGCCGGACCCCCGCCTCCTGGGCGAGCGCGTCTCCCTCTCGCGGAAGCGCGGCCTCGATCCGCGCATCCTTCTCCTGACCCACCCCGACAACCCAACCGGGACCTTCGCGAGTCCCGAGCTCCTGGAGTCCGTGCTCGGCGTCGCCCGCGAGTGCGGCCTCCAGGTTGTCTCCGACGAGATCTACGCGGAGCTCGCGCATGCGCCCGCCGAGTTCGTCAGTGCCGCGACCGTCGACCCCGACGTCGTCGTAACGGGCGGTCTCAGCAAGTCGCACGCGCTCGGCGGCTGGCGCGTAGGCGTACTGCGCGCGCCGGCGAACGACGTCGGTCGCCGCATCGTCCAAGGAGTCACGTCGATCGGGAGCGAAGTCTGGTCCTGTCTCACGGCGCCCATCGACGCCGCTGCAATCGTCGCCTATGACGAACCCGCGGAGCTGATCGAGTTCGTCGATTCGGCGCGCGTTCTGCACCAGACAGTGATCCGAGCCGCATTCGAGGTCGTTGCCGCCGCCGGCCTCACGTGTAGACCACCGACGGCGGCGTTCTACCTCTACCCCGACTTCGCGGCGCTGCTCGAGCCGCTGGCTGAGCGCGGCATCACAACGAGCGTCAGCCTGGCCGAGCACCTGCTGGATCGGTTCGCCGTCGCCGTCCTTCCAGGCGCCGCATTCGGAGACGACACCGGCCTCACGGTCCGGATGGCAACAAGTCTCCTCTACGGGGAAACCGAGAACGAGCGGTGGGAGGCGCTATCCGCAGGGCCCGAGGCGGCGGACCTGCCACGCGTGCGTGCCGCATTGCAGACCCTCGGAGACGCGCTAACGGCACTCGACGGGGCTGAGTAGGGCAGCCCAGGAGGGCCCCGTCGCGCGGATCGGCGGGCGGCGTCCGCGCCCTCACGTGATCGTCCGGGGTCGCCCGGGGCGCCGAATTCTCGGCGCGGACTGGCGCAATCACTGGCGCGCAGCTCGGCGAAAGGCGTATTTTCCCCTGCAAATGGCGTTTCGGCACGATAGTTCCTAAACCGCGTGCGCATGTTCGATTCATGCCGGGGGCATCCCGCTCTCGAAAATCTAACGTGCGTTGTTGAATGTACTCCTAAGCGAAACCCCTGCGAGCAAAGCGAGACGTTGGCCGCGCAAAGCCTTTATCAACAGATCGTGGGCGTCAACGCAATCGCCTCTTTCGATAGAAATGCCGCGTGTTCTCAGGGCTCGCTCTTGCTCCGCTCGTCCTGATCTTTCTTGTAGCGGCCGGGGCCGTCTGGGTAGCTGGAATCCAGCTCTCGAGTTCGACGGACGCGCTCGACAGTCGGCTCGGGCTAGGGGAAGCCCTCGGGGGCGCGATCCTGCTCGCGGTCGCGACGAACCTGCCGGAGATCGCGATCACTGCCTCCGCGGCGCTCGCGCACAACCTCGGGATCGCGATCGGCAACATCCTCGGCGGCATCGCCATCCAAACGGTCGTCCTCGTCGTGCTCGACGTGGCCATGGGGCCGAAGTCGGCGCTCACCACGCGGGCGGCGTCGCTTGTACTCCTGCTCGAAGGTCTGCTCGTGATCGTCGTGCTCGCGATCTCGGTGATGGGCGCTCAGCTACCTTCGTCGAATCCGTTCGGACGACTGGAGCCGGCCGCCCTACTGATCGCGCTCTTCTGGCTCGCGGGCCTCTGGCTCATCAATCGAGCACGAAGAGGCCTGCCCTGGCACGACTCCTCGGGCACGGCGCCGGGAGGCCAGGAGAAGCCGTTCGGGCACTCCAAGGCTGCAGTCGGTGAGAAGATGAGCCTCGCCCGGGCCGCCACCGTTTTCGGCTTGGCCGCAGCGGTGACACTCGCTGCGGGCATCGTCCTCGAGCGGACCGGCGAAAGGATCGCGAGCCACATGGGCCTCTCCGGTGTGGTCTTTGGCGCGACGATTCTCGCCGCGGCCACCGCACTACCCGAGGTCTCGACAGGGATTGCATCCGTGAAGCTGAGCGACTATCAGCTTGCGGTCTCCGACATCTTCGGCGGCAACGCATTCCTACCGGTGCTCTTCCTGCTCGCAAGCGTGCTCTCGGGGGCGGCTGTCCTGCCCCAAGCGCAGCCGACGGACATCTACCTGACCGCGCTCGGCATCGTGCTCACCGCGGTTTACTTGTGGGGACTGGTCGTCCGTCCGCAACGACAGTTCCTACGGATGGGCATGGACTCGCTAACCGTGCTCGTGCTCTACGCAGCCGGGATCGTCGGGCTCATCGCAGTGACGAACCATTGACGATCAACCGAGAATCCGAAGTCTGGATACTGCACCGCATGTCGGGCATTTAGATCCCAGCTGGCGCAATCGGTTCGTTCGGCTATCTTGGCTCGCTACGCCCCGAGCCCAGTGGTGAAGCAACCGATGCGCGCTGACCGAGACCCGGACCTTCTTCTCATCGAGCAAATGTTGGCGCCGCCGCCGCTCGAGGAGGCTCGCAGCTCGCTCCAGTACTGGCACGAGCGAAGAAGGAATCTTCCGCTGTACCGGCTTGCGGCGCGCCGAGAGTCAAAGCAGATGATGGCCTCGTGGCAGGAGACGGTGCGCGCTGCCGAGCAGGCTCGCTTCGAAGCGAGCTGGGTCGGGCGGCTGCTGACGGCGATCGGCGTTTCGAGCCTCTGGGTGCAGCGGGCGCGATCCGCGCGAAAGGTATTGCTCTGGTTCGCTTGGGCTTTCGTGTCCAGGAAGGTGAAGGTCGTCGTGGGCGGTGTGGCGGCTGTCGGGCTGATCCTGGTCGTCGCCGTCGTCGCCGCAGTAGTCGTTGTGTTCGCCCAGCTGGCCTAGGGCCGACTTATGCGAACATATGTTCGTGCAACCCAGGGCGTCGATCCTGCATGCCGACGTCGACGCGTTCTTCGCGGCGGTCGAGCAACGGGATGACCCCCGGCTGCGCGGACGGCCCGTAATCGTCGGCGGCGGGGTCGTCCTTGCGGCCAGCTACGAGGCGAAGGCGCACGGCGTGGACACGCCGATGGGCCTCGCGCTTGCGCGCAGGCTCTGCCCCGACGCGATCGTCGTTCGTCCGCGCATGTCGGCGTACTCGGAGGCGAGCAAGGAGGTCTACCGGGTATTCGACGACACGACGCCGCTCGTCGAGGGACTGTCGATCGACGAGGCGTTCCTGGACGTCCGCGGGCTCGAGCGGCTCTCGGGGACGCCCATCGAGATCGCCGTGCAGCTGCGGCGCAAGGTGCGCGAGCGGGTGGGACTGCCGATCACCGTCGGGATCGCCCGCACGAAGTTCCTGGCCAAGGTGGCAAGCGGGGTGGCGAAGCCGGACGGCTTGCTCGCGGTGCCACCGGACGGTGAGCTCGCCTTCCTGCACCTGCTTCCCGTCGAACGGCTCTGGGGCGTGGGGCAGGTGACTGCAAGGCGGCTGCGCGAAGTCGAGATCACGACCGTCGGTCAGGTCGCGCGGCTTTCGGAAGGCACGCTGGTCACACTCGTCGGCCGTTCAGCGGGACGGCGCTTGCATGCGCTTGCTCACAACCGTGACCCGCGACGGGTGCAAGCGCGACGGCGCCGGGGCTCGATCGGCTCGCAGCGGGCGCTCGGGCGTTCGCCGACGTCGCTCGCCGAGGTCGATGCCACGCTGGTGGCGCTGGCCGAACGAGTCACCGGCCGGATGCGGGCCGCTAACCGGGTCGGCCGGACCGTCGTCCTTCGACTGCGCTTCGACGACTTCTCGCGGGCAACGCGGTCACACACGCTGCCCTACTCGACGGCGAACACCCGGACGATTCTCGACACGGCCAGAGGGCTGCTCGCAGTCGCCGTGCCGATGATCGAGCTCCGTGGCATCACGCTCGTCGGAATCGCCGTCGCCAACCTCGACGATGGCCGCTCACTCCAACTCGTGCTGCCGTTCGGCGGTCACAGCGACGCGCTCGACGCCGCACTCGACGAGGTTCGCCGGCGCTTCGGATCGGCCGCGATCGTGCGAGCCGTGCTGCTCGGCCGCGGTCAGGGACTCACCGTGCCGCTGCTACCCGACTGACTGCCGAACTTGCCAAACGAACATATGTTCGCTTTCATTTCAGAGGTGCAGCTGGCGCTGGATTCGCTCGATCGGCTGGTGGAAACGCTCGAGGAGCGCGGACCGCTGTCGGCGTCGGACGCCGCCCGGGCCCTCTTCGCAACCTCCTCGATCTCCGACGGTCTCGCGTGTTCGCTCCTGGCCGAGGTCACCGCAGGCGACAGCCGGATCGTCTGCGCGGGAGCGACGGTCTCGTTGAACGGGACGCAACCCGACCCGCTGCTCGAGGAGGCCGAGCTCGTCGTCTTCGACCTCGAGACGACCGGGCTTTCCGCAGCACGCGACCGCATTTGCGAGGTCGGCGCGGTTCGCGTGCAGGCGCTGGAGCCGGTCGAGTCGTTCCAGTCGCTCGTCAACCCGAGAGTTGCGCTGCCGGACCCCGTCGCCCGCCTCACCGGGCTGCGCGACCAGGAGCTGCGCGGGGCGCCTCCGATCTCCACCGTGCTCGGCCGCTTCCTGACCTTCGCGGGCGATTCGCTCCTCGTGGCGCACAACGCGCGCTTCGACCAGCGCTTTCTCGAACGGCAGCTCTCGCTCATGCACGATCGGCGCCTGTCTGAGCCGCCGCTTTGCACCGCCGCACTCGCTCGCCGACTGCTCGAAGGGCGCCTGCGCCGGGTCAGCCTCGCCTCGCTCGTCCACTTCTTCGGTGTTCCGACGACGCCGTGCCACCGCGCCCTGCCCGACGCCGAGGCGACGGCTCAGGTGCTGGTGCTCCTGATCGGCCTCGCCCAGGAGATCGGCGCGCGCCGCCTCTCCGATCTCCGCGCGCTTGCTGCTCCTCGGAAACGACTGGTCTACGCCAAACGCTCGCTGGCACGAGGCGCGCCCACACGGCCCGGCGTTTACTTCTTTCGAGACCGGCATGGTCAGGTGCTCTACGTCGGCCGGGCGCGCGACCTGCGGGCGCGCCTTCGCTCCTACTTCCGAAGCGATCGCCAGCGCCCGTCGGTCGAAGCGGCACTGCTCGCCCTCGAGTGCATCGAATGGCGCGTCCTCGGCTCGGAGCTCGAGGCCGCGCTGGAAGAGCTGCGCCTCATCCGAGAGCTCGAGCCGCCGGCGAACGCGCGCAGCCGCAGGAAGCACCACGGCCTCTATCTCAAGAGCAGGGGAGAAGACTTCGTCGTCACCAAGACGATGACGCGGCTGGGACCGATCGCAAGTCGGCGGCGAGCATCCCTCGCGGCGCGCGCGATGTCCTCGTGCACGCCCGACGAGCTCGATCGACTACTCGAGGACGGGCCGCTTCCACGGCTCCGTGCGCGACGCTCGCACCTGGCCGAAGGGCTCCGCTATGAAGAGGCAGCTCGACTACAGGATCGCATCGCAGCGCTCGAGCACATGATCGATCGGCTGCGACGGCTGGAGCGGCTGCGCAGGCTCGAGCTTTGCCTGATCGCTCCGATGGTCGAGCCCGGCTGGCGGAAGGCCTTCTTCGTTTGCGGCGGCGCCGTGTGCGCCGTTCGGGCTTTACCCCCCGGCGCGGGCGCGAGCCTCGAGATTGGAGCCGGGCTTGCGCTCTGCCGCTCCGCGCGCGGGCGTCTGGAAGAGCCGTTGACACCGGAGCAGGCCGAGGATCTGCTGCTCATCGGCGGCTTCGTACGCCGACCTCCACCCGAGCTGGGTGTCCTGCCGCTCGACGCCGATCGGATCGCGGCCCACCTCGCCGGCCGACAATTCCCGCGGGCTGCGTGAGCCGCTGCGTGCGCATGTTCGATTCATGCCGGGGCAAGCGGCCTAGCCCCGTACTGGACGCGGGACGCGCTCGTACAGCCGGCGGGCGGTCTCCGACCGCTTGAGACTACGGCGGGCTCGAATTCCGCCGACGAGCAACCCCACGGCAACTTGACCACGTAGCGTCGAAGGCAGGCCGATTCCCTCGTGGATCGGCTCGAGACGGTCAGTGAACGTCTGCTTGTACGGAGTGGCGGCGCCGAGAAACTCGATGCGCTCGGCGCCCTCCGCAGCGGCCGACTCGAGCGAGCGGAGGAGCGTTTCCGTACCCGGCGAGTAGCGTGCGAACGCGGGATCGAACGCCATGGCGACGCCATACACCGTGCGCTGCAGCAAAAGGTAGAGCGAGAACGCAACCGGCTGTCCGTCGAGTCGCAGCGTTACGAGCCGAGGTACGTCCTCGACTGCCAGACGGCGCATGGCTGCGCGATGGAACGCCCTCCCGACCGGAGTCCCGAAGCCGGTCGGGTCGCGACGGCCCCGCCACCGCAGCGCGTGGATCCGGAAGGCCTCCTCGAGCGATGCCCGCAGTGCCTCGCCGTCCTGCGCGATCGAGATCTCGACGGCTCCTAGCTCCTCGAGATGCCGCCGCCGACGCCGGCGCTCACGGTGCGCTTTGGAGGAAAGTCTCGTCTGCTGGATTCTCAGATCGAGGACCGGCGCCTCGAGGCGCTCGAGCAGGTTGAGCGATCCGGCCGGCAGGGCCGTAGCGAGGCGGCTGTTGCCGGGCATGCCGAAGAGGTCCGCGAAGTCGCCACCCGAGGAAAGAATCCGTTCTGCAAGCCGGGCAGCGGTAGCCGGATCCTCGTCGGGGGCCACCATCAGATCCGCGAGCGGCGCCTTCGTCCCGCCGATGAACTCCGTTACGCGCAGGCCAAACCTGCGACTCCGGCAAAGAGGAAGCGCTCCGACAAGTCGGTCGCCGCGCATCGCAACGTGGACGGCAAGTCTCCGTTTCCCTCCGTAATGTCGCCACCACTCGAGGAGCCAGCCGTGGAGAAGGAAGGGGCTCGGCCGCCCCATCGAGCGCACGAGCTCGTCCCAGGGCCCGGCGAGGTTCGCAAACTCCGCCTCGCTCGAGATGGTCTCGATCTGAGTCATCTGGCTCAGAGCAGGCCGAGCGCCGCGCAAATTCCGAACCAGGCGACGAGCAGCAGCGCAAGCACCCAGAGCAGGAATGCGGACTCGCTGACCGGCAGCCACGAGATCTCGACCTCCTCGACTCGAAGCCACACACGCCGCACCGGCCCGGTCCGCGTCTCGCCGTTCATCGCCCGGGACGCAGGAAGAGGGTCGAGAACGTCTTGGCACAGATCGCGAGGTCGACCAGGAGGGTCCGGTGTCGCAGGTACCAGAGGTCGTACGAGAGCTTGTCGGCAGCGCCCTCGCAATCCGAGGCATAGTCGCGACGCAGCTGCGCCCAACCCGTGATCCCGGGCTTGACCAACAGGCGGCGCGTGAAGAAGGGCACGGCCTCCTCGAGCATGGGAATGAACTCAGGCCGCTCGGGCCTGGGGCCGACCACGGACATGTCTCCCATGAGTACGTCCCAGAGCTGGGGCAGCTCGTCGAGGTGGGTCTTTCGCAGCAGCCGCCCGACGGGCGTCACGCGGGGATCGCGTTCTTCCGCGAAGGCCGGTTGCCCTGACTCCTCCGCGTCCACGCGCATCGTCCGGAACTTGTGCATCGTGAAGTGGCGACCGCCCTCCCCAACCCGGGTCTGGCGATAGACGACAGGTCCCGGGGTCAGCCGGACGAGACCCGCGATAACCAACATCAGCGGGGCGGCCAGCACAAGGACGACCGACGCGGAGACGACGTCGAACGTCCGCTTCGCGAAGCGGGTGTACGGCCGCCGCCAGACGTGGATGATGCTCATGAACCACGTCGGCCTTAGATCCTCGAGCGGGATCCGGCCGAACGCATGGTCGAAGAAATGCGCGAGCCCGATGACCTTGACGCTTGAGCTCGGCGCGACGAGGAGACGGTCGAGCGCCTTCATCGAGCTCTCGCCGTCGGTCAGGACGATCAGGTCAGGGTGCTGCTCGTCGATGATCCGGGACAGCTCGGCGACCGAGCCGAGCCGCGCCGTGTCGCCCGGCTCGTCGTCTACCGCGCCGACGACGGCGAAGGGCGCGTGGCCTTCGAACTCGACCGCATCTGCGACGGCCTCGGCGCAGCTCGACGTGCCGACGACGAGCACGCGCCGCTTGCCGACCACGCGCTGCGCGATGACTTCCCAGATCGTCGTGAGCGTGAAGACGGAGACCCCCAGAGCCAGGATCGTCGAAAGCTCCATGCCCATCCCTGGGATCCAGAGGGCCACAGCCGACACGCCGACGAGCCCTGTGGCCGTCCCCACCGCGCAGCGAACCGGCGCGCCGAGCGTGAGGTGCACGGCGGCAAACGCGCTGCGCAGCGAGATCAGCCAGACCGCCGTCAGGAGCGACGCGGCGCCCACGGCCACCCCTGGCGCCGGGAACCGGGGACCCATGAGAGCGAAGCAGGGAACCCACACGAGCACGGCTCGCCCAACTGCGGTCACGACCTTGGCGTCGGCGGCCCTGGCTGCGGCGGCGAGGTCCACCGCCCACCAGCGTCGAGCGCGGATCACACCGTCCTGTGCTCGCATGGCCATATCAAGAAGGTTCCCCGCGCGGGACTCGCCGAGTCCGGAAGTGGAGATCTATGAATGCGAGGTGAAGCGCATCGCCGTCACCGGGCCGGCCGGGGCCGGAAAGTCCCGGCTGGCGCGGGACCTCGGCGCTGCATACGGGATCGAGGTTCTCCACCTCGACACCCTGTTCTGGAAGCCCGGCTGGGTGCGAACGCCGGCGGCGGAGTTCGAGGCGCTGCAGCGACGTGAGCTCGAGCGCGACTCCTGGATCGTCGACGCGCAGTACGACGACATGATCCACGACTGGCTCGACGCCGCCGACGCGGTGGTCTTCGTCGACGCATCGCCGCTGCGCTGCCTGTGGCGGGTCAGCCGCCGCAGGCTCGACAGGGACGGCAGGCCAGACATTCCGGCCGGGTCCGAGCCGGCGCCGGCCCATCGCGCGCTGGCGAAGTTCGTCCGACTGCAATGGAACTACCGAAGGACGGTGCGGCCAGAGCTCCTCGCGGATCTCGCCGGTCGCCGCAGCCGGCAGCGGGTCGTCGTGCTTAGGACAGGAGGGGAAGGGCGGCAGTTCATGGCTCACCTTCCGCCCCGGGGGGAATCTTTCTGACGTGGGCTCGACCGTGGCTCCAGACGGATTGACGCTCGAGACGATCTCGAGCGCCGAGAGCCCCATGCTCCTCCACGGCTGGCTGCGCGAGTGGTGGCGGCACTACGGCGAGAACGGCGACCTGGCCGTTCACGTTGCCTACCGGGACGGACGACTCGTCGGCGCGCTTCCGCTCTGCGTCCAATCGAGGTTCGGGCTGCGGGTCCTCACCTTCCTCGGCGGATCGCAGTCGGCGCTCGCCGACGTTTTGGTCGCGCCCGGCGAGAGCCTCGCGACCGGGACGGCGCTGGCCGGACGCATCGCGAGCTCGGATCACGACTTCGCCGATCTGTTCGGCTTGCCCGGCGGGAGCCGGTTGACGAACGCGCTCGGCGACTCGCAGCTTCATCTCATCGAGCGGGCCGAAGCACCCGTGCTCGACATCGAGGGCGAGTGGGACGACGTCTATCACGCGAAGATGACCGGAAAGAAGCGCAGCCAGGACCGGCGCCGGAGGCGGAATCTCGCCATGCTCGGGAAGATCGAGGTCGCGATCGCCAGGACGCGGGACGAGCTCGCGGCCGCGCTCGAGGACGCCTTCGCACTGCACTCGCTCCGCTGGAACGGCCGCCCAGACGGCTCGCATTTCGTGACGCCGACCGGCCGGCGCTTTCACCGCGCCGCGATCCTCGCACTGTCAGACGTCGACGTGCCGCGAATCGTCACTTTGAAGCTGGACGGGCGTGCGATCGCGTTCCACTACTTCTTCGCGCTAGAGCGCCGGATGTACGTCCACCGCATCGCCTTCGACCCTGACCCAGCGTTTGCACGTTGTTCGCCAGGCTGGCTCAACACGCTCGACACGATCGAGGCCGCAGCCGCCGAGGGCGCGAAACGGGTCGAGTTCCTCGGTGGCGCGGACCGGTACAAGCTCGACCTCTCCGACCGCTTCGAGCCGCTCTACGAAGGCTTCGGTCTACCCGGAAGTCTGCAGGGAGCGGCAGCAGCCAGGGCCCGAGTGGGAGCGATCCAATTGCGGAAGAGGCTCAAGCGGTCACAGGCCCTGCGCCACTTCTACTTCGACGGGCTCGCACCCGCGCGTCGGCTGCTCGGGAGGCTTACGTGAGCCGCTACGTCCTCAAGGCGGCCGCGACACGAGCCCGTTCGACCGCCTGGTCGCGGCGCACGGTCGAGCGGCAGAACGGCGAGGGCCTGCGGATCCTCTTCTACCACCGGGTCTCCGACGACCGTGACGAGCTGGCGGTCAGCCCACGCAACTTCAGGCGGCAGATGGACTACCTCGCGACCGAGTCGTACCGCGTCATCGACGTGGTCCAAGCCGCCGAGCTGCTCGACGAGGGCCGGCCACCGCCACGCACGGTCGGGCTCAGCTTCGACGACGGGTTCCTCGACGTGGCCGAGCAGGCGCTGCCGGTCCTCGCCGAGCGAGGGTTCCGTGCGACGGTCTTCGTTGCGCCGGCCGTCGTCGACGGGTGGGCGAAGTTCGGCTGGTACCAGTCTCAGCCGCCACTCCTCGGCTGGGACGAGATCGTCGACTTGGACCAAGAAGGGACGCTCCGGTTCGAGGCCCACTCGCTCACGCACCCAAACCTCCTCGCGTTGCGTGAGGCCGCAGCGTGGGAGGAGATCATGGGCTCCAAGGTTTCGCTCGAGGCTCGCCTCGGGCGCCCCGTCCTTGCGTTCTCCTACCCTTCCGGGCTCTTCGGGCTCCGCGAACGTGGACTCGTCGCCACAGCCGGGTTCCGCGTCGCGGTCTCGTGCGAGCCCGGTGTTAATACGAGCGGCACCGACCGTCTCGCGCTGCGCCGGCGGCAGGTGGACCGACGAGACAGCCTGCTCGACTTCCGGGCGAAGGTCGAGGGCGGCCACGACTCGCCCCTGCCGCTTCGCGGGGTCTATCGGCGACGGCGCTACGGCATGGGCGCCGGCAGCCTGCGTCTCGCGAGCTCCCGGGAGTAGAGCGCGACGTGCGCGCGCCGGAAGGGGTCGAGATCAAAGGCGTGTTCCGCGCGCGCACGTCCTGCGGCTCCGAGTCGGCGCCGGAGCGAAGCATCGGCCGTGAGGCGGCTGAGGGCTGCCGCGAGCTGGTTCGGGTCGCCGGGCTCGACGAGCAGCCCCGTCTCGTCGTCGGAGACCTGCTCGGGCACGCCGCCCACGCGGGAGGCGACCACTGGGAGGCCCGCCGCCATCGCTTCCAGCACCGAGACGGGGTGGCCTTCCGATGCGCTTGCGAGGACGAATGCGTCCGCGGCGGCAAGCAACTGGGGGACGTCTTGGCGCTCGCCGGCGAGGCGGACGCTGCCCGAGAGTCCCAGAGCCTGGATCTCCTCCTCCAGTCGAGGGCGGTCGGGCCCTTCGCCGACGATCACGGCCTCGAACGAGTCGGGCCGGAGACGACTGAGAGCCCGGATGAGCGTCGGGAAGTCCTTCGGCGCCTTCAGCCGGCCCACGGCGAGGATCAGCGGCCGCTCTCGCTCGGCGGGCCTCGAGCGCGGTGCGCTCGCCACGTCCACCGCGTTCGGGATCACGACCGTCCGCTCCGATGCGCATGTCCCCGCCGCGAGCCCGGCTTCGCGCTCGCGCTCCGAGACGCAGATCGTCACTGTGGTCAGCGGCTCGACCAGCCGGTCGGCCCACCGATAGAGCTGGGACGCGAAGCCCGAGTGCGCTGCGAAGGCCCAGCCGTGCACGGTGAAGATCCGAACCGGAACGCGGGCGAGGAAGGCGGCGAGACGGCCGAGCACGCCCGCTTTCGAGCTGCTGGCGTGGAGGATGTCCGGTCGCTCGCGGCGGAGCAGTCGCGCCAACTCGACAAGCCCGGCGAGATCGCGCCAGGGGCTGATCGGGCGCCGGACGTTCTGCAGCGGAAGGAAGCGAACCCCCGCCGCCTCGGCGGCCTCGCGGAGTGGTCCGGATCCGTGCGCAGCGACCGCTACGTCGAACCGGCCTACGAGCGCCGGGAGCAGGGAAGCGACATAGGTCTGCGCCCCGCCGACCTCGGCCAGCGTGATGAGCAGCAGCACCCGGGGACGCCGCCGGTGGGCACCTGAGGTCGGTCGGTGGAGGCCGCTCAACTCGTCAGCGTTCGCAGCCGTGTCGAGCCGCTGGCGGCCGTGGCGTGGGCGGCCGGAGGGGCGGCGCTCCTCAGCCTTTTCCTGACGTTGGGCGTCGTGCTCGGCCGATCCCCGCTGCCGCTGCCGATCGTCCTGGGCTTCGGGGTCGGGCTGCTTGGAACGCTCGCCCTTGCACTCGCCCGTTACGACGCCGCGATCGCGTTGGGCGTGCTGCTCCTGGCCGCCGTCCGGATCGAGCCCGCGCCCTCCGATCTCGTCTTCGGCGTCCTGATCGCTCTGGCCTTCGTGACCGGACGGCTTCACCTCGAGCGCGTGCCGCTCAGCGTAACGCTGCTCGTGAGCGGATTCCTCGCGCTGAACCTGCTCGCCTCGACCGCGGCGACGGACGGGGCCCGCGCGGCCACGTACTTCGGGATCACGCTCTACCTGGGGATCCTTGCGCTCTGGCTCGCCGCCTACGTGTGCTCGGTGCGACGTGCCCGCCTCGTGCTCGTCGCCTACCTCGGCGGAGCGGCGCTCTCTGCCGCCGTCGCCTGCCTGGCGCTGATCGCGCCGTTCCCCGGCGCCGAGGCTTTCGTGGACGGCCCGCGCGCGCAGGGCCTCTTCAAGGATCCCAACGTCTTCGGGCCATTCCTCGTCCCCGCCGTCCTGATCCTGATGGAGGAGACCGTCGCGCCGCGCCTGTTGCGGTTCCGCCTCGCGATGAAGCTCGCGCTCCTC
>Ga0307319_10000377_pt1 | contig 13671 bp, 15 predicted proteins | sample ER_DNA_368_FD_194491 | JGI IMG/M metagenome (GOLD analysis project Ga0307319, IMG submission 194491) | Bulk soil microbial communities from the East River watershed near Crested Butte, Colorado, United States - ER_DNA_368 | ecosystem: Environmental > Terrestrial > Soil > Floodplain | place...
TCGCGTGTGCGGCCGCAACCAGCTCCTCGGGGCTCGTTTTTCCGCCCGGCTCCTCGAAGCGCGAGGCGAACGTCACCTCCTGGCCGGTGATCGCGCCGCTGCCGAGGTCGAACCGTCCCGTGCCGTCGCGCAGGTCGCCTTCCCAGGTCGTATGGGCATGCCGCTCGATCGCCATCCGCTCCTCCTTCTCCGTGGTCTGAGCGCCCGAGGCTACCGGCCGACCCCTCAGTGCCGGTGGCACCAGCGCCCGCCTGCGGCGAGCCGGTCGAGGACCCGGTTCTGCTGGGCCTCGTAGGCGACGTCGGCCGAGGCGCCCCGGCGGAAGTCGTGGAGCCCTGGCACGGTGACGGCGACGTCGGGCGTCACGCCCGGGCCGACCATCGTCACGCGGTAGTGCGTGCCGTTCCCGGGCGCGCGTCCGCCGTGCCGGTAGAAGCCGGCGCAGAAGACGCCCGTCGGCCGGTGCGGCAGGAAGGCGTTCTCCCGCCGCCAGCCCGGCCCGTAGGAAGAGCCGAGGGTGTCGAGGTAGATCAGCCGGCCGTAGCCGTCGGTCGGAGCGCCTCGCGAGGTGCTGCTGAAGCCGTAGACGGGCCGGCCGAGGTAGGTGGCGCGGCCGAAGACCTCGTGGAAGCGGCCTGCGTAGATCCAGTCGGTGTAGACCTCCAGGCGCGCAGTCGCCGTGCTCCAGTGCGAGATGCGAAGCGAGAATGACCGTTGGCGGACCGTCCACGGAGGGAGCCCGAAGTTCGGCTGGTCGACCTGCCACTCCTGGACGGCCCAGTAGGAGCCGTTCGAGGCACGGCAGGCGGCCACGAGCTTCGGCAGCCGCGGCCCGTCGTAGGCGCCGCAGCGGTTGCCGAAGGTCTTCCAGAGCGTGTCCCCTGTCGATCGCCACCCGCCGCTGTAGTCGAGCCGGAAGCGCACCTGACGCACGGTGCGGCTCGGCTGGCGCGCGTTGACGGCTCCGGCCACGAGCACGTGGCGAGCGCCTCCACCCTTCCGGTAATAGACGATCGCGCGGCCGGAGGCGTCGACCTTCAGGGTCACCGGAACGCGGCTCCGGACCACGTCGACGAACTGGCTTGCCGACGCGGCGGGCGGGAAAACGACGGCGAGGGCCGTCAGGCAGACGATGGCGGCTCGACGGTGCACGACCCGCTCACAGGAAAGCACATGCTCAGGCGTCCTCGCTCTCGTCGCTCTCTTCGCCCGAGCCGCCGGGCCGGTAATACCGCTTGCCGCGCAGCGGATCCGGCAGGTGCTCGGTCTCGAACCCGCGCGGGTCGTCGTGGGGGTAGACGTAGCCCTTGCCGCGGCCGAGCTTCTTTGCGCCGTAGTAGTGCGCGTCGCGAAGCGCATCCGGCGGTCGCACCTGGCCCTGCTCGCGCACGTCGGCGGTCGCCTCCTTGAGCGCTACGTAGGAGGCATTCGACTTCGGTGCCCGCGCGAGGTAGATCGCGGCCTGCGCGAGGTTCAGCCGGGCCTCCGGAAGGCCCACGTGCTCCACCGCCTGCGCCGCGGCGACCGCGACGAGCAGGGCTCGGGGATCGGCGTTGCCGATGTCCTCGGAGGCGAGCACGATCATCCGCCGCGCCACGTACCGTGCGTCCTCGCCGCCTTCGAGCATCGCGGCCAGGTAGTAGACGGCGGCATCGGGATCCGAGCCGCGCATCGACTTGATGAACGCCGAGATGAAGTCGTAGTGCGCGTCGCCGCCCTTGTCGTAGACGAGGGGCCGCTTGCGCGCGGCGTCCTCGACGTGCTCATCCGAGACCGGGACACCCTCTGCGCGCGCCGTCTGCGTGGCCAGCTCGAGGATGTTCAAGGCGTTGCGCGCGTCCCCGCCGGCGCGCCGTGCGACGAGGGCCGCTACCTCCTCCGGCACGTCGGCGTCGAGCGCCGTCGCCCCGCGGGCCACGATCACGCGCAGCTCCTGCTCGCCCAGCGGCACGAGCTCGTAGATCTGGCAGCGCGAGAGCAGCGCCGAGTTGACCTCGAAGTACGGGTTCTCGGTGGTCGCGCCGATCAGCGTCACGAGCCCTTCCTCGACCGCCGGCAGGAGCGCGTCCTGTTGCGCCTTGTTGAAGCGGTGGATCTCGTCGAGGAACAGGGTCGTCCGCTGCCCCGAGCCGCCCAGACGGTCGCGTGCCCGCGCGAGCACCGCGCGGACGTCGGAGACGCTCGCCGAGACCGCAGAGAGCTCCTCGAAGGCGGCGCCGGTGGTCTCGGCCACGATCCGGGCGAGCGTCGTCTTGCCCGTCCCGGGCGGGCCGTAGAGAATGGCCGAGCCGACGCGGTCCTCTGCGATCGCAAGCCGCAGCGCGGAGCCCTCGCCGAGCACCTGCTCCTGGCCGACGAACTCGTCGAGCGAGCGCGGGCGCAGCCGCAGCGCGAGCGGTGCCACCTCGTGCAGCCGTTCCCGCGCGGCGTCGGCGAAGAGGTCGCTCATGAGGGAAAGTATGCTCCGTCCGATGGGGACACTCGCGGAGCCGCTCGTCCGCTCGGTCGGCGTCGTCTACCTCTACGTCTCCGACATGGAGCGGTCGCTTCGCTTTTACCGCGACCTGCTCGGCATCCCGCTCGTGGGCGACGACGACTGGCAGGAGGCCGCGCTCGCCGGAACCCGGTTCGCCCTGCACAGGGCGCGCGAGGGGATCGGCGGGCTCTCTTCCGGAACGATCCACGTCAGCCTGGAAGTCGCCGACGCCGACGCCGCTGCGGAGCGGGTTCGCAGCGCCGGAGCCGACGTCATGGAGACGATGCGAGACGAGTGGGGCACCGCGGTACAGGTCGTCGATCCCGACGGTTACGAGCTCTACCTCTTCCAGCCGCCGAGCTGATGGCCGCCGAGGACTACAGCCAGCCGATCCTCGAGGGCGAGGGCGCGAGTGACTACGAGCGCTACCTCCGGACCGACGACTTGCTCGCGTTGCAGAAGCGGCCGGACGAGCAGGTCCATCGCGACGAGCTCCTCTTCCAGACCGTGCACCAGGCCTCCGAGCTCTGGCTGAAGCTCGCGTGGACGGAGGTCGAGGAGGCGACGCGGCTGCTCGAGCAGGGCGAGCTCTCAGCCGCCCAGCGGCTGCTGCGGCGCTCCGTGCTCGCCGTGGACTACGTGATCCGGCAGCTCGACATGCTCGAGGAGATGTCGCCGTGGGAGTACCAGGAGATCCGGAAGGTGCTCGGCCACGGAAGCGGCTTCGACTCACCGGGCTTCCGCGAGATCCGGCGGATCACGCCGCAACTCGGGCAGGCGTTCTCTGCCCGCCTGCGCGAGGCGGGCCTGAACGTCGTCGAGCTCTACCGGCAAGGGCGCGAGCACGAAGACCTCTACCAGCTCGCGGAGTTGCTCATCTCCTGGGACGAGCGGGTCAGCCTCTGGCGGATGCGCCACTACCTCGTCGTCGCGCGGGTGATCGGCGACCAGGTCGTCGGTACGCAGGGCACTCCGGTCGAGCTGCTCGGCAGCCTGATCAAGCAACGCTTCTACCCGGAGCTCTGGCAGGCCCGGAACCGGCTCACCGACCTCGCGAACGAGGAGGGCTGACTCGCTCCGCGACGAGGTGACCAGGCTCCTGCAGGAGCTCATCAGGCTCGACACGGTCAACCCGCCCGGAAACGAGACTCAGGCCGCGGAGCTCCTGCGCGACTACCTCGCCGAGAGCGGGGTCGAGAGCGAGCTCTACGCGAAGGTGCCCGAGCGGGCGAATCTCGTCGCGCGGCTTCCCGGAAGCGGCGGCGGTTCGAGCCTGCTGCTGCTCTCGCACACCGACACGGTCGTGGCGGACGCGGCCGAATGGCAGGTCGACCCGTGGTCTGGCGAGGTGCGCGAAGGGGAGATCTGGGGCCGCGGCGCGCTCGACATGAAGGGGCAGGTCGCCGCGAGCGCGGTCGCAATCGCGTCCCTGGCACGGGAGGGGTTCCGGCCGGCCGGCGACCTCGCCTTCGCCGCGTGCGCCGACGAGGAGGTCGGCCAGGGGTTCGGGCTCCCGTGGCTGTGCGAGCAGCACCCGGAGGCGGTGCGAACCGACTACGCGCTGAACGAGGGTGCCGGCGAGCGGATGGCGCTCTTCGGCCGCCCGTTCTACCTCTGCTCGAGCGCGGAGAAGATGAGCTCGCCGTTTCGGCTGCGCGTGCACGGGCGCGCCGGCCACGCATCTGTCCCGGGGATCGCAGACAACGCGCTCGTGAAGGCGGCTCCGCTGATCGAGCGACTCGCCGCGCACCGGCCGGAGCTGCAGCTCGGCCCCGAGACCCAAGCCATGATCCAGGCGGTTGCCGGGCAGCCGCTGGAGGCAACCGAGGCCCTGGAGCTCGCCCGCGGCGGGGACGAGTTGGCCGCGGAGCTGCTGGAACCGCTGCTCTCACTCACGCTCTCGCCGACGATGATCTCCGCCTCCGAGCGACGGAACGTCATCCCGCACATCTGCGAGGTCGTGGTCGACTGCCGCCTGCTGCCGGGGCAGACCCAGGCCGAGGTCGAGCCGGTGCTGCGAGAGGTGCTCGGCGAAGGCGACTACGACTTCGAGTGGGTCGAGGGGCGCGGCGGCACGCGCTCGCCGCTCGGTGGGCCGCTCTGGGACGCGATCGAGAGCTTCGTCGCGCAGGTCGAGCCCGAGGCGAGCGTGCTTCCGGTCCCGGTGGCCGGGTTCACCGACAGCCACTGGCTGCGGGATGCGTTCGGCACCGTCGCGTACGGTTTCTTCCCGATGAGGGCGATGGACCCGCAGGTCGCCGCGCGGCTGATCCACTCGGCCGACGAGCGGATCGCCGTGGACGACCTCGAGCTCGCGGTGCAGTGCTTCCGCCATGCCGCCGTCGAGGTGACCGGCGGTCGCTAGGCTCTCCGCGATGGACGACAAGGTCCGCCTCGGCGGGATGGCGCTTCCGAACGGTGTGCTCGTGCACGGCCCGACGGCCTGGGCGTGTGCGATCCGCACCGCGGACGGCGAGCTCAGGGTCGCCTCCGAGTACAAGCGTCTGCAGGCCGCGCGGGTCCGGAATCCGTTTCTGCGCGGGCCGGCGCGAATTGCGGAGGTCTTCGCCCTGCTGCCACAGGTGCGGCGGCGGCTTCCGGAGGCGAAGCTTCCCTTCGAGCGGCCGCAGGTGCTCGCCGCGATGGGCGGGACGGCGCTCGTCGTCCGGGCCGTCAAGGAGTCGAAGCGGTTGAGCCCGCTCGCGCGCGAGCTGGTCAGCGGGTTCCTCTCGCTCGCTCCCGCCGCTCTTGCCGTCCGCGGCTCCGATCTCGCCGCGTACCACGGCGCCGAGCACATCTCGATCGGCAGCTACGAGCACGGGGAGCCGCGCGCACGCGAGCACGAGCGCTGCGGCTCGCACCTGCTCGGCCCGCTGATCGCGAGCTCGGCCGTCGGCGCGACCCTCGCCTCACGCGCGCCGGAGCACCTGCGGGTGCCCGCTCGCTTCACCGCCCAGCTCGGTGCGCTCGCCGCGTCGACCGAGATCTTCGGCTGGATGACGCGCAACCCGGACAATCCGCTCTCGCGCGCGCTGGCCCGCCCCGGGCACGAGCTGCAACACCGGCTCGCCACGGCCGAGCCGACGCCACAGCAGCTCGAGGTCGCGGAAGCCGCGCTCGCCGCGTGCCTCGAGCTCGAGCGGAACGCCGATGGAGCAACGAACAAGAACTAAGAGGCTCCCGCCCGAGATCTTCGAGCTCCCGGTCGAGAAGATGCGGGAGGGGTACTACACCGACGCGTACTTCAACCACACGCGCGAGGTGCTCATCCGCGACGGGCGCCACCCGCGCGTGGTGATGCAGGCCTTCCAGAAGCGTCACTCGTACCTCGGCGGGGTCGACGAGGCGACCGCGGTGCTCAAGCTCTGCGCAGACGACTGGGACGATCTCACCGTCCACGCGCTCTACGACGGCGACCGGATCGAGCCGTACGAGCCGGTGCTCACGATCGAGGGCGACTACACCGGCTTCGCGCACCTCGAGACCGTCTACCTCGGCGTGCTCGCGCGCCGGACGCTGATCACGACCAACGTCGTCCGCGTGCTGGAGGCGGCCAACCGCAAGCCGATCATCTTCATGCCTGCCCGGCATGACCATCACCGCGTGCAGACGGGTGACGGGTACGCCGCCTACGTCGCGGGGCTCGTCGTCGGCGCCCAGATTGGAGTCACCTCCGACGCGCAGGCGTCGTGGTGGGGCGGCCGTGGAATCGGCACCGTCCCGCACGCCCTGATCGCCTCGTACGGTGGCAACACGGTGCTCGCGGCGACGAAGTTCGTCGAGAACATCGACCCCGACATCAACGTCACCGTGCTCGTCGACTTCGAGAACGACTCCGTCGCGACGGCGCTCGAGGTGGCGCGCGCGCTCGGCCCGCGGCTCTGGGGCGTCCGGCTGGACACCTCGGGGCAGCTCGTCGACCGCTCGCTCTGGGGCGAGCTGGGCGACTTCGACCCCCGCGGCGTCAACGAGCGGCTGGTGCACAAGGTGCGCGAGGCGCTCGACCACGACGGGTTCGAGCAGGTCAAGATCGTCGTCTCCGGCGGGTTCGACGTCGAGCGGATCCGGGCGTTCGAGGAGCGAGGCGTGCCGGTCGACTCGTACGGCGTGGGCTCGGCCTTGATCCGCGGGGAGAACGACTTCACCGCAGACATCGTCATGACCGACGGCAGGCCCTCGGCGAAGGTCGGCCGCCGCTATCGCGAGAACCAGAGGCTTGAGCTCGTGGAGTGAGCTCGTTCAGGGTTCTTCCCGCTACGAAGGAGCGGTGGGCCGACCTCGTAGACCTCTTCGAGCGCAGGGGCCCGCGCGGTGGGCACCGCAACACGCCGGGCTACGGGTGCTGGTGCATGTACTGGCGGGATCGCACGCTCGCCCACGGCACGCCGAAGAAGCGGGCCCTCGGCTCGTTCGTGCGGGCGGGCAGGGAGCCCGGCCTGCTGGCGTACGACGCGGAGGAGGCCGTCGGCTGGATCTCGGTGGCCCCGCGCGAGGAGTACGAGGCGTTGCTCGCCTCGCCGCAGTACCGGCCTCACGATCAGGACGAGGGCATCTGGTCGGTCGTCTGCTTCGTGGTGGATCGGCCGAGGCAGCGCGAAGGGATCGCGGGTGCGCTGCTCGATGGCGCGGTCGAGCACGCCGCCGCACGGGAGGCGGCGGCACTCGAGGCCTACCCGCACCGCTCCAAGAAGGACAACTACATGGGCCACGTCGACCTGTTCCTCGAGCGGGGCTTCGGCATCCTCAGGGAGACGGCGACGCGCGCCGTCGTTCGCAAGGCTCTGTAGGACTCCCCTACGCTCGGGCCGAGGCGACGATCCCGGGCCAGTTCTCGATCGGCTCCGCCGACCGCACCACGTGCATGCCCGCCTCGGAGAAGCGCTCGAAGGCGGCGTCCGCCTCCTCGGTGTAGTCGGCGACACCGGGCACGACGACCGGCGAGGTGCAGTCCTCGAGCAGGTAGACCTTCTCGGCCAGCTCTCGCTCACCGACCACAGGCGAGTGCAGGAGGTCGTCGATCGTCCACGCCACGCAATGGCTCTTGGCCTGACCGGCGATGACGACGGCGTCGAAGCCGAGCAACTTCTCGACGAGCTCCGCGTTGTGCTCGCCCAGGCGATCGCCGTCCGGCCCCTCCGTCACCTCAGGCCCGAGCACCGAGTAGTGCTCGGTCAGCGGCAAGGTCCCCTTCACCCGGACGTCGGGCTGCGAGCGGCGCGCGATCGTGTGGAAGAAGATCGCCTCCTCGATCGCGGACACGAGCGCGTGGCCGATGCCGCCGAGCATCGCGTGGTAGGGCCAGATCGTCAGCTGGTACTTCCCGCTCTCCTCCAGCGCACGCGTGTAGTGGACGAGGTGACGGCGCGCGTAGTCGGGATCGAGCCCCAGGGCCTCGGGAACGGCTTGATCAACCCGCCAACGACCCTCGACGATGTCGTCCGCCGAGACGAGCGTGTACGGCTCCGGATGCCTCCCGTTCGCATCGACGAGCCAGACGGCGTGGAAGACCTGCATTGCCTGGTGCGTGTCGAGCGTCGGCACGACCTGGGTGATCGTGTCCAGGTTCCGGTAGAGGAACTCGCAGAAGCGGCGGCTGTCGTCGACCGCGCCCGTGCCGGACCGGCCGCCGACGAACAGCTCGAAACCGGGGATGCAGAACGTGTTCTGGACGTCGACCGCGACCACGCAGATTCTCGTCGCGTCCCTTGTTGCCGGCCGCAGGCCGTGCTCGTGGGACCACGCCTCGGCTTCCAGGGCCCGGTCTTCGTACGGCACGCGCCAGACCTCGCCGACGGTTCGCGGGTCGAAATGAGAAGGCAGCGGGAGCAAGCACGCGCAGTCTAGAGAGGCGTCCGTCCGCGGCGACGTCACCCGTGCGGCGGTTGACTCGGCGCCCAAAGCAGTCGATAACAAGTCGGGATGGATTGGTTGGTCGTCCTCCGCGACGAGATAGCGGCTTGGCTGCCGCTCTTCTTCGTGGTCCTGCTGGTGCTGATGACCTACATCCTCTGGCGCACCCTGCAGGTGATGCCGCGGGTCACCTCGGCGAAGACGATCACCGCCGACTCGACCGTCACCTGGGACGAGGTCGCGGGGCTCGACGAGGCCAAGGAGGAGCTGCACGAGGTGGTGGACTTCCTGCGCGACCCGGTGCGCTTCGGCCGGCTCGGCGCTCGGGTGCCGAAGGGCATTCTCCTCTACGGCCCGCCCGGTACCGGCAAGACGCTGCTCGCGAAGGCGATCGCGAGCGAGGCGGGCGCTCGCTTCTACGCGCAGAGCGCCTCGGCGTTCGTCGAGATGTTCGCCGGCCTCGGCGCCGCCCGGATCCGCAAGCTCTTCGAAGAGGCGCGCAACAACGCGCCGGCGATCGTCTTCATCGACGAGCTCGACGCTGTCGGCGCCCAGCGCACCGGCCACGGCTTCTCCCGGGAGCAGGACCAGACGCTGAACCAGCTGCTCGTCGAGCTCGACGGCTTCGAGGCGCGCGAGCAGGTGATCGTGATGGGCGCCTCCAACCGTCTCCAGGATCTCGACACCGCGCTGCTGCGGCCCGGGCGCTTCGACCGGCAGGTGCTCGTCGCGGCGCCCGACCTCGCCGGGCGCGAGCAGATCCTCCTCGTCCACACGCGGGGGAAGCCGCTTGCGGAGGACATCGACCTGAAGTCGATCGCGCGCCAGACCGCGGGTCTGACGGGTGCCGAGCTCGAGAACATCGCCAACGAGGCCGCGATCTTCGCCGGCCGGGTCGGCCACGACGTGATCGTGCAGTCCGACTTCGAGGACGCGATGGAACGCGTCGTCGGTGGCCTCCAGCAACGGCGGGTCGTGACCGAGAAGGAGCGGCGCATCCTCGCCTACCACGAGGCCGGGCACGCCGTGCTCTCTCATCTCACCGGCGACCTGCTGCCGGTCCACAAGGTGACGATCGTCTCGCGTGGGCAGGCGCTCGGCTACACGCTCAACCTCCCGAGCGAGGAGCGCTACCTGCACACCACGGAGGAGTTCGTCGACCTCCTGAAGATCTACCTCGCCGGGCGTGCCGCCGAGCAGATCGTCTTCGGCCGCGTCACGAACGGCGCCGCGAATGACCTCGAGCGCGCGACCGACGTCGCGCGGGCGATGGTGTTCGAGTTCGGCATGTCGAACGCGTCGGCCTCGCGCACGATGCGTGCGGACAACTACGCGCTCTCTGAGGAGACGAAGCGCCTCCGCGACCAGGAGCAGGCGCGGCTGACGGACGAGGCATATGCCGACGCGATCCGGCTGCTGCAGAAGCACCGCGGCGTGCTCGACCGGATTGCGAAGGCGCTGCTCGAGAAGGAGACGCTGCAGAAGGACGAGCTCGACGAGCTGCTCGCGGACGTCGAGCCGGAGCTTCGCTCGGCCGAGACCGTCGGCACCGTCCGCGTGGTAGCCGCGGACTAGTAGCATCGCCCGCGTGGAGCCGCGCGGAATTCACCACCTCGGCGTTGCCGTCGAGGACCTCGACAGCGCGCTCGAGACCTACGGGAAGCTTTTCGGCGCGGAGCTCGAGCACCGCGAGACGGTTGCCGACCAGGGGGTCGAGGCCGCCTCGTTGCGCATCGGCTCCGATCGGGTCGAGCTGCTCGCGGCGCTCGGCGACGACACGCCCGTCGGCAGGTTCCTCGCCAAGCGCGGACCGGGGATGCACCACGTCGCGTACGAGGTCGACGACGTCGGCGAGGCGCTCGACGAGCTGACGGCAGCCGGCGCGGAGCTGATCGACGAGCGGCCGCGACGAGGGCTCTTCGGGCTCGAGGTCGGCTTCGTCCATCCTGACGCCGTCCACGGCGTCCTCGCGGAGATCGTCAGCGGTGGCTGAGGAGCGCGTTCGCGTCGAGATCGGGTTCGACGGCGGCCAGATCATGGGCGCTTCCGTCGAGCTTTCGACCGCTGATCAGCTCGAGCGGGCGCTGGGCGACGGCCGCGACGGGTCGCTTGCGCTCGAGGCCGAGGACGGCCGCTACACCGTCTCCTTGCGGCGCGTGGTCTACATCAAGCGCTTCACGCGCGAGGGCCGTGTCGGGTTCACGTCAGCTTGAGTCGCGTTAGCGGTCGGCCGCAGCGGGGCAAGCTCTCCAGGTGACCCCAAGCGCCGTCGCTCGCACCGACGATCTGCGCCGCCTGGTCGAACTCGCCCAGGGCGGCGACCGCGAAGCGCTGGAGGCGCTGTACCTCCTGCATTTCGATCGCATCTACAGCTACCTGCACATGAGCGTGGGCAACCGGCACGACGCCGAGGACCTTACGACGCAGACCTTCCTCAAGATGCTTGAGGCAATCGGTCGTTTTCGCTGGCGGTCGGCCCCGTTCTCGGCCTGGCTCTTCCGGATTGCGCACAACCTTGCGATCGATCACTTTCGGGCAACTCGACGCTGGCAACCCGAGGCAGAGGTGCCCGAGCCCGCAAACGGCGTCGAGTCGTCAGCCGAAGACGCGGCGCTGCAGTCGATCGGCCGCCGCAGCATGCTGGAGCTGATCGACAACCTCTCGCTCGAGCAGCAGCAGGTGCTGATCTTGAAGTTCGTCTTCACGTTCTCGAACGGCGAGGCTGGGACGATCCTCAACAAGTCGGAAGGGGCTGTGAAGTCGTTGCAGCATCGCGCGCTCGCGTCACTGCAGAAGCAAGTCGCGCAAGACTAAGTGTTAGAGGCGGGAATCGTCGGCCTCCCGGCGGCAGGGAAGACCACGCTCTTCAACGTGCTCACGCGGGCCGGCGTAGGGCCCGATTTCGGCAAGGAGCACGTCGGGATGGCGCCGATCGCCGACGAGCGGCTTGGGCAGATCGCCGAGGTGATCTCGCCGTCGAAGGTGACACCTGCCGCGGCGCGCATCGTCGACGTGCCGGGAACCGGGCCGCAGCTGCTCGGGAACCTACGCCGCGTCGACGCGCTGGTCGCGGTCGCCGACGGCCACTCGGCGGGCGTCGACCCGGACGGCGATCTCGAGCGGCTGGAGCTGGAGCTGCTCGTCGCCGACCGCGACCACGTCGAGCGGCGGCTCGAGCGGGTCGCGAAGCAGGCGAAGTCCGGGGATCCGAAGCTCCGCGACGAGGTTGCGCAGCTCGAGCGCGTCCTTGCGCATCTCGACGCCGGCCGTTCGCTTCGCGACTGGGACGGGCCGCTTCCGCCGGAGCTCGAGCCGTTGACGACGAAGCCCGTCGTGCCGGTCGTGAACGGCCCCGGCGGGATCGACCTGAAGCTCGAGGCCGAGCTCGCCGAGCTTCCGGAGGAAGACGCGGCCGCGTTCCGGGAAGGGCCCTCGGCACTCGACGAGGTCGTGCGCAGGCTGTTCCAGGCGCTCGGCCTGATCACGTTTTTCACCGCGGGCGAGAAGGAGGCGCGCGGCTGGACGCTGCGGCAAGGGCAGACGGCGCTCGAGGCGGCCGAGTCGATCCACACGGACATCGCGCGCGGCTTCATCCGGTGTGAGGTGGTGCGCTGGCACGACCTCGTCGAGAGCGGGAGCTATGCGGAGGCGGCGCGCCGCGGCCTGCAACGGCTCGAAGGCAAGACCTACGAGGTGCAGGACGGCGACCTCCTCACCGTCCGCTTCAACGTCTAGCCGTTCGGGTTCACGCGCGCCCGCGGCCCCACCCTGGGTGGGGAAGAAAGGTTCACCCGCCGCCCGCTGCGAGCGTACCGGGACACCTCTCGCGTGTCTCACACGAACCTGTGCCGAAGCTTGCTTTTCTTCGATCGGAGCCGGGGGCGGCTACTCGACCGGCCTGGTCGCAGCCGTGGCGTCCAGCTGGTTCGCGTGGTACAGCACGGCCGCCTCGGCCGTGCGCGCACCGCGTGCCTCGTGATGCACGGCCACCGCGTGGAGCAGCTCGGCCCGCACGCCGGTCTCGAGGGCCGCAGCTCGCTCCTCGATCAGGCGCAGGCCGAGGTGAACGTGCCCGAGCAGCCGGCCTTCGTCGGTCGCCCGGAACGTCGGGCCGCGCTCAAGCTCCGCCGTCCGGCCGACGTCGTGCAGCAGCGCGGCCGCGAGAACCAGATCCGCCCGAAGCCGCGGGTGCAGCTGCGCTGCCTCGCGGCAGAGCGTGGCGACGCCGACCGTATGCTCGAGCAGCCCGCCCGCGTAGGCGTGGTGTGTCTCGGCGGCCGGCAGCCCTCGGAACGCCGCGCGCAGCGCCTCGTCCTCGACGAAGCGTGCCACGGCTGCGCGCAGGCCGGGGTGCGCGATCTCGGCGGCCAGAAACTCCAGAAAGCCGTCCAGCTCGGCCGCGTCCCGCCGTAGCGCGGGCGCCATCTCCGCGGGGTCGGCGTCCTCGGCGGTCTCCAGCGAGCGCACCTCGAGCTGCAACCGGTCGCGGAACCGCTCCACCCGGCCGAGCACGCGCACGGCGTCGCCTTCGCCGAACCGCGAGTCCAGCAGCTCGACATCCGACCACACGCGCGCATCGATGCGGCCACTCGGGTCGACGAGCTCGAGCGCGAGGTACGGCGACCCCCCGCGTGTCCGCCGCCGCTCCTTCTTCGCGACGGCGTAGACCCCCTCGACAACACGGTCTTCGGCGAGGGAGGCGATCGCGCTCACGCGCGCCTCGGCGCGGCAGGGAGCCGCAGGTGAGTGACGGACACGGCCCGAGTCTAGGCCCGAACACGGATGGTACGCTCCGGCCCCGTGGCCGAGGTGAAGCCGTTTCGCGCCGTCCGCTACGGCGGCAGCGCCGGCCCGCTCGACAGCCTCGTCGCCCCGCCCTACGACGTCATCTCGCCGGCCGAGAGAGAGGAGCTCGCCGCGCGGAGCCCGCACAACGTCGTCCACCTGACCCTCCCCGCGAGCGAGGCCGAAGCCGGCCGCCTCTGGCGCGAGTGGCGTGCGGACGGCACACTCGCCGAAGAGGGGGAGCCCGGTTTCTGGTGGCTCTCGCAGGACTACGTGGGACCGGACGGAGTCGCGCGCACGCGCGAGGGCCTCGTCGCCGCACTCCGGGCCGAGCCGTACGAGAACCGCGTCGTCCTCCCGCATGAGCGGACGCACCGCGGGCCGAAGGAGGGCCGGCTGCGGCTCCTGCGCGAGGTGCGTGCGCAGCTCGAGCCGCTCTTCTTCCTGTACGAAGGCCCGTCCGTGGCCTCGCGACCCACCCGCGAGCCCGACCTCGAGGTCGAAGGCGCGCGCCTCTGGCGCCTTCCCGCCGAGGGGGTCGGGGAGGCCTTCGCCGACCC
>Ga0307319_10000378_pt1 | contig 13669 bp, 16 predicted proteins | sample ER_DNA_368_FD_194491 | JGI IMG/M metagenome (GOLD analysis project Ga0307319, IMG submission 194491) | Bulk soil microbial communities from the East River watershed near Crested Butte, Colorado, United States - ER_DNA_368 | ecosystem: Environmental > Terrestrial > Soil > Floodplain | place...
AGGGTGGTGAGTTCTTCTTCAGGCTCTCGACCAAGTCGGCCAAGAAGCCCGGCAAGGTGACGTTCGTCTTCAAGAACATCGGCCACGTCGCACACGACTTCAAGATCAACGGCAAGGTCACGCCGCTGATCCAGCCGGGGACGACGGCGAAGCTCGTCGTGACGTTCAAGAAGAAGGGGAAGTATCCCTACCTCTGCACGGTGCCCGGTCATGCAGAAGCAGGCATGAAGGGCGTCTTCACGGTTCGCTAGGCGAACCGCGGGTTCGACGACCTGGCCGCTGCACTTCGCGGCGGCCAGGTCGTTTCGTGCTGCCGTCCCGACTGCTGATCGATCTCGGCTGACGAGTCGATTGCCGCTTGCGGGGAGCTCGCGTTCCCGGGTAGCCGGAACAAGGCTTTCGCGGTGGCACCGATGCCAGGCGAGCTCGAGCAGGCGATGGTGTCCGGGCAAGCGGAAACCCACCAGCTAGGGAGGACACCATGCAAACGAGTCACCGCTTCAGCGTCGCGCTGAGGCGCCCGTGGCTAATCGGGGCCGCAGCCCTCGCGACGCTCGCTGCCGGCATCCTGCTGCTGCACGCGTCGGCGACCCATGCCGCCCCGGCCAGCAGCACCGTCGTGTCCACGGCCAAGACCGGCCTCGGACGGATCCTCGTCAACTCACGCGGACACACGCTCTACCTGTTCGGAAAGGACCGGAACGGGAAGAGCGCGTGCTCCGGACAGTGCGCGACCTTCTGGCCGCCGCTGATCGCGAACGGCAAGACGCGGGTCGCGGGAGGCGCGAAGGCGTCCCTGATCGGATCGATCAAGCGTGCCGACGGCCGCCGCCAGGTGACCTACAACCACCACCCGCTCTACACCTTCGTCAAGGACACGAAGAAGGGCCAGACTCACGGCGAGGGCTTCAGCGCCTTCGGCGCGAAGTGGTACGCGGTCTCGCCGGCCGGAGCCAGGGTCCTGCGCCCGCCTGCTGGGAACGGAATTCCACAGCACAACGGTGGGGACCACGACGCCGACAACAACGGCGGTCCGAGCGACGGCGATGGCAATATCTGATCGGATGATCGACGTGTCGCGGCGGCTGTTTGTGGTCGCCGCGACCATCGCTGCGATCCTCGGTCTTTGGGGCGGCGCCGCAGACGGAAGCGCGTCCTTCAAGGGTCAGCCGCCGGCTTTTCGCTGGCTGCATCCGGCGCCCCCACCGCACGGCTGGAAGCTTGCCCGGCTTCCGTCCGGCGCGGCAACATTCGCCTACCCGAAGACTTGGAGGCCGATTCGGACCGACCCGGGAACGGCCTCGGTTGCGCTGATCGGCCACGCCCGCAGCATTCGCGGCTACCTCAACGCAACTCCCCGCCAGGGAGCGGAGACGCTTGCGAACTGGCCCAGCTTCCGGATCCAGCACTTGCGTGAGGAGGAGAGCTCGAAGGACGTTCGTCTGATCGCCAGCGCGCACGGGCTCGGGTTTCGCTCTGGCCGAGGCTCGTGCGTGATCGACAGCTATCGCACGTCGCGAACTCGCTACCGCGAGATCGCGTGTCTCGTCGCGGGGACGCGCACCAGTTCCGTCGTCGTGGGCGCAGCCCCGTCGAAGACCTGGGCGCGGCAAGCGAAGACAATCGAGCGGGCGATCGGAAGCCTTCGAACCGACTAGATCTCTCCGTTGATCACATCGTCCTGATCAGGCGGCCGACGATCAATTAGTTGAAACGCGAGCGAGGGAACACTGAGGGAACACCAAGTCGGGCCCCAGCCGGCACTCGCGGTCACGCGTCTTCGGCTGTTTCCTTCTTCTTCCTCGGCTTCCGTGCCCGCGGCTTCCCGGCCGTACCCTCGCGTCCCACCTCGTCGCTCGATGGTAAAGAGGGGTCGACTGATGCTTGCAGTCGTTTACGCTTCGCCACTCCGCGGGCGCCGCGTACAGCACAGCTCCCGCTGGTTGTCAACTAAGACAACGACGCATCCCGCGCCCATCCCGCAGGAGGTCGCCGGAAGCTCCCGCCCCTACCGGGCAATCCCCGCAACGCCCGTGTCGAAAGACCCTGCTCACGGGGGGAATCCCCGCCTATCCCCGCTCAACCCGGAAGTACCAAGACCGGCCTGTCACGCCGGAGGTCGCGGGTTCGAGTCCCGTCGCTCCCGTCTCTGTCTGCGCGAGCTCGCGGCGCTTGACTGCCGTCACGACGGCCAGAAGGCGGCAAACGATCGTCGAGGGTGTGGGCGGTCGTTCAGGCGGGCGTCACTTGCTCGTGTGAAACAGTCCTTCCACCATGGCACGGCTGCGAGCTGCCCCCCACGTGCGTCCCACCACGGTGCGCGCGGATCCCCGAGATGGACGCCGAGCGCTAGCTGCCCGGCGGCCGCGACCGGCCGGGCCTCGACCTGATCGGCGTCAGTCCGGGTACTCGTCCTTCCGCCACGTGCGGGGCTCGTCGGGTTGGGCTTTCGGTGTTCGCTCGAGCAGGAAGTTGTAGTACGGCGCGACGAACGGGTCGGGCGCCATCACCGTGTAGGTGTGGTAGACGGTCCCGTTCTCGCGCGCGAAGGCGATCCAGCTCGGGCCCTCCCGCAGCCCGTCCTTGAGCTCGGCCCCGACTTGGCCTGACCACTCCTGGAGCCAGTCGGGTGGGTTCTCGATCATCTCCTTGACCTCGGGAACCTGCTGTGCCTGCTCCTCAGTCAGTGCAAGGCCGAAGTCGAAGGCGAAGTCGGTGTTGTAGGTGGAGACGTACGGGAACTCCCAGCCCATCCGCCGCTTGTAGGCGGTCAGCCGCTCGATCGGCGCCCGCGAGAAGCAGAGCAGCGTCACGTCGCGGTGGTTCAGGTGGACGAGCGAGCCGTCGAGCCCGTCGCCCAGGCTGGTGCAGCCTGGGCAGGCGCCGTTTGTGTAGTCGGGGCCGAACATGATGTTGTAGGCGAGCAGCTGTGAGCGCCCGTCGAAGAGCTCGGCGAGCGTCTTCTTGCCGTCCTCGGTGTCGAACTCGTACTCCTTCTCGACCGGGACCCAGGGGAGATCGAGACGCTTCTTCTTGACCTCCTCGTTTCGCTCTGCCTGCTCGGCCTCGAGCTTGGCGAGCTCGTCCCGGGCCGCCTGCCATTCCTCGCTGGTTCCGATCTTGTGCTCAGGCATCTCAGCTCCCTCCGTCGGATTCGACCGGTCCCACACGACCCGATCTCATCGTCGGATCGGACGCTACCGGGATCATGAAATGAGACGCCCGGCAACCTGGAAACTCATCGCATCGATTCCGGCTAGCAGGAAATGCGCATTTGATGCTGGCCGCGAAGACGCAGCGCGCCGCGCGCGGAATCGTTCCATCATGCGTACAAATGCGATGTACGAAACGGCCGCCTGCCTGCCGCTAGCGGAGCGGGACGAGACCGAGGACGGCGCGAGGCCGAGGCGGGCTGCGTAATCGTGTTCGGGATGAACGCGCAGAAACTGCGGTTGGGCGACACCGAGGTGCCGCGGATCGGCCTTGGGACGAATCGACTCACGAACACGAGCGAGCACGTCGCGCTCGTGAAGGAGGCGGTCGCAGCCGGGCTCGGGCACATCGACACCGCACACACGTACGCAGGTGGCGACAGCGAAGAGACCATCGGCGCCGCGCTGGCACCGGTCGCCGACGGTGTCGTTGTCGCGACCAAGGGCGGCTGGGGCGCCGGGAACGGCCGGCCCGACGTGCTCCGGGCTCAGATCGAGGAGAGCCTTCGGCGCTTGCGGACGGAGACGATCGCGCTCTACTACCTGCACCGGGTCGATTCCGAGACCCGGCTCGAGGACAGCCTCGGCGCGATCAAGGAGTACCGGGACAGCGGAAAGGTCTTGCACGTCGGCCTCTCCGAGGTCGGCATCGACCAGATCGAGCGGGCCCGTGAGGTCGTGCCGATCGCCGCGGTTCAGAACAACTACAGCCTCGCGGAGCGCAAGCACGAGGACGTCGTCGACTACTGCGCCGCCGAAGGGATCGTGTTCGTTCCGTTCTTCCCGCTGCGCGGGGTCGGGAGCCGGCAGCTCTCCGAGATCGCCGACCGGCACGGCGCTTCCTCGACGCAGATCGCGCTCGCGTGGCTCCTGCGGCGCTCGCCGACGACGCTGCCGATCCCGGGCACGCTCTCGCTCGAGCACCTGAAGGAGAACCTCGCGGCGCTGGAGATCGAGCTGAGCGACGCCGAGTTCGAGGCTTTGCAGTAGAGCCCGACGGTCGGTCAGGCGTCGCGCCTACCGCGCCACGCTCCCGCGACCTAGCCGGTGTTCACCCGACGCGAGAGCCAGCCGACGAACACCCCGATCACCAGCCCGGCCTCGGGCGCGAGTGGAACGTCGGTGATCACGCTGACGAGGATGCCGAGCGCCAACCCGATCACCGCACCGATGACCGGAAACAACCACGTTCTCCTGCCGTCCTTCATAGGCAGATCCTGCCTAACGCCTTCCTCGGGCCAGGCGTTCGCTCGGGCGCGTTAGCGCCCGACCGCCTCCATTTCGCCCAGCAGGGCAAGGCGTTTGAGCGCGTTCGTCTCGAGCTGGCGCACTCGCTCGCGCGATACCCCGAGCCCCTGTCCGATCGCCTCGAGCGTCTTCGGCTCGGAGCCGTGGAGTCCGTATCGGAGCACGATCACCGTCTGCTCGCGATCGTCCAGAAGCGCGAGCGCCTCCCCCAGCGCCTCGTTTCGGAGCGTGTCCTCGACCCTCTCCTCCGGTAGCGGGCCGTCAGCGGCGACCAGGTCTCCGAAAAGGGTATGACCCTCCTCGGCGAGCGGCTGATCGAGACTGGTCGAGGCGCGTGCCGCCGCCTCTACCTCGAGCGCTTGCCGGACCGGAAGGCCCGCCCGCTCGGCCACCTCCTGCAGCCTCGGCTCCCGGCCGAGCTCCATCGAGAGCATGCGCTCCGCCCGGTTCAGCTTCTGCATCCGCTCGACGATGTGGATCGGCATCCGGATCGTGCGCGCCTTGTCCGCGACCCCGCGGGCAACCGCCTGGCCGATCCACCAGGTCGCGTACGTCGAGAACTTGTAGCCGCGGCGCCAGTCGAACTTCTCGACCGCGCGAATCAGCCCGAGCGTCCCCTCCTGGATCAGGTCGAGGAAGGGGAGGCCCTGGTGGCGATACCTCTTGGCGATCGAGACCACGAGGCGCAGGTTCGACTCGATCATCGTCCGCTTCGCGTCCGCGTCACCGCGTTCGATCCGCTTCGTCAGCGTGACCTCCTGGGCCGCTGTCAGCAGCGGGCGCCGACCCGCATCGCGCAGGAAGAGCTCGAGCGAGTCGGTCGGCAGCTCCGGTGCGAGTGGGCTTGGCGGCGACACCGCGCGCTCGTCATCGATCAGCTCGAGGCCCTGCTGCTCCAGCTCGCGATAGACGGCAGCGAGCTCGAACGGTTCGAGCTCGTGGTGCTCGAGGATCTGCGCGACTCTGCTCCGCCGGAGCGAGCCCGACTCCTCGGCGGCCTCGAGCAGCTCCTCCAACTCCTGACCCGTCAGGGCGTGCGGCTCGCGGCGCACTGCGTGTTTCGCCATCGGAACTCCTCTTCTTTGGACCGCTTCTAGAATCTGACCTGCGACGATGGAATCGAGCAGTGAGAGCGAGGTACTGGCTCAGGAGCTGAGCGCCATGGCGGGCAAGGTCGCTGCTCTCGAGACCCGCCTGAGGGAAGTCGAGGCGGTGATCGATCGCCTGGAGGCAGCGGCCGAAACGACAGCGCGCGCCCTGGAGGAGGTCTCCTCGCACTGGGACGCCGTGTACAGGGCGATGCGCCGCGCAGAGTAGTCTCGCCCGCGACTCGCGCTCGGGCCTAGGCCTCGCGGCGGATTCCGAGTCGCCCCATCCAGGTGCTCCACTTGCTGTTGCTCGGCTTGCTCGGCCGAGTCAGCGTAGCGCCGACTTTGCTCGTCAGTTCCCGTTGGGCGCGGTCGTCGGCATCGCCCTGACTCTCGCGGGGTTCTGTGGCTTGACTCATCTCCGCTCCTCTCGATCGACGCAAGAGCAACCCGGACGGGCTCTCTAGGCACTCAGGCCCGGTGTGGCAGTCGGAGAGGAAGTTTCGGAGCCTCGACGGCTTCCGCGCTAGGTCTATGCGCCCAGTCAGCATACCGCAGATTTGTGCGGGCCGTTACAAATCCGCGGCGCGCTTCAGCGTCACCGCCAAGACCACGTTCTCTCAGAACCAGCCCCGCCGTTTGAAGAGGGCGAGCAGGATCGCGAGCGCCACGAGCTCGGTACCGACGCCGACGCCGACGAAGGTCTCCCAGCTGCCGATGCTGTTGACCAGGTAGCCGAAGTTCTGGCCGAAGAAGCCGGTCAGCCAGGCCAGCGGCAGAAAGATCGTCGCGATCACCGCCAGCTGCTTCATCACCGCGTTGAGCCGGTTCGAGACCGTCGAGAGGTAAACGTCCATCGCGCTCGTCAGCAGGTCGCGGTAGCTGTCGATCAGGTCGCTGATCCGGATCAGGTGGTCGTAGACGTCGCGGAAGTAGCGCTCGTCCCCCTCCACCAGCCCGGGCAGCTCGGCAACTCCGCCCATCAGGCCCGCGAACGCGTCGCGCTGCGGGCTGACCGCCTTGCGCATGCCGACGAGCAGCCGCTTCATCTGGAAGATCTCCTGCAGCTGCCGGTCGCTCGCCTCGCGAAAGATCTGGTCCTCGAGGTCGTCGATGCGGTCATCGAAGGCGGCCAGGATCGGGAAGAAGCTGTCGACCAGCCCGTCGACGATCCGGTAGAGCAGCAGCGAGGGGCGGTCGATCGCCTCGTCGCGCTTCTGGTAGCGCCGGCGGATCTCGGCGAACGCAGGGCAGTCGTCCTGGTGAACGGTGACGAGGAATCGCTCGGAGTAGAAGCAGTGCACCTCGACCAGGCGGTCCTCGTCCGGGGAGGCGCCGAAGACGACGAGGAAGACGAAGTCGTCGTAGTCCTCGATCTTCGCCCGCTGGTGGAAGTCTTCGGAGTCCTCGACCGCGAGCGGGTGGAACCCGAAGACCTCGCGCAGGATCTCGAAGTCACCCGTGTCCGGCTGGTCGAGGTCGAGCCAGAAGAAGTCCCCGCTCGCAAGTAGCTCCGCGGCCGTCTCGCGGCTGAATTGCATCTCCCCGCTGCCACGACCGTGGACGACGTGGCAGACCCTCGGAGCGCTGCCCTCCGAGGGTGGAGCCTGCCCCTTGGGCCCCTCGCCCGCGAGCGTCGCCTCGCCCGGGTCGCCCCTCGGCGAATCCTCAGCCACCATTCGATCGTACTCCTGACGACACATCGCGCAGGAGCTGTCAGCCGCGAGGGGACGTGGGCCCCGGCACACCCGGCGTACAATCGAGACACTTAGCTGTGTGGCGCGTCATCTCGAAGGGAGAGGGCCATGAATGCAGCCCCGACCCCCGAGACGCCGGGCGATCGCTTTCAGAGGGACCCCCTGGCGGCGATCGCCGTTCCGCTTGCGCCGATCGTGCTCGAGGGCAGGTATCGCCTGCTGGTCGGAGCGCTCTGGCGCCTCGGTCGCTCGCGGAGAGGCCAGTGGGTGCTCGCCGTCGGGTCAGGAGTGGTCGTGGTCGCCCTGGCGCTCTTGGCTGCTCGCCATTTCGCGACGACTTCTTGGCCGCTCGCGAACGGTGACCCCGGTCTTCTGACGGCGGCGGGTCTGCTCCTTCTTCTCGCCCAGGCCCTCAAGGCGTACGGGTGGGGACGGCTGTTCGCGCCGGACGAGCGCCCCAACGCGCTTGCGCTCGCGGCCGGCAACGGCGGCGCTGCGCTGATCGGAGTCGTCCTTCCGGGCCGCTTCGACGACGCGATGCGAGTCGCCGTCGTCCGCCGCTACCCCGGGTGCCCCGCCGGCGTGCGCGCGCTCTGCCTCTCCCTTGTCATGCTCGGCCTGATCGACAGCGCCGCGCTGGCGCCGCTCGCCCTTGCTGCCGCGCTCTTCCCCGGCGCCGGAACAGCCATGCGCGTCGGGCTCGTGGTGGTGGCTGCCGCCGGAGTCGCGGCCGCCGCGGTGATTCTCGCCCTGCCACGCCTGGCCGCGAGCGGACGGGCCTTGCGCTTCCGGCTCGGTCGCTGGCTGAACCCGCGCACGACCTCGCGGCGGGCGGCGTCGCAGGCGTGGGCGCTAGTGTCCGCCTGCTGGCTCGTCCGGGCAATCGCGCTCTTCCTGCTCCTGGGCACGCTCGGGGTCGGCTTCTCGTTCCCGCTCGCGCTCCTCTTTCTCTGCGCCGGCGCGGCGGCGGCGGCGCTGCCGGTCGGTCCGGCAGGTACGGCCACGCAGGTCGGCGCCAGCGGCGCGGCCCTTGTCGCTTCGGGAGTCGGAGGATCCCAGGCACTCGCCGTCGCCGTCTCGGTCGGGGCTCTCGGGGTTTTTTCCGGGGCCGCGATCCTGCTTTTCGCCGTGGCGTGGTGCACGGGACTGTCGCTCGTGCCGAGTCGGGCTGCCGGGTGATGGCGACGCCGTCGGCGCCCTTCCGAGTCAGCCTCCCGAGTTCCTGCGCCGCGTCCGAACCCGGAAGACCACGCTCGTCACGATTCCCAGGAGCCATCCGAGAATCGCGGTCACGAGGATGATCCAGACGAGCGACTGGCGCGTCGAGCCAAAGACCCAGCTCACCTTGACGTTGCGTGTATTGGCGACGACGAGAGCGATCAGTATCACCAGCAGCGCGGCCAGAGCGCCCGCCCACGCATAGAGCCGGGTGCGCCGTCCGTGGCGGCGGAGTCTGTCCCGCCGAGACTCTTCTGGTACTCGCTGCTCGGGCCCGCTCTCGGGTTCCATGTCCTTGGCTCGTGGCGGCTCTGACCGAAAGCGAGACGTTACCTCACCTCCGGTGGCGGAAGCGCCGCCGGCCCTGGATCAGCGCGTGGTTGAGCATCGTTTCGTCGTCGCCCTCGCGCGCGACGACGACGACCTTGTTCCAGACGCCCGGATAGACGACCCGGTCGCTGTACACCTGAGTTCGGAAGCGTTCCTTATAGACGCCGGGAAGTGCGTCGCCGCCGTCGTACATGCGCCGGCCTCCGTCGCTGCCGCGGATGACCGCGACGAGCTCGCGTGTCTCCTCGTAGTCGTCAGTCGCGACAAACTCGGCCAGCGGCTGCTGCGGGGCTCCACTGCTCAGGAAGGCAACAACGTACTTCCGGTCGCGCCCCCACTTGTTCTCACGAATCGTCTCGCCAAGTCCGATGTGAACGGCGCCCTCGGCCCGCGTCGTGCCAATGAAGACGCGGTAGCGCGAGTAGTGCTCGCGCCTACCCGGCCACTGATACGACTGCCCCTCCCGCTCCCGCACGAGCCGCCAATCGTCTGGGAGGCCCGCCGTCGGTCCGCCGGCAGGAGCGGCCGCCTCGTCAGATGTGCCGTCGGCGCCGACGTGCTCGATAGCTGGATTGTGGAAGCCTGCCTGTGCAAGCTGAATCAGAAGTGGCCCGAGCTCCCGATCCGGAACGTGCTGCAGGGTGACCGAGAATGGGCACATCGTCTTCTCCTACATCGATAACGTAAGAAAACGTAGCTATGTACATCTACGTTGTCAAGAAGTCTGCTACAGTACGTGGTGCGCGAAAGTCCCACGCGGAAGCCGTCGAGGCTCTGAGCTTCACTCTTCGACTGTCACATCGGGCCTGAGTGCACTGGGAGGACTAAAGGGCCGGTTCTCCAACCTGAGCCGTGACAGTTAGGAGCATCAATGCATGCCACCGTTAGACGCTACGAGGGTGTCGACCAGAATCGCACCGACGAGCTGACCAAGAAGGTCGACGAGACCCTGCTGCCGAGCCTGAGCAAGTTGCCGGGCTTCGAGGGCTACTACCTCATCGAGGCCGGCAACGGCGTCATGAGCTCGATCGGCTTCTTCGACACATCGGCGCAGGCCGAGGAGTCGACGCGCGTCGCAGCCACCTGGGTGCGCGAGGAGAAGTTGGAGACGGCACTTCCGAATCCGCCGAAGATCACGGACGGAAAGGTGATCGCGCACAAGATGAACGAGCTCGTCCGCGCATAAGCACCACGCGGGTCGAGACCGCTCGGTGTAGAACGAAGAGGCCCGCGGTTCGCGGGCCTCTTCGAATCTGGGCACGCCAGGCCGACCGTGTGGTGAGGTCCTCTAGCGGTTGGCTCCCGAGCTGGCGTCGCGGTCCCGGGGAGGGCCGCCGTGCCAATCGAGACACAGCACGGTGGCGTCGTCACGTAGTTGTCCCCCGCTTGCCCGGAGGACCGCCTGAGTGAGGTGCTGCACCGCCTCGCGTGGATGCATGCCGATGCCCGCGGCAAGGATGGCGCCGATGTTCACGCGCGCGGCGTCCCGCTCCAGCATGCCGTCGGTGACGAAGATCAGCCGGTCGCCGACATCCAGTGGCAGCGATTGCACGCGGTAGCCTCTTCGCGGTCCCAGCCCGAACGGAGGGTCGGCCTCCAAGGGAACGTGATCGACCCGCCCCGCCCGCAGCCGGAGCGGCGGGGGATGGCCGGCGTTGACGATGCCCGCCGTGGCCCTCGGTAGGTCGATTCGCACGAGCAGGCCGGTGACAAACTGGCTCTCGCCGGCCTGCTTCGCCAGCGCATCATTTGCCAGCCGCGCCTGTTCGGCCAGTCCAACCCCCCGCCGGCGGGCGTTGCGTAGACCTCCGACCAGCACGGTGGCCAACAGCGCGGCATCCATCGTGTGGCCCATCGCGTCGGTCATCGACAAGTGCAGGGCGTCTCGGTCCAGCGAAAAATCGAAGGTGTCACCGCCGATCTCACCCTCCGGTTGCAGCCAGGCGGCGAGAGTGAACTGCCCGGCCTCGCAGGTGAAGGATCCGGGCAACAGCCGATGCTGGATCTCCGCCGCCAGCGACAGCGGTACCGAGCGTTGTCCCCACTCGAAGAGATCGGTGTAGCGGCGGTTCGCAATGACCACGTACGCCAAGAAGTGCGCCGCCAGAGCGACATCTGCCACCGTCTGCTCGACCGGGAAATGCGTCAGGCCCAGCTCCAGAACGCCGACCGCCTCACCGCGGCTGGTCACGGGCGCGAACAACCGAGCGCCGCGTTCCTCCGCGATCACCTCGACAGCCTGGGCGGCCAGCGCTCGCCCGTGCGGCGTCCCGGCCAACGGCACGCGCTCCGCGGTCTCCCTCCCCTGCAACCGCAGTGCACCCGCCCCACCCGAGTGGCCCAGTCGGATCAGCGACTGCCCACTGAAGTCGGCAATCAGGAAGCTGACCTCGCGGGCGCCGATCGCTTCCGCCAGCGCGGAGGCGAGCACATCGACCGCCGCGACCGGCGGGGCCGCTTCGACCGCCGCCAGCAACGAGCTCAAGTTCAACGGCGATTGCCGGCGCTCACCCACGTCGCCCTAACCTAACGCGAGATCCTGACCGGCCAAAGGCGAGCCCAGCGGTGTGACATCACTGCCAGCCGCGGTGAACTCTGCCGACTTTGCGGTTCTTTCGTGGACCGCTATTCGTAGCGGGCCGAAGACCCCACTAGTGTGGGCGGCACTCGCAACGCTCTCCCGACCCTTGTCCTCCTGGATGACCGCCGTCTGAGCAGCAGAGGCGGTTGGCTCATGAAGGCACCAACACGATCGAGCAAGATCGGGGCGTGCTCCCCTTCACGCCCCGCAAGCGGCGCCCTTCTCTCCCCAGCGCCGCATGTGCCGCGAAGCCCCGGCGGGGCGAAAAGCAGCCCGGACGGGGCTTCGCGCGGAGAGCGGCATGGTTGCCGCTCGAGAGGAAGCAGCGCGCCGACGGGAATGGAGCGAAGGGATCCGGCACCGCCCTGGAGCCGGGAGCCCTTCGTGGTGGGGGTGGCCAGACACCCCTGCTCGACCGGCTTCCTGCCTGTTCCCCGCGCAGGTAGTTGACCGAGGCTCTCCGCCGACCGTCGACGTGAGTCGATGCGCAAGACCCTGCGCCATGGACGCACGACCGCACGGCCCTTCCCGTGTGTTGGTGAGACGCGAACTTCCAGTTCTCAGCCCTTCCAGCAAACGTCGGAGGTATCGCCGACCAGATGTGGGTCGGCCAGAATCGTGCTCCAACCCGCTTTGCTGAGGGCGGACGGTTCGCGGCGCCGAATTGCTACGGCCTCCGCGGAGGCGTTCACTGCGCCGGTCATTGAGGCGCAGCGCGGCGGACTCTAGCACCGCCCTCGTCACCAACAGGCTCGCCGCGGGCGCGAGCACGGCGACACTTCCCGCAAATAGCCGGTACTTCGTTTCTGGAGCCTGAGTTCGGGTCTAGCGGCCGGATTCGGCCGCCGCCGACTCCGTCAACGGCGGCGGCAACAACAGATAGCTGTCGACGATCGCCTGCGCGACGTCGACCACCTTCCGGCCGTTGTGTTGCGAGTGCTCGCGGAGCATGTCGAAGGCGCGGTCGGCGTCCACCGAGTGCCGCGCCATCAGGATGCCCTTCGCCTGCTCGATCAACGCACGCCGGCCGAAGGCTCCCTGGAGGCTCTGGTACTCCGCGAACCGTTGCAGGGTGATGTCGATCGCACTCTGAAGCTCTTGCGGGTCGCCGTCCACGATGTACGCGAAGACCCCGCGCTTGGCCGCCTCGTGCACGTATTCAGGGTCCTTCGCGGTCAGCAGCGCGATCACGGGGCAGGAGGCCTCACGGACGATCTCCGTGATCAGTTCGAGCGCGTGCTCCGAGCTCAGCCCGAGGCCGACGAGCGCCACGTCTGGACGCTCTCTTTCGGTTACGGCACCGACTTCCTTGACATAGATCTCGCGGGCGATCACGTCATGGCCGAGCCCTGCGACGACCTGGGCAAGCAACTCGAGCCGATCACGCCTCTCGTTTGCGATCAGAACACGCAGATGTCGACCCTCGTGCTCGACCGTGCTCAGGCGGCGGTTCTGGTCGCCGATGGGACGCTCGTCGATGCCGGACCCCGACCTGTTCTTCAAGACAACACATCCTCACCCGACCTGGGAGTGAGAAGGGAACCGCGGCAGTCTAGCGCACCTCCAATCGACGCCTTTCCGCCGATTCGGGCAGGCGGTGCTACCCTCATCGCTACAGCGCCTAAGCCCTTGGTGTTGCGAAGCGCAGGCGGGGTCGAAGCAGTCGATCCCGCCAAAGGTCCATCCTCAGGAAAGCAGGCTGGAGCACTACTTGGCCGCCCGCAAAGCCCGGTCGGCGATGAAGCTTCCAGCCGGGAGGACCTGATGGTGGAGATACGCGTCGCAGTGGATGATGCAAGGCGAGTCCACGGGCTCGTACGGCGGCTTGCGGCGCTCTTCGATCGGTCGGCGGTCTCGTTCGACAGGTCACGTAAGGAGATTAGGGTCGAGTCGGAGTGGGAGTCCCGGGGCGGTCGTCACGGTGATCGACGCCATCGAGGCCTGGATCGACGAGGACGGCGGCCGGTGCGCGATGCTCTCGATCGGAGATCGCTCCTACACCCTGCCTGCTCCTCCTCCGCTTGCGGTGAGCCGATGATCGCTCTGGCGGCCGATGGTAGGAGGCTTCCTCAGCGGTGGCTTAGGACGACGCCGCGCGCCTAGGGCGCGGTCGCCGCGTCAGCCTCTGGAAGAGGCCACGCCGCTCCCAGCTCACGCTGCCGATCGCCTCCATGACGTACGCCTGATCGGCGGCGGTGGCTGCCTCCAGCGGCGCGTCGAGCAGCTGTCGGATTGCTCGCTCGACTGCCGGAGTCGGCTCGTGGAGGATCCGTGCTTCTGCCTGCCGGGTCGGCG
>Ga0307319_10000380_pt1 | contig 13591 bp, 11 predicted proteins | sample ER_DNA_368_FD_194491 | JGI IMG/M metagenome (GOLD analysis project Ga0307319, IMG submission 194491) | Bulk soil microbial communities from the East River watershed near Crested Butte, Colorado, United States - ER_DNA_368 | ecosystem: Environmental > Terrestrial > Soil > Floodplain | place...
GCCGGCCCTCGCCGTCGCCCGGGCCCGACGTCTCGTCCATGGCGTCGGGGATGGAATGGGTGACGAACAGCAGCGCCAGCGCCGCGTCGGGAACCTCGGCCAGCGACCGGAGGGCGTCGGCGACGAGGCGAGCGTTCGGGAGGACGAAGGCCGGCCTCAACGCATACGGACCGATCTTGTCGATCTCGAGGACGAGCCCCTCCTCCTGGACCTCCGCGAGTGCGGCGGCCAGGTTCTCGCGGTACTGACGGCACGAGGAGTAGGAGGAGTAGGCGCTCGTCGTCACGACGACGAGCCGGTGAAGCCCACGGGCGGCTGCGTCTCGGAAGGCGTGGGACAGGTACGGCGGCGAGTTGCGGTTGCCCCAGAGCACGGGGACGTGGATGTCGCGTTCCTTGAGCTCCGCCTCGAGGGCGCCGATCAGGGCGCGGTTCTGGTCGTTGATCGGGCTACGGCCGCCGAACCGTTCGTAGTGGTGGGCCACCTCCTCGAGCCGCTCGTCCGGGATGCTGCGCCCCGCGGTGACCCGCCGCAGGAACGGCATGACCTCGTCCGCGGTCTCTGGGCCGCCGAACGACAGCAGGAGGACGGCGTCATAGGGCGAGAGCGTCTCGGATGTCACCGCTGCTGCCCCAACCGCAAGAGAGGGGGCGCGTGGTGGTGGAACACGACCGCCACCCTACGGGCGGTCGGTACCACGGTCGCGCGGCGAGCCTCTGGTCGCCGCCTGGGGTCGCATGGCACAGTCGAGTATCGGAGCGGCGGCGTGAGTGGTCAGGAGTTGGGATGGAGGACCTGAGACTCGTCGGCGTGCAGGAGGATGGGGAGCACCTGCTCCTCTCGGGTCCGGACGGCGAGCACTACCGGTTGGTGCTCGACGACGCGCTCCGAGCGGCCGCGCGGCGAGATCGGCCCGGCCTCGGACAGTTACAGATCCAGATGGAGGGCGGTATGCGACCCCGCGAGGTCCAGTCGCTCATCCGGGCCGGGGCGACGGCCGAGGAGGTCGCCGAGCGGGCGGGCTGGACCGTCGAGAAGGTCCGTCGGTACGAGGTGCCGATCGTCGCCGAGCGCGTGCACATGGCCGAGCAGGCCCGGCTGGTCCGGGTCCGGACACGGGGCGGTTCCGGTGCGGCTGGTGCGGGCGGATCGGCGGCGCCCACGCTCCAGGGGCGGGTCGCCCAACGGATGCGGGAGCGCGGAGTGGATCCCGACCGGAACGTCTGGGACTCGTGGCGTGCCGTCGAGGAGCGGCACTGGACGGTCGTGCTGACGTTCGCCGCCGGCGGCCGGCAGCGGCAGGCGGTGTGGACCTACGACCCGGTGCTGAGGACGGTAGAGCCGGCCGAGGACGAGGCCCGGTGGCTCAGCGCCGACGAGCCCGCCGCGGTCGGACCGCTGCCACCGGTGCCCACACGCGCATCGAGCGTCTACGACGTCGAGGCCGAGGGTGGGGTGGGCGCGTCTCCGCGGCGGCCCGGGGCCACATCGTCGCCCGAGGAGGAGCCGCTGGACCTCATGACGGCGATGCGGCAGCGGACCACGGTGGGTCGCCGGGCCGGGCGGCGGCGGTCGGGGTCGCATGAGCCGGTGCGCCGCGAGGTGGCGCCGGCGTTGCCGTTGGAGAGCGAGCGGCACCTCGAAGAACCCGCTGAGCCGTCGACCTTGGAGCTCCAGGCCCCGTACGACGACCCGGAGCCAGGGATCGAGCCGCCGGGTGCGGAAAGCCCGCCGCTGGAGCACGAGTGGGTCGAGCCTGAGCCGGCCGTGGTCGAGACGGTCGCGCTGGAGCCGGTGGAGGAATCGGTCGAGGAGTCCGTCGAGCAGCCGCTCGAGGAGAGAACAGACGAACCCGACGAGGAACCGGCCTCCGAGCCGACACCGCTCGCCAAGAAGGCTGCTGGTCGCCGCAAGCCGCGCCCGTCGGTCCCGTCGTGGGACGACATCATGTTCGGTGCCAAGCGCGACTGATTCCGCCGACTGATCAACCGCGAGCTCATGACGACGGCGGGGGCAGCGGGCATACGTCGAGGTCGAAGGGCAGCACGTCCGGTGACAGGGCGGCCGCCCGGGCCGCGTGCGACGTCATCCGGCGCAGGTGGTGCCGACGGCACAGCACCTCGTACTCGACCACGCCCGAGGCCGCCGGTGAGGTGTCACCGACGACGACCTGCTCGCCCTCGACGATCATGACACCGTCGACGACCCGCGCGTTGTGGGTGGCTCGCCGGCCGCACCAGCACAGCGCCTCGACCTGGAGCTGCTCCACTCGGTCCGCCAGCTCGATGAGCCGCTGCGAACCAGGGAACAGCGTCGCCCGGAAGTCGGCGGTGATCCCAAAGGCGAAGACGTCCACATCCATCTCGTCGACCAGCCGGGCCAGCTGCTCGACCTGCGCCAGCGTGTAGAACTGGGCCTCGTCGCAGATGAGGTAGTCGATGCGGCTCCCTGCCGTGGCGAGGCCCACGACCTCCTCCCAGAGGTCCAAATGGTCGGTGACCTCGCGCGCTGGCGTCGACAGGCCCAGCCGCGAGGACAGCACCGCCGTCCCGGCCCGGTCCAGCTTCGTGAAGATGAGCCCGGCCCGGCCGCGCGCCGCGTGGTTGTGGTGCATCTGCAACGCCAACGTGGACTTTCCGCAGTCCATCGTGCCGTTGAAGAAGACGAGCTCAGCCACGGCCGGTCACCTTAGTCGGGGTCGCCGCGAGGTATCGGAGCGAAGCGCGGGGTCCCTGCGAAGTATCGTGGCGAAGCGGAGAACTTCGTGGGGGGAACCTCGTGGGGTGACTAGGCGGTGCGCGCCGGCACCGTGATCAGCGGAACCCGCCGCTCCTCATCGGTCACGGAACCGTGGAACCCCCGCAACCGCACCAGCTCCGGTCGCATCCGCTCCGAGTCGACGACGGCACCGTCGTCGAGCATGAGCACGAGGACGTCCCCGATCCGCGGGAGCACCTCGGGCCGGACCGCCCCGAACCAGCCACCGGCCACCAGCTCGTCCCGTGTCGCCACGTGGGCGGTCTCCCCCAGCCGGTTCCGCCACCGTTCGGCGACCGACGCCCTCGCCCCGGGCTCCACGTGTAGCTGGGTAGCCCGCGGTTCCCAGGCAATGTGGCGGATGCCTCGCCACAGCTCGGGCTCGGCGGCCAGGTCGACCCGATGGGCGAAGGGCACGTCGACCATGCCGTGGTCGGCGGTCACGTGGACGGCGGTTCCCGCCGGTACTGCCGCCGCCAGCCGCGCCAGGTGCCGGTCGACCGACTCCAGCTCGTCGACCCACTCCCAGGACGCCGGGCCGTTGACGTGTCCGACCTTGTCGACCTCACCCCAGTAGAGGTAGACCAGCGCCCGCGGCGCCGAGGTGACCGCCTCGACGGCCGCGAAGACCCGGTCGGCCAGCGTGGACGCCGCCCGGAACCGACCTCCGCGCAAGGCGGCGTTGGTCAGCCCGGAGCCGTCGAAGAAGCCCGGCCCGATCCGGATCACATCGAAGCCCTCCGCCGCCACCTCCTGGAAGACCGTCGGCGTCGGTTGCCACGCGAACGGGTCCGGCCCGTTCTCCCACGACAGCTCGTTGAACACCCGGTCCTGTGCCGGGTCGAGCACCTCGTACCCGACCAGCCCGTGGCCGCCCGGCGGAGCACCGGTTCCGAACGACCCCATCGCGGTGGCGGTCGTCGACGGGAACCCCGAGTCCAGCCGGCCCGCCGACGCCAGATGCTCGCGCAGGAACGGCGCGTGGCCCGACCGCCGCACCAGCTGCTCGTAGCCCAGACCGTCGACGAGGACGACGACCGCACTCCGGGAGGCACCCAGACCCAGATCCGGTGCCGACGCATACCGGGTCGAGCCCAGGCTTCGCGCCACGGCGGGCAGCACCGAGGCCAGCGTGCCGGTCGCGTAGTCCGGGGCGGCCGGAAGCTTCCGCCGGGACCCGTCGACCACCCGTCAGGACCGGACGGGTCCGCCGATGGCGCCGGACAGCGTCCGGGCGAAGCCGAGCGCGCCGGTGAGCGCGCGATCGCCGTCGGCGTCGGCGCTGATCCGCAGCGAGATGTCGTCGGAGGCGACGGTGCCCTCGAACCCGTGGTCGGCGTCGCACTCGGGGTCACCGCACGTGGCCGGCACGATGTCGATGCGAGCCACGGCGCCCCAGCCGATGGTGAGGGTGATCTCGCGGCCGAGCGAACCGGGGACGTAGGCGTCGGGTGAGGTGACGACGTGGGTGAGCATGACGCCCCGGACCGACGTGAGCGGGACGGTTTCGCTGGTCGCCGTGGCCACCGGCAGGCCGGCGTCGGCCTCGCCGCCGCCGGGTACGCCCTCGTGGTCGTCGGCGTGGGCGATGACCAGCCGGGTGGGCGTCATGGCGAGCACCGTGATGTGTCGGCGCACCGCGTCCTGGTCGAAGGTCGTCTCCTGGTGGACGAGGTGCGCCACGACCGTGTCGCGGCCGAGGGCGGAATCGACGACGTCCGCGACGAGGGCCGGGTAGTAGCCCGCCCGCTCGATCGCGGCCGTGAGGTCGGCCGGGAGGGCCGGCGCAGACCGCATGTCGCGTGATGGAGCCATGTCGCCATCCTTGCACCTCGAACCCGCCGGACCGGCCGGCAGCCTCACCGACCGGCGCGGGCCCCACGGGATAGCCTCGACGGTGTGACCTCGTCACCGCGCCCCGAACCGCGGCGGGTCCTCGTCATCATCCCGGCCTGGAACGAGGAGGCGACCATCGCCGCGGTCGTCGACGAGACTCGAGCCGCACTCGTCGGCGGCAACGCAATCGCGGACATCCTCGTGGTCGACGACGGCTCGGACGACGCGACCGGCCGCGTCGCCGAGGCGTCGGGGGCGCTCGTCGCGCACCTCCCGGTGAACCTCGGCGTCGGCGCGGCGATGCGGACCGGTTACCGGTATGCGCAACGGCTCGGGTATGCGATCACGGTCCAGGTCGACGCGGACGGGCAGCACAACCCGGCCGACATCCCGGCTCTCCTCGGCGCCCTGGCCGAGGGCGCCGACATCGTCATCGGAGCCCGGGTCGCCGGCGACGGTGCCTTCGTCGCCCGCGGGCCCCGGCGCTGGGCGATGAGTCTGCTGTCCGGGACGATCTCGCGGATCGCGCGCACTCGGCTCACCGACACGACCTCCGGGTTCAAGGCCTGCGGCCCGAGGGCGATCGAGCTCTTCGCCCGGTCCTACCCCGCCGAGTACCTCGGCGACACCGTCGAGTCCCTCGTCGTCGCGGCCCGGTCGCACCTGGTCCTGCGTGAGGTCGGCGTGGTGATGCGGCCGCGGGCCGGCGGGCAGCCGTCGCACGGACCGGCTCGCTCGGCTGCCTTTCTGGGACGGGCTGTTCTGGCCCTCGGGCTGGCTCTCACCCGGCCGCGGCCCGAGCTGAGAGGTGAGCCGTACCGCCGGTACGAGGAGCTGGGCGCATGAACCTCCTGGCGCAGAGCGGCTACCCGTTCGCCCTGGTGGTCTCGGCGCTGCTGCTGCTGGCCCTGTTCTGGCTGCTGCGCACGCAGCGGCTGCGGGAGAAGTACAGCGTTCTGTGGTTCGCCGTGATCGTGGGTGTGGTCGTGCTCACCTTCATCCCGGCGATCACGGGATGGCTCACGGCGCTGGCCGGCGTCACCACCCCGATCAACCTCGTGTTCATCCTGGCGTTCCTCGTCCTCCTGGTCGTCTGCATCCAGCTGAGCATCGAGATCTCGACCCTCGAGGAGTCCGCGCGCACGGTGGCCGAGGAGGTCGCGTTGCTCCGGCTGGAGCTGGAACGGCGGACCGGGAAGCCCCAGAGCCTCCCGGGACAGGAGACCGACGTGCGGCAACCGCATACCGACGAGTCCCCCGCGTCCTGACCGACCGCGAGCGTCAGGTCATGATGCGCTTGTCGGAGTCCTTGCGGATCAAGGCGGGATGGACGGAGATCTCCGCGTCCAGGACATCCACACCGCCGGTCCAGGCGTTGACCGGGTTGAGCTGGACGCTGTCGACGTCAGGCAGGTCGTCGGCCAAGCACGAGAGCCGGCCCACGACGTCGGCCAGCGCCGCCCGGTGGACGGGCATGGCGCCGCGGTGCCCGTTGAGCATCGGCGCGGCCCGGACCCCGTTGAGAAGGTCCTGGACGTCGACGTCGGTGAGCGGCGGGATGCGGTGGGCGATGTCTCCCAGCAGCTCGGTCGGCGGGCCGGCCAGCGAGAAGCTGACGACCGGCCCGAACAGCGGGTCCTCGACGCTGGCCAGGACGCAGCTGACGCCGGGCGGTGCCATCCTCTGGACGAGGAAGGATCCCTGCGCGATCGCGCCGAGCCGCGCGCGAATCGACTGCAAGGCTGTACGGACGGCCTCCGGGCCGGCCAGATCCGCACGCACCCCGCTGACGCCGGGTTGGTGGCGGAGCACCGGAGAGGTGGTCTTGAGGATCACCGGGTACCCGAGCGCGTCGGCCGCCGCCACCGCCTCGTCGGCCGAGTCGACCAGCCGCGACTCCCAGACACGGATCCCGTATGCGGCGAGCAGCCGGCTCGTCTCCGCGCCGCTCAAGGACCGTCCGTCGGGAGCGTCGGCGAGGACCTCCTCGACGAGCTTCGCTCCGGCGGCGCGGTCGATGTCGACCGGGTCGACCGGGTCACCCCGGTCCCGGGCCCGCCACTCGCTGTACCGGGTCGCCGCCGCCAGGGCGCGCACCGCGTCCTCCGGCATGGCGTAGACGGGGACGATCCGCCGGTAGGCGTCACCGATGGTGTCGGTCTCCAGGCCCTCGTGCACGCCGGACATCCCGAGGAACGTCGCCACGCAGGTCTTGTCGCTGGACCGCGAGGCGTCCCGAACCGCGGCGACGACCTCTTCGTCCACAGTCTCGAGCGGCGGGATGAAGCACGTGAGGACGCTGTCGACCTCGGGATCCGCGAAGGCCGCCCGCAGGGCCTCGGAGAACCGGTCGGCCGTGGCGTCGGCCGGGAGCGAGACCGGACCGTGCGCGATCTCCAGATCCCAGCTCAGGGCGGCCTGGGCGGTCAAGGCGCCCAGCGCGTCGGAGTTGCCGACGACGGCGACCCGCTGGCCGGCGGGCAACGGCTGGTGGATGAGCAGCTGGGCGACGTCGAAGAGCTGGTGCACGTTCTCGACCCGGATGACGCCCGCCTGCCGCAGCATGGCGCGGAACGCCCCGGCCGGCATCCGCGTGGTGCGGATCCGGTGCCCGGGAGGGGCACCGTAGGCCGAAACGCCCGATGAGACGGCGATGACCGGCTTGCGCTGGGACAGAGCGCGCGCGATGCGCGAGAACTTGCGCGGGTTGCCGATGGATTCCAGGTAGAGCCCGACGGCGGCGGTGTTGTCGTCGTCGATCCAGTACTGCAGGAGGTCGTTGCCCGAGACGTCGGCCCGGTTGCCGGCGGAGGCGAAGCCCGACACCCCGAGGCCTCGGCGGTCGGCCAGGTCGAGCACGGCGATCCCCAACGCGCCACTCTGCGAGAAGAGGCCGAGACCGCCGGCTCGCGGCATCCGCGGCGCCAGTGAGGCATTGAGACGGACCTCCGGGTCGGTGTTGATCAGGCCGAACGAGTTCGGGCCGACCACGCGCATCCCGTTCTGACGGGCCCGCCGGCGCAGCTGCTCCTGGCGCTCCGTGCCGTCGTCCCCGCTCTCCGCGAACCCTCCGGACGCGACGAGGAGGTACCGGACGCCCTTGGCCGCGCACTCGTCGACGATGCCGAGCACACTGTCCGCCGGGACCGCGACCACGGCCAGGTCGACCGGGTCGGGGATCTCGCCGACGCGCGCATACGCCGGCAGACCAAGCACCTCGAGCGCCTCGTTGTTGACGGCGTAGACGGGACCGGCATACCCGCCGCCGAGGAGGTTGGCGAGGAACCGGTGCCCGATCGACGCCGGCCGCCGACTGGCGCCGACGACCGCGATCGAGGCGGGGCGCAGCAGGCCGTGCATGCTGACCGCCTCGGCCCGGTGCTCCCGGGCGAGTCGGACGGCGGTCGACTGCTCGGTCGGCCGGATGTCGAAGTTGACCATCACCACGCCGTCCTCGAAGCGGTGGTGAACCGCGTACCCCGCCTCCTTGAAGACGTTGAGCATGCGACGGTTCTGCGGGAGGACCTCGGCGGTGAACCGTTCGACGCCGAGCTCCTGGCTGATCGCGGCAAGGTGCTCGAGCAGGACGGAGCCGATCCCCTTGCCCTGGTAGCTGTCGGAGATGTTGAAGGCGACCTCGGCGGAGGGTCCGCCGTCGATGCGGTCCCAGCGGCCGATGCCGATGATCGCGCCGCGAACCGTCACGACCAGGGCCACCCGGTCGACGTTGTCGACGTGGGTGAACCGGTGGACGTCGCGGTCGCTCAGCTCGCGGATCGGGGCGAAGAACCGCAAGTAGATGGACTCCTCGGACTGCCCCGAGTGAAAGGCGCGCACCCGGTCGGCGTCGTCGGGCCGGATGGGACGGATGTGGGCGACCGACCCGTCCCGCAGCACGACGTCGGCCTCCCACTCGGAGGGATCGACGCGCCGGCTGCCGGTCGCGGCCGCTCCGGCGTGGCGGTCTCGGGGCATGGCCCCATGGTTCCATCCGGGCGACCGGCTGGCAGCATCGCCGCATGGAGTTCTCCGCCGTCGTCCGCCGCCGCCACATGGTCCGCCGGTACGCAGCGGACCGTCCCGTGCCCGACGACGCGCTGGAAGCGGTTCTCGACAACGCCTGCCGCGCGCCGAGTGCGGGGTTCAGTCAGGGATGGGACTTCGTGGTGCTCACTTCGGACGAGGACCGGGATCGGTTCTGGGCCGCGGCCAAGGAGGAGGACGAGGAGGAGACCCGGTGGTTGCGGGGCGTGCAAACCGCTCCGGCGCTGGTGGTCTGCTGTTCTGACAAGGAGGCCTACCTGGACCGTTACGCCGCGCCGGACAAGGGGTGGACCGACCGGAGCGAGTCGCGTTGGCCGGTGCCGTACTGGGATATCGACACCGGGATGGCGGCGTTGCTCATGCTGCTGACGGCCACCGACCAGGGGCTCGGCGCCCTGTTCTTCGGGGTGGCGCCGGAGTGCCACGACGACGTGCACGAGGAGTTCGGGATACCGCGGGAGCGGACGATCATCGGGGTCGTCGCGCTCGGTTACGAGGTTCCCGGGCCGAAGAGCCCGTCGCTGAAGCGCGGCAAGCGTGGCCGGGACGAGGTCGTCCACTGGGGCCAGTTCGGCACCCACCGCTGACGGGACCGAGATCTCGCCCGAGACCCCGGCAACAACTCCGAGATGTCTGACTTGTTGCAGCAGAATCTCGCGATCGGCGACAACAAGTCAGACATGTGGGAGTTGACGCGAGGGCGGCACGCGGGGCGGCGGCACGCATACCGGTGGGTCGCCCCGGGTCGCGAACCCGGGGTGAGCCAAGATGGGCGAAGCCCCGTCCCAGCAAGGAGCCTGACCAGGTATGCCGCGCAGCACGCGTAGGACCGCGCCACCGGACGAACCGGTGGAGGAGCGCATCATCGACATCGACGTCGAGGAGGAGATGCGCAACGCCTTCCTCGAGTACTCGTACTCCGTCATCTACTCCCGCGCACTCCCGGACGCCCGCGACGGCCTCAAGCCGGTCCAGCGGCGGATCCTCTTCGGCATGAGCGAGCTGGGCCTCCGTCCCGACCGCGCCCACGTCAAGTGCCAGCGGGTTGTCGGCGAGGTCATGGGCCGCTATCACCCGCACGGCGACCAGGCCATCTACGACGCGCTGGTGCGGATGGCCCAGCCGTTCACCATGAGACTTCCGCTCGTGGACGGCCACGGCAACTTCGGCAGCCTCGACGACGGCCCGGCCGCCGCCCGCTACACCGAGGCCCGGATGGCCCCGGCCGCACTGCTCATGGTCCAGAGCCTCGACGAGGACACCGTCGACTTCATCCCGAACTACGACGACACGGCCACCCAGCCCGAGGTCCTGCCCGCGGCGTTCCCGAACCTGCTCGTCAACGGTGCCAGCGGTATCGCCGTCGGCATGGCCACGAACATGGCGCCGCACAACCTCGTCGAAGTCATCGGCGCCGCCCGCCATCTCATCGCCAATCCCACCTGCTCCCTGGACGACCTCATGAAGTTCGTCCCCGGCCCGGACCTGCCCGGCGGCGGACGGATCATCGGGCTGGACGGCATCCGCGACGCCTACCTCACCGGCCGCGGCGCGTTCCGCACCCGGGCGACCGCCCGCATCGACAACGTGAACCCGCGCCGCAAGGGCATCGTCGTCACCGAGCTGCCCTACCTCATCGGCCCCGAGAAGGTCATCGAGAAGATCAAGGACCTCGTCCAAGGCAAGCGCCTGCAGGGCATCGCCGACGTCAAGGACCTCACCGACCGCGCCCACGGGATGCAGCTGGTCATCGAGGTCAAGAACGGGTTCAACCCCGACGCCGTCCTCGAGCAGCTCTACCGGCTCACGCCCATGGAGGAGTCGTTCAACCTCAACAACGTCGCCCTCGTCGACGGCCGGCCGCGCACCCTCGGCCTCAAGGAGCTCCTCAAGGTCTACGTCGACTTCCGCACCGACGTCGTGCGGCGACGGACCGCATACCGCCTCGGCCGTCGTGAGGAGCGGCTGCACCTCGTCGAGGGACTGCTCGTCGCCATCCTCGACATCGACGAGGTCATCCAGCTGATCCGCTCGTCCGACGACGCCGCGACCGCGCGACAGCGGCTGATGGGCGTCTTCGACCTCACCGAGGTCCAGGCCACCTACATCCTCGACCTGCAGCTGCGCCGCCTCACCAAGTTCTCGCGCATCGAGCTGGAGAACGAGAAGGCCGACCTGGAGCGACAGATCGAGGAGCTGCGGGCGATCCTGGGTGACGAGAAGCTGCTGCTCCGAACGGTGTCGAAGGAGCTGGAGGACGTCGCCAAGGCCCACGGCACGCCCCGCCGCACGGTGCTGCTGGAGTCGGCCGGTATGCCCGTGTCCAGCTCGGCGGGCGGTGCACTGCCGCTGGAGGTCGCGGACGAACCCTGCTGGGTCCTCCTCTCCTCGACCGGTCTCCTGGCCCGCACCCTGACCGACGAGCCGCTCTCGACCGAGGGCGGCCGCAGCAAGCACGACGTCGTCGTCGGCGCCGTCCGGACCACCGCACGCGGCGAGGTCGGACTGGTCACCAGCCGCGGGAGGATGATCCGGCTCTCGGCCATGGAGCTGCCGGCGCTCCCAGCCACCGCCGGGGCGCCGTCGCTCGGCGGCGGCGCCCCCCTCGCCGCCTACGTCGACCTCCCGCGCGGCGAGGAACCGCTGACCCTGGCCTCGGTCGCCGCCGATTCACCGGGACTCACCCTGGGTACTGCGCAAGGCGTGGTCAAGCGGGTCTCGACCGATTACCCGGGACGCAGCGACTTCGAGCTCATCTCACTCAAGGACGGCGACAGCGTGGTCGGCGCCGCCGCCGTCTCGTCCGACCGGCACGACCTGGTCTTCGTCACCAGCGACGCACAGTTGCTGCACTTCCCCGCCGCCCAGGTGCGGCCGCAGGGCCGCGCCGCGGGGGGCATGGCGGGCATCAACCTGGCGAGGGGGCAACGAGCGGTCTGGTTCGGGGTCGTCGACCCCTCGCAGGACCCGGTCGTCGTCACGTCCAGCGGCTCGTCCGGCGCGCTCCCCGGCACCGAGGCCGGGTCGCTCAAGGTGACCCCGTATGCGGAGTATCCCGCCAAGGGCCGGGCCACCAGCGGCGTCCGCTGTCACCGATTCCTCAAGGGCGAGGACACGCTCGTGCTCGCCTGGGTCGGCGGTACGCCCGCCCGGGCGGCGGCCGGAAACGGTGTCGCCGTCGAGCTCCCGCCGGCCACCGGCAAGCGGGACGGATCCGGCACTCCGGCCGGGACGGTCATCGCCCGGATCGCGGGTCCGCTCTGACCGGGCATCCCCTGGGCGTCGGTCACGGCCGCAGCGCCCCTGACGCGTGCTCGGTCGAGTGGGAGAAGGCGACAACCGAGACGGTCTACGGGACGGCGGCGCCGGCGAGGTTCTGGATGGCCGTCGAGCAGAACGGTCCCTGGGGACGCACGGCGGCGGTGGAGTCGTACTTCCCGCAGGACGTCGGCAGCGAGCTCACGGCCAGATGCCGCACGGCCGGTGGCCGCCTCACCCTGATCCGCCGCCCGGGGATCCACGCCGATCCTCGCACCGGACCTCGGCGCTGCTACCTCGCCTGGTCCGGCCCCAAGGCGTTCCTGCTGGTCGGCCGGGTCGATCACCCGGCCGAGCTGCTCGGTGACGCTTTCGACGCGCTGGCCCGGGGAGACCGTGACGGCGTTCTCGCGGCCCTCCCCCAGCTGACGGCCTCGGAGCCGGTGCTCCTCGTCTGCACCAACGGCCGCCACGACGTGTGCTGTGCGATCCGCGGGCGGCCGGTCGCCCTCGCGGGGCACGAACGGCATCCCGGCCGGGTCTGGGAGTGCTCGCACACCGGCGGCCACCGCTTCTCCCCCACCGGGGTGCTCCTCCCGTGGGGCCGGGCGCTGGCCCGGCTCGACTCCGACGCGGTGACGCACACGCTCGACGCCGCCGACGCCGGCCGGCTCGCACCCGGCGTGCTCGGCCCCTGGCACGACCGCGGGTCGAGCGCCTATCCGCCCCGGGTGCAGGTCGGCGAGTCCGCCGTGCGCGAGCTGGTCGGCGAGACCGACCTGGAGGCCCTCACCGCCCGGGCCATCGCGCCACTCGAGGTCGCTGTGGTGCACCGGGACGGCCGGGAGTGGATCGTGGCGCTGTCGGTCGTCGAGGGTGAGCGTCGGCGCAACTCGTGCGGCGAGCCCGAAGAGCCGGCGAGAACCTGGACGGCTACCGTCACGCAGCGGCCTAGGGTGGGCGCTCATGGCGACGCTTCCTCCTGAGCTCCGTGAGCTGGTCGGGTCGGGTCCGATGGCCCACGTGACCACCCTCAACGCGGACGGCTCACCTCAGGTATCCGTCGTCTGGATCGGCCTCGACGGCGACGACCTCGTCACGGGACATCTTCACCACGGCGTCAAGCTGCGCAACCTCGAACGCGACTCGCGCGCCGTCGTCTCCATGGATGCGCCCCGCGAGCCGGGAGTGTTCCTCAACCCGCACGCGGTCGTCCACACCTCTGCGACGGTCGAGCCGACCGATCAGGCGTGGGACCTGCTGGACCGCCTCGCGAAGGTCTACGTCGGGCCGGAGACGACGTTCCCTGCACCCCGGCGACCGGGATACGTCATCCGCTACCGTGTCGAGCGCATCGGCGGCGTGGGCCCCTGGGTGCCGACCGGCTCCTAGGTCACGCCACGAGGTTCACCGCTCCGATACCGCGCGGGGGACCTCGACTAGCGCCGAGCGTCGACGAAGCGCAGCATCCGTTTCCACGCGTCGGAGCAGGCCTCCTCCCACTGGGCGAACGATCGGTCGAAGAACGAGTGAGGGGCGCCCGCGTACTCGACGAACTCGTGGTCGACCCCCGCGTCACTGAGGGCCCGGTCGAAGGCGGCGTTCTCCTCCGGCGATGTCGCCGCGTCGGCGCCGGCGGCCAGGATGAGCAGCGGGGCCGACATCGACGGCACCAGCTCCAGCACCGACCCGGGCT
>Ga0307319_10000385_pt1 | contig 13432 bp, 13 predicted proteins | sample ER_DNA_368_FD_194491 | JGI IMG/M metagenome (GOLD analysis project Ga0307319, IMG submission 194491) | Bulk soil microbial communities from the East River watershed near Crested Butte, Colorado, United States - ER_DNA_368 | ecosystem: Environmental > Terrestrial > Soil > Floodplain | place...
CTCGGGGAGCACCTGCTCCTCGGGCACCCCGGCCGCCGTCAGCTTCTCGGTGACGGATTCGACCATGGGCGGCGGTCCCGTGACGAGGAAGGTGTGTGAGTCGAGCTCGCCCAGGTGGTCGCGCAGTATCTCGGTGTCGATGTGCCTGGTGTCGCCGTCCCACCCCGAATCGTCCGTCATCGTCAGCACGAGCCGGAAGTTCGGCAGCGTGCGCTCGTACTCGTGGAGCTCGTCGAGGAAGGGCGCCGACTCGCGGTCGCGGTTCGAGTAGACGAGCGTGACGCGGTAGGAAGCGCCGGTGTCCGCGATGTAGCGCAGCATCGAGTGGTAGGGAGTGATCCCGATCCCACCGGCCACGAAGACGTAGGACGGGCTCGTATCCTCGGGCAGGGCCCAGTCGCCCTTCGGCTGCTCGACCTCGACCTCGTCTCCCACGTTCAGCTCCGCGAGCGTCTTCTTGAACGCGCTGTCGCGCAGGCGCGTGCAGAGGCCGAGGACGCCGCGCTCGGTCGGCGAGGTGACGACCGTGATGTGGCGGCGAAGCCCTCGCTCGTCCTCGTACGGCGAGTCGAGCAGCTCGACCCAGAAATACTGGCCCGGCCGGAAGTCGACCTCCTCGCCTCGGAGGTCGAAGGTGACGAGCAGCGTCCCCTTCGCGACCTCCCGCTTCTCCTTCACCCTCGCGCGCACGAAGCGACGTTACCCGATCGGAGACCGGGCCGGATCTCCGCCACGGAGCGATCCGTCAGTCGGTCTGGGTGGCGAGCGCTCCCTGGGCCTCGCCCTCGGCGTGCGCAGGCGCCGCGATCGGCCGCGTGCGCAGCAGCCCGGCGGCAAGAGCGGCCGCGACGACGGCGAACGCCGCCCCGACGAGGAACGCGAGGTGGTACCCGCCGTTCAGCGCCTCGACACCGCTCTGACCCTGCGCGGTCAGGCTGCTCGTCTGCCGCGCCGCCAGGCTCGCCAGCACCGCGAGCCCGAGCGCGCCGCCCATCATGAAGGCCGTGTTGACGACGCCCGAGGCGAGCCCCGACTCGCTCGGCTCGACGTCGCTCATCGCCGCGATGAGCACCGGGTTCATCGCCATCCCGACACCGATCCCCAGCACGATCATGCTCGGAAGGACGTCGACGAGGAAGTTCCCGTCGACGGGGGCACGTGCGAAGAGCGCGAGCCCGATCGCAACGAGACTCATCCCCACCGCAATCGGCACGCGCACGCCGAACCGCATCACGAGCCGGGCCGAGAGGCCGAGCGAGAACGCGCCCATGATCAGGTTCGCCGGCAGGAACGCGAGCCCGACGTGGAGCGGGTCGTAGCCGAGCACGAGCTGGAGGTAGAGCGCGGCGAGGAAGAACCAGGCGAACATCGCGGCCGCCCAGAGCACGCCGACGCCGTTCGAGACCGCGACGTTGCGCAGGCGGAAGAGCCTCAGCGGCACTAGCGGCGAGGCAACCAGCGACTCGAGCGCCACGAAGACGGCGAGCAGCACCACCGACGTGCTCAGCAGGCCCAGCGTCTGCGCCGAGGTCCAGCCGGCGCTGTTTCCGTTCACGATCGCGTAGACCGCGAGCATCAGAGCCGCGGTGACGGTGACGGCGCCGGCAATGTCGAGCCGACCCGACGCGGCCTGACCGCGCGAGCCAGGGATCAGCCGCAGGCAGAGAACGAACACGGCGATTCCGACGGGAATGTTGACGAGGAAGATCCAGTGCCAGCTCAGCGCGTCGGTCAGGACGCCGCCGAGGAGCACGCCGATGCTCCCGCCGCCGGCCATCACGAAGCCGAAGAATCCCATCGCCTTCGTCCGCTCGGCCGGCTCCTGGAAGAGCGTCAGGATCAGCGAGAGCGCGACGGCCGAGACGACCGCGCCGCCGAGCCCCTGCACGGCCCGCGCGCCTACGAGGAAGCCCTGCGTGGTGGAGAGCCCGCACGCGAGCGAGGCGCCGGTGAAGACCGCGATCCCGGCCAAGAAGAGCCGCCGGTGCCCGAAGAGGTCGCCGAAGCGGCCGCCGAGGAGCAGGAACCCGCCGAAGGTCAGCAGGTACGCGTTCACGACCCAGGCGAGCGACGCCTCGGAGAACCCGAGGTCCCCGCGGATCGAGGGCAGCGCGACGTTCACGATCGTCGCGTCGAGCACGATCATCAGGTCGCCCAGGCAGAGGACGTAGAGGGCGAGCCAGCGGGTTCGGCGGTCCAGGGTCATCGGTCGGGTCCTTTCGCGAAGGCGTTCAGGCTACGGGTTGGACCCGACCCCACGTCGAAATTCATCGGTCGCGGGCGATGAGTTCGGCGGTACCGAGCAGTCTTGTCTTCGACATGGAGACGCTGACCTGCGACGTCCGCGGGCTCAAGGCAGACGCGGCGGCGGTCGACGCCCTCGCGCGGCTCCAGCTCGCCTTGCAGCGAGTCGGGGGCGAACTGTGCGTGTGTCACGCCTCGCCCGAGCTGCAGTGCCTGCTCGCGTTCACCGGCCTCGACGAGGTGCTACACGTCGAGCCGGAGCGGCAATCCGAAGAGCGGGAAGAGCGTCTCGGTGTCGAGGAAGAAGGTGAGCTCGCCGATCCGCCCGCCTGAGATCTCGAGCACCTGCACGGCCCAGGGCTCGTAGCCCTCACCCGTCTCGCTCGGCTTGTACTGGCCGAACGCGGGCGAGCCGTTCGCCGCCGTGACCGGAACCACGCGGGAGCCCTTGCAGCCGATTCCCGGGCCCCACCACCACGCGAAGATGTCGTCGCGGCCGCTGAGCCAGAGGTCGAAGGGCGGCATCGACTGCGTCGCGTCCTCGTGGATCAGCGACGTCAGTGCCTCGAGGTCGTAGTCCTCGAACGCCTGAACGTAGCGCTCGAGCAGCTCGCGGTCGGGCTCCTCGAACGAGGCCTCGGGCGTGAGCTCACTGGCCTCGAGCGTCGCCCGCGCCCGCTGCAGCGCGCTGTTCACGGAGGCGACGCTGGTTTCGAGCAGCTCGGCAACCTCGCTCGCCTTCCAGCGCAGCACCTCGCAGAGGATCAGCACCGCTCGCTGCCGCGGCGGTAGGTGCTGCAGGGCGGCCACGAACGCGAGCCGAATCGTGTCGCGGGAGACGACTGCATCGGCCGGGTCTGCGACGAGGCTGTCCGGCACCGGCTGGATCCACGTCACCTCCCGCAGCGTGTGCAGGTTCTCGGCGACCGGTTCGCCGGCCGGGCCGAGATCCATCGGCCGCGCACGCCGCTCGCGCCCCTCGAGCATGTCGAGGCAGACGTTCGTGGCGATCCGGTAGAGCCACGAGCGCAGGGCCGAGCGGCCTTCGAAGCGGTCGAGGTTCCGCCACGCGCGCAGGAGCGTCTCCTGCACGGCGTCCTCGGCCTCGAACGGCGAGCCGAGCATGCGGTAGCAGTGCGCCGTCAGCTCACGTCGGTGCTGCTCCAGCTCGCCGAAGTCCGGCTTCGCAGCGAGGGTCGATCTCTCCACGACCGCCATCCTAGGCACAGACGGTCAGGCGGCCGAGGATTCATCGGCGGCCTCTTGCTAGTAGCCGCTGTTCGTCGTCGTGCTGCCCTCGCCGGTGCCCGTCATCCCGCCGGTTCCGCCGCTCACGGCGAGCGCGCCGGCCATGCCCGAGCTCTTGTGGAGCTTGCAGTAGAAGGAGACGGCCCCGGACTTCGGGATCGTGACCGTGACCTCGGCCTCGTCGCCGGGCTGGAGATCCTGATCGACCCCCTGCGAGTCGATCGTGAAGGTGTGCTCGACCTTGCCCTCGTTCTTCAGCTCGAGCCTGACCTGCGCGCCCGGCTTGCCCTGAAGCACGGTCGGCTTGAAGTAGAAGTCGTCGAGCTCGACCTCGGTCTTGCCGCTCGAGCTCGCGGCCTTGGTGCCGTGGTCATTCGCCTGGACGCCGGCGATCGTCTTCTTCCCGCCGCCGCTCGAGCTGGACTCGGTCGAGCTGGAGCTGGAGCTGGAACTCGAGCTGCCGCAGCCGGCAACCAGCGGCACGACCCCGAGACCCAGAACAGCCACGATCAGGACTCCTAGCCTCATTACGTCTCCTTCCCCTCGCGACTTGACGAAAGGAACTACGCCGTGCCGGGCTCCGCGGTTTCAGGACTCGGCGAGGAACACCAGGACGGCGTCGGAAAGCGTCGCGATGCGCTCGGACTCGAGGCTGTAGAGCACGTAGTAGCCATCGCGCCGGCCCTGCACGAGACCAGCTCGGGCCAGCAGCCGCAGGTGCTTCGACAGCCCGGCTTCGCTGATGCCGACGAGCGGCGCGAGCTCCTGCGTCGAGCGGGCGCCGGCAGAGATCAGCTTCAGGGCCCGGAGCCGGGTCTCGTCGGCCAGCGCCCGGAGAACGTGCACGACCTCTTCCGACGGCAGGTTCGACCTGCCCTCGGCGAGCGAGAACGGCGCCGGATACACGATCGTCGGCGGCCAGGGCTCGTCGCAGTTGAGGCGAACGTGCGGCCAGACGAACGCGCTCGGCACGAGCACGAGCTCCGCCTCCGGGCTGACCTCGACCGTGTGCTCGTGCGGCAGCTCGCGGCGAATCTCCCGCTTGCGAGGCTCGATCAGGAGCTGCGGCGACAGCCCGGCCAGGTAGGCGTAGATGCCGTCCGCGGCGATGCGGCGCCCGGCTTCCGCCACCGTGTCGGCGAGGCGCGGCTCGAGCGCAGCCCACTCCTCCTCGAAGGCCGCCTCCCAGTAGTCGGCGAGGAGGGTCGCGAAGCGGCCCGTGAGCGCGCTCGGCGACTCGAAGATCAGGCCCGCCAGCTCGAGGTCGCCTCCGACGGCCTGGGCTCGAGCCGCGACGTGCTCACGGACCCGCTCGTCCTCGAGTAGCTCCGGGTCCCGCTCCCCACGGTGGTCGTACAGCGGACGCAGAAAGCCGAGCGCCAGGGTCTCGTCGTCGAGGCGCTCCAGCGCCTGGAGCTCGTCCTCGAAGGCGTGGTAGCCGGTCGCCGGCGACGGCATCAGGAACTCGGGTACGAAGGCGCTGTACGCGAAGCTGAACGCGGCGATCTCGCGCCGCAGCGCGGCCGGCAGCGTCCTCGCCCTCCGCACCCAGGGGTGCTGCAGCGGGTGGTGCTTCGGCTCCGTGAGGACGTGCAGGCTGAGCACCGCTTCCAGGAGCGGCGAGTAGGAGAAGGCGATCGACTCGGCCGGATCGGCGGCGAAGCGGAACCTGATCATGAATTCTCTCTTTGGCTAAGAAGTTGACCAGAGCCTGAACGATCGCCACGGTGACGTCAAATGACGCGCTGCGCCCTGGTCATCGTCGCGGTCGGCCTGACCACCCTCACCGGCTCGGCTCTTGCGGAGTCGCCGACGACACTGACGGCGATCGTCGGAACGAACGACGGCTTCAACATCACGCTGAACGACGCCGCCGGGCAGAAGGTCTCGCGCATCTTGCCCGGCACGTACACCGTGGTCGTCGACGACCGCTCGAGGATCCACAACTTCCACCTGGCGAGCAACGACGACCCGACCGTGGACTTCCGCACAGACCTCGACTTCGTCGGCCAGAAGAGCTTTACGGTCACGTTCAAGAACGACAACGGGTACGCGTACGCCTGCGAGCCGCATTGGCAGGTGATGAGCGGCTCCTTCTTCGTGACCGACGCGCCCCCGCCCCCGCCTCCGCCGCCTCCACCCCCGCCGCCGCCGGTGAGGACCCTGAGGGCCTTCGTCTCCGGGGCGGGAGTCGTCCGGCTGAGCTCGTCCTCGGTTCGCAGCGGCCGCTACCGCATCGTGGTCAACGACCGGTCGCGCGCCGGCAACTTCCACCTGGCCGGCCGTGGCGTGAACAAGCGCACGGGCATGCGCTTCAGGGGCTCGACGACCTGGCGCGTCCGGCTGGTACGCGGGACCTACAGCTACCGGAACGACCGCCTGGGCTCGAAGAAGCGCCTCCGGGTCCGCTAGACGCTCGCAATGCCGAGCATCGGATAACGTGGCGGGGTGGATCCCGCCCGCGCGCGTGAACTCCTGAAGGCCGAGCGTGCGCGCATCGAGCGCGCGCTGGGGCGGCTCGGGCACGAGGACACCGGCGAGCCTCCGGACGTGGCGGATCCCGGGAATCTGGCCTCCGAGCTCTACGAGGACGAGCTCGACGAGGGCCTGGCCGACGATCTGCGCGAGCAGCTGGCGGCGGTTGAACGGGCCGAGGCACGCCTCGCTGCGGGAACCTACGGCCTCTCGGTCGTGAGCGGAACGCCGATCCCGGACGAGCGGCTCGAGGCGATCCCGACGGCCGAGCGGACCGCTCAAGAAGAAGCCGGCTAGCCTCTACTAGTCGACCCGGGAGCGCGCGGCCGCGGAGTAGGAGTCCGCGCCCGGCGCCGCATTCCGCTCGACGCCTGCAGCGGCGTACGCGTCGTCCTCGTCCAGCGTCTCGTGCTCGAGCAGCGCGTTCGCGAGGGAGTCGAGCTTGTCGCGGTTTTGCCGGAGCAGCTTCGCGACCTCCTGGTGCGCTTCGTCGACGATGCGGCGCACCTCGCCGTCGACGAGCTTCTGCGTGTCCGGCGAGGCCTCCGAGACGCCCGGAAGGAGCGGGCCCAGGCCGTCACGCGGGAGCACCGCGATCGGCCCGATCGCCGGGCTCATGCCCCAGCGGCCGACCATCTGCCGCGCGAGCTCGGTCAGCTGCTGGATGTCCGACTCGGCGCCCGTGCTCATGTCTCCGAAGACGACCTCTTCCGCCGCGCGCCCGCCGAGGGCGACCTTGATCTTTGCCCGCACCTCGGGCTCGAGGTAGTTGAAGCGGTCGCTCTCCGGCGCCGCGAAGGTCACGCCGAGCGCGAGGCCGCGGGGAATGATCGAGACCTTGCGCACCGGGTCGGCGCCCTCGGTGAGCATCCCGACGATCGCGTGGCCGCCCTCGTGGTAGGCAGTCCGGCGCTTGTCCTCGACGGTCATCATCACCTGCCGCTCCGCCCCGAGGACGATCCGCTCGAGCGCGTCGGTGAAGTCGGACTCCTCGACGACGTCGTGGTTCCGGCGCGCCGCCAGCAGCGCCGCCTCGTTGACGAGATTCGCGAGGTCGGCCCCGACCATTCCCGGCGTCGTGGCCGCGATGCGGTCGAGGTCGACGTCAGGCCCCAGCGGGACGCCGCGCGTGTGCACCTTGAGGATGGCCGCGCGCCCGGCCCGGTCGGGCGGCTGAACCGCGACCCTGCGGTCGAAGCGGCCGGGGCGAAGCAGAGCCTGGTCGAGCACGTCGGGCCGGTTGGTCGCGCCGATCACGATCACGCTCGTCGACGAGTCGAAGCCGTCCATCTCGGTCAGGATCTGGTTCAGCGTCTGCTCGCGCTCGTCGTTGCCGCCGCTGAAGCCGGCCACGCCCGACGTCCGCGACCGGCCGATCGCGTCGAGCTCGTCGATGAACACGATCGCGGGCGCCGCCTCCTTCGCTTTCGCGAACAGATCGCGCACCCGGGAGGCGCCGACCCCGACGATCGCCTCGACGAACTCCGAGGCCGCCATCGAGAAGAACGGCACGTCCGCCTCTCCCGCGACTGCGCGCGCCAGCAGCGTCTTGCCTGTCCCGGGAGGTCCCGAGAGCAACACGCCGTGCGGGATCCGGCCGCCCAGCTTCTGGTATTTCTCCGGGTGGCGCAGGAAGTCGACCACCTCCGTCAGCTCGGCCTTCGCCTCCTCGATCCCCGCCACATCCGCGAACGTGACCTTGTCGCCCGACGGCTCGTAACGGCGGGCACTCGACCGCCCGAAGGAGCCGAGCATATTCTGCACGTTGCCGGCCCGGCGTAAGAACCAGAACAGCAGCCCGATGAACAGGATCGTCGGCCCGAACCCGAGCAGCAGGTTCTGCCACCACGGCGCCCCGGTGTCGAGCGGCTGCGCGTTGACGACCACGCCCTTCCGCTGCAGCAGGCTCGAGAGCGCGTCGTTGTTGGCGAAGGTGGGAATCTCGGTCTGGAAGCGGGTGGTCGGCTTCGAGCTCTGGTACTTGATCTTCTGGGTGAAGGTGCCCTGGATCGCGGTGCCCTTCGAGGTGATCTGCTTGACGTGGCCGTCTCGCACCTGCTGCAGGAAGAACGGGCTATAGGGGATCCGGACGCGAGACGCCGGCTGGGTGGCCCGGGAGCCGAGGTAGAAGTTGAAGGCCAGCAGCGCGAGCGCGAAGAGGATCCAGCCCCGGCCGGGGAAGAAGCGCGACCGCCCCCGCGACGGCGTGGGCGACGAGCCGCGCGGCGCCGGCGGGGCGCTCGGGCTCGTCTGCCGATCCTCGCGAGGCTCGGTCATCGCCGCAGTCTCACCGGCCCGCTGACCCGAGGAGGGTGCATCGACGCAGAGTACGCCTTCCCGTCAAGGTGGCGACCTTGCGGCACACTCGTCGTGTGGCCGCTCCAGCCGGAACTCACTCGCACGCCGGGCAGGCCGCGGCCTCGCTGAACCGTCAAGCGCTGAGCGCCACCACGCACTGCCTGACCGGGTGCGCCATCGGCGAGGTTCTGGGAATGGTGATCGCCACCTGGCGTGGCTGGGGGAATGCCGCTTCCGTCGCGCTCGCCGTCGGGCTGGCCTTTGTCTTCGGGTACTCGCTGACGCTCGGGCCGGTTTTGAGGGCGGGCGTCCCGATCCGCCGCGCGTTGCCACTTGCCTTCGCCTCGGACACGGCCTCGATCACGGTCATGGAGATCGTCGACAACGCCTTCATCCTGCTGGTGCCCGGCGCGATCGATGCCGGGCTCGGCCAGGCGCTCTTCTGGTGGAGCCTCGGCGTCAGCCTGGCGATCGCCTACGTCTTCGCGTTCCCGCTCAACCGCTGGCTGATCGCGCGGGGCCGAGGCCACGCCGTCGTCCACGAGTTCCACGGCCACTAGGCCAGGGCCGGCTCGCAGTTGGCGGGAGTTCAGGCGAAGATTGCGGACCGATGGACCTGCTCGAGAGGTCTAGGGAGCTCGCCGCGCTGGAGGACGCGCTGGCGGCGGTGCGCATCCCGATCGCCGACACCGTGCTCGTGCGGCCGGATCCGCTGCCCGCGTCGGTCTGACGGCACGCATAGGCTTGCATGCAACAAGGCGCCGTCCCGGCGCCTTGTGCAGTTGAGGGCGCGGACGCGGGCGCCAACCGTCGCCGCCGACATACCCTGGGCCTCCAATGGGCATGTTCTTTCACTCGTCCGACGCGCCCGCCGAGCGGGCGGCCGATCCCGAGGTGCGCCGCGCGAACCTGAGGCGAATCGGCAGGCTCTTCGCGGCGTACAGGCTGCGCCTGGGCGGCGTCCTCCTGCTGATCGTCGTCTCGGCCGGACTCGGCGTGATCCCCGCGTTCCTGCTGAAGCGGGTCCTCGAGGCGATCGGTCGGAACGACACGACCTCACTCTCGTACAACGCGGGCGGGATGATCGCGATCGCGATCGTCACCGGCGTGCTCGGCGTGATCCAGACCCTGCTCTCGAACCAGGTCGGGCAACGAGTGATGCACGACCTGCGCGCCTCGGTCTTCCGGCACCTCCAGCGGATGTCGCTCGCGTTCTTCACCCGTACGCGTACCGGCGAGGTCCAGTCGAGGATCTCGAACGACATCGGCGGCGTGCAGAACGTGCTCACGAACACGGCGACGTCGATCGCGTCGAACGTGACGACCGTCGTCGCGACGATGGTGGGCATGCTCGTCCTCAACTGGAGGCTGGCGCTGTTCGCCTTCGCGCTGATCCCGTTTTTCGTGTTGCTGACGCGACGCGTGGGGAACGAGCGCCGTCGGATCGCGAAGACGACGCAGGAGACCCTCGCCGACATCTCGAGCCTCGTTCAGGAGTCGCTCTCGGTCTCGGGGATCCTGCTCGGGAAGACGATGGGGCGCGGAGACGAGCTCGCGGACCGGTTCGAGGGCGATTCGCTCCGCCTCGCAGACCTCGAGGTTCGCCAGCGCATGGCCGGGCGCTGGGTGATGGCCTCGATTCAGACGAGCTTCGCGATCATGCCCGCCGCCGTGTACTGGTTCGGCGGGCTCGCGCTCGCGCACGGATCCCAGGCGGTCTCGCTCCCGGTGCTCGTCGCGTTCACGACGCTGCAGACGCGGCTCTTCTTTCCGGTCGGATCGCTGCTCGGGGTCGGCCTCGACGTGCAGACCTCCCTCGCCCTGTTCGACCGGATCTTCGAGTACCTCGACCAGCCGATCGAGATCGAGGAGAAGCCGGACGCAATCGCCGTTGGGCAAGCCGGCGACGTCGTGTTCGACCACGTCTGGTTCCGGTACGGCGAGGACTGGACCCTGCAGGACGTGTCGTTCACCGTCGCGGCAGGCACGACGACCGCGCTCGTCGGAGAGACCGGCTCGGGCAAGACGACGCTCGGCTACCTCGCGGCGCGCCTCTACGACACCAGTCGCGGGAGCGTCACGATCGGCGGGATCGACATCCGCGACCTGAGCTTCAGGGCGCTGTCAGACCTCGTCGGCGTCGTCTCCCAGGAGACGTACCTCTTCCACGAGTCGGTGCGCGAGAACCTTCGTTTCGCCAAGCCGGATGCCACCGACGAGGAGATCGAGGCGGCGGCCGAGGCGGCCCGCATCCACCATGTGATCGCCGCTTTGCCGGAGGGCTACGACACGGTCGTGGGCGAGCGCGGCTATCGGTTCTCGGGCGGAGAGAAGCAGCGGATCGCAATCGCGCGGACGATCCTGCGCAACCCCCCGATCCTCGTGCTCGACGAAGCCACGAGCTCGCTCGACAACGAGACCGAGCGGCTCGTCCAGGAGGCGCTCGACCGGCTCTCCGAAGGGCGGACGACGATCGCGATCGCGCACCGACTCTCGACCGTGCGCGACGCCGACCAGATCATCGTGCTCGACCGTGGTCGCATCGTCGAGACAGGCTCGCACGACGACCTCATCCTCGCGGGCGGTCGCTACACCGCGCTCGCCGCGCGCGACGCCGAGCTCGGCACGGTCGCACCGGTCTGAGCCTGTTTCGGCGCGTCGTGGCTCGTCGACGCGAACCGGAGTAGATTCGAGGCGTGCCGGCACTGATCTTCGACCTCGACGGAACGCTGGTCGACACGGTCTACGCCCACGTCTTCGCCTGGCAGCGGGCGCTGGCCGAGGTGGAGATGCCGATCGACGGCTGGCGGATCCACCGTCGCATCGGGATGAGCGGCGGGCTGTTCACGCGTGCGGTTGGCCGGGAGTTGGGCCGGCCGCTGACGCCGGAGGAGGTGGAGGCGATCCAGAAGCGCCACGGCGAGCTCTTCCGCGAGGTCCTCCCCGAGCGGCGGCCGCTTCCCGAGGCGGTCGAGCTCCTCGCCGAGCTGCGACGAACCGGCGTCCCGCATGGGATCGCGACCTCGGGCCGCCGACCCGAGATCGACGCCTCGCTCAAGGCGCTCGGCGTCGGGCAAGACACCGTCGTCATCGAGCGCGGCAACGTCGAACGTGCCAAGCCCGAGCCCGATCTGTTCCTCGCGTGCGCCGAGCAACTCGGCATTGCTCCGGAGGAGTGCTACGTCGTCGGCGACGCGGTCTGGGACCTGCTCGCGGCTCGCCGGGCGCGGATGCTGAGCGTTGGTCTCCTCAGCGGCGGCTACGGCGAGGACGAGCTGACACGCGCCGGAGCGTTCCGCGTCTACGCGGACACGAAGGAGCTTCGGGAGTCGCTGGACGAGCTCGGGCTCGTACCGTAGGGACCGCTCCTGCGGCGCCCTTTTCGGTTCCGGCGAGTACGCTCACGCGCATGCGCGGGCTGCTGCTAGCCGGCGACACGGAGCGTTCCGCGGCGCTGCGCCACGAGATCCCGGTCGCGATCATCGATTCGCTCCTGTTCGCCGAGGTCGACGGGCGACGGTACGTCCTGACGAGCGAGCTCGAGGCCGCGCGGGTCGGGCGCGCGCTCCCCGACGCCGAGCTGCTCGACTACTTCGCGCTCGGCTACAAGGAGCTGGTCGAAGGCGGGATGTCCTTCGCCGAGGCCGGACGGGAGGTCGAGGCTCGTGCGGTGCGGCAGATCGGGCTCGAAGAGGCGGTCGTCCCCGGCGATTTTCCGCTCGCGCTCGGCGACCGCCTGCGGAAGGACGGAGTCGTCCTGACCGTCGACGACGCCGCCGTCGCGCTGCGGCGGCGAGCGAAGGCTCCGGCGGAGCTCGACGGCATTCGCGCTGCACAGCGGGCGGCAGAGGCAGGGATGACCGCCGCGTGCGAGCTGCTCGCGCGAGCCGCGCCGGGAGCGGAGGGCCGCTTGGAGCTGGACGGAGAGCCGCTTCTGGCCGAAGACGTCCGTTCCACGCTGCGCGCCGTGTGTGCGGAGCAGGGGGCGCCGTGCCCGCCCGACGTGATCGTGGCGTCCGTGTGGCAGGGCGGTGGGCACGAGCCCGGCAGCGGCCCCCTCCCCGCCGGCCTTCCGATCCACATCGACATCTGGCCGCGCCATGAAGAGAGCGCCTGCTGGGCCGACATGGCGCGGACGTTCATGGTCGGCGATCCGATCCCCGAGCACGCCGACCTGATCGCCGAACAGGCGAGTCTTGTCCGGAGCGCGCTCACGCAGGCCCAAGCCGCCGTCCGCCCGGGCATCACCGGGCGCGAGCTGTACGACGCCGCCTGCGACCTCTTCGAGCCAGCCGGCTATCCGACGCGGCGAACCTCGCAGGGGGACGAGGTCGACGGCTTCCAGTTCTCACTAGGACACGGCGTCGGCCTCGAGGTGCACGAAGCTCCCCCACTCGGTCTTGCAGGACACAGTCCGCTGGTCGTCGGCGACGTGCTCGCAATCGAGCCGGGCCTCTGGGACAGGCGGGTCGGCGGAGCGACCTTCGAGGACCTCGTCCTCGTCACCGAGACCGGCTGTGAGCTGCTCACTCGGTTTCCGTACGACCTCACGCCGCCCCGATGAGCCCCTCGCGTTACGACGCGATCGTGATCGGTGCCGGGCACAACGGGCTCGTGACCGCGTGCTACCTCGCGCGCGCCGGGCTGAGCGTCCTGGTCCTCGAGCGGCGCCACGTCGTCGGCGGCGCCTGCGTCACCGAGGAGACGTTTCCCGGCTTCAAGGTCTCCACCGCCGCCTACGTCAACAGTCTCTTTCACACGGCAATCGTCCGTGACCTGAAGCTGGCCGCGTACGGCTACGAGGTCCTTGCCCGAGACCCCTCGTCGTTCACGCCGTTTCCGGATGGGCGTTCACTGATGATGGGCCCCGACGGCGACCTGACCCGTAAGGAGATCGCCAAGTTCAGCCCGCGCGACGCAGAGCGCTATCCGCAGTACGAAGCGATGCTCGAGAGGGTCGCGGCGGTCGTCGAGCCGACCCTGACGATGGCGCCGCCCGATCTGCAGCGCCCGCGTCCGGCCGACTTGCGCACCCTGTTCTCGCTGGGGCGCGCCTTCCGAAGGCTCGGCGACGGCGCCGGGGAGGCGGTCGAGGTCCTGACCGGCGCCGCGCGCCAGATCCTCGATCGCTGGTTCGAGTCCGAGGAGCTCAAGGGGACGCTGGCGA
>Ga0307319_10000389_pt1 | contig 13342 bp, 13 predicted proteins | sample ER_DNA_368_FD_194491 | JGI IMG/M metagenome (GOLD analysis project Ga0307319, IMG submission 194491) | Bulk soil microbial communities from the East River watershed near Crested Butte, Colorado, United States - ER_DNA_368 | ecosystem: Environmental > Terrestrial > Soil > Floodplain | place...
ACCCTCGGCCGCCGCCGCGTCGCGGAACCGCTCGTCGAGGCTCGAGGAAACGGTCATCGGTGCTCCTTTCGCAGTCGGCGGACTCCCGAGGAGGCGGCCTGGCGCGCTGCCACGTTGCTCGATTCGAGTACCTCGCCGATCTGGTCGTAGTCGAGGTCGTAGCCGTAGCGCAGCACGACGGCGACGCGCTCCTTGGGCGGCAGGTCGCGCGTCAGGTCGGCGAGCTCTGCGTAGGCGGGACGGGAATCTTCTGCTGCCCATTCCGGCAGCGGAGCCTGCGGGCGACGCTTGCGCACGTCGTCGATGGCCACACGGTGCGCGATCGTGAAGACCCAGGCGCGCAGATACCTTCCGTGCTGCAGGCTCGAATACGCACGGAGGGCGCGGAGAAAGGTTTCCTGCCAGGCGTCCTCGGCTGCCTCGCGAGGAAGCAACCCGCGGAGATACTTCAGGATCTCCTCGCGGTGCTCTTCGTAGAAACGCTCGAATGGCGGCAGCACGACTTCCATCATCTTCTGTAACGGGAGAGGCGGCTGAGGTGTGAGACTGACGGACCATGCGCGCCGCAGTCGTCGGGCACACCGAATGGGTTCGGTTCGCAGACGTCGAGCGTGTGCCCACCGCAGGCGAGATCATCCTCGCGCGCCAAAGCTGGATGGAGCCGGCAGGCGGTGGCGCCGTCGCAGCCGTGCGCTTGCGGGAGATGACCGGTGCCTGCGACTTCCTGACCGCGATCGGGAACGACGACCCCGGCCGCCTGGCGCTCGAGGGCCTGCGGGCACTCGGACTTCAGGTCCATGCCGGCACGCGTGATGAGACACACCGACAGGCCTTCACGTTCGTCTCCGACGACGGCGAGCGGACGATCACGGTGCTCGGCCCGAAGCTCGTCCCGTACCGGACCGATCCGCTTCCGTGGGACGAGCTGGCCGAGATCGACGCCGTCTACTTCACAGGCGGCGATACGGACGCGTTGCGGGCGGCGCGGCAGGCCCGGGTGCTCGTCGCCACCGCGCGCGAGCTTCCCACCCTGCAAGAGGCGGGAGTGGAGCTGGACGCGCTCGTGCACAGCGGCACCGATCTCGGCGAGCGCTACGAGCCTGGTCAGCTCGAACCGCCGCCGAAGCTCGTCGTCACGACGATGGGGCGCGAGGGAGGCGAGTTCGTCGCGGGCGAGCGGGAGGGAACGTATGCGGCCGCCGAGCTGCCGGGCCCTCTGGCCGACGCCTACGGTGCGGGCGACTCCTTCGCTGCGGGGCTCGCGTTCGCGCTGGCTCGCGGTGACAGCGTTGAGGACGCACTGGGCTTTGCCGCCCGCAGCGGCGCGGCGGCGATGACCATCAGGGGCGCCTTCGGCTGACGACTAATTGGGTCGCAAGGGTTGCGCTGTGGGGGATCGTGGTTTAAAGTGGGGCGAAGTGGTATACACGTCAGGCCCCTAAATGCTTCTCGGCGAGTACGAGCACACACTCGATGACAAAAACCGCATCACCCTCCCGGCGAAATTCAGAGCGGCTTTCGCGGCAGGGGTCGTCGTCACGCGCGGTATGGACGGTTGCCTGTACGCCTATCGCCAGGAGGACTGGGACAAGCTGGTCGACAGCCGGCTGGCCGGGCTCGACCCGCTCAGCAAGGAAGGCCGCAGGATGCAGCGGTTCTTCTTCTCCGGCGCCGCCGAGGCCGAGCTCGACAAGCAGGGGCGCGTGATGATTCCCGCCGCCCTCATCGAGCACGCAGGGCTGGGGCGGAACGTGGTCGTCGCCGGAGTCAGGGATCACCTGGAGCTTTGGGACGGCGCCGCCTGGCGCAAAGAGATGAAAGAGGTAGAAGGGAGCGCAGAAGATGTTGCCGAACGTCTTGCAACCAAACGAGACTGATCACGTTCCCGTCCTGGCCCACGAGGTGCGTGAGCTCCTCGCGGTCCGGCCCGGTGAGACCGTCGTCGACGCGACCTTCGGGGCGGGAGGCCACGCCGCGCTCCTTGCTGCCGACCTTCAGGGCGCCGGCCGTTTCATCGCCGTCGACCGCGATCCGACCGTCAAGCCGTATTACGAGCAATTCCGCCGGAGGACCGGTGTGCAGTCGCGGCTGCTGCGCGGCGAGGCCTCGGTCATCCTCGACCAGCTCGCCGAGAACGGGCTCCAGGCGGACGCCATCCTGCTCGACCTCGGTGTCTCGAGCATGCAGATCGACAGGCCCGAGCGCGGCTTCTCCTACGCGGTCGATGCGCCGCTCGACATGCGCATGGACCCGACCGCCGAGACCTCTGCCGCCGATCTCGTCAACGATTGGCCCGAGCGCGACCTGATCTCGATCTTCCGCCGCTACGGGGAGGAGCGCTACTCGAAACAGATCGCCCGTGCGATCTCGCGTCGCCGCAAGCAGCAGCCGATCGAGCGCACCGGTGAACTGGTCGAGCTGATCCGCTCCGCCATTCCCGCTCCGGCGCGGTTCGGAGACGGCCATCCCGCCAAGCGCGTCTTCCAGGCTCTTCGCATCGCGGTCAATGACGAGCTCGGCGAGCTCGAGGACGCCTTGCCGGCCGCCTTCGACATGCTTCGCCCCGAAGGGCGGCTCGCGGTCATCGCGTTCCACTCGCTCGAGGACCGGATCGTCAAGCGCTTCTTCCAGAAGCTCGAGAAGGGCTGCATCTGCCCGCCCGACTTCCCGATCTGCGCCTGCGGGCGGGAGCCCGAGCTGCGCCGATTGAACCGCAGGGCGATTCGCCCGAGCGCCGACGAGGTCGCCCTCAACCCGCGCGCCGCCTCCGCCAGGCTGCGCGCCGTGATCAGGACCTAACGTGGGCCAGGCGGCTGCGGTAGCCCGTCCTCGCCGCGGTCCGGCGAAGCCGCGCCCACAGGCGAAGCCCAAGGCAAGGGCCAAGAAGGCGCCCCGCCTCCGAGTCGCAGGTGCGGTGTGGATCGGGATCGTTGCCGTCCTGCTGTCAGGCGTCGTCGCCTTGAACGTCGCGGTCCTGCAACTGAACGTCAAGCTCGAAAATCTGGGGACGGAGCGGACCCGGCTCCGTGCCGAGAACGCCGACCTCGCCTCCGAGATCGCGAGCAAGGCTCAGGCCGGGCGGATCCACACGCTCGCCCGGGGCCAGCTCGGCCTGGAGGTTGCGGACGCGGGCCGGACGACCTACTTGAATCTGGAGTCGGACGGCTAGTGGCGGCGAAGCTGCCCAACCGCCGCATCCGCCTTCTTCTCGTCGTCTTCGCCTTCGCGTTCCTGGCCATGTTCGTCCGGGCCGCCTGGTTGCAAGGCGTGCGCGCCCAGGACCTGGGCCGCATGGCGGAGAGCCAGCACCGCCAGACGACCGTCGACCCGGGCTCGCGCGGCACGATCTACGACCGCCAGGGCATCCAGCTGGCGATCGGCCGCCAGGCGACGACGATTTACGCAAACCCGCAGCAGATCGACGATGCCGAGGCCGTGGCGGCCGTGGTCGCTCAGACGTTGCGCCGTGACCCCAAGGAGATCGAGCGGCTGCTGTCCGACAAGACGAAGGGCTTCGTCTACATCGCGCGCAAGGCCGATGCGAAGCGCGCGAAGCTGCTCGAACAGCAGAACATCGTGGGGCTCGGCTACATCCCCGAAGAGCAGCGTGTCTACCCGCAAGCTCATGTCGCAGCTCAGGTGCTCGGGTATGCAGGGACCGACAACCGAGGTCTTGCCGGGTTGGAGCTCGCCCTCGACCCGGTCCTTCGCGGCCGGCCGGGGCAGGAGACCGTCGTCCGCGACCCCGCCGGCCGAGCGATCAGCATCCTCTCCTCGACAGCCGCCGAGCAGGGCCAGGACGTCTACCTGACTCTCGATCACACGCTGCAGGCGAACGCCGAAGCGGTGCTGCGCCAGACGATCCAGCGCTGGGAGGCGGAGGCGGCGAGCGCCGTTGTCCTCGATCCGCGCAACGGCGACATCCTCGCTATGGCCGTCGAGCGTGGCTACGACGCGAACCGCTTCCCGATCGTGCCGCGTGACCTGCAGCGGAATCGGGCCGTCACCGACACCTACGAACCGGGCTCGACGTTCAAAGTCGTGACCGTCAGCGCAGCGCTCTCAGAGCGGCTCGTCTCGCCCAGCACTGCGTTCACGCTCCCCTACGAGCTCCACGTCGCCGACCGCACGATCCACGACGCGCACGAGCGCGGCACGGAGCGGATGACGGTCGACGAGATCATCTCCAGGTCGTCCAACATCGGGACGATCACGCTGGCTCAGAAGCTCGGCGAGGCGCGCCTCTCGCAGTGGATCAAGCGCTTCGGCTTCGGCGCGCGCACCGGCATCGACTTCCCGGGCGAGACGCAGGGGATCGTTCCGGCGCTCGAGCGCTGGTCCGGATCGACGATCGGCACGTTGCCGATCGGGCACGGCATCGCCGTCACTCCTGTGCAGATGGCCGCCGCCTATGCCACCGTCGCCAACGAGGGCGTCTGGCTGCGCCCGCACGTCGTCGCGAAGGTGGGCTCGACTCAGCGCCCTGCGTACGCCGCTCGCCGCGTCCTCTCGCCGCACGTCGCCCGCCAGGTGATGGCGATGATGCGCGACGTGGTCGTCGAGGGCACCGGCCAGGAGGCTGCGCTGCCGGGATACCAGGTGGCGGGCAAGACCGGAACGGCGGCGAAGCCGGACGCGAGCGGCGGCTACTCGAAGTCCGATTACGTAGCCTCGTTCGTCGGTGTCGTCCCCGCGACCAACCCTCGTCTCGTCGTGCTCGTGACGGTTGACGAGCCGCGCGGCGCGATCTGGGGCGGCACGATCGCAGCTCCGGCCTTCGCCGACATCGCCCGCTTCGCGCTCCAGTACCTCGAGATCCCGCCTGACGCGCCCGAGACGCTCCCCGCTCGGGAGTAACTGACCGCGTTGCTAGGCTCGCCGCCGTGATGCGCCGGTGGACCTCACCAGCCTCTTAGAGCACCTCGCACCCGTCCAGGTCGTGGGCGAGCCGGCTGTCGAGATCGCCGACCTCGGCTACGACAGCCGCGCGGTGCGACCGGGGACCCTGTTCTTCTGCGTGCCGGGTGAGCGCTCCGATGGTCACGACTTCGCCGACAGAGCGGTCGAGGAAGGCGCCTCCGCGCTCGTCGTCCAGCGACCTGTGCCCGCTCGTGTGCCGCAAATCGTCGTCACCGATGTGCGCGCGGCGATGGCGCACGCGGCGTCCGAGTTCTTCGGACGGCCGACGGAGCAACTCGACGTCGCCGCCGTCACGGGGACGAACGGCAAGACGACGACCTCCTTCCTTCTGCATTCGATCCTCGAGGCTGCCGGACGCAAGCCTGGTCTCCTGGGGACGATCGAGAGCCGTGTTGGTAGTGAGCGCAGGGCGGCGATCCGAACGACGCCCGAGGCGATCGACCTGCAGCGCACCTTTCGCGAGATGCTCGACGCCGGCAATCTCAGCGCCGCCCTCGAGGCGACCTCCCACGGCTCGGAGCAAAAGCGGCTCCTCGACGTCCGCTTCGCCGTTCTCGTCTTCACGAACCTGAGCCAGGATCACCTGGACTTCCACGGGACCATGGAGGCCTACTTCGAGGCGAAGCGGCGGCTCTTCCTGGACGGCCTTCCGCCGGCTGCCGTCAACGTCGGAGATCCGTACGGCAAGCAGCTCGCGGACGAGCTGCGTGGCCTCGGGGGCGAGCTCGTCACCTTCGGCTTTGTCGACGAAGCCGACCTGGGCCCGGGCGACGTGGACGTGAACACATCACGCCTCCGAGGCCGCTTCAACGTCGAGAACATCCTCGGCGCCGCCGCCGCCGGTCGGCTGCTCGGCATCGAGCCGAGCGCGATAGCCGCCGGGATCGAGAACCTCGACGGCGTGCCCGGGCGGTTCGAGTCGGTCGACGAGGGGCAGCCGTTCACCGTCCTCGTCGATTACGCGCACACACCGGAGGCACTCGAGAACGTGCTCGTCGCGGCCCGCGGGCTGGACGCGGGCCGTGTGCTTTGCGTGTTCGGCTGTGGCGGCGACCGCGATCGCGGCAAGCGCCCGATCATGGGCCGAATCGCCGGGCAGCTCGCCGACGTTGCGATCGTCACCTCTGACAATCCGCGCAGCGAGGAGCCGCGCGCGATCATCGATGAGATCGTGGCGGGCGCTGAGGGCGCCCTCGAGATCGAACCGGACCGCCGAGAGGCGATCGTGCGGGCCATCGAGGAGGCCCGGCCCGGCGATGTCGTCCTCATCGCGGGCAAGGGCCACGAGCAGGGTCAGCAGTTCCGGGACCGAACAGTTCCCTTTGATGACCGCGAAGTGGCACGAGAAGCCCTGAGGCGCCTCGGGGCAGCAGCTTGATCCCGCTCTCGCTCGACGAGATCGAGGCCCTCTGCCCGGGTCGGCTCGACCGTGCTCCGTGGGCGGATGAGGCGACAGGCATTCAGGTGGACTCCCGTCGCATCGACGAGGGCGACCTCTTCGTGGCGATCGGCGACGGCGTCGACTTCCTGCCCCACGCGTTCGCCCGCGGTGCCGCCGCGGTGCTTGTTCCGGAGGACGCGTTCTCCGCGCTCGCCGCCCTGGGCAGCGCGGTGCGCGCTCGCAGCTCGGCGAAAGTCGTCGCCATCACGGGATCAACCGGCAAGACGTCGACGAAAGACATCCTGGCTGCGCTCTGCAGTCCCCACGCGCGCACCGTTGCGGCAGAGGGCGGGCACAACAACGAGATCGGCCTCCCACTGACCCTGGCGCGCATCGAGGAGGACACGGAGATCGTCGTCTGCGAGATGGGCATGCGCGGCATCGGTCAGATCGCCGAACTGTGCGCGCAGGCCCGCCCGGAGATCGGAGTCATCACGAGCATCGGACCGGTCCACCTGGAGCTACTCGGGACCGTGGAGCGAGTCGCCGAGGCCAAGGCAGAGGTGGTCGCCTCCCTCCCTGCAGGGGGCACCGCCGTCGCTCCCGACGAGCCTCTGCTGGAGCCGTATTTGACGCGCGACGACATCCAGGTCCGTCGTTTCCGGCCCGAGGACGTGCTCGAGTTCGAGCCCGCGGACGAGACCTCACATCTGCGACTGAGAGTGGGGGAGCGTGAGGTCGAGCTCGACGTACCGTTCACTGCGCGTTATCAGGCGCTGAACGCTCTCGCCGCTCTTCACGCCTACGAGGCGCTCGGACTCCCGCTCGACGAAGCCGAGAAGGGCGCGAGTGGCATAGCGCTCTCGCGCTGGCGTGGGGAGGAGATCGACCTTCCAGCCGGCGGCCTCCTGATCAACGACGCCTACAACGCGAACCCCGTCTCGATGGCAGCGGCGCTCGAGCATCTCGCGGAGCGCGCCGGAAACCGGCGGAAGGTGGCGATCCTCGGTGAGATGGCCGAGCTCGGGCCTGACGCTCCGGCGCTGCACGCAGAAGTTGGGCGCGCCGCTGCCGAGCACGGCGTGGAGATCGTCTTGGCGGTGGGGCTTCTGGCGCGGGGGTACGGAGACGCGCGCTGGGTCGAGACAGCCGACGAGGCCGTGACCGCCCTGGACGACGTGCTGCGTCCCGGCGACGCCGTCCTCGTCAAGGCATCACGGGCTCTCGGGCTCGAACTCGTTGCAGAGGCCATCGAAGGGGTGCGCGTCTAGATGGAACGAGTCCTCGCCGCAGCGATCCTCTCGATGGCGATCTCCATTCTCGTCGGCCCCAAGCTGATCGCCTTTCTCCGCGCGAGGGAGTACGGCCAGCACATCCGCGAGGACGGCCCCGCTGGACACTTGGTCAAGCAGGGGACGCCGACCATGGGCGGCGTCCTGTTCGTCCTCTCGGCCGCGATCCCGTTTCTGATTCTGAGCCGCTACACGGCCGAAGGGCTGACCGTCTTCTTCATCACGCTCGCGTGCGGGGCGATCGGGTTCATCGACGACTACATCAAGGTCACGCATCGCCGCTCGCTCGGCCTCTCCGGGAGGTGGAAGCTCCTCCTCCTGGCGGCGATCACCATCGGCGTCGGCTGGGTCGTGCAAGAGGAGAAGATCGACAAGTCCGTCTACGTGCCGGTGCTGGACTGGACGCTCGCCCTCTCGTTCGGTTTCTTCGTGCTGCTCTTCCTGATCATCGCCGGCGCCGCGAACGGAGCGAACCTGACCGATGGGATCGACGGCTTGGCCGTGGGGGTGGGGACGATCGCGCTCATGACGTTCACGGCGATCAACATGCTGGCCTACATCCGTGAGGGCCAGCTCGACATCCCCGTGGGTCGCGACGCGGCGCAGGACCTGGCGATCTGGGGAGCGGCGTTGATCGGCGGCATGATCGGCTTCCTCTGGTTCAACGCGTTCCCGGCCGAGCTGCAAATGGGCGACACGGGCTCGATGGCGATCGGCGGCGCGCTCGGCGGTTTCGCGGTCATGACCAAGGCGGAGCTCCTGCTGCTCCTGATCGGCGGGATCTTCGTCATCGAGGCGCTCTCGGTGATTCTCCAGGTCTTCTCGTTCAAGTACTACGGGCGGCGGCTCTTCCTGATGGCGCCGATCCACCACCATTTCGAGATGAAGGCCTGGTCCGAGACGAAGATCATGGTGCGCTTCTGGATCCTCGGCGGGATCCTCTGTGCCGTCGCCTTCGCGCTCTACTACAAGTACTACTTCGCCGGCTTCCGCGAGCTCCGATGAAGCTTCCGGGTAAGGCCCTCGTCGTCGGCCTCGCGCGGTCGGGGCAGGCAGCGGCGCTCGCCCTTGCTCGGCGCCACGTGGACGTCGTCGGAGTCGACCAGGCCGAGGTCGACGCCGGCAGGCTTGCCGCAGCGGGTGTCGAAGTCCAATTCGGATCCGAGGAGGACTCGCTACTCGATGATGTCGAACTCGTCGTCAAGAGCCCGGGCGTGCCGGGAACTGCCCCGCTCGTGGCGGCTGCTCGCGTGCGCGAGATCCCGGTCTGGAGCGAGGTCGAGCTCGGCTACCGGCTCCTGCCTGCCCGGCTCGTCGGCGTCACCGGCACGAACGGCAAGACGACGACAAGCGAGCTGCTCGGCGCGATGCTCGAGGCGCCGGTCGCCGGCAATGTCGGCCGCGCGCTCACCGAGTTGGACGGACAGGTTGGCGACGGCGACTGGGTCGTCTGCGAGCTGTCGAGCTTCCAGCTCGAGGACATCCACGAGCTGCGGCCCCGCGTCTCGGTCCTCCTCAACCTCGAGCCCGACCATCTCGACCGGCACGGCACGCTCGAGGCCTATCGCGACGCGAAGCTGCGGATCTTCGAGAACCAGGAGGTCGGTGACACCGCTGTCCTCCCGCGCGGCTTCGGCGCCGTCTCAGGCCTCGCGTCCCGGGTCGAGTTCGGCGCAGACGACGAGCTGCCGGCGGAGCCGTTGATTCCGGGCGCTCACAACCGCGAGAACGCAGCAGCCGCCACGGCGGTCGCTCGTGCGATTGGCGTGGCAGAGGAGCAGATCGCCAAGGCCCTGCGCACGTTCGCCGGCGTCGAGCACCGACTCGAGCTGGTCGGCGAGAAGAACGGCGTTCGCTACGTCAACGACTCCAAGGCGACCAACACGGCCGCGGCTCGGCGCGCGGTTGCCGCCTACGACGCGCCGCTGTACGTGATCCTCGGGGGTCAGGGCAAGGGCGAGAGCTACACCGAGCTGGCACTCGACCTGGTCGGGCGGGCGAAGCGCATCTATCTGATCGGCGAGGCGGCCAACGAGCTCGCGGTCGCGCTCGAGCTGGCGGGCGTCGACCACGTCCAGAGCGGCGATCTGGCCACGGCGGTCGGAACGGCCGCCCGTGAGGCGCGTTCCGGTGCCATCGTCCTCCTCGCGCCCGCGTGCGCGAGCTACGACCAGTTCCGCGACTTCGAAGAGCGCGGCAACGAGTTCAAGCGACTCGTGCGGGAGCTCGGATGAAGAAGGGCCAGTTCGAGTCGCACATCCTGATCCTGGTCACGCTGGGCCTGACCGCATTCGGGCTCGTCATGGTCTACAGCGCGACCTCGGCTCCGGCCGCTCTCGGCGGCGGCGACCCCGGCTTCTACCTCAAGCGGCAGGCGATCTACGCCGTCATCGGCATCGCCCTGCTGGTGATCGCTTCTCGAACAGATTTCCGCACCCTGCGGTACATGGCGCCGGTTCTCGTCCTGACGAGCGCGTTCCTGTGCCTCGCCGTGCTCGGCGTGGGGGAGGAGGTCAACGGCGCGCGCCGCTGGTTGACCTTCGGGCCGCTGACCTTCCAGCCGTCGGAGCTGGCCAAGATCTCGCTCGCGATCTGGGCGGCGGCCTACCTGGCGCGTCACCGGGCTCCGCGCTCACTCGGCGAGCTCGCGCGGCCGATCGGGTTGACCGTCGGCGCCTTCTGCGCCCTGATCCTCATCGAGCCAGACCTCGGGACGGTGATCGCGCTCGTCGTCGTCGTCGGCACGATCCTGATCGTGTCGGGCGTGCCGATCCGTGTGCTCGCGGGCGGCGGGTCGATCATGCTCGCGGTCGGAATCGCCGCCATCTGGGCCACGCCCTACAGGCGGGAACGGTTCTTCGCCTTTCTCGACCCGTGGCAGGACCCGCAGGGCACCGGCTACCAGACTGTGCAGGCGATGATGGGTCTCGCCTCCGGTTGGATCTTCGGTACCGGCGTCGGCCAGGGAGTCTCCAAGAACAGCTATTTGCCCGAGGCGCACACCGACATGATCTTCGCCATCATCGGCGAGGAGCTCGGGCTGATCGGCACGTCGCTCGTCATCGGTGCCTACGTGGCGCTCGCCTACGCGGGCCTGCGCGTCGCTCTCCGGTGCAAGGATCCGTTCGGCAAGCGGCTCGCGGCGGGGATGATCGCGCTCATCAGCGGTCAGGCGTTGATCAATCTGGCCGCCGTCCTGGGACTCGCGCCGCTGACCGGAATCACGCTCCCGTTCGTGTCATATGGAGGGTCGAGCCTGGTCGTTTCCCTCGCCGCAGTCGGTGTGCTCCTTAACATCGCAGGCGATGCCGGACAAGCAAGAGCTTCGGTGCCTGATCGCAGCCGGGGGAACAGTCGGTCACGTCGCGCCGTCGCTGGCGGTCGCGGAGGCGCTCGTAGCGCGCGGGGTAAGCGTGACGTTCGCCGGGTCGCCGGGTCGCGTCGAGGCGCGGCTCGTTCCTGACGCCGGGTACGAGCTCGACACGTTTCGCGTCTCGGGGCTGCCGCGCCGGCCGGGCATCGCGCAGGCCCGCGCGCTCGGGCGCGCACTCGCCGCTCCCGGCGCCTGCAAGGAGATCCTGCGCCGCCGCAGCCCCGACGTCGTGCTCGGAGGAGGTGGGTACGTGGCCGGTCCGATGGTCTACGCGGCGTCGAGGCTCGGCATCCCGGCGGCGCTGATGGAGGCCGACGCACATGTCGGTCTCGCGAACCGATTGGCGGCCCCCTTCGCCCAGCGCGTCTTCCTCTCGTTCCCGGTCGAAGGCAAGGGCCGGCCGAAGTACAGGGTCACGGGACGGCCGATCCCGTCCCGCTCGCGCGCCGTGCCGCGCGATGCGGCTCGCAAGCTGTTCGGCCTTCCGGCGGCCGGGCCGGTGCTCGTCGTCTTCGGCGGGAGCCAGGGCGCGCGCAGTCTGAACGAGTTGGCCGTCGAGAGCTTCGGGCAGTCGGGCCCCGCGGTGCTCCATCTGTCCGGCGAGCGCGACTTCGCGCGGCTGGCTGGACTCGTGCAGCGGGACGACTACGTCCTGCTTTCGTTTACGGACGACTTCGGCGCGGCCATAGGGGCCGGCGACCTGGTCCTCGCGCGCGCGGGCGGCTCCGTATGGGAGCTCGCCGCGGCCGGGCGACCCGCGATCCTCGTCCCCTACCCGTTCGCGACCGCGGACCACCAGGCGAAGAACGCTGCGTTCTTCGAGCTCGCGGGGGGCACGATCACGGTTCCGGAGACCGAGCTCGGCCGCGTGCCGGACCTGGCGCGCTCGTTGCTGGACGACCCCGATCGGCTGACGGAAATGACCGAGGCGATGCTGCGCGTTGCGAGGCCGAACGCTGCGGACGAGATCGCGGAGGAGCTGATTGCGCTTGCGTCTTGAGGGACGCCGGCTCTGGTTCGTCGGCATCGGCGGGGCGGGGCTTTCGGGCTACGCGCTGCTCGCCCAGGCCTGGGGCGCGGAGGTGGCCGGGTGGGACCGCTACGAGACGCCGTACCTCGAGCACGTGCGAGGCGCCGGGATCCCGGTCACGATCTCCGACGCCCTGGAGGGCGCGCCGGAGGGCTGGGAAGCGGTCGTCTCGACGGCCTTCGCCTGCCAGGTTCCCGGACGCTCTCGTGCGGACCTGCTGGCCGAGCTCGTCACGCTGCAGGACTCGATCGTGGTCGCCGGCGCGCACGGCAAGACGACGACTGCAGCGATGATCGCGTTCGTCCTCGACCAGCTCGGAACCGACCCCGCGTTCCTGATCGGTGGCTACGTGCCTCAGCTCGGCGGCAACGCCCGCGCGGGATCGGGCTGGCTCATCGTCGAGGGCGACGAGTCCGACCGGACGATCTCGCATCTCCGCCCGAAGATCGCGGTCGTCACCAACGTCGACCTGGATCACCACGCAGAGTTCGGCTCTCGGGCCGAGGTCGCCGAGTTGTTCGAGACGTGGCTGGCCGAGGTGCCACGGGTCGTCCGGGGGGAGGACCTGGATCCACTCGGGTCCGACGTGGGCGTGACCGGCGAGCACAATCGCCGGAATGCGGCGTCAGCGGTGGCTGCGCTGGAGCTGGCGGGCGTCTCGCGCACGGACGCGCTGGCCAAGCTCGCAGAGTTCAACGGCGTCGGTCGCAGGCTCGAGGCTCGCGGGGAAGCCAACGGCGTGGCCGTGGTCGACGATTACGCGCACCATCCAGCGGAGATCGCAGCAACGCTCGCCGCGGCTCGAGGGCAGCGGGTTCTCGTCCTCTTCCAGCCGCATCTTTTCTCGCGGACCCGCTACTGCGCGGCTGAGCTCGGCCACGCGCTCGCAGCAGCCGACGTCGTCGCCGTCACCGACGTTTACCCAGCGCGCGAGGAGCCGATCGAAGGCGTGACGGGGAAGCTCGTCGTCGACGCGCTCGCCGAGGCGCGGCCCGGGATGTCCGTCGCGTGGACGCCCACCATCGAGGACGGCGCGCACTTCCTCGCGCAGCGTGCGCGGGCGGGAGACGTCGTCCTGACGATCGGTGCCGGCGACGTCGATCGTGCCGTGCCCTTGCTCCTGGAAGAGCTGGGCGCGTGATCGAGGAGCAGGTCCCGCTCTCGCGGTTCACCACGGTCGGGATCGGCGGGCCGGCGAGGTGGTTCGCGCGGCCGTCAACGGATGCCGAGCTGCGCGATGCGCTCTCCCTGGCTCGCGTGCAAGGGGTGGAGGCGATCACGGTCGGGCTCGGCTCGAACTTGCTGGTGGCGGACGAAGGAGTCGACGCGCTCGTGCTCAGACTCGA
>Ga0307319_10000391_pt1 | contig 13335 bp, 15 predicted proteins | sample ER_DNA_368_FD_194491 | JGI IMG/M metagenome (GOLD analysis project Ga0307319, IMG submission 194491) | Bulk soil microbial communities from the East River watershed near Crested Butte, Colorado, United States - ER_DNA_368 | ecosystem: Environmental > Terrestrial > Soil > Floodplain | place...
TGGCTCGCCCGTAATGAAGAGCACGGCGTTGTCGGCGACGAAATAGCGATCGGCCCATGCCTGCGCCTCGTCCTCGCTAATGCGGAACAACCCGAACTCGTCGTAGCTGGCCGTGCCGTACGTCCGCGCACCCCAGCGGCAGCTGAGGAGCGTGGTGACGATCGACCCGCCCCGCTGGCTGCCCTCCGTCGCGAGGATCTGGCGCTCGGCGACCATCCGGTCGCGCGGGAGCGGATGCAGCCGACGTACCACGCCCGTCAGGTAATCCAGCACTTCGTCGCGACCGCCTTCGGCCCAGAATCCGGTCGAGTCGATCGAGCACCATCCGTTGTGGGCATAGAGGCGCGGCTGGGGCTCGATCGCCAGATGTTCGACGAGGTGGCAGATGCCCCGGGTCGGCAACGTCTCGTCGGCCTGGCCGACGCGGAACACCAACACGGCGCGAAACGGGCCGCCGTTCGCCACCCAGTAGGTGGAGAGCCCGTCCACGACGTCGTGATGCAGGGTCACTTCGTCGTGCACGGCGATCAGCTCCCAGGCCATGAGGAGGCGATCCTACTCCTCGCTCACAAGCGATCCACGAATCTCTGGATAGACTCGGACGCATGGCGATACCGGTTCGGGACGCGCCTGAGATCACCGTCCCGCCGTCGAGCCCGCTCGACGACGTGCTCCGCCGCGTGAACCGGATCCGCACCGACCACGGCGTCGATCCTCTCTACTCGCTCCCCTCCGCCTGTACGGCCTGGGACGGCGGCGGCTGCGTGCTCGAGCGCGCATTCGAGGATCTCGGTGTGCTCGTGGTCGACTACCGACAGGCGCACGGCCGCGGCTTCTCGTTCGACCACGGGCTCGGCGACTTCGTCCGCGAGTTCGACGGCGGCCGCTACCCGGATCTCGTCGCCTCGTAGAGCGTCAGCCGGCCGGCGCACGCGGAAGAAAACCCGAGCAAAGAAGGTCGGCAGCCGCGATCTTGCCGTGGTCGAGCGTGCAGAAGAGCTCTTGCTGGACGACGTAGGGCTCCCCCTCCTCCACGCCTTCGAATCGGTACGTGAGCTGGAGGCGGCCGCCGACCTCGCCGGTTCGCGTGTCGACGAGGTCGATCACCGTCGAGTCGCCGAACCACGCGGCGATGAGAGCGGCCGTTTCATTCGCCCTGCTCGTTCCCGCACCCCGTTTGGCGTGAGCGCCCGAAACGTTGCGTCGCGGCAGAAGCACGCCGCGATTGCGGCCTCATCCTGGGCTGCGATTGCTTGCACGAGCCGTGCGCCAACCGTCTCGGACACAGGCGGAATGTACCGCCGCTAGCCGGGCCTCGTCGCGCGTTGCAGCGAACGTCCGAGCAGGACGGCGACCGCGAGCGGTAGCAGCCACCACGCGCTCCAGCCGTGGTCGGTGAGCGCCGCGGTCAGGCCCAGCGCGATCGCGACTCCCGCCGCGACGCGCCAGTCGTCCCCCACGATGAAGTCCCACCAGAAGGCGCCGAACGACCGTATGTACCTCATGCTTCACCCGGCCGAAGCGAAAGCCGCTGGCGGCGGAGGAGCTCCACGAGGAAGAAGGCGAGCGCCGCGAGGAAGCCGAGCAGGCCGAGCAGCGCCAGTTCGTCGCCGGGCCAGGTGACGCCCGCGCCTTCGGCCGCCCAGAAGGTGCCGAAGGTCGTGAGCAAGAGGCTGACGGCGAACTTGATCGTGTTCTCGGGGACGCGCGAGAGCGGCGCGTGCACGAACACTCCGACGGCTGTGACGAGCACGAGCGCCGCCCCGGCAGCCGCGGCCGCAAGCCCGAGCCGTCCCTGCGTGCTCCCGAACGTGATCACGATGAACGCGACCTCGAGGCCCTCGAGCAGCACCCCCTTGAACGCGATCGTGAACCCGTACCAGTCGATCCCGATGCGTTCGTCTCTCCCAGCGGCGGCCGCTTCGGCGCGCTCGGCGAGAAAGGCTTCCTCCTCGTCGTGCATCGGCTTGTACCCGCTCGAGCGGAGGATCGCCTTCCGCAGCCACTGCAGCCCGAAGCAGAGAAGGAGCGCGCCGACCACGAGCCGGAGCACGTCGATGGGCAGGAGCTGCAGGGCCGGCCCGAGCGCGGCGATGATCGCGATCAGAGCGGCAGTCGCCGCGGCGACTCCGATCAGCGGCGATCGCCAGCCGCGAGTGACCCCGACCGCGAGCACGATCGTGAGCGCCTCGACCATCTCGACCGCACTGGCCAGGAAGGCGCCGAGGAAGAGGAAGACGTCGCTCATCACCTGGGAGAGATCATTCCCAACCCCGCGCGATCTCCCACGTTCGAACGCGCTCTACTGGCCGCCGGTCATCCCGAGCGCCTTCGCCGCCTTCGCCCGCTCTGACGGCGTCATCGAGTCGAGCACGGCCTCGCGCGAGGCCATGTAGTCCTCCTGAAAGTCGGTGAGAGCCGCGGGATCCGGCGGTACGGAACGCCTCTGTACAGCGACCTCCTCCTGTAGCGACTCCGCGCGCCAGCGGCTGAGCTCGGCGGCGAGTCCACCGAGGGCCGCGTCCCCCGGGCGGGCGACCTGGACCTCCTTTTCGAGGAGGACGCCGAGGTGGTTCGCCGCAGTCACACGCGCACCCATGTCGGGGATCAGCCCGCCCTCCTGCCGGCAGAAGCGCGCCAGGCACGTCTTGATGATCGACGTGTGGTCGAAGAACTCGTGCGAGACGCCGGGGCGCACGCGGGGCGAGACGACGATCGCGGGCACCCTGGGGCCGTAGGAGTGGAACTCGGGCCGCGGGTCGTCGTCTTCGGCACTCGGAGGCTCTACGTGGTCGAAGAAACCGCCGTGCTCGTCGTACGTGAGGACGAGGAGCGTCCTCTCCCACGCAGGGCTGGCGACGAGTGCGTTGAGGACGCGGAGGACGAGCTCCTGCCCCGCGCGCACGTCCGACGGTGGATGGTCGTCGTTCGAGCCGACTGCGCCGCCGATGTCCACGAAGTTCGGGTCGATCCAGGCGACATCGGGGAGCGCCCCCGACTTGGCGGCCGAAAAGAAGTCCTCCGACGAGAAGGGCGACGAGAACGGTCGCACGTTGTCGAACGTCTTCGGGAGGTAGTCGCGATCGATGGCCCAGATGGTCGCGAAGAGCTCGTGCGTGTACCACTTCCAGGTGGCTCCCGCTGTGTCGAGCCGGCGGACGAACGACGGCAGGTGGTATGTAGGCGGGCTCGCGTTGTCGCGGCTCCCCGCGGCCCGGCCGGCCACTGCATAGAGACGGTTCGGGAAGGTCGCTCCCTTGAGGGAGCAGAACCAGCGGTCGCAGACGCAGAAGCGCTTTGCGAGGAAGTCGTAGACCGGCAGCTGCTCACCGTCGTAGTACCCCATGACGACCACGGGCTCGGACGACGCCGGATCCGCCCGGGTCTCGATGTAGTCAGCGGCAAAGCCGCCGCTTCCGCCGGCGACTTGCCGGTCGACGCATTCGCCTGAGTGGCAGGGATCCTGCACCTTCCTGAACGCGGTCTTCTCGAGCTTGAAGATCGGATAGGAGTGACCCGCGTACTCGTTCGCCATTCCCGCCTGAAGCCCGTCCACGTCCGGCCCGCCCGGCTCGAGGGAGAGGTAGCCGAGCATGTGGTCGAACGAACGGTTCTCGAGCATGAGCACGACGATGTGCTCGATCTCGTCGAGCGTCGCGATCGACTCGTCGAGCTCGATCTCGACGAAGCCCGAGGGCGCGTCGGGCGTTCGTCCGACCAGCGAGCGAAAGAGGCTCGCCAGTCGAGAAAAGAGTGCGCGGACGGCTCGCACGATCTCCTTCGGACAGGCTAACCCAGATTACGTGCGCGAAGCCGTGTAGAGCGTGAGCTCCTCCCGGAGCCCCTTGAGCGCAACGGGCCCGATCTCCTCGAACTGCACGCCGTCGCCGCCCCAGCGTTCCTTCACCTCGTCACTCACGAGCACCTCTCCCGGCCGCGCGTAGTCGGCGATCCGCGAGGCGACGTTCACCGTCCGCCCGAAGTAGTCGCCGTCGCGGAAGATCACGTTGCCGGCGTTGATGCCGACGCGGGCGCGAACGTCCACCGCGGCCGGCGTCTGCTCGACGAGGTCGAGCCCGGTCAGGACGGCCGCGCTCGGGTCCTCGAAGTGGAACATGACGCCGTCGCCGAGCCACTTCACTGGATTGCCGCCGTGCGGCCGGGCCGCCTCGTGCACCAGCGTCGCCAGGCGCTCGGCCAAGTCTGCGCCGGCCTCATCGCCGCGCTCCTCGGTCAGCGCCGTGTACCCCGTCAGGTCGAGAAAGGCGATCGCGGGAGGACTGGGCGTCCGCTTGGGCGCGAGGCCGAGCTCCTGCAGGTAGTCCTCCGTGGTCTGCACGGTCACGGCAAGGATCTCGTGCTCGAGGTGCCGGCCGCGCAGCCAGAGCATCAGCTCCTCGCCGAGGTTCATGAGGCGGAGCCCCACGTCTCCGGCGACGTCGCGCATCTCCTCGTCCGTGTAGCCCTCCTGCCGTAGGCGGGCGAAGATCGTCGCTCCCGCGAGCTCGAGATCCGACGAGACGACCTTGAGGATGTTCTGGCCGTAGACGCGGGCCAGGCGCGCGAGCTCGTCGTCGTCGGCGGCCGCCCAGACCGCGAGCAGCTCCCTCAGGGCGGCGACCTCGTCCTCGCGCAACCGTCCGTCGGGCTCCGGCTGGGCGACGCCGAACTCCCTCAGGAGACGGGCGATGAGCTCCGGCGAGCGACCGACCTCGGCGGCCAACTCGTCCACCGTCGAAGAGAGCGCGGCGGGCTCGGGCAGGTAGAGGCCGAGGTTCTCGTAGGAGAGCTTGCCCTTCTCCACGCCGCGGGCAATCAGGTCGAGGTCGATTCCCGCGTCCTCGAAGCCCTTCATGAGACGTACGCGGTGCACGTCCTTCGGACTGAACCGGCTGTCCTCGTCCCGCGGGACGAGGATGCCCAGAGCGACGAGCTCCTCGATCCGCTCGACCGGGCAGGCCGAGCGCTCGGCCAGCTCCGCGTCGGTGAGGCCCACGGCGCTAGCTCTGTCCGTACTCGTCACGCCTGCGCATCCAGAAGCTCGTGTCGTTGCGCCCCCTCGGCGCGCGGTCGAGCCACTGGTACATGCCCCAAAGCGAATCGACCCCGCGCTGGAATGCGGAGTACGTGTGGTAGACGACCCCGTCCTCGAGCGCGAAGGCGCTCATCCCCGGGGCCTGGCGCGTGTACGCCGCGGCGTCGGTCCCTGTCATGGCGGCGATCTCCGTCAGCCCTTCGCTGGGCGATTCGAGGATCGGCGTCGTGTCCATCGGGCGATAGTTGTATTCGACCTCGTTCGCACGCTGTTGCTCCTCCGTGAACGAGACGTGGAAGTCGAAGTTGAAGTCGCCTCCGAACGACGAGGCCCACGGAAACGTCCAGCCCATGCGGCGCTTGTACGCCTGTAGTGCCTCGAGCGGCGCCTGCGACACGGCCATCATCCCGACGTCGTGGTTCTCGAGGTGGACGACGAAGCCGTTGAAGCCGTCGGCGATCGTCGAGCACACCGGGCACCCGCCCGTGTACTCCGGCCCGAACATGAAGTGGTACATGAGGAGCTGGGAGCGGCCGCGGAAGAGATCCGCGAGCGACGCGCTCCCCTCGTCGGTCTCGAAGGTGTAGTCCTTCTCGACCCGGACCCACGGAAGCTCCTGGCGTTGCTTGGTGAGCTCGTCTCCGCGGCGGGTGTACTCCTTCTCCGCCTCGAGCAGCTCGAGCCGGGCGGCGAGCCATTCCTCGCGTGTTCCTGTCCGATGGTCGGTCATGCGTTCTCCCTTCGACGCGGGATTACGCCTGTGTTCTACCTGGCCGGTCCCGGCTTCCGACGGCGGTCCAGATTGAGCCGATCAAACGCCCGGCCATCTTCTGGGTCGACGTCGCTGTCAAGGCTGCCCTCATCGGCTTGCTTCTCTTCGGCGTCCTTGCGCCCGACTTGCCGCAGTTCGACCTGGCACTGGGCCTCGCGGGCTCGGTGGTCGCAGCGGTTGTGACGTACACGCTCAGGCCGTAGACCTCTCGGCGAGCTGGCAAACCAGATTCGCCAGAAGCTCCGGTGCCTCCAGTTGCGGCGTGTGGCCGGTCGGGATCGCGATCGGCTCGACTCCGAAGATGTGGCGAGCCGACCACTCCATGCCCTCATTCGTGAAGACCTCGTCCTCGGTGCCGTAGATATATGCACTGGGCACCTTGGGAGGGGCCTCGAGAGGAAAATCGCCGCGGTCGGTGTCGTGCAGGAGGCGTGCCGCCGCCCACCGGGCGGTTTCCTCGTCGATTCTCCCGTAGAACCACCTGACAGCATCCTCGACCTCGAGGTAGTCGCGATCCTGGTCGTCGTACCTCACCACGTCTTCGATCTCGGGCCTCACTCGCTCGGGCATCCCTTCCGGAGACTTCGCGACCGGGTTGGCCGGCGCGACGTAGATCACGAGCTTTGGAACCTGCTTTGCGGCGACCAAGGCTGCCCAGCGCCCGCCCGACGAATGCCCGACGAGGACCGTCTCGGCGATGCGGTCTCGCAGCTCGGCTTCGAGGGCGTCCCCGTCCGCGGCCCACGTCCCGGGCTCGTCCACCGCGATTCTCGGAGTGACGACCTCATGGCCGCGAGCGGTCAGCAACGGAGTGACCTTGTCCCATACCCAGGGGCCGTGCCAGCCCCCGTGGATCAACGCGAAGAGAGCCAAGGCGCGATTTTAAGGGGCGGCAGCCGTGACCCCGCTCCGCACGGCGTAGAGCCGGCGTGGCTCGTCGAGGCCCTTGAGCTCGTGCAGGCCGCGGTCCTCGAACTCGATGCCCGAGCCGGCGACAAGGTCTCGCACCGTGGAGGACACCAGCACCTCGCCGGGCCCGGCCAATGCAGCAACGCGCGCACCGATGTGAACCGCGATGCCGGCCAGCTTTTCCCCAACAACCTCGACCTCGCCTGTGTGCAGGCCGCTACGGACAGGGATCTCGAGTCCAGTCAACGCGTCGCGCACCGCGACGGCGCAGCGGATCGCCCGCGCCGGCCCGTCGAAGGACGCCAGGAACCCGTCGCCCGCCGTATCGATCTCCCGTCCGCGGTAGCGGGACAGGATCTCGCGCACCGTGGTGTGGTGGCGCTCCAGCAATGAGCGCCACTCCCGATTCCCGAGCTCCCGCGCTCGTTCCGTCGAGCCGACGATGTCTGTGAAGAGCACGGTCGCCAGGATCTGCTCGGGTTCGGGAGCTTCGCGAAAGCCAGTCAGAAACTCGCGGGTCTCTGCGACAACCTGATCGGCGACGTCGAACCAGGGCACGTGGTCCTGCCCTGCGAGCTCGACGAAGCGGGCTCCCTTGATCTGTTCGGCGAGCCAGCGGCCCTGCGCGAACGGGACGATAGGGTCCCCAGGCACGTGCATGACGAGCGTCGGCACGTGGATCGACGGCGCGACGTGCCGGACGTCGAGCTCGCTGCCGAGCCGCATGAACGCCACTGCCGCCGCGGGTGAAGCAGCGGTTCGTTCGAGGCGCCCGACCCACTCCATCACCGCCGGGTCGTTCTCCTTGCTCGGCGCGAACCAGACGCGCTTTGGCTGTCCCCACGCCATCTCGCCGGAGAGGATCTTCTCGAGGTGTCCCTCGTACTCCTCCCGCGTTTCTTGTCCGAGAGGCCAATCGTCCTCGAGGATCTCCTTCACCTCACCACCGATGAAGATGAGCGCGGCCGTCCGCTCGGGATGGGTCGCCGCGAACACCATCGAGAGGGGGGCGCCCTCACTTATGCCCATGAGGACGGCGCGCTCTGAACCCACCGCGTCCATCACTGCGCGGACGTCGTCCATGCGCTCTTCGAGCGTCCCGATGGCCGTGTGATCCGACAGGCCCATCCCGCGCTTGTCGAAGAGGATCAGCCGCGTGAAGCCGGCGAGCCGCTGCATGAACCGGCGGTAGCCCGGCAGCTCCCAGTACGTCTCGAGGTTCGTGAGCCAGCCCATGACGAAGACCAGGTCGACGTCGCCCTCGCCCAGCACCTGGTAGGCGATGTGGACGTCGCCGGAGCGCGCGTAGCGAACTTCGGGGAAAGCGTGATCCACGCGGCGAGTATCCCACCGGCGAGCCACACGCGAAAAATGACGCTACCGTGCGGAACCATGTGGCCGACCTCTTGCGCGCACTCGGCGCCAAGTCGCGCCTCGAGGCGGTTGCTCTCTCCTTCGGGCGCTAGCCGGCAGCCCAGAAGTCGCGCTGCTCGACCACCAGGCCGTCCGTGTCGAAGCGAAGGAGCGAGACGCCGGCGAGCTTCTCGGTTCCGCCGTCCTTGAGCTTGGTCTCGGCCGACCATTCGACGGCCGCGCGGTCGCCGTCCACGATCGGTTCGCCGAACCGGCACTCGGCGGACTCCTCCGCCTCGAGCGTCGGGACGATGTAGTCGGCAGGCCGCACGACCGCGCGGAACGGGTGCGACTGGTGCGTCGCGGAGGGCGCGTAGAGGGCGAGGATGCTGTCGGCGTCGTGCTCTCGCCAGCCGCGCGCCCAGACGTCGCGCCAGCGCTCGGCTGCCTCACGGGTGTCCATCAAGAACGGAGGGCGGCCGCGAGCAGCAAGGTGGGCGGCATCACGTGCCGCGCAATAGTCGATTACCCGCGGCCGCCATGGGCTGAAAATACTCCTCCGCGAGCTTCACGCAAAGTTCATTTGCGTAGACCCCACCGTTCTCGCTAGCGTGAAATCGAAGGCAATGAGGCCTCGCGAGCCAAGGGCTCCCGGGGCCTTTTTCATGAGCGAGACGAAGGAGGTGAGAGATGCTGGAGGTAATCGTTGGCGTGATCGTCGTGGCGGCGTACGCCGTCCCGGTCGGGCTGGCGGGGCTCGCGCTCAAGCCCGCCGGAGAAGTCGTGGAGCGCGTGGGTCGCTCGGCGGCGTTCTAGCCGCGGACCACGACCTGCACGCGCTGCACCGCGTTGTTGCAGACGCCGTCCCAATTCCACTCGGGCGTGAGCGGCTGGACGTTGCCGGCCTCGTCGGTCGCGCGGCAGCAGAGCTCGTGCTCGCCCGGGGCGGCGTCCCACGCGTAGCCCCACCCGCGCCAGGCGAACTCGCCCGCCTGCTCGCCGAGCTCCGCGTTCGCCCAGGTGCCCCCGCCGTCGTCGCTGAACTCCACGCGGGAGACCGGCGCCTGGCCCGACCACGCGCGTCCCTCGATCGCGCACGGGCCCGGCTCGACGAAGCGCGTCCGTGAGAGGAACTCCGGGATCCCTGGCGGCACCAGCAGCGAGCGCGGCCTGATGCGGGTCACCGGCTCGCCCTGCTCCTCCTCGGACTGGCGCACGTGGTAGGCGACCTCCTGCTGCCAGCCCGTGAACGGCTCGGCCACGGCGGTGATCGAGCTGAGCCACTTCACGTGCGTCATCCCGTACCAGCCGGGGACGATCAGGCGAAGCGGGAAGCCGTGCTGCGGAGGAAGCGGCTGCCCGTTGATCTCGTAGGCGAGGAGGATCCTGTCGCGCTGCGCCTCGGCGACGGGGAGGCTCCGCTCGTAGGCGTGCTCGACGTCGCCCTGGAGCCCGCGGTCGAGCCCGCTGAAGACGATCTCCTTCGCCTCCGCGGCGAGGCCCGCCTCCTCGAGGAGCGGCGCGAGCGGCGTGCCGGTCCACTCGGCCGTCCCGACGGCGCCTTCCAACCACGGCTGGCTCAACGGCCGCGGCTCCATGAGCGCCCGTCCGTTGCCCGCGCATTCGAGAGTCACAGGCATCGTCCGCGGCGGCCGCGCCTTCACGTCCGCCAGGGTGAGCGCGAGGGGCTTCTCCACGAGCCCGCCGACCTCGAGCTGCCATGTCTCCGCGTCCGCCTTTGGGATGTCGAAGTGGATCAGGAGGTAGTGCAGGCCGATCGGCGTGATGTCGTGCTTGAGGGCCTCGAGCGGGATCGAGTGGTTGCGCCCGCTGAGCTGCAGCTCCTCGAGCGTGATCCCGGAAGTGTCGGCGGTGGCCATGCCCTCACGCTGCCCGGTGGTGCCGCGGGTGTCAAGCGTGAGAGGATCGCGGCCCCATGCTTTTCCGGTTCGGCCTGCTCCTCGTCCTGAGCGCCTGCCTCGCGGCAGGCTGCTTCGGCGGGGGCGACGACGAGCAGCCGGCGAAGCCGCCCGAGATGACGCTTCGCGTCGCGTCGTTCAACGTCTTCTACGGCGGCGACGAGATGGTGCTCGCGACCAGGGACTGGTGCACCGATCCGACCGGTTGCCAGGAGACGTTCGCCGCCGTCGTCGACGCGATCAAGGAGTCGAAGGCGGACGTGGTCGGCTTGCAGGAGGCGACCGGCAACACCCGCAAGGTCGCCGAGGCGCTCGGCTGGAACTACAGCGAGCGCACGCAGGTCATCTCGCGCTTCCCGATCGTCGACCCGGGCGGCGCCGACGGGCTTTACGTCTACGTGCAGCCGACGCCCTCGACGGTCGTGGCCGTCTCCAACGTCCACTTGCCTTCCACCCCCTACGGGCCCTATCGCGCCCAGGCCGGCTACACGGCAGACCAGGTCCTCGAGCTCGAGAACCGCGTCCGCTTGCCGGCCATCGAAGAGCAGGTCAACGAGCTTCCGCAGCTCGCGGCGATGGGCATCCCGGTCTTCCTCACCGGCGACTTCAACTCGCCCTCGTATCTCGACTGGACGGAGGAGGCGGACGCCTCGCGCGACGACATGCCATACCCGGTCGAGTGGCCGGTCTCCAAGGCGCTCGCGGACGCGGGCTTCAAGGACTCGTACCGCGCGGCGAATCCGGATCCCGTGGCCCGGCCCGGCTTTACGTGGACGCCCGGCGGCCCGGAGAGCGCCAAGCACGAGGTGCACGACCGGATCGACTGGGTCCTCTCCACGGGGCCGGCGACGGCGACCGTGAGCAGCGTGGTCGGGGAGGCCGGGAACGAGAACGTGGACATCTCGATTCCGATGTGGCCTTCGGATCACCGCTCGGTGGTGTCCACCTTCCGCGTGACTCCGTCACCCACGCCGAGTTTTGTCGCGGCCGAGGCCCGCGCGTACGAGCAGGGCGATGAGGTCAGCGTCCGCTACCACGCCAAGCCCGGTGAAACGGTGGTCATACGACCGCCGAGCGGGTCGGAGATCGACGCGACCGATCCGGAGGATCAATCGTCGGACGGTGTCTACGGCCAGTCGACCGACAAGAACACTCCGACCGGCGAATACGACGTCGAGCTCGTCGACAGCAGCGGCGAAGCGGTCACGAGCACGACGTTCTTCCTCTATCCACCCGGGACCGAGGCGAGCATCACGACGTCGAGGAAGGTCTACAAGGTCGGCGAGCCGATCGAGGTCTCGTGGGCGGACTCGCCCGGCATGAAGTGGGACTGGATGTCCGTGTTCCCGGCCGGGAGCGGGCTCACCAACCCGCACGCGGCGGACTGTGGCGCCGGCTACTGCGGCAACGGCAACTACTCCCTCTACGAGTACACGCACACGTCGATCGAAGGCTCGACGACCCTCCGCGAGGAATCCGCGGGCCCGTGGCCGGTCAAGCCCGGGAGGTATGACGTGCGCCTACTCGTGGACGACGGCTACACGCGGGCGGCGGTGTCCGCGCCCTTCGAGATCGTCAAGCCCTAGCCGCGCGCGTGTCCGAGCTCGTCCTGGCGCACCCAGAGCGTCACGAGCCGCGCGACCAGCGTGACGAGGAAGACGCTCCCGAGGAGCGCCTCGATGACCGTCAGCGCCTGGGGCAGACCGACCGCGGGTGAGAGGTCGCCGAAGCCAAGCGTCGTCAGCGCGACGAAGCTGAAGTAGATGTACTCGGACGCCTCGTGCGGGCCGGGCTGGGCGAAGAACGGGGCGTCGCGGAGCTCGCCGAGAGCGAGGTAGACGAACGCGAAGAGAAGCCCGAAGAGGATGTAGGCGCAGGTGGCGCCGAGGATCGTCTCGGCAGTGACCCGCTTGTGGTGGGCGATGCGGCTCAGGGTGACCGGGAGGGTCGCGCTCGCGAGCAGCCCGACGGGAACGAGGTACGCGACGCCGAGAACCGACGACGACGTGACGAGGAGGACGATCGGCGCGAGCGCGACGCAGACGGCGATGAGGATCCAGTGCCACGTCTCGAGCCCTTCGCCGGCGTCCGGATCGCTGATCGCGACGATGAGCGCGGCCGCCGCGAGCAGGATGCTCGCGACCGCGCCCCAGCGCGCGTCGGTCACGAGCTCGATCACGAAGAAATTGGCGAGCAAAAGGACGAGCAGGCTCGCGTAGCTGTCCACGGCGCGGACGACGGTCTGGCGATTCACGCGCACCGGCAGTATTTAGGTGCCCGGACGGCCCTTCCTCCCGTCAGACCTCCCGGTAAGCGGCGCGCACAAAATAGAAGACGCCGTACGCGAACAGGCCTGCGGCGACGACGCCGAGCAGAAGCGGGCCGAAGGTCTGGTCGACGAGCTTCTGCAACGCACCGTCCAGCCCCACCGCCTCGTCCGGGTTGTACTGCCACGCTGCACGGATGAAGAAGACGCCGATGAGCGTGTAGACGACAGCCCGGGCCAGGTAGCCGACGACGCCGATCCGCGTCACCCATTTCTCCGTGCGCGCCGACATCTGCTCGGTGCGGAGGTCGTCCTTGAACTTCCTCGTCACACCGCGGTAGAGGCTCCCGATTCCCCAGCAGACGAGGCCCACCCCGAAGGCGCCGACGAGCCAGCGTCCGGCGGGCCAATCGAGGACCTTGGCGGTCTGCTCCTTCTCGTTCTCGGAGCCCGAGTGCCAGCCGACGAGGAGCTCGACGGTCGTGAAGCAGAGGAAGGCGTAGAAGAGCCCGCGCGCGACGTACCAGAGCCGCTTCCAGATGCTGAGGTCATCGTCGCCCGCCTCGAGCTTCTCGCCGAGCGCCGCTACTGCGAAACGCCAGAGCGCATAGCCGGCGAAGCCGACCGCGATCACGACGAGGAGCGCGGTGCCCCACCACTCGCCGGAGAGCTCCTGCAGCGCGCCCGTCCGGTCGGCCGCCTTTCCGCCGGCTCCCAGCGCGAGCTCGATCGCGAGGAAGCCGATCAGGCAGTAGAGGAACCCGGCCGCAGCCATGCCGAGACGGCCGAGCCACCCGAGCAACGACGGCTTCCGCGACGCAGTTATCGCCGCCTGTGATGTGAGACTCGCTCCTGTCACCCTGCGATGACTACCCGTACCGGGCGTCGGCCAACCGTTAGTGATCTGAGTCGCGCACCACGATTCGGTCGGCCTCGAAGCGGACGACATCCTTCCACGGGATGACGTCGGTATCGCGCACGCGTGCTGACGAAGCACTTGCCTGAGCCCCGATCCCGAAGTGCTCGAGGTGGCCCTTGCGCCCCAGGACGAGGCCGGTGACGCGGAGCCGCGACGCGGTGA
>Ga0307319_10000392_pt1 | contig 13324 bp, 10 predicted proteins | sample ER_DNA_368_FD_194491 | JGI IMG/M metagenome (GOLD analysis project Ga0307319, IMG submission 194491) | Bulk soil microbial communities from the East River watershed near Crested Butte, Colorado, United States - ER_DNA_368 | ecosystem: Environmental > Terrestrial > Soil > Floodplain | place...
CGCTGAACGAACTGCCCCGCTGGCCAGGCCCGGACAAGGTCGAGGTCGGCTGGGACTTGCACCCGTCGGTGTGGGGCCAGGGGCTGGCCACCGAGGGCGCCCGAGCCGCGCTGCGCTACGGGTTCGAGGTCATCGGGTTGGAGCGGATCATTAGCACGGCGCGGGCCGACAACGCCGCATCCCGGCGGGTGATGGAGAAGTGCGGCCTGGTGTTCCAGGAGGAGTTCACCCACAAGGGCGCCTTGGTGGCGTGGTATGCCCTCGACCGAGGCGACTGGCAGGCCAGCCAGATGGCGGCTAGCCAGTAAATCGCCAGCGTCAACGGACTGGTGGTTCAGCGGTCGTCCCGTAGCCGGGCGTAGAGCACGCCGTCGCGCCAGCGCCCACCGATGAAGGCCAGGCCGCGCAGTACGCCCTCGCGGCGGAACCCAATTCGTTCAAGCACGCGCTGCTCGGCCAGGTTCTCCACGTCGGTGATGGCCTGGAGTCGGTTGGCCAGGGTCGTGGCGAACAGGTACTCCACCAGCAGGCCCTGCGCCGCGGTTCCAAGCCCTCGGCCGCGATGCTCCGGGAACAATAGGGCGCCGATCTCCAGGCAGCCGCCATCGGGGCCGCCAGCCTTGATGGTGCGCCAGCTCACAAGCCCGGCCAGAGTGCCATCGGGCAGGCCGACCGCCAGGTGGGCGGAGTCGCGGCCGATCCAGCCGTCCTCCTCCCAGCGGCGTCGCCGTGTGCCTGGGTCACGGAAGCCGGTCCACTCGAAGGGCTGGCTTGCTGCCGCGTCGGTGTCGAACCGGCTGAGCAGGTCCAGGTCGGCTTCCTCGATCGGGCGCAGCCGGACAGGCTCATCGGGCATGAGACCATCATCCCGCGGCTGCACCGCCAAGGCGAAGCTGGGTCGGGAACGCTGGGACCGCTCGCTAGAGCTCTGGCAACTCGGGATACCAGTCGTCAGCCGCGCAGGCTCGACGGACGTCGGGGCGGCGCAGGTCGGGGACCTCGACAGGCAGGCTTCCGGCCAGGCTGGAGCGCATCGCCTGAATGCCGGTGATCGACAGCTCGACGCCGAAGTACACGTCCTGGTCGGGTGCCCTCTGGTGGCGGACGGCGCTGGCGAAGTCGCGCAGCATGAGCGTCTCGGCCACCCCGTCGCCCATCGGGTCGGCATTGGTGGCGGGGAACTCCGGCGGCCAGGGCAGGTAGACCTCCTCGGCCCGCCGCCCGCCCTCGCCGTCCTCGACGTCCCAGACCATCCGCAGGGTGCGGGTGTCGCCCTGGCGGTGGTTCTCCATCAGGCCACGGTCGCCGTGGAGCCGCACCCATGCCTGCTGGCCGGCCTCGAGGAAGCCATGCAGCGACTTGAACACCGCCCCGTTGTCCAGCCGGACGATCAGTGCGGCCGCCCATCCCCGACCCCGGCGAGCCCGCTCCAGCGCCTCCGGCCCGGCCGCCGTGGGCACCACGAAGCCGCTCACCTGCACCGGCCGGGTCCCGGTGATGGCCGCGACCGGGGCCAGCGAGTGGGTGCAGTAGTAGGTCGCGGGCAGACGGGCACGCCAGTGGGCCCGGTCATTGGCCATCGAGGCGAGGTCGGCGGGCTCGTCCAGGTACTCGGCTTCGGCGTAGCGCACCTCGCCGATGTCGCCGGCCGCATACCGGCGGCGCATCTCGCGGGTGAACGGCATGTAGGGGTAGTTCTCGGCGAACATGTAGACGCCGGCTGACCGCTCGGCCGACTCGACCAGGGCGACGCCCTCGGCGACGGTCCGGCAGGCGGCCGTCTCCGACAGCACGCTTAGGCCCCGGTCGAGAGCCTGGACAGCGACCGGGGCGTGCTGGTCGAAGTCGTTGACCAGGATCACGGCGTCCATGCCGTGGTCCAGGAACGGCTCGACGTCCCGGTAGGCGACGGCACCCAGCGCCGTGGCCGCCTGGCGGCGCCGGTCGTCCCGCTCGCAGACCGCGACCACCTGCATCCCCGCCTGTTGGGCGAGGCGGGCCAGGGCGGCGCCGCGACGCAGCCCCAGCACCCCGACGCGGACGGCCCTGTCCATTCGTCTGCTCCTGAGTGCCGACGATGCGAGGCTGAGCCTGATGGCAACATGCCCGCTTCGGCAACCGCTTTGCTGTCGCGCCGGGAAGCACACACCACGGTAAGTGCTCACCAGGTCAGGCTGGGCTTGCCGCGAAGGCGGCGCCAGCCAAAGGCCGGCCGCAAAGGCGCGGATGGCCGATGAATCAATCGCGCGAAGGGCACCACCCGGCGCGGCCGCGCCACTCCTGAGGAGGGGCATGCGCCAGGCGGCCCGCCGTCACGGCCTACCATCGCTGCATGGAAGAGCGTCGGATAGGTCGCCGACAACCGAATGGATCAGACCACGATCGGTACCCAGGCTTCGCAGAGCTTGATCGCGTGCTGGAGCCGGTGGAGTTCGCTGCCCAAGCCACCGTCGAGGGTCGGGCATGGATTGCGGCGCTGCCGGCGCTGCTCGACCGGCTGTGTCGAAGCTGGCGACTTCAGGTCGAGGATGGCGCAGTTGGACGCGGCTACCACGGCGTGGTGGTCCCAGTCCGTCGTGGGGCTGAGCGGTGCGTGCTCAAGCTCGCCTGGCCGATCGAGCGCACGGTTACGGAGGCAGGGGCGTTGGCGGCCTGGAGGGGACGCGGCGCCGTGCTCCTGCTGGAGGCAGACCTAGAGGCCGGGGCGCTGTTGTTGGAGCGGCTGGACGCAACCAGAACCCTGGAGAGCATGGACCTCCGGGCCGCCGCTCAGGTGGCGGGCAGACTGCTGCGACGCCTGGCCATCCCGGCACCGGCCGGGGTTCGCCCCCTGCGAGCTGTGGCCGGTGATATCAGGCGATCGTTGCCGGTGCGACAGGAGCGCCTGGGCCGCCCGGTGCCCGAGGGCTGGCTTGCTACCGCCAGCGGCTTGGCGCAGGAGCTGGGCGCGAGCGCCGGTGATCGGCTGGTCCACGCCGACCTGCACTACGGCAACGTCTTGGCTGGCACTCGGGAGCCCTGGTTGGCCATCGACCCCAAGCCGGTCGCCGGCGACCCGGAGCACGCCATCCCGGAGCTGCTGTGGACACGGGTGGACGAGCTTGAGGACGCCCAAGCGATCCGGCGCTTGCTGGCGGTTCTAGCCGGCAGTGGTGATCTGGACGGGGAGAAGGCGCGCGGCTGGGCGATCGTGCGCTGTGTGGACTACTGGCTGTGGGGGCTTGAGAACGGCTTGACCGAGGACCCCAAGCGCTGCCGACGCATCCTTGCGGCGCTCGCCTGATGGCGTAGGCACGGCACTCCTGCAAGACCACGAGACGTGGCAACCAGGTCAGGCTGGGATTGCCGCGAAGGCGGCGCGGACCTGCGGTCCGCTGACGTAACCCCCTGAGGTTGGTCCATCGGATCTGGCCCCCGTTGCTTGACCTGGTCATGTGAGGCTGGCGCGCCATTTCGCGCTGTGGGTGCGGGTCGCCTATGATCGGTCGTCTCGTTCGACAAGGGAGGGGCCATGAGGGGACGTTTCGCTTTTCTCATCACCGGGCTGGCCGTCGCAAGCCTCGTCGCCAGCACACCCGCTACCGCCCGACCGATCGACAAGGGTCACTTCCACGACGTCTTCACCAGCGACGTCTACGACTGCGACGGCACCCCGGCCCAGGACAGCGGGGACGTCTCGGGCAACTTCGTGTTCAACCAGCGCGGCTCATCACCGTTCCCCTACTACCGGGAGAGCGTGCACGGCACCGTCGTCACCACCAACCTCAACACCGGCGGCACCTTCACCAACATCTTCAGCATCAACAGCAAGGACCACACGATCGTCGATAACGGCGACGGCACCATCACCATCACCGTCATCGCCACCGGCGGCTCCCGCTTTTATGACACCAACGGCAAGCTCGTGCTCAAGGACCCCGGCCAGACCCGGTTCGCCTTCGACATCGACTACAACGGCACTCCCGGTGACCCCAGCGACGACGTCGACGTCCCCGACTCGTTCCGGATCGTGCGCGGATCCACCGGGAACAGCGACTTGTCGGACCACGACTTCTGTGCGGACCTGGTGGAGTTCACCAGCTAGGGCGAAACCAATCCACCGTCCGCCACGGCTGGGCCAACAAAGATCGCGGGACGCGCCGATGCATTAATCCCGCGAAGCGCACCACTCGGCGCGGCCGCTCCACTCCCCCCGAGGGGCCAGCCGGCGGGTACGAAGCTCCCGCTTGCCTTGCTGCTCGAGGTAATCGCGGACTATGAGCGCCAGAGCGCTGTGCTAACTGCAGGTCGCCCAGGTCACGGGCGAGCGTCACGGCCGCAATATCCTGACCTGACCATCCCGCCCCCTACCTGGCGAGCAGGCCGATCTCCTGCACCCGCTGGACCGCCCGGCCGCGGGAGGAGACGCCGAGCTTGCGGTAGATCGACATGGCCTGGCTCTTCACCGTGTGCTGGGAGAGGTGCAAGCGCTGGCCGATCTCCCGGAACGTGTGATAGGTGGCCAGCAGGGGGACCAGGCGCAACTCGGCGGTGGTGAGTGGTGACGTCCCTATGGCATCGCCGCGGAGGTGGTCGAGTTGGGCGCGTAGCTGGTTGGCCTGATCGCGGAGGATGCCGAGGTCGGGCCGCCACCGCAATAGGTCGTCGACCTCGCGAAGCACGGTTCCGGCGCCGGCCATGTCGCTGTGGGCGAGGTAGGCGCGGGTCAGCTCCAGCCGGGCCTGGACCGCGTAGTAGGGCAGGGCATGGGTGGCCTGGGGCCGCAGCTGCTGGGCTCGGGCCAGGTCCTGTTGGGCCTGGTCCAGGTTGCCGTGGTGGATGGCCACCCGGGCCCCGACCCCGTACACCACCAGGCTGGTCACACACGCCTCCAGGTGCGCGCTGGCGACCACCGACCGGGCCTGGGCGACCAGGGCCTCGGCAGCCTGCCAGTGCTGGCGGCCGATGGCCAGGATGGCCCGCTCGGCCAAGCCGACGCTGGCGGCGAGGGTCGCCCCGGTGTCCTGGGCCACCTCGACCGCCTCGGCCAGGGCGCGATCGGCCGCCCCCAGGTCACCGGCCAGCAGCTGGGCGATCCCCAACAGCAGCTGGGCCGGGGCCCGCCACAGGCTGCCCACCGGGATCAGGGTCAGGGCCAGCTCGGCGTCGGCCCGCATCTGGGTGACCCCGTGGCGGCACAGCTTGGCCCGCAAAAGGGCCCGCCAGCCCGCAATCGAGGCGCTGCCGTCGGGCAACAGTCCCTCGTATGTTCCTCGGTCGGCGGCATCGGCCCAGCGCTCCGCGGCGGTGGCGTGGCCGCCCAGCGCCTGGGTCCAGGCCCCGAGCATGGCCACCGCGGGATACTGCTGGATGAGGCCGCGGTCGTCGAACCAGTCGAACCATCGCTGGACGGTGGCCAGCCGCCCGCTCCGGTAGACGCCAATGGCCGCCTGCTCGACCCCGCGGGCGACCAGGTCGGCATCGCCGGCCTCCATCCCATAGCCGATCGCGGCCTCGACCAGCCCTTGGTCCTGGCACCAGCGGGCCGCCCGGCGGGTGAGCTCGCGGGCCAACTCGGGCTCGTGGCGTTCCAGCTTCCCTCGGAGCAGCTCCCGGAACAGCGGATGGTAGCGGTACCAGTCCCGCTGGCGATCCAAGGGGACGACCAGCAGGTTGGACCGCTCCAGCCCCTCCAGCAGCTCGGCCGAGCCGGTGATGTCCAGGACCGCGTCGCACAGCGGCCCCGACAGCCGCTCCAGCACCGCGGTCCGGGTCAGGAACGCCACCCGCTCGGGGGGGAGGTGGGCCAGCAACTCGGATTGCAGGTAGTCGACTAGGAGCCGCTCCCGCCCCCCGAACCGGACCCTGGCCCCGTTCCTGGAGTGCCGGGCCTTGAGCGACAGGGCGGCCAGGTACAGGGCCACCGGCCAGCCCTCGGTCCGCCGGGTCAGCTCGGCCACCTCGCCATCAGCCAGCTCGACCCTGGCCGCGGCAAGCAGCGACCCGGCCTCCTGCTGGTTCATCGCCAGATCGGCCGGGCCCAGCTCGGCCAGGCGGCCCTCGGCCCGCCAGCGCGCCATCGGCAACTGCGGCTCCCCCCGGCTGAGGACGGCCAGCTGCGATCCGGGTGGCAAGTGGTCGACCAGCACCGCGAGTGCGTCCAGGCCCTCCTGGTCATGGAGCAGCTGCAGATCGTCCAGGACCAGCACCACCGGGAGTGCCTTGCTGGACAACGCGGTCGCGAGCGGCGGAAGGACCATCTTGGTGATCGAGGCCCCCCGGGAGGCCAGGGCACGGAACACCGCAGGGTCGATCGGCTCGGCTCGGTCCAGCCCAACCGCGAGGTAGGTCAACAGCACCGTGGGGTCGTTGTCGTGGCGGTCGATCGACAGCCACACGAACGGCCGCGGGTCATGCTTGGCCCACTCCACAGCAAGCACGGTCTTGCCGTAGCCGGCGGGCGCGCTCATGGCAACCACCGGCGTGGCCGCCGAGGCCTCCAGCCGATCAAGGAGCTGGACCCTGGAGACGAGTCCGGGACGGGTGGGCGCCGGGGTGAGCTTGGACTCAAGGATGGGGAACGACGGCCTGGCTGGAGTTTGTCCCCCTGTCTGGATCGGGATGGTCGGCTGGCTGCGCATCATGACCTTCTCCCGGACAGGTACGGCTGGCAGGTCTCGTGGCTTAAAGTCCGGGGAGTGGGGCGGTCGAACACTCCAGACCGTGTTGGGGACAGCGGACCGCCGAGCGAGGCTACAACCAGGCGACCGGGCAAGCATCACCCTGACCGGGTGATTTCCCTGGTCGCCTGGCCAGCAACAATGAACATCTAGAGGCTGGGATCTGTCGCAGGAATGATCAGCTGGAGGCCGGAGCCTGCCCCGTGACGGGCAAGCAGGCTGTCCCTGTCAGCCTGAACCGGCCCTATAGAATCTGGTGTTTCTGGGTCTCGGGCCGCCCAGGAGACCGGCCAGGCAGGCCATGGATCGTGTTGGCCCACAGACCGACTTGGCGTTGTCACCGCCGAGGCTGACCGACCTGCGGCTGGCCGGTTCCAGCTGACCTCGGCTGGAAGGCGAGCCTGCTTGGTGCTTCCGATGGCACCTGGGAGGGCGTAGTCTCACGGGGACCGATTCCGTTGCTGCCGTCGACGGGGATCGGCCGAAGCCCACACGACGACAGCGTGGGGCTGTTGGGCCTGATCGGCACCCCAGGGCCATCGTGCCTGGCCTGTTGACCGGGTTCGCCAGTTCGGCGACCGGACCCAGAGGCACCCACCATGCCGATCGACCCTGCAACGCTGGCCAAAAGCATCGCCACCCTGACCGACCTGGACCCCGAGCAGGACCTGACCAGCACCCTGGAGCAGGCCGTGGTCGCGGCCAAGCAGCTGTTCGAGGTCGACGCCGCCGGGATCATGCTCGGCGACGCCGACGGCCGGCTACGCTGGGCCAGCGCCTCGGACCCAGTCGCCCAGGCCCTAGAGGACAACCAGGAAACCTTCGCCGCCGGCCCCTGCCTGCAGGCCTTCGCCAGCGGCCAGCCAGCGGTCATCGGCGACGCCACGCTGGAGCCGCGGTGGGGGGAGATCACCTTGGCGTTGGTGGAGCTGGAGATCCGGTCCGCGCTCAGTGTCCCGGTGCAGCTGGGCGGGGGCCCGATCGGCACCTTGGATGTGTACGCGGCCGCCCCGGGAGGGTGGGATGCGACCGAGGTGGGCGCCTTGCAGACCTATGCCGGGCTGGTCGCGACCCTGTTGGGAACCGCGGCTAAGGTCGAGCGGAGCGGCCGGCTGGCCAGGCAACTCCAGGTCGCGTTGGAGGCTCGGAGCGTGCTCGAGCAGGCCAGGGTCGCGCTGTTGGAGCTGGAGCGGCTGGATGACCAGCAGGCCTTCATCGACCTGCGGCAGGCGGCCCGGTCCTCCCGACGCGAGCTTCCTGATGGGGTCGGCGAGCCGGTCGCCGGCTTGCCTCTGTCGTACGGCCGAGACGGGCCGGCTGGGACGGTTGATGGGCGGGTCCCGCAGCTGGACATGGGGACTCTGGACAGCGATGTCGCCGCCGTCCTGGAACGGGCGCCGGGCGCCGATGGAGTCGGGCACAAGTTGAGCCAGCTGCTGCTCGGCTTTCTCGCCACCGAGGTGGTGCCGCTGGCCGAACGGGTGGCCGAGCTCGGCATCAACCCCACCCCGCTGTTCGCGACAACTAGCGGCATCTTGCGGCTGTATGCCGACACCCTGGAACATCCCGAGCCTCACCGGTGACCTCCAGGCCAAGCCTAGCTGCCCAGGCCGACCTGGTGTGGAGAGGCTCGCCTGCGACCACCCTGTTGGCAGCCACGGCAGGCTGAGATGGCCGCCGTAGGCGGCGCGGGCCGCAGGTTCGCCAAGAACGCGGCCGGGCCGTTGAATCAATCGCGCGAAGCGCATCCATTCGGCGTGGCCGCTCCACTCCCCCGAGGGGGCATACGGTCCCGGACGCTTTGAACCCACGGGCGACCGTCCGTGAAGCGACCAGCCGACCCCCCTGTCATGGCCTTGATCCAACCGAGCGGCCACCAGAAGCCATGCCCGGGTCGGCATGACCCTTGCGCCTGCCGCGAGCGCGGGTACGACGCTCATGGGCCGAGGGACCAGTAATGTGCTGAGTTACCGCTATGCGACCAGCCCAGCATCGAGCCAAACCGGATGTTCCGCGACCAAAGTTGCTGGTCAGCAGGGCTATTTGGGCTCTGACGGCGAGCTGACCCTTCGCATCCCATTCCAATAAGGATGTGGCTAGCTGCGACGGCTTTGGACGGCGACTCACCGGCGTTTCCGCTGGTCAGTGCGAGTATTGAGCCCCCCGCCGGAATCGAACCGGCGACCCCATCCTTACCATGAATCGGCAGCCCAGCGCCGTGCTAACGGCTGTTTTGGCAGGTCGCGCGGCACCGTCGGTGGCGCAGTTATGGGCTCAGTTGCATACGGTGCCCCAGACCACCGCCCAACCAGGAGCGCGTCCAATGCAACCGAACGGCGACTTTGCACGTCAGCCTCGACCATGGGGCCGAGTGTCCACCATCCGGCTGGAGACCTTCAGCGACAGCGTGTTCGCCATCGCCGTCACCCTGCTCGCCCTCCAGCTCCACCCACCCAACCTGGGCGGGGCCACCACCGCCGGGGCGGTCCTGGATGCCCTGGGCCAGCAGCTGCGACCGTTCGGCTTCTACACCCTGGCGTTCCTGGTGACCGGGAGGCTGTGGATCGAGCACCATCAGCTGCTTGATCCCCTGGAGACCCACGGCCGTCGCCTGCCTCGCGTCAACCTGTTGTTCCTGCTCACCGTGTCGCTGTTGCCCTACTGGGTGAACGTCATGGCCACCTATCCGAACAACAGCGGCGCGACCGGGTTGTTCGTGCTCTGGCTGGGGGTGGCGCAATTGGCCTTCCTGCTGGTCTGCCTGCTGGTCCGACGGGAGTTGGCCGCTGGGGCCGCCCTCGATGGGCTCATCATGCCCAAGGTGATCCGCGCGGGGATTGCGGCGGTGATGCTGGGTGTGCTCGGCGGGCTGCTGGTCGCCCAGGTGGACGTGCCCGACACGTTGTTCTTGGTGTGGCTGCTGCTACTCGTGGTCGGGGGCCGCTCAGCGGTGCGCATGTGGTCGGCCCGCCATCGGGCCAGATAGCTGACAGCTAGTTCCCTCCTGCCCCGCCGCTTCGGTCGCGCCCCGATGATTGGAACCCCCAACGGCCAGATCCGTAGTCTGGGGGCAGCCGGAAAGCTAGCGTCGTCATGGAAAGGAAGTGCAGGTGAGGACGGGTCCACTGTTAAGGTAGACGCAGGTAGAGCAAGGCAGAACGCTGACCGCGTCGTTGACCGAGCAGAGCAAGCTGCCCGGCTGAGAGTAGCCGATCGAAATCTGATGCTCTGGATTCGAGGCCCAGGAGACGGGCACCGTCGCGCAGCCATTGCAGATCGCAGCCGCCACCGATGCCTGTTCCAGTTGTGCGGGTGGTTGCCCAGTCCTGCGGTCATTGCGACATAGAGGTCCGCGCCGCCGCAACGGCAGGGCCGCCTAGTGCTGCTGCAGGGCGGCCAGGAGCAGTGGCAGGGACCGGTGCAACTCGCGCCGCCAGTAGGGCCAGTCGTGAGTGCCGGGGCCGTAGGCATCGACCTTGACGGGGATGTCGAGTTGATGCAGTCGCTTCACGAAGGCGGTGTTCTGGGGGTAGAGGGTCTGCTCGATCTCTTGTGCCTGCCCGCTGGCCGCCGGACCGTCGAGCGGGCCTGGCTGGCCGTTGCCGAACGACACGAACAGGCTGAGGTGGCGCAGCTTGGGGGCAAGGTCGTAGGGGTTGTGGGCGGCCCAGGTGTCGGCCTGCTGCTGCAGGTTGCCCCACAGGGCGTCGGGATCTTCGTTGAAGCTCCCCAGCGTGCCCTGGATGATCTGCGGGCCCGGGGTGGGGGCGCCCTGGTAGCGGGTGTGCAGCACCCCGCTGTAGGAGGCGGCCGCCCGGAACATGCCCGGGTGGCGCGCCGCGTACGCCATGGCCCCGAGCCCACCCATGGACAGCCCGGCGATGACCCGCCGGTCACCGGCCCGCCAGTCGCGCTCCAGCAGCTGCCGTAGCTCGGTCAGGTGGAAGGTTTCCCAGCGCGAGGGGCCGTCGCGGCCAGGGTGGTACCAGTCCGAGTAGTAGCCGACGTCTCCGGCCTCGGGCATGACCACCAGCACGTCGGCCAGGCCAGCCAGCTGCTCGACGTCGGTGGAACGGGTCCAGCTCTGGTAGGTGTCGCAGCAGCCGTGCAGCAGCCACAGCACCGGCCACCTGCGATTCGGCTGGGTGGTGAAGTGGCGGGGTAGCAGCAGCCGCACCGTGGCGCTGCGGCCAAGCGCCGGGGAGTCGATGGTGAGGTCGCGCATCCGGGGCCCGAGCGTCTTTGTCTCGACTGTTCGTGCCAGCCGCTCAGATGGCCGGGCGGCTTCGGATGTCCGCGACGAGGCGCAGGCCGCAGCGGCCACCATGAGCACGGCGAGCAGCACGGCCATGCCGGCGTGGGGCGAGCACCACCGAAGGCCGGTCGGGCGGCAGACCCGAACACTCAGCGGGATAGGTGCGGCCTCGCTGGTGTCCACGGTGGTGCGCATCGCGCCTCCCTACCGCGAACCACTGTCTCGATCGGCGGTTTAGCAGAGTCTGTGCGCAGCCGCAAGGAACTTTCCAGGCTTGCCGCCAATAAGCACGCGGACCGCAGGTCCACGAAGAACGCGGCCAGGCCGTTGAATCAATCGTGCGAAGCGCACCACCCGGCGCGGCTGCACCACTCCCCCGAGGGGGCCGGTAGCCAGGATCGGGCGGTCGGGGCGCAACGGGTGTCGGGCGCACCAGCGTGCTGACGGGTTGGAGGGTGCCGGTGTCATGGTGGCTGGGGGGCGCCTGGGGAGCGATCACAGACGTTGCCCTCGCCGGTGGTGGCCCAGCACTCGGCGATCCGGTGGCCCGCCTGGTCGTAGGCGACCACGCGTTCGGGCATCCAGGCTGTCTTTGCCGGTTGGAGGTAGAACACGGCGTAGAACTTGACCGGGAATTGCGGTCCGACCTCCAGGGGCACAACGTCCATCGCTGGCCCGTTCCGGAACAGGATCCGCAGCCGGACCGCTTGTCGGGTGACGGGGCCACCCACCACTGTCAGCTCGCCCTTGCCAGTAATGGGCTCGGCCAGCTGGCTGGCCTGCAGCAGCTTGAGCCGCTCCTTCGACCCGCCATGGCCCCCGAAGAGGGAACCCCTACGACCGAAGAGGGCATCCGACCAGCAGACCCAGTCCTTTCCCGCCAGGGGCTCCTTGGCGGCCAGCACCCAGGTCTCCCCCAGGACCTGGGCCCACATGCGGACCTGGGCCGTGCCGCCTTCGCACCGCTGCATCTCGCTGGCCAGGTCGCTGGCCATCCCCAAGCGATCGGGGAATCCTGCTGGCCCAAGCTGGACCTGGACATCGAGGGGGACGACCTTCTTGACAGCCGCCGGGATCCGCGTGACCGACGTGGTCGTCGGGGAGCTGGTGGTTGGGGCCGAGGCGAGGGGGGTCTGGCGGCTGGCCAGCCGGCCGGTACCGAGCCCCCCCGCCACCAGCACCAGCACGACCAGCGAGGCCGTCCCGCCGATCAGGCGCCGTCGTCGCTGGCGTCCCCGCCGGATGGCCGCGTCGGGTCCTGATGGGCGGCCGTGGCGGGCGGCCTCGTCAGCCGCCTGCTGGAGCCGGGTCTGCAGGTCGCTCATGGGCGGTCCAGCACCTCCTCCGCCTCCCCGAGCCGGGCCGCCAGCGCCCGCCGGCCACGGGAGAGCAGGCTCTTCACCGTCCCGGCCGGCATCCGCAGCGTCTGGGCGACCTCCTCGACCGGCAAGCCCACCAGGTGGTGCAGCACGATCGCCTGACGCTGGCGGACCGGCAGGGTGCCCAACGCCTCGACTAGGGCCAGCGTCTCCACCGACACCTCAGAGACCTCAGGGGGCGGCCCCATCCGCGGGATCGCTCTGGCCTGGCGGCGCAGCTTGCGGGCCCGATCGGCGGCCAGGTTCATCGCCACCCGGCGCACCCAGGCCTCGGGGGCGTTGTAGTCCCGCAGCCACGACCAGCGCACTGAGGCTCTGGCGAACGCCTCCTGGACGACCTCCTCGGCCTCATGCAGATCCCCGGTGACCAGGAACAGCTGGCCGAGGAGCCGGCCGACCGCGCCGGTGTAGAACTCCTCGAAGCTGCCGCCGCCGGTCATCGCCTCCCTCTCCCGATAGCTGCACACAGACAAGCACGCCACAGCGCCGAGCTTGGTGGCATCGGACCACAACACGGGAACCGACGGCCTAGGGAGGAACTCCCGAGTCTTCCGGGTGGCGTCCCACCGAATGGTGTAGGTGGCGAGGCCTCGACGACGTAGCTGCCCCACATAGTGCATGCGAACGGACACACCGCACGGTGGCAGTTGACCAGTCGCACTGCTGGTCCTGGATGCACTCAAGGCCGCGGACATCGCTGATCGCATCCACGCAGGCCCAATGATCCGAACCGTAACGCCTCGTCGTTTCCTGGAAGGGATGTGCTCAGTGACCGCTGTGCGGGTCGACAGCTCATCACCGTGCGGCTGTCAGCGGCCTGAAACTCCTGGTCAGCCGGCTGATGTATACAGATCGATCCAGGCTCCTCCGAGCACATTCCTTGCCGGACAAGGCGAGTCGAACATCCCCCGAGAAGGGTATGACCAGCGTTTGCGCTGGTCAGCCTGGGTGTGGAGCCCCCCGCCGGAATCGAACCGGCGACCCCATCCTTACCATGGAACCACCAGGAACCGCTGTGCGAAACGCCATCT